>JAABUQ010002223.1_pt1 | contig 39139 bp, 33 predicted proteins | sample 5560001 | NCBI WGS metagenome assembly JAABUQ01 (sample SAMN10711888, study PRJNA513371) | rock metagenome | isolation source: Antarctica rocks | place: Antarctica: Victoria Land, Finger Mt nord | collected 2015-12-18 | reverse complement strand
TCGTCCATGGGAGGAGGCCAGCCGAAATGGTGACGGGAAACGGGATCATTGATCGCAACGCTCAAAATAACTTGGAGTTGGGCCTACCTCAATAATCTTGGGACACGACCGTTACCCTCTTGCGACCAGGAGGCGAGTGAAGCCCCGGCGATCGACCCGACGATCTTGCCGGTATCGATCCGGAGGACTGCCAACCCGGCGGGGCGGACGGACGGGACGGCGAGGAATCGGCCGTTGGGGCTCCAGGAGACGGGACCCCGGGCGAGCAGCGCGTTGCCTTCGGTCCGAGCATCGCAGCCCTCGTCCGACAACGTCCGTTGAGATCCTGCCTCCTGGCAAACCACCTGATACCGACTCCGGCCGCTCCGGCCCGGGACGATCCGCCCGAAGGCGAGGGCTCTGCCGTCCGGACTCCAGCTCGGGGCCGTGATGAGGCCGAACGCTGAGTCAATAAGGACGGAATCCGACGACCCGACCCTCGTTGCCCAGAGCTGATGCCGGCCCGTCAGACCCCGGTTCGAGACGTCCGCAACCCGGGGCTCCGCTCGGGTTCCATGGCCGCCTTCGAAGATCCAATCGGTCGGGAGGGGGCCCGGCTCTCCGATCGTCTCGACGACGTATGCGACCCACTCGCCGTCCGGCGACCATGCCGGGGGCGAGATGGCCCCTCCCCATGCCGTCGGGAAGCTCAACGAGCATAGGATCGTGGCCCACAGCCATCGCCGGCCGGCCGCCCGAGGGGCCGTCGTCCATCTCCGCATGGCCGGGCCTCCGAAATAACAAGCAGGCTGTGGAGTCGTCACTCGCCCGGATCGAGGAGCCGGGAGTCATCCTCATCATGGCGGGGCCGTCGCTGACGATCGAGCCCGACCTTGAGGGCGAGGTCCATCGGGAGGGTCGCGGAAACTCTCCCGATGAATTTGACCCGACCGACGGGCAATGGAAACTGCCGTGGTCCTCGATCCGTTTGGAGGGCAAGGGTCGACCTCACCCCCACGGAGGATCGCTTGTCAGGACGGGGTTGTGTCTCTACAATGCACGACTTCACCTGGAATTGCGTCCGAACCGGTCGGATGGACCGGGCCGGTGCGCGAGACCTCGGACCTGATGGACCATCGCCACTCCTGGGGCCTTCCATGCGTTTTGTGTTGATCGACCGGATCGCGGAGATCCATCGTGGGCAATCGCTCGTGGCCGTCAAGAACCTCTCGCTGGCCGAGGAGTACCTTGCCGACCACTTCCCCGGATTCCCCGTGATGCCGGGTGTCCTGATGCTGGAAGCGCTCACCCAGGCGGGGGCCTGGCTGATCCGCGACATGGAAGATTTTGCCCACAGCGTGATCGTCCTCCGCCAGGCCAAGACGATCAAGTATGGCAATTTCGTCGAACCCGGTCGTCAGTTGCAGATCAAGGTCGACCTGGTCACGCATGGAGACACTGAAACCACGTTCAAAGGCGTTGGCGTGATCGACGGACAGGAGATGGTCAAGGGCAGGATCACCCTCACCAGGTACAACCTGCGTGACCGCGAGCCCGGCCTCCACGCGACCGATACGCTGATCATCGCAGGACTCCGAGAGCTGTTCGGCACGCTCCGTAAGGGTTCCGTCGGTGCTCGCGCCATGCTGCGAAGCCCGTCGGCGCTCCCGTCGGACGTCCAGCTCATCGCCCCGACCCAGGCTTGACGCCGGGTCCGTCGGCCCGGCTGACGTTGCACGAGAGCTGATTTCCGATCATGATAGGTCGCCCTCCCGTGTTCTAGTTACCCCGAGCCGCTGCCGTGAACGCACCCTCCTCGCCGCGATTCGATCCGCGTTGAAGTTGCCCAATCCGATTCGCCGACGATTTAAGGCTGGGCCTGGATTGCGGCGGAGGCGTCCTGTTGCTCGCAAGGGCCGGCGACCCGGCCCCCCATTTCCCGAGGAAGTCATGCCGACGAACGACGAGATTTTCCAGAAGGTCCAGGCGACGCTGGTGGACGCCCTGGGAGTGGATGAGGAAGATGTCCGCCATCAGGCCACCCTGCAAGGCGACCTGGGGGCCGAGTCGATCGACTTCCTCGACATCGTCTTCCGCCTCGAGCGTAATTTCGGGATCAAGATCCCCCGCGGCGAGCTCTTCCCGGAAAACGTCGTTTCCGACCCCGACATGATCCAGGACGGCAAGCTCACTGCCAAGGGGATCGACGAGCTCCGGGCTCGGATGCCCTACGCGGACCTCTCGGGATTCATGGACAACCCCGAGGTCGACCGGATCGGTGACCTTTACACGGTCGACATGCTCGTCCACTACGTCTCGAGCAAGCTCGTCGCCTGAATCGCCCCCCGCGTCGATGTGCGTCGTCACGCGAGACGGGCCCCTCGACCGACGGAACGAGGGTCGTCCGCCTGCCGCTCCGACGGCCGATCGCACCGGCCCATTCATCCGGAGGTGGATCCCCCGCCCATGCGTTGGATCTGGATCGACAAGTTCCTGGAATTTCGGAGCGGTGAGTTCGCCCGCGCGATCAAGAATCTAACGCTGGCCGAAGAGCATCTCCACGACCACTTCCCCGGCTATCCGGTGATGCCCGCCTCTTTGATCATCGAAGGATTGGCCCAGACCGGGGGCATTCTGGTCGGCGAGGCGGGCGGGTTTGCCGAGAAGGTCGTCCTCGCCAAGATCTCGCGGGCGGAGTTCCTGGGCGTCGCGTGCGCGGGCGACCAACTCATCTACGAGGTGACGCTCACGGACCTGCGGACCGAAGGGGCCGTCGTCGAGGCAAAGGCCTTCCTGGAAGGGGAATTGCTGGCCGACGCCGAGATTGTGTTCGCCCACCTGGATAACTCCAGGGCCAACCAGATCTTCGGGCCGAAGAACTTCGTCTTCACCCAGCAACTGCTCGGCGTGCTGGACCTCGCCAAGGCCCAGGAGCGGGCGAAGGCGTCGGCCGCAGCCGAGGAGAAAACCCACCCTTCGACCAACGGACTGCCCGACTCGCCCGGGGCCGAGGGAGCGTGACCCGAGCAGGAAGATGTTGACGGGGGTTCGCGGGGGGCCGACGTATCCTGGTCGCCTCGTCCTGCTTCGCTCCTGGATTCGACCTGTGGGCCTGAGTCGATTCCGCCCGACCCGTGGAGAGGAACGCGTCCCTCATGCTTCGTTCCGAACGCCGCGTGGTCATCAGCGGGCTCGGCCTGATCACCCCGATCGGCATTGGTGCAGATCAAGTCTGGTCGTCGCTCGCGGCCGGTCGGGGAGGCGTGGCGCGTCTGAAGGCCTTCCCCGTCGCCGGCCTGTCGATCGACGCGGCGGCGGAGGTCGACCACTTCGACCCCAAGGCCCTGGCGCTGCCGAGGCACAGGAAGGCGCTCGCGAAGAGCTTGAAGTACATGGCCAGGGATATCCAACTCGCCGTGGCGGCGGCCGAGATCGCGATCGCCGACTCGGGCCTCGCCGACGGCGGCGTGGATCCGACCCGGTTCGGCGTCGACCTCGGCGCAGGACTCATCTCGACCGAGCTGGACGAGCTCGCCCCGGCCATCAACATCGCCTCGGCCGACGGCGATGTCTTCGATTATGCCGCCTATGGTCGGGACGGGATCCCCAAGATCCCGCCGATCTGGCTGCTGAAGTACTTGCCTAATATGCTCGCTTGCCATATCTCGATCCTGCTCAATTGTCAGGGGCCGAGCAACACCATCACCGAGGCCGAGGCCGCCTCGAACGTGGCGATCGGGGAGGCGACGAGGATCATCGCCAAGGGCCGGGCGGACGTCATGATCTCCGGCGGTGCCGATTCGAAGATCCACCCGCTGAGCCTGATCCGGATGAATCTCCTCGATCAGATGTCGCACTGGGAGGGGGAGCCGGCCCGGGCCTGCCGCCCCTTCGACTCGCGGCGCGATGGATGGGTCGCCGGCGAGGGGGCCGGGATCGTCATCCTCGAGGAGTGGGAGCACGCGAGGGCCCGCGGTGCCAAGATCTACGGCGAGGTCCTCGGCTTCGGCTCCGGCTGCGACGCGCGAGCCGGCGGCGGCCTCGACCCGGACGGGATCGGCACGGAGATCGCGATCCGATCGGCCCTGCGAGACGCCGGACTCGGCCCCGGGGATGCGGGCCACGTCAATGCCCACGGCGCGGCGACGGTCGAGTCCGACCTCGCGGAGTCGCGGGCGATCGGTCGGATCTTCGGGCCGGATGGCGTCCCGACCACGGCCCTCAAGGGTTACTACGGCAACAGCGTCTCCGGTTCCGGGGCCGTCGAGATGCTGTCGAGCCTGATCGGCGTCGCCCGGGGGCTCATCCCGCACGCGCTCAACTGCGACGATCCGGACCCCGGGTGCCGCCTGGATCTGGTCCGATCCGCTCCCCGCCCGACCAATAACCCGATCTTCGTGAACACCAACCTGACTCGCCACGGTCAGGCCGCGGCCCTGGTCGTCCGGGGCGGCCCCCCCCGCCCTTGAACCGCCAGCCGTCAGTCCCATGCCCCGAGGATCTCTCCATGCATCGCCGCGTCGTCGTCACGGGTATGGGGATGGTCACGCCGGTCGGTCGCGACCTGGAATCCACCTGGTCCTCCTTGCTCCACAGTCGGAGCGGCGTCGGGCCGATCACCCTCTTCGAGGCCGGAAGCTTCCCGACTCGGATCGCCGCCGAGGCGAAGGGGTTCGATCTGTCCGACTATATCGACGACGCGGATCGCTGGGCGGAACACTGCCGCAACACGAAATTCGCCATCGCGGCCGCGACGATGGCGATGGAACACTCCGGGCTTGCCGACTGCGCGGATCTCGACCGGTCCCGGTTCGGGATCTACCTCGGTTCCGGGGAAGGCCAGCAGGACTTCCCCCGATTCGTCAGGCTCTTGCATCGCTCGTCGAAGCGGGACGACAAGGTGAATACCGCCGATTTCACCCGGGAGGGAGTCCGGACCCTCCACCCGATCCATGAGGCGGAGCAGGAGCCGGGCACGCCCGCGGGCCACCTCGCGGGCCTGTTCGGGGCGCGGGGCCCGAACGCGAACTGCCTCACGGCCTGCGCGGCGAGCTCTCAAGCGATCGGCGAGGCCACCGAGATCATCCGGCGCGGCGACGCCGACGTGATGCTGACGGGCGGCACGCATAGCATGATCCACCCGTTCGGGGTCACCGGCTTCAACCTCCTGACGGCCTTGTCGACGCGCAACGACGAGCCCACCCGGGCGAGCCGGCCCTTCGACCGCGACCGCGACGGATTTATCCTCGGCGAGGGGGCCGGCATGCTCCTGCTCGAAGACCTCGAGCACGCCAGGTCCCGCGGGGCGACGATCCACGGCGAGATCGCCGGCTACGGATCGACGGCCGACGCCTTCCGGCTGACGGACACGCACGAGGAGGGGCGTGGCGCGATCGCCTGCATGCGGGAGGCCCTGGCCGACGCGGGCGTCAACCCCGAGGACGTGGATTATATCAACGCCCACGGCACGAGCACGTCCGTGAACGACTCGATCGAGACGTTGGCGATCAAGATGACCTTCGCCGACGCCGCGTACCGGGTGCCGATCTCCAGCACGAAGAGCATGATGGGCCACCTGATCGCCGCCGCCGGCTCGGTGGAGGCGATCGTCTGCCTGCTCTCGATCCGGGACGGCGTGATGCCGCCGACCGTCAACCTGGACAACCCCGACACCGACTGCGACCTCGATTACATCCCCCACACGGCGCGGCGCAATGCGGTCGACATCGCGCTCTCGAACAGCTTCGGGTTTGGCGGTCAGAACATTTCGCTGATCATTCGCCGCTTCGCGGGTTGAATGGTAAACTCAAGCCGATCGGATCCCGTCTCGCGCCCTGCGGGCATCCGCGAGCCTTGGCCATGCCCGACACCTCGGACGAACATCGCCGCCCCGGAGTGATCTCGTGCTCAGCCTCTTCTGGACCCTGATCGTTGGCTCGGGACTCGGGCTTGCGGCGATCGCGGCCTTCCTCGGATATGTCCATTTTCGGTATACCCCGATCGTCGCCCGGATCTTCGAGGAAAAGCCCCTCTTCCTCCCGCTCCGCGTCGCGCCGACCGTCGAGGGCGAAGACGTCGAGTTCACGACCGCGGACGGGCTGCGGCTGGCCGGCACTTACCTCCGGGCGACGGTCGACCGTCGCCTCGGCGTGGTCGTCTTCTGCCATGAATATCTCAGCGACCGCTGGAGCGCCCTGGCCTACGCCGGCCATCTCCGCGAACTCGGCTTCGACCTCTTCTGCTTCGACTTCCGGAATCATGGCCGGAGCGACAGCGATCCCAGGTACCGGCCGCTGCAATGGGTGACCGACCACGAGCTGTCCGACCTCCGCGCCGCGATGCGCCACCTCCGCTCCAGGCCGGATGCCGACCCTGCCGGGGTCGGCCTCTTCGGGGTCAGCCGGGGCGGCGGGACGGCCCTCTGTGCGGGCGGGAAGGACCCGAACGTCTGGGGGGTCGTCACCGACGGGGCGTTCCCGACCCGGGGGATGATGGTCGCGTACATGTCCCGGTGGGCCGAGATCTACGTCAGCGCCAAGTCGATCTGGGCGCGCATGCCCGTCCAGGTGTTCGAGTTTCTGGCCTGGGCCGCCCGGAAGAAATCGCAAGCGAAGCTGCATTGCCGGTTCCCGGACGTCGAGCGTGCGATCGCCCGACTCTCCCCGAGGCCGCTCCTCATGATCCACGGCGAGAAGGATGCCTACATCGGTCCCCAGATCGCACGGGCCCTCTTCGCATTGGCGGGCCAGCCGAAAGAGATCTGGATCGTCCCGAAGGCGAAGCACAACCGTTGTCGCGAGGTCGATAACCCGACCTATCTCCTACGGGTCGCCACCTTCTTCCTGAATGCGGCCCCCCGTGTCACCTCGTCGGTACCGAAGAGTCGGGACGCCGTGGTCGACCGGACCGAGGATTCGGTCACGGCCGCCGAGCCCGACCCCGTGGCGACGACGGCACCGGCCGTCGTCGCGAGCAACGCCCTTTCTCACTGATCCGGGTTCGGGCCCGTCCCAGCCCGGCGGTCAAGTCGAGCCCCTGCCGGCACGATGCTGCATCTCCTTCGCAAGTATGCGGGCCTCCCCCTCTCGAACCGGTCCCGTCGCCTCGCGCGTGCGTTTCTCGAGAAGACGAAGGACGCCGGCGCGATCCAGCGTCGGGTCCTCCTCGAGCGGGTTGCTCGCAACGCGGATAGCGGTTACGGTCGCGACCACCGGTTCGGCGAGATCCGATCGGTCGCGGATTTTCGGCGGCGAGTGCCCGTCCGCGGCTACGACGGGCACGAGCCGTATATCGATCGAGTCCGTCAAGGCGACACGTCCGCCCTCTTCGGGCCGTCGACCGAAGTCTTAATGTTCGCCATGACCTCGGGCACGACCAACCGGCCCAAGACGATCCCCATCACGCGCGACGCCCTCCGCGATTACAGGGAGGGTTGGACGATCTGGGGGATTCTGGCGTTCGACGCCCATCCGGGCATGTTGTCGCGCGGACTCAAACCCATCCTCCAGCTCGCCAGCGACTGGCGAGAGAGCGTCACCGCCGCCGGCATCCCCTGCGGGGCGATCACGGGCCTGACGTCGCAGATGCAGAATCCGCTCATCCGGATGAACTACTGCATGCCCGTCGCGGCCTCGCGGATCAAGGACATCGAGTCGAAGTATTACATCGCCCTGCGGAACTCGGTCCATCGCGATCTCGGCACGATCATCGCAGCCAATCCCAGCACCATCCTCGCCATCGCTCGGCTCGGAGATCGCGAGAAGGCGACCCTGATCCGTGACCTGTACGACGGTACGATCGATCCCAAGTGGACGATACCGGCCGACGTCCGCGAGGCGATCCGTCGAACATCACGCCGCAAGCACCGAGGGGCCGCACGCCGCCTTGAGGCGATCGTCTCCAGGACGGGCCGACTCTTGCCGCGCGACTACTGGCCCGGCCTCGAATTCATCGCCAACTGGACGGGCGGGTCGATGGGGGCTTACCTCGGCCGTTACCCGGAGTATTTCGGGACGAAACCCGTCCGAGACGTCGGCCTGATCGCCTCCGAGGGCCGTTTCACCATCCCGATCCAAGACGGCACGCCCGCGGGTGTCCTCGACATCCAGCATCACTATTTCGAGTTCATCCCCGAGGAGCAGGGAGATCGGGAGCAGCCGGATGCCGTTGAGGCCACCGATCTCATCGAGGGCAAGCGGTACTTCATCCTGCCGACGACCGCGTCCGGACTCTATCGTTACCACATCCACGACCTCGTCGAATGCGTCGGCTTCGAAGGGAATACGCCCGTCCTCGTCTTCCTCAACAAGGGGGCACATTTCTCGAGCCTGACCGGGGAAAAGCTCTCCGAGTTCCAGGTCGTCTCGGCGGTTTCTGCGGCCCAGCGGTCATTGGGTCTCAGGCTCTCCTCCTTTCTTGTGCTGCCGTCCTGGGGAGATCCGCCGCATTACAACCTGCTGATCGAGGACGACGATCTACCCGACGAGTCGGCCGCCGCACGACTGGCCGAGGCCGTGGAGGCCGGCCTGGCCCGAGAGAACTCGGAGTACGAGAATCGCCGATCGACCCTCAGACTCGGCCCGATCCGCATCCGGAGGATCGCGGCCAACTCCTGGTCCGATTTCCAACGCCGACGACTGGCCCGGAGCGGCGGAACAGTCGAACAATACAAACAGCCCTGCCTCCTGGCAGACCTGAAGGCGATGGATGGATTTCGTCCGGTCGAATCGTCACATTGACGCGCCGAGGTCCCGCGTTCTCGAGACCGTTTCCTCGACTCATCGGGGGCAACACCCACCCCGGTCCTCCGGAGGTCGAGGATTGCAGGCTAGGCCCTCCGGGGCCGTCCTGGACGGTAACGCATCTTGGAGCGATGGAAGGATTGCCGGTCCGTTAAATGGCACCGGCACTTAGCCTTGTGGATCGGTCCGAGATCGGTTATCTAACCGATCGGCCCATGCTGGGACGACCCTGCACGCGACGTGACAGCCTCGAACCCTCCGGACGAGGGGGACTTACGCAAATGGGACGGGCGATGGACCGCACCTCGAAATCCGCGATCCGACGACCTGTGGGCCGGGCCATCCTCCGCGTCGCTCTCGGATTGGCGGCGATTTCCGGCTGCTCGCACGCCCGAGGGCTCCGATCGGCCGAGTCTCCCAAGGTCGGCAGCCCGGCGACGCCGGCGGGCGACCCTTATCTCGACCACCACCGGCCCCCACCTCAGGCTTCCCAGGCCGGCGTAGCACGGAATGACACGCCCGAACTCGAGACGGGCCGCGACGAACCGGCGACGGGACCGCCCGTGTTGCGTTCCACGATCCACCCTCCCGCGACGAGTATGGTCCTCCATAGGCGTGACACGCCCGGGACTCCCCCCATCACCCTCGGCCCTCCCATTGCCGCGGACGCCGAGAAATCCGGCCGCCTGCCGGCGTCGACCCTGGGCGGGTCCTCTGGAGAGGCTCCGCTCTCGCGTGCGAACGGCGAGGTGCCGACGAGGGGCAAGCCTCAGCAGGGTGAGATCGATCAGGTCGGCGTCGTCATCAGCAAGTCGCGGGCGAGAGTGGCTGCGATGAGTTCGTATCAGGTTTCCGTCAATCGCCAGGAACGTGTTGGGGAGACGCTTCACCCGGCGGAGGATATCTTGCTAAGCATCCGCCGCGAACCCAAGGCGGTGCGGATCGAATGGCCGTCGGGTGCCCACAAAGGTCGCGAGGTGATCTACTCGTCGAGCGACCCAAGCGGCATGCTCCATGTGAACATGGCCGACTCGATCGTCCCGGTCCCCAAGTTAAGCTTCCCGCCGGATAGCCCGATGGTCATGCGGACAAGCAGACACCCGATCACCGAGGCCGGCTTCGACGCGGTCCTCGACAATTTGGAGACGAACCTGCGTAGGGATGCGGCCCAGTCGAAGATCACCTATCGCGGCATCGAGAGGCCGACGACGGTTGGGCGATCCTGTCATCTGCTCGGTCGTCGGACGCCGGCCGGGGAAGTCTGGCTCGTCTATATCGACGCCGAGACATGGCTACCGGCCTTGGTCCAGGCCACCGATTCGAAGGGTGATCTCCTCGAGCGTTATTGCTTCCGCGACGTAAGGCCCAATGTCGCGGAACTCGCCTCGGCCGAGGCCTTCGATCCCGACCGGCGTTGGGCCGCCTCATCGGGCCTGCTGGGGCGATTCGCCCGCCCCGGGGGCGTGGATGCCCATGCGACCGCCACGTCGAGACCTCGGTGACTGCCATTGTGGCCAGGAATGGGGCCCTGGAATCGCATTGAAGCCGATCTTGTGCCGCCCAGGTGATTGGCGCAATTTGTCGCTCTTCAGGCACTTCGGGCATGAGCCCCGCGATTTAGGGCGGTCGCGAGAGGATTGGCGTCGATCTTGCATGGGCTTCAGGCGGAACTCTCGCAACTTCTTGACGCAGTCGTGTTTACGCCCCCATGACCGTGGATCGCCCCTATTCGATACTGGTCACCGACGACGATCCCGCCTCTCGGGAGACGTTCCGGGAGATCTTCGAACCGGCCGGTTATCGAACCCTGCTGGCCGAGAGCGGTGAGGAAGCGATCGATCTTGTCCGCGACAACGACGTCCATCTTGCCCTGTTGGATATGCACTTACCGCGGTTGTCGGGCCTTGAAACGATGGCGATCGTGCGCGAGATCAAGGGTGTCCTGCCCATGATCCTGATCTCGGCGGATCACGACGATCAACTACTCCGGAAGGCATTGTCGGCCCGAGCGTTCTGCGTCCTCGCGAAACCCGTGAGTCGGAGTCAGGTTATCTACGTGGTCTCGCGGGCCTTGATGAAATTCTATTGAGGCGATCGGCGGCCGAGACGTAATCGGGCCTGATCCTTGTCACGGATGAGGTCTCCGCCCTCCACATCATTCGTCCGGATCCCTGTGGGGAAAATCGAGGCTGGATGGAATCGACCGACCATGCCCGCCCCGAAACGATTGGCGCTGTTCCGCCTCGTCGTCCCGCTGAAGAAATCGATCCGACATGCCTCGCACGAGCGTGACGCGAGCGAAAGTCTGGTTGCGCGACTCACCCTCGACGACGGCTCGGAGGGATTCGGCGAAGGGGTCCCGCGTCCCTATGTCACCGGCGAGACCGTCCAAACTGCTTTCGAGTCGATCTCGACTCTTGACCTGGCGCGAGCGCTCGGCCGTCCGGAGGACTATCCCGCGGCCGTCGAGCGGACTGCGGCGCTGACCCTCCCTTCGATCGAGGCCGACCCGAGAGGGATGTTCGGCAACGCCGCCCGGGCCGCGCTGGAGCTCGCCGTCCTGGACGCGTACGGCCGGGCCTTCTCGCGATCGGTGGGCGACGCCGTCCGACTCGCCTGCCGGGTCCACGGGCTCACGGCCGATCGTCCAACTCGAGTCCGCTACAGCGGGGCGATCACCGCGGAATCCACCCGGGGAGAGCGGGCCTCCGCGATCAAGATGCGGCTCTACGGGTTCCATCAGGTCAAGCTCAAGGTCGGGGTCGCCGGTCAGGACGACCCGGCGCGGCTCTCGAAGGCCCGCGCGATCCTCGGCCGGCGGATGGACATCCGGCTGGATGCCAACGAGGCCTGGTCGCCCGACGAGTTGCTCGAGAAGGTTGAGCCCCTCCGGCGGTTCCGACCCTCGGCGATCGAACAGCCGGTCGCGCACGAACAGGTCGGTACCCTCGGGTCGCTCCGACATCGAGTGGGGGTCCCGATCATGCTCGACGAATCCCTGTGCGGCTATCCCGACGGCCTCCGCGCGGTGCAGGACGGGACGGCCGACCTCTTCAATGTCCGGATCTCGAAGTGCGGCGGGATCATCCCGACGCTTCGCCTGATCGAGCTGGCTCGCCGGTCCGGGCTGGGCGTCCAGCTCGGATGCCATCCCGGCGAGACAGGGCTGCTGTCGGCGGCGGGGCGTCACCTCGCCTCCAACGTCCTCGGCCTGCGGTTCGTCGAGGGTTCTTACGACCGCCACCTCCTGGCGAGGAACTTGACCGTGGAGGACTTGACCTTCCGCTACGGCGGTTGGGCTCGTCCGATCCAGGGGCCCGGCCTGGGCGTCACGGTGGACCTCGACGCCCTCGAAGCGATGACCGTCGAGCGGCGGGAGTTCTCCTTTGATTGAACCGGAGCAAGAGATTCGGGGCGCGGGCGACGGTTACCCGATCCATCAAACCCGCTGGCCTGCCTCGGGCCCGATCCGGGGTTCTCTCGTCATCCTCCACGGCGTCCAGAGCCATGCAGGATGGTATTCCAACCTCGGCCGGACCCTCGCCGGTCGCGGGTACGAGACGACACTGCCCGACCGACGAGGCTCGGGCAGGAACACCACCGACCGGGGCCACGCGCCGTCGGCGCGTCGACTCCTGGATGACGTGGCCGAGACCGTCGGGACGCTGCGCGCCCGCGACCCGGCGACTCCGATCGCCCTCGCCGGGATCAGCTGGGGCGGCAAGCTTGCCGCGATCACGGCCGCTCGCCGCCCCGGGCTCGTCGACGCACTGGCCCTGATCTGCCCGGGCCTCCATCCCAGGGTCGATGTCGGCCGAGGGGAGCGGCTCCGGATCGCCCTTGCCTATTTGACAGATCGTAAGAAGCACTTCCCCATCCCGCTCTTGGACCCGTCCCTCTTCACCGACAGCGTCGAAGGGCGTGCCTTCATCGCCGGCGATCCCCTGGCGGTGAGGACCGCGACGGCTTCGCTCCTCGCCGCGAGCCTGTTCATCGATCTCCGCGTGAGGGCCGTTCGGAGGCGGTTGCGTTGCCCTGCGCTGCTGATGCTCGGCGGACGGGACCGGATCGTCGACAATACAAAGACACGGGAGTACTTCCAGGGCATCGGCTCGACCGACCGGCGCGTGATCGAGTATCCCGAAGGGCATCACACGCTCGAATTCGACCCGGACCCGTCGCGTTATGCCCTCGACCTCGCCGACTGGCTGGATGTGACCCTGTCGACAGGCCGTTAAGTTATCGCTCAAGAAACGTCGCCGCGACCCTCTGATTTTCTCAGAGGGACTCTCGCCGTACGCCCCCGATCTGCTCCGCGGACGACTCATGGAAGGTGGTTCAGGCAGCGACGGCTGAGCCAGGCCGCAAGTCGACCGAAGGCCCCTCATGCGCGTCGGCGGATCATCGTCCGACCGGGACGACCGCCGGGGGCTTGACCGGCGGGGCCGTCGCCGAGGCCACGGGGGATGGCGGCATGGCCAGCAACATCCGGGCGGCGAAGACCCAGGCCTCGGTCGGGTTCCTCGGGCCACCCCGGGTGTTCCGATCCTTCATCGACTGTTCGACGAGGTCGTGGAGGATCACGGTCTCCGGTGCACCCCAGCGTCGCATCCTTGCGACCCGCCCTTGGGTCGTCAGTCGGGTGGCGGGGCCGACGAGGTCTCGGTTCATCGGCTCGAAGATCTCGGGGGGGATGTCGAGGACATAGCGGTCGCAGAGCCGCTGGATCTCCCGGCCGGAGAGGTTCCCCGGTTCGAGCAAGATCTGCCTCAGTTCCGCGTGAAAAGGGATTCGCTCCTGGGCGGCCTGTCGACGGGCCGACAGGATCAACTCGTCCCGCCGCTTGCGGACCTCGCGCGGGTCGGGGTTGAGCAGGTCGGGCTTCATGGCCTCGAGCCGGAGTTGTTCGGCCAGGCGCTCGTCCGCCTCACGCCTCATGTCGGCGCGAATCTCCTCGGTCGCGGGACGCCTGGGAGCGTCGGCGCCGCCGATCGTCCGGGCCGCATCGGGGTCGAATCCGACGGGTTCGCGCCTCGCCGGCACGGCCTCGGGGACTGGCATCCCTTCGGCGTCCGGATTGTTCGGAGCTGCCGGAATTGCCGCGGGTGGAGTCGGCCCAGGCAGCGGAGGACTGGGCAAGGCGGATTCCGGGATGAGGCTCGGTGGCGAGGTGAGAGCGATCGCACCCGTCCCGACGGGGAGAGTTGACTCGCCCGCAGGTTTCGTGACCGGCTCAGAACTGACTGCCGGGACATCCTGACTTGTCGGTCGCTCGGGCCCGGGGAGGGTCAGACTCGGGGGGGCCGGAGACACGAGAGTGACGACCTTAACCTCGGGACGAGCCGACTTCCTGTAGCCGACCACCCCCCCAACCGCCGCCAACAGGAGTAACGGCGGGATGAGCAGCCAGGGGACGCCTCGGCTCCGGTAGACCACGACTAGTTGGGGCCCATCCGCCGGATTCGCGACCGGGATCTCCGGCGATTCGAGGGGGTTATCTTCGTCGGCCAGCATCGGTCGCCTCCGTCCGTCTCGGACCCACCCGGCAGGAATGTCCCAAGCATCATAGCACCCCGGGTGCGGCCCGTCGTCCCGATTCGGCCGACGGCCGCTCACGTCACCGTCGAGCGAGCCCCGGCGAAGGCCTTCCACCCTCCGGACTCGCCGATGTCGACGATCGCGTCGACGGCCTCGGCGACCTCGTCGTCCGTCGTGTAGAAGTGAGGCGACAGCCTGATGCCTGCGCCGGGGCGGAAGTCGCACAGGATCTCGCGCGCCTTGAGGGCCCGGGAGACCTCGTATCCGTGGGGGACGTCGAGCGCAACCGTCCCGCCGCGGCGGGAGGGCTCCACGGGGGCCTTGGGCCGGAGCCCCTTCTCGCGGGCGAGGTCGATCAGGAGGGCGGTCTGACGGGTCGACTTGGCCCGGATCGCCGCGATGCCGACCTCGTTGATCATCTCCAGGCCGGGACGAGCGGCGTAAAGGGCCGGGACATTCGGCGTGCCCGTCAGATAGCGCCATGCGTCCGCGCGTCGATCGAGTTCGGGCTCGAAGGCGAAGGGTCGCGCGTGGGCCATCCAGCCCGTCAGGCGAGGGGCCAGGCCGTCGCGGACCCCGGGCGCGACCCGGAGGAAAGCCGCCCCCGGCCCCCCGCAGAGCCATTTGAGGCAGCCCCCGATGTACACGTCGACCCCCAGCGCCTCGACATCGACCTCGATCACGCCGACCGCCTGGTAGCCGTCCAGGATTGTGGCCGCCCCGACCGAACGCGCCTTCCGCACGATCGAGGCCACATCCTGGATGTAGGCGCTCTTGAACAGGACGTGGGAGAGGTTCACGAACGCGGTCCGCTCGTCGATCGCCTCGACGATCCGGCCGGCATCGACGCCGATCCCGTCCTCGGTCGGCACGATCACGACCTCGGCTCCCTCCGCGCGCCTCGCCTCGATGAGGTAGAGGATCGAGGGGAAGTGCATCGCGTCGGTCACGATCTTCGGCCGCCCGGAGCGATGATCGAATCCGCTGAAGACGACCGCGTGGGCGAGAGTCACATTCGGCTGGAAGACGACCTCGCCCGGGGCGGCGCCGATGAGCGGCTCGACGAGCCCGCCGAGGTCCGACGCCATCGTCCACCAGGTTTCTTCCCAGGCCCGCACGCCCCGCGATGCCCACGTGTCGTAATACAGGCGGAGAGATGCTTCGACCGCCGCGGGGACGGCCCCGAGGGAGTTGCTGATCAGGTAATTCGCCCGGCTCAGGATCGGGAAGTGTCCTCGGTAGGCGAGCAACGCGTCGTCCATCGGGTCGGCTCCCGTCGGTCGGATCATGGCCGGGACGGCAGGGTCCGCAGGATCGCCCGGACGGGACTCGCGTCGAAGCCGACGAGCCGGAGGGGCAGGGCGATCAGCTCATAAACCCCCTCGGGCACTCGGTCCAGGACGATCCCTTCGAGGATGGCCATGTTGTGCCCGAGGCAGGCGTGATGCGCCGGGAGGTCCTTCGAGTCGAAGAGGTCGACGCTCGGAGTGTCGATCCCGACGAGCCGGACCCCCCGGGCTCGGAGCACGTCGATCAGCTCGGGGTCGATGGCCGCGAAGTCGTGGTTGAACCGGTTGGGGTCTGGATACGTCCCGGTGGCGAGGAGCACCCGCTCGGCGACGATGGCCGGGCGGAGATGTCCCGCCGTGACCCGGCCGCCGCGGGCGATGTCGACGCGGATGACCTGGCACGGTCCGAGATAGTCGTCGAGCGAGCGTGCTTCGATCCCGGGTGCGTCGCGCCCCGTGTGGTTCGGCCCGTCGACGTGGGCCCCGACGTGGACGGTGGTCCTGAGCGTCGAGAGCGTGATGTTCGCCCCGCGCTTCATGTCGAGCAGGACCTCCCGCGATGGGGGGGTGTCGCTCGGCCAGACCTCGAGCGCGTCGGTGATCGGCGGGGTGATGTCGTGGATCATGAAGGGCGTGCCACGCTTCCCTCGGCCTCGATCCCGACCGGGGCCTCGATCGCGACGCCATCGGCGGGCGCCTCGGCCTTCGGCCGGGGCCACCATTCGAGCCGGACGTCGGCGCCGACGACCGCGACGAACGGGCAGGGGGGGTGCTCGGTCCAGGTCCCGCTGTTGAGATAGCGCACGCCATCCTGCTCGGCCGCCATCGGCAGGTGGGTGTGACCGCACGTGACGGCGTTGCAGCCCTTGGATTTAGCGTACTCGACCGCCCCTCGCTGGACGAGCCGGCCGTTCCTCTGCCAGCGCTTCGAGACCCGCCTGATCCAGCGGGCCGCGTTGTGCGGGGCGAGCCGCTGGATGTAATAGAAGAGGCCGCATCCGATCGCGGTCACGTACTTGTAGCGGGTGATGAAGTGGTCGAACTGGTCGCCGTGGAGGATCATCAGCCGGGTCTGTCCATTGTCGAAGATGTATTCCTCCTTGATCTCGACGCCGACGATGTGGCTGATGATGTCGGCCGGGCCGTCATGATTGCCCCGGATCCAGATCAGGCGCAGGTCGGGGCGGTCGGAATGCCGTCGGATCGTCCGGAGGCACGCGAAGTGTCGCTTCGAGAGCCGGTTGAAATTGAGGTCGTCGAAGATGTCACCGTTGATAATCAGCTCGCGGGTCGAGGTGGCCGCCCACTCGAGGAACTCCTCGATGAGCCTGGCCTGGGAGACGACGCTGCCGAGGTGGAGGTCGCTCATGACCAGGCAGTCGTAGGGTCGGTCATCGAGGGGGACGATCGGCGAGTCGGCCATTGAGGTTCGGTCTCTCGGGACGCGTCGAGCCGCCGAGGGCCCGGCGGGGGGGCATCACCAGCCCGCGTAGTAGGCGAGGCCCGGCGGGTCGCGCACGAAGCCGAGGTCGGCGAGCCATGGAGCGGCGGGGGAGGACAGGGCCGAGGCCGTATTATAACTCTCGACCTTGAGGATCCGGCGCGACGGGCCTGCCAGGCTGGGCAGGAGGGCCAAGGCCGCCCGAACCTCGGCCTCGGAGGCCGAGGCCAGCCCCGTCAGACGCCTCCCATACCCCTCGATGATGAGCACCGGCCGTCCGCCGATCAAGACCAGCAGGTTCGAAAGCGCGCGGGAAAGGCGCGCCGTGCCGCCGTCGAGCAGCGGGATGTCGAGCGGCGCCCCCGACCCGTAGAGGTTGGCGGGGTCGACGGTCGAGAGGAGCGCCGGGGCCGCCCCCCCCTGGTGTCCCCCCGCGAGCCGCGCCAGGGCTTCGGCGGAATCCTCGGTCGCGTACTGGACGCCCGATAGCCCTTCGACGAAGTAGCCACGCCTCACCTCCCCGCGCATCTCGGCGCGGGCGAGCAGGGGCGCGAGGTCTCGCCAAGGCGGCCCCCAGGGGTCGAGCGCAACCGTCTCGCGCGCCAGGACCCCGTAGCGCCCGAGCAGGATCTCGGCCCACGCCAGGAGCGACGCCTCGTCGCCATCCGTCGACGCTCGCGGGACCCGCGACCATCGTCCCTCCGGCACGATCCCGGAGAGTCGCCGCGAGCCGAGTCGAGGGCGGCCCAGCCCTCCCCGACGGCCCGGGGGAGGAGCGTTCGCCCCTTCGAGGGACGCCATGCGGGCACGCGCCTGCGGGCGGAGCACGTCGAGCCGGTCGTTCGACGCCATGCCGAGCCGGGCCAGACGGTCGAGGGCCCGGAGGACCCGGGAAGGCTCCAGGCCCGACGATCGCGAGATGTCGAGGGAGAACGAAGCCCCCCTGGAGTCCAGCAGGTCGAGCACGACGGCCTCGTCGTCCGAGAGTTCAACGGGCCCCTCTTCCGACGGCCAGCCCCCGACGAAGTCGCGCGGGACGAAGGCGACCTTGGCATCGCCGTGGCCGTCACCGCGGGCTCGCCATCTCCATACTCCCGACGCCAGGACCTCGTCGAGCCATCGCGATTGAAATCCGGCGACACGACGGGGCAACAGTTCGGACTCCCACGCCTCGACGGTCGCCGCGTAGCCTTGCAACTCGTCGAGCGCGCGCTCGACCGCCGCCCTGCCTTCGAGTCGCCCGTCCGGGTGCACCCCGAGGCGACGGGCCAGGAAATCGGCATAGATCTCGGGGGCGACCGAGACGCTCTCCCGGCGGCGGAGTGCGACCGAGATCCGCCGGATCTCGTCGAGGTTCCTCGGGTCGGCCCAGCGGAGGCCGCTGCCGTCGTCGAGCCGGACGAGCGTCCCCTCGTCGGCCCACCGCTCGAGCCATTCCGTGGCGCGGGCCGGACCGATCGGGTAACGCCCGATGAGGTCATCGAGGCCCACCATCGCGTGCGTCCGCAGGTGCCTCCGGACGACCGACTCCGCGGCCGCGTCGTCGGGAGGATGGCCGAAGGCGGCACGATAAAGCTCCGCCTCTTCGACTCCGACCCATCGGATCGGGTCCGACTTGGCCCCGAGGTCGATCGTGGTCGTCCTCCCCGAGGACTCCAGGTCCTCGAGGAACCCGAGCATCGGTCCTTCGAGCTCGCTCGGGGCGATGTCCCCCACCTGCCGGAGCCGCTCCGCCATCTCGTCGGCGGTCCGTGGAGGGAGGCCCACCCCACGGAGTCGCGCATCGACCCGCGCGACCGCGCCGGGCTCGATCAACGAGTCGAGCAGATTCGAAACCTCGGCCCCCGGAGCCGCCCGTTCGGTCCGTCTCGGCTCGTCCCACTCATAGAGGTAGCTTTGTGTGAATCGGAAGATCAGCTCGCTTGCAAACGGCGAGGGCAGATCGCCCGCTCGCCTCACGACGCGGATCGACCCGTCGCCGACCTGGGCCAGGAAGGCCCTGAGTCGGGGCAGGTCGAGGTCGTCGTCGAGGCACTCGCGATACGTCTCGAGGACGACGGGAAAGTCCGGGAACCTGCGGACGACCTGGAGCAGATCCTTGGCACGGAGCCGCTGGAGCCAGAGGGGCGTCCGCTTGCTCGGATCGGGACGGGGCAGGAGCAAGGCCCTGCCGGCGTTCTGGCGAAATCGGAGCCCGAACAGGGCGCTCTCGCCCAGCTCGGAACGGATGATCGCCTCGGCCCGGTCGGGGGTCAGCCCGTCGAAGACGTCGGCGGGAGGCTCGTCCGCTCGCGGCAGGCGGATCAGGATCCCGTCGTCTCCGTGCATGCAGGAGACGGAGATCCCGAGTCGCTCGCGGAGCCGACCCTGGAGGGCCAGCTTCAGGCCCTGGTGGAGCTTGCCGCCGAACGGCGTCAGGACGGCCAGGCCGACCTCGCCCGCGGGATCCCGGAACGTCTCGACCAGGACCGTCCGGTCGTCGGGGGCCGCCCCGGCGATCCTGATCTGACGCGCGACGTACTCCCTCAACGCCCGGGCGGCCCGGTCGTCGAGCCGGCACTCCGAGCCGAGCCAGCCGTCGATCGCCGGGTCGGCTCCCTTGGCCGCGATCTCGCGGCAGAGGGCTCCGACCCTCTCCCCCAGCTCCGGGGTCCTCGGCGCATCCTCGCCGCGCCAGAAGGGCATCATCGCCGACCGCCCCTCGGCCCTGGAGACCACGACCTTCAGGGGCTCGATCGCCTCGATCCGCCAGGTCGCAGTGCCGAGCACGAACGTCTCGCCGACCCTGCGCTCGAGCACGAACTCCTCGTCCAGCTCACCGAGCCTCGGGCCCCCCTCGCCCAGATAGAGCGGATACTGCCCCGTGTCCGGGATCGTCCCCCCACCCGACAGGGCCAGGCGTGCCGTGCCCGGCAGCGGCAGGAGCCGGTTGTGGACCCGGTCCCAGCTGATCCGAGGCCGGAGATCCTGGAAGCCCCCGACCGGGAACCGGCCCGAGGCCATGAGCAGGACGCCCTCGAAGGCCTCGGCCGTGAGGTTGCGATACGGGTAGGCTCGCCGGACGAGATCGAAGAGCGCCGGCGCGTCCCAGGGATCGATCGCCACGCAGGCAACCACCTGCTGCGCCAGGACATCGAGGCAGTTGGACGGGACGCGTAGGCTTTCGACCTCTCCGGCGATCATCCCGCGACAGAGTGCGGCGGACTCGAGCAAGTCGCCCGACGTCTTCGCCAGGATGCGCCCCTTGCTCGTCCGGCCGACGACGTGGCCGGCCCGGCCAACCCGCTGAAGTCCTCGGGAGATCGACCCGGGGGACTCGACCTGGCAGACGAGGTCTACCGCACCCATGTCGATCCCCATCTCGAGCGAAGCCGTCGAGATGACCGCCGCCAGCTCCCCGAGCTTCAGCGCCTCCTCCGTCTCCTTCCGCTCCGCGAGGCTCAGACTCCCGTGGTGCGACTTGGCGAAGGCCCGGGGCGGGCTCGCGTCCGGTCCCGAGGCGTCCTCAGCCCTCTCGTCCGACGCATCGATCTCGTTCAGGTGGGCGGTGAGCCGCTCGACCACCCGGCGATTGTTGGCGAAGATGATGGTCGATCGGTGAGAACGGATCAGCTCGACGAGTCGTCGTTCGATCGCCGGCCAGACCGTCCCCTTCGCGGGCGGGCCGCCTCTATCGAAGGGGGCACTGACCTCGAGGTCGAGTTCCTTGCGCCTGCCCGCGTCGATGATCGTCACCGGCCTCGGGACGCGTCCGCCCGACCCGATTCCAGAACCCGTCGACCCGTACCCGCCGAGATAGCGCGCGACCTCCTCCAACGGCCGTTGCGTCGCCGAAAGGCCGATCCTCACGAAGGAGGACGGGTTCAACGCCTCGAGACGTTCGAGGAGCAAGGCAAGGAAGACGCCTCGCTTGTTGGGGCACAGCGCATGGATCTCGTCGACGATGACGTGAGACAGCCCGCGGAGCCCGTCGCGTGCTCCGCTCGTGAGCAGGAGGTGGAGCGACTCCGGGGTGGTGATGAGGATGTCGGGAGGCTTGCGCCGCTGTCGTTGACGCTCCGCGGGCGACGTATCCCCGGTCCGGACCGCGACATCGAGAGGCCGCAGCCGCTCCCCCATCCCCACGGACCATCCGAGGATGCCATCGAGCGGAATCTGGAGGTTGCGATAGATATCCTGATTCAGCGCCTTCAACGGCGAGAGATAGAGGATGCGAACGCCTCGATCGCGCCGCGGATGTCGCCAGAGGTGGTCGAGGCAGGCCAGGAACGCGGCGAGCGTCTTTCCGGATCCGGTCGGGGCGAAGATCAGCGTATTTTCGCCGCGTGCCACCGCGGGCCAACCCAGCCGTTGCGGCGGGGTCGGCTCGCCGTAAGTCGAGCGGAACCAGCCGGAGACCTGGGGTAGGAGGACGCTCAGTCCTTCCCGATCCCCTTCGATTCGCCCTCTCTTCTCCGACAAGGCCCAGGCCTCCTCGGCCCCCCCGATCCCTCGTCCACACCACCCGGGCCGAGTCGATTATGCTCCGAACGATCGGCAAGATTCAAGCCGTTGGTGGACAAAAGTTCCTAACAGAAAATGAAGATATGTCAATATAGTATATTTGCGTGGAGGGCCTCCTCGACGATCTTGCGGAGGATCTGGCCGACGGTCTCGCCGCGATCCCGGGCGATTTCGAGGAGGGCGGTTGCCTGATATTTGGGCAGAAGGAGCCCGATCTCAACGAACTGATCGAGGGGTGTCCCGATCGCGATCGGGGCGGTCTCATCCGAAGGGAGATCGGGCATGAGTCGACCTGGGAGAAGAAGGGTGACGTGCGGGGCGAATCCGTCGCAATTTTAAGCAAATGCGGAGCCATCACGAACTCGTGAGGCGGATCAAAGCGATCAGTAAGATGCCCAGGAACCCGAGCAAGATCGCTATGGCGATAAAATGCGTCAATCGGATCTGATCGGGGCGGGCGCGCTCGTCGGCGAGCGGCTCGAACCGATCCGTCGCGACCAGCAGGGCGGCCTTCGGGGGGGGAGGGGGCTTGTGCATGGGTGCAGGAGCGGGCTCGGCCTCACCGAGATCGCGGAGCGATCGCGCGACGGGCCTCGCCGGGCCGTCGACGAGGCCCTCCGCTTCGATCCAACGCAAGTCATCGTCGTCGAGTTCGGGGGGAGGAGGCCGGAAGACCCGCGCCGAGTCGGCCGCCAGGCCGAGGATGCCGCGGACGACGTCGGGATCGGTCCACCTGGCGAGGTCGGCGGCGAGGGCGTCGCAGTTCGGATAGCGATCCCGGGGAGACTTGTTCATCAGCTTGCGTACGATCGCCGCGAACGCGGACGGGACGCCTCGGGCAACCCGCTCGAGCGGCTCCGGGTCGTCCATGCGCTGCTTGAAGATCTTGTTCACGATGTCGCCGCCTTCGAACGGAGGGCGGCCCGCGAGCGTGAAGTAGATCGCGCAGCCGAGCGAGTAGAGGTCGCTTCGCTGGTCGGCCTTGGCGGCGTCGCCGAGCTGTTCAGGGCTGGCGTAGTCGAGCGTCCCGATCACCACATTGGGCCGGGTGAGGCCGCCTTCCTCGCCCAGGAGCCGGGCGAGGCCGAGGTCGAGGACCTTGGCGTCCCCGTCGGGCGTGACCATCAGGTTCGAAGGCTTGATGTCCCGGTGGACGAGGCCTGCGCCGTGGGCCGCGCCGAGGCCCGCGAGGACTCGGAGGAAGAAGCGCGCCGTGTCGGGCACGCGTAGCGGCCCCCCGCCCTCCCCGCGGACCAGCTGATAGAGGCTGCGTCCCCGGACATATTCCAGGACCATGAAGTAGATATCTCCCTCCTGGCCGACGGCCAGCGTCTCGGCCAGGTTGGGATGGCGGACGCGGCGCGAGAGCTCCATCTCGCGCCGGAACCGGGCCAGCGACTGGCCCTCGACAGCCCGCGCGGGGGGCAAGACCTTGATCGCGACCAGGCCGCCCTCGGGACCTTCCTCGGGCCTGGCGAGGTACACCTTCCCCATCCCGCCCTCGCCGAGGCGCCTCAGGATCCGATAGCCGCCGAGGAAGAATCCACGCGTCGCGCCGGCGAGCAGCTTGCGAGCCTGGTAGGGGGTGATGGCACCGGAACGGACCAGGAGCCGGGCGAGGCGGACGGGGCCGGCGGAGTCCGGCCCGGCAGACAGGGCCGCGCGGGCCCGGCCCACCTCGGAGTCGGGGACGAGGCCGCTCCGGGCGACGTCCGTCGCGAATGCCTCGAGGCGTGACATGGGGCGACCCTCAGCCCCTCGGCCTTCGGGGAGGCGCGGCCCGGCCTAGATCGCGTGGATGACCATGCACGTCACGTTATCCTTGGACTGGTTCTCGAGCGCCTGGGCCATCAGGCGGGTCGCCGACTCGAGCGGATCGATGCCGGCCTCGACGATCTGCGTCAGCACCTCGTCCGGCACGACGCCCGTCAGCCCGTCGGAAGCGAGCAGGAAGCGATCCTTCGGCCGGACCTCGAAGACCCGAACCTCGTCCGGGCCGCCCCTCGCGTCCTTGCTCCCCAGGTACAGATAAAGGATGTGTTTGAACTTGTGGTTCGGCAGCTCTTCCTTGGTGATGGTCCCGGCCTCGACCAGGGCGTCGGCCAGCGAATGATCCTTGGTGAGCTGCTCGATCTGACCGTCGCGGACGCGGTAGGCTCGCGAGTCGCCGATCCCCGCGACATAGACCCGGTCGTTGCGGAAGAGGGCCAGGACGACGGTCGTCCCCATGTTGGAGAATTCGGTCTGGATGTGCGAGAGGCCGAGGATCTCCTGGTTGGCGGCGGCGACGGCGTCGCGGATCGCGCGCTGGATGGCCTTGTCGTCGGTGTCGCCGGGGCCGAACCGACGCGACAGCTCGGTGGGGATCAGGTCGACGGCCATCTGGCTGGCCTTCTCGCCCGCGAGCTGGCCCCCCATCCCGTCGGCCACGAGGAAGGTGTAGGCCGCGTCGCGCGTCACGGCGTATTCGTCGCCGCGCTTGTGGTCCCCGTCGCCGCCCCGACCGTCCTCGGCGCGAGGGACGGGGACATAGAAGTTGTCCTCGTTGTGGTCCCGGACGGTCCCCACGGTCGAGGCTACCCCGACGCGGAGGGACCGATACTCGGGGGGGCCGCCCTGCCCGAGCGCCGTCGAGGCGGCGACGCCGGGACCGCCATGGTCGGCTCGGCCGCCGATCCAGCCCAGGAATCTCGACCAGAATGACTGATGTCGCTCCACCTCGGCCGCCTTTTCTCTTACGCGCCCCGCCCGGCCCTCATCCCGCCTCGGGACTCGGGCGGACAATCGGCCGGAGAGCCGCCTCGCGTCGGCTTGTCCCGTCGGCGCCACGCCGAGCCGCCGGGGCCATCTCCTTGGTCTTCGTCCGGAGCCGCCGTTCATGACTCTTATTATTACGCCGTCGGCCCATCCCACGGGTCACATTTTCGCAAAACGTCCGGGGCAAGATCCCTCCGCCCGGACGGACCGCGTCATGACCGACCCGGGGCCGGGCAGGCCATCCGCATCAGGTCGTCGACGCCGACCGTCCGGTACGTCAGGAAGAGCTCCCCCGCCTCGAAGCCCGCCGTCAGGCCGTGGTAGCGATTCATCGCCTCGACCAGCGCGAAGATGCCGCCCTTGCTCGGCGGGAATTGCGTCTCGTAGCAGGCGATCGCCTCGAGCTTCGAGGCCAAGGTCGGGCCGATGTCGGTCACGAAGGCGCCCGCCGCCTCGGGCAGGTCCAGGCGATGGAGCGAGATCGGGAAGCCGAATTGATTCTGGATCGTATGGACGGGCAGGTGGTCGAAGTGCTCGTCCCACTTCGTGAGCCGGCTGTAGAAGACGGCGGCGTCGGTGATCTGCATCGCCTGGAAGTGGTCCGGAGAGGCCATCACGGTCTTGCCCCCGAACCCGAGCACGACCCGGGGCCGATGTCGCCGGAACACCTTCGCCAGCGCGACCCTCGCTTCGAAGTCGTCGAAGAGACGGCGATTCGGCAGGTTCAGGTTGACGCGGAGGTGGACGCCGAGCACCTCGCCCGCGCGTTGGGCCTCGGCCAGCCTGACGTCGGGGCCGGGCGAGAGCGGGGTCGGCTCGCCGTCGGTCAGGTCGACGATGCCGACCTTGTAGCCTTGCCGGGCGAGCCGTGCCAGCGTCCCGCCGCACGCGATCTCCACGTCGTCGGGATGGGCCCCCACCGCGATCACGTCCAGTTCCATCTCGGCGTCCGCGGCCATACCTCCCCTTTCGGTAGCGAGCGATCCCGGCCAGGCCCAGGGCTCCGGCATCCGACCACTCTAACGGGGGGGGTGGAATTACAAAAGGGCGGCATCCTCCGGACCGAAACCGGCCCGCGACGGGAAGAGGATCAGTCGCCCGCTTCGGACTCCTTGGTCGCGGCGAGCAGGAAGGTCGGGTTCACCGCCTCGAACCGGACGCGATCCATCTGGTCGATCCCTCGGGCGATCCCGATGTTCCAGAGCTTGACGTCGCCGGCCAGGGCCTTGAGGGTCCGGTATGCGGTGGCGAGGCCGTCGACGGTCGCCACGCTGATCGCGATCCGTCCTCCCGGGATCAGGCGAGCGAACGCGGCCTGGACCACGGCGTCGACCTGCCGCCCGGTCCCGCCGACGAAGATCGCGTCGGGGTCGGGCAGCGTATCGAGCACCTCGGGCGCCCGGCCGACCACCGCCCTCACGTTCGGGACGCCGAACACCTCGGCGTTGGCCTGGATCAGGGCGACGTCGCCCGGCTCGGGCTCGATCGCCAGGACCGTCCCCAGGTGGGCGAGCTGCGCCGCCTCGATCGCCACCGACCCCGAGCCCGCGCCGATGTCCCAGACGACGCTCGTCGGTCGGATGTCCAGCTGCGCCAGGGCGATCGACCGGACCTCGGCCTGCGTGATCAGGCCGCGCTTCGGCTGGCTCTGGGCGAACGCCGCGTCGGGATTGCCGAAGAGCCGGTATCGGCTCGACCGGCGGAACCGGTCCGGCCGTCCCGGCTTGCGGACGAGGATGACCACGTTCAGCGGGTCGAAGTCGAGCCCCGCGATCTCGGGGAGTTCCCCCTGGGTCACTCGCTCGTCGGGCGAGCCGAGGTTCTCGCAGATGTAGGCCTTGAAGTAGTCGATCCCGCGGTCGAGGAGGGCCCGAGCCAGGCGAGACGGCGGGCAGTCGTCGCTCGAGAAGAGCCCGACCTTCTCCGCGGTCCGGATCCGATCGATCACCGACTCCAGGGGCCTGCCGGCCAGGTCGGTCAGGTACGCGTCCTCCCAGCTCTCCTTGACCCGGGCGAATGCGAGTTGCATGCTGCTGACGTGCGGCACGACCTCGAAGCGATCCTTGCCCAGCCGATCGCAGAGGTAGCGCGCGACGCCGTAGAAGAGCGGGTCTCCCCCGCAGACCAGGATCGGGTCGCGCTCGGCCATCGCCTCGCGGACCTGCCGGAGGGCGGCCGTCATATCCGGGTCGAGCGGCACGGTCCGCGCGGACACGCCGTCGAGCAGGCCGAGGCTCGACGGGGCACCGAGGATGACCCCGGCGTCCATGATCGTCCGCCGCGCCGACTCCGTCAAACCGGGGAGCCCGTCGTCACCGATGCCGATGATGACAAGCCTGGGCTCGGATGGGCTCACCGGCGGCCTCCCCCCGACGTGAGATCCCCGTCGCCGCTCGGACATCCCCCCGGGGCGCACGGGAGGAGGAAGTCGCCGACGACCTTGGCGAGCAGTTCGGCGTGGGTGAAATGCGGCTGATGGCCGACGACCGGCAGGACCAGCCCCTCGGACTTCGGCAACCCGGCCTTCAACTCGTCGAAGTGTCTCCGGGCGACGATCCTGTCCTCGTTCCCCTGGATCAGCAGGACCTCGGTCGAGATGGCCCCGAGGTCCGGCCGCAGGTCGAGGCCGGCGATCAGGTCGAGCCGGTGGGCGAGCGAGGCGATCGGGGTCAGGCCATTCTGCTCGACGTAGAACGGCCACCGGTCGGCGATCACGCTCGGGAAGTGGTTGAGGTTGTTCCAGGCGAGGATCCGGCCATGCCAGGGGAGCCTCGATGCCTCCCCGGGGAGGAGGCGGCCGACCCGGAGGGCAACCCGCTCGGCCGGGGTGAACCGGCGACGGGCGAACCCTCCCTGGATGGCGGCGCGCGGGAATCGCCTCGGCTCGCGACGGAGGGCCCGGAGCGTGACCGTCGACCCGAAGGAGAGGCCGAAGAGGAAGGCGCGACCGAAACCGAGGTGGTCGATCAGGCCGAAGACGTCGTCGACCAGGTCGTCGTGGGTGATCTTCGAGAGCCGGGAACCGTCGCCGGGATCATCCCCGGGATAGTCGTAGATCACGGTCTGGAAGCGCGCGGAGAGCCGATTGAGCGTCAGGCAGTAGCCGCGATAGGTCGACGCGACCCCGGGGACGACGACCAGGGGTGGGCCCGAGCCAAGGACCCTCGCCGTCATCCGATAGCGTGGGCCCTGCCAGCGGACGACCCGCGCCTCGCGATCGAACGCCTCGACCTCCCGTCGGAAGTCCGCCGGTGCCGGGCAAGGCATCCGGGGGATCTCGCGGGCGTCAGCCGCGGCAGTCGGGGGAACGTTCGCGATCTCGGACACCGTGATCCTGCCTCGGCGGGTTGGGAACGAAGGGCTGGCGAAGGCCGGTCGACCAGGGCTCATCGAGCCAGGCCGGCACGCCCGGGCCTCCCGATTGTAGCCGAGCAGCCCCGTCCTGGCGTGCCCATCGCGCGGAAACTCGACCGTGGGGCGGCCCCGACCCCGGGCGAGAGGAACCAGAGTAATAATGCGCCAAGACTTGCGATCGAGGAGGCCCCAAAGCCCCGGAGGTGGAGCGGGGTCAAAGTCAATGACAAGCTCCCGGGTACCAAGTCGCCGGGAACAACGGGGAGGGTGATAAGTCGCCTCGGGTTAGGGCCTCATCACGCCCGCGTCCGGATTCGCCGAACGCAATCATCAAACGGACGATGCGGACGCGCTGACGACTCCAGAACCATCCAGGGTTCGGCTTGCATCGGGTGGGGTGGTGTCCCACTTCGATTGCAAGCCGGTCGGAAGGTCCGCGTAAGCTACCGTGGCGATGGGAGTTGAGGCCCGAATCACATGTCACCGCCGGTCGGACGCAATCCGTTAGCCGACCGCGACTTACGGTCGTGTTGCAATCAGATCCGGACACCACCATAAGTAGCCCGTCCGTTCATTTCCCGTCGGATTTTTCTGTCCGCTCATTTTCCGTCGGATTTTCCCTTGCTAACGGAGCCGCCTTCGGTCTATCTAGAGGTCGGCTCGATCGTCGAGACGGGCCGGAGTCGATCGGACCTTCGCGGCGCCTCCCCGCGACTCCCCGCCCGGGGTCGGTGGCCCGCCCGGATCGACGTTCCTCGATTCTCGTCCAGGAAAAGGGGTGTGAATGACTCGTCGCTGGATCGCCGGGATGTTGTCCGTGACGTTCCTGGGCGTCGTCCTGCTGCCGGGCTGCGACGCGGGGCCCTCGACCGGCCCGGCCCCCGAGGGGCACGACGGCAAGAGCGCCACCGGCCACAGCGGGGCGAGCCCCGCCGCCGGCGCCGACTCGCCCGAGGCCAAGGCCGCGACGCGTAAAGCAGCGGCCCCCAAGTAGCCCGCCCTCCGTCCCCGCCTCCCCCGCCGCCTCCTTCCTCTCCCGTCCCCTCCCCGGGACGAACCCGCCGGCCCGGAGGGCTCCCCCCCTCCGACCGGCCACCAGGGCCGGGTCCGCCGCACCTCGCGGCCGCATCCGCGCCACGATCCCAAGGCACTCCCTCGTCGCCAGTCTAGAAGGGGAACTTCCCATGCGGACGCGTTCAACTCGCGGCTTCACCCTCATCGAATTGCTGGTCGTCATCGCCATCATCGCGGTGCTGATCGCCCTGCTGTTGCCCGCCGTCCAGGCCGCCCGAGAGGCCGCCCGTCGCTCGCAGTGCACCAACAACCTGAAGCAGCTCGGGCTGGCGATGCACAACTACGAGAGCTCCAACTCCTCGTTCGCCCCGAGCTGCATCTTCCCCTCGCCGCTCGACAGCTGGGGCTGGGGGCCGAGCGGCCAGCTGGGCCTCCTCCAGTACATCGAGGGCGGCAACCTCTGGAACGCCTACAACGTCGGCGCGGTCCAGTGCAACGGGAGCGGCTGCAACCTGTACAGGATGAACACGACCGTGTTCAATACCCAGGTCGGGTCCTTCCTCTGCCCGTCGGACGCCAAGATGCGGGGCGTCTCGATGAGCAACTACGTCGGGAACGTCGGCGGCCCGTACCAGATCAACGGCTACTCGGGGGCCTACGTCCCGACCAAGAACTCGTGGCCGGAGTACAACTCGCCGACGAACACCGCGACGACCGTGACGCTCGCCTCGTTCACCGACGGCACGAGCAACACCGCGCTGTTCAGCGAGGTCCTCACCGGCATGCCGAACCCCGGCTCGGTCACGGCCGGGAGCAGCAACCCGAACACCTGGAAGCGCGTCTTCTTCCCGACCGGCCTGAACAGCAAGGCGACGGGGCCCGACGCCGCGCTGGCGGTCGTCGCCGCGTGCAAGGCGATCGCCCCGACGACCAAAGGCCAGGGCGGCGTCCGGGGCGACTGGTTCTACTCGTACCCCGCGTATGTGAATTACGCCGTCTACAACCACACGGGCCCGCCCAACTCGCGGTCCTGCTCCAACTCGCCGACCTCGTCGGGGAACACCTGGGGCCTCGACGTCTGGGGCACCGCGCCCCCGACCAGCCAGCACCCCGGCGGGGTGAACGTGGGGATGGCCGACGGCTCCGTCCGGTTCATCAAGGACTCCGTCAACCTCCAGACCTGGTGGGCCCTCGGCTCGCGCAACGGCAACGAGGTCATCAGCGCCGACGCCTTCTGATCCGTTCTCGACGCCACGGCCCGCCCCGGGCGACCCCGCGAGGTCGCCCGGGCCTCCCCTCCCGCGGACGAGGGGAGATTTCGGCGGCGGATACGTCCCGATGTTGATCGAACGCCGCGCGAGTCGGTCCTCGGCCCCGGATAAGCCCCTCCCCTCGATTCGCCGCCGACTCGGCTCGCGCGTGCCGGGCACGGCGGCCTTCCCGTCCCCGGGCGACGCCTTCGGCCTCAGAGGCCCGGCGGGAGGCGGAGCCGGCCGGGGGCGGCGCCGGCGAGGTCGAGGGCGATCAGCTGGGGGAGGCTGCCGACGCCGTAGTGGCGGTACAGGGCCTTCCGGTACCCGTCGACGGTGTGGACGCTCAGCCCGAGGTCGCGGGCCACTCCCTTCGCCGTCGACCCCCGGAGCTGCGCGGCCAGCGTCCGGCGGAGGTACGGCGGCAGGGCCGCCGCGCCGGCGTCGGGGCCGTCGCCCATGTGCCGGATCAGCTCGACGTGGACGAGGCGGGCGAGGTTCCGGTCGCGCGGGCCGAACCGGCCGCCGCCCCACGGGCGGTAGAACTGGAACCCCTGGACCCGCCCCGGGCGGCCCATCACGGCGCAGGTGATGAGCGAGTCGTCGATCCGGCACGACCGCCGGCCCTCGGAGACGACCGGCGAGGCGTACCAGTCGCGGTCGCCGATCATCTCGGGCCGCGTCGCCGAGGCGAACCGGCGACGGCTCATCCGCTCGGTCCACGCGACCGCCGCGGGGTCGACCTTCGGCAGGTCGGAGTCGAGGTAGCCGAGGAAGAGCCGGCGCTCCGGGTCGCTGTCCCAGCCGAGGTCGATCGGCGCGATCAGCCGGGGGACCTTCGCGGGCAGGAAGTCGTGCATGTCGAGCGTCATCGCCACGGTCCCGCCGATCCGGCGCGCCAGCTCGCGGACGACATGACCCCGCCAGGCCCCGGGGTCGGCCCCGAGGTCGCGGGCCTCGGCCACCAGCCGGAACGCGGCCCGGATCTCGCGGAGCCGGAGCCGACTCGAGATCGCCATCGGGGTCGCCGCCTCGGGCCGGTGCGTCGGGGCCCCGGCGACGCGCGGGACCACCCCCCGCTTCTGGGGGCTGTGCGACCTCGAGTCGAGGGGTAGTTTCTTCGAAGCCACGTCGAGACGGCCGACCCATCGGGCACGCTCCGGGTGGCCGGCCCTCGGGCGGACGGGATTTTTCCCCCGCCGCCGTGCAAGGTCCCTCGCCGTTCGGGATATGAACCCTCCGCGGGCCGGGCCCCGGTCGTCGGACTCCGCGACCTGCCGGGATCGCGACCCGGCCCCGCACGGGTCGATCCGGGCCCGAAGGAAGGGCCGGATCGCCGTCCGCCCCTCGCGTCCGGCCTGGGTGTCCAGGCCGGGATCTCCCCCCTGACGCTGCTCGAGGACCCACATCGATGCGAACCAGCCTCCGCCTCCTCGCCGTATCGCTCCTGGCCACGGCCGCCTGGGGCGTTGCCCCGGCACGCGGCGACGCCCTGTACGTCTCGCTCTACAACGGCACCCCCTTCGACGGCACGATCGCGCGGATCGACACCGCGACGGGGGCCCGGTCGACCTTCGCCGCCGCCGAGTCGAGCAATCGCTCCGGCCTGGCGTTCGACCGCGCGGGCAACCTGTTCGTGGCCAACTCGAACGACACGATCGAGCGATTCACCCCGGCGGGCGTCGGCACCTACTTCGCCGACACCACCGCCGGGCTGAGCCGCCCGACGGGCCTGGCGTTCGACGCGTCGGGCAACCTGCTCGTCGCCGACGCCGGCAACAACACGATCCAGCGGTTCACGCCGGGCGGAGTCGCCACCACCTTCGCCAGCACCGGCCTGGACTACCCCTTCGCCCTCGCATTCGACGCCGCCGGCAACCTGTTCGTGGCCAACGAGAACGGCGGCACGATCGAGCGGTTCACCCCCGGCGGCGTCGGCACCCTCTTCGCCTCCGGGCTGAGCTTCCCCTCCGGCCTGGCGTTCGACGCGTCGGGGAACCTGTACGTGTCCATTGCCGGCGCCGGCAACAACGCGATCGAGCGGTTCACCCCCGGCGGCGTCGGGACCGTCTTCGCCAGCACCGGGCTGAGCGCCCCCGAGGGCCTGGCGTTCGACCGGGCGGGCAACCTGTTCGTGGCCAACGTCGGCAACCTCACGATCGAGCGGTTCACGCCGGGCGGCGTCGGCACCGTCTTCGCGACGGTGTCGGGGGTGCCGCTCTTCCTGGCCTTCGGGCCGTCGGCGATGTCCGTCCCCGAGCCGTCGGCTCTGGCGCTGCTGGGCGTCGGCGGGTCGATCCTGCTCGTCCGACTCCGCCGACGGGTCGCCGTCTGACCCGGGGGCGATTGGCCGGCCGGGGGCGCGTCGCGACGCGGCGATCGCGGCCCCCGGCCGATCTGAGAGGGCCGCAGGCGGGTGGCACCCGATGCCGGCCGCGCATACCGCACGCCTCGGGACCGTTATCTCCCGCGCGACGTGGGGCCGTCCCGGGGGAGATCCGTGACGGGCCGTGACGGGCCGGCAGGACGGCGGGCGCGGAATCGATGATCGTCGCGGGGACTCGCTTCGATGATGTGGGGATCAACGCGGCCGGGCGACCGGCCCGACGACCCCTCCCGCACCATCGAAGCGAGGCCCGACGACGATGACCAGCCAGGCACGGATCGACGCCAACCGCATCAACGCCGGCAAGTCCACCGGGCCGAGGACCGCCGAGGGCAAGGCGCGGGCGCGGCTCAATGCGCTCCGGCACGGGCTCCGGGCCGATGAGGTCGTCCTGCCGACCGAGTCCGCCGCCGAGTTCCGGGCGCACCTCGACGCCTGGACCGCCGACTGGCGGCCGCCGACCGAGACCCGCAGCTTCCTCGTCGAGCGGGCCGCGGTCGCGTCGTGGCGGCTCCGCCGGTGCGTCCGCGTCGAGTCCGAGCGGCTCTCCCGACGCGCCCGGACCGCGCTCGCCGAGTGGGACCGTCAGACCGATCAGGAGGTGGCGCGCGAGGTCGGCCGCCTCACCCGCGACCCCGTCGAGGCGCTCGAGGCGCTCGAGGCGACCCGGGCCGGGTCCGACCGGCTGATCGGGCTCTGGGCCGAGATCGCCGAGGCGGCCGAGGACCCCGAGGGCTGGAGCTCGCCCGACGATCACCACGTCCGGTTCATCAACCTCTGGGGGACCCGGCCCGACGACGACGAGGACGAGGCCCGACAGATGATCGACGCCTCGTGGGGCCTCCTCCTGCGGAACCGCCCCGACCTCGCCGAGCCCGACGGCCTCGGGCCGATGGGCGACGCCGAGGCGGCCGACTTCCGCGCCGAGATCGCCGACGCCGCGCGGTCGCGGACGCAGGAGCTGGTCGAGGCCCGCGACGGCCTGCCGGACGAGTCGGCCGACCGGGGCCGCTATGCCGAGATGGTCGCCCTCGAATCCCACCCCGAGGACGCGACCTTGCACCGCTACGAGGCCCGGCACGACCGCGAGGCCCGCGCCTCGATCGGCCTGCTGGCCCAGCTCACCCGGACCGGGGCCGACCTGCCCGCGCCCGGTCCCGAGCCCGACGACGAGCCCGAAGCGGCACCGGCATCCGTCGAGGCCGACGCGACGGGCGGGCCCGTCGCCGAGGCCCCCGAGCCCCGGCCCCGACGGGCCGAAGGTGGGGGCGAGGGCCGGGCGCCGAACGAACCCAATGGGGACGGGCCGAGGTCGGCCGTCCCCCAGGCGGGACGCGACCGGGACGGCCGGTCCTGGCCGGTCGAGGGGGGGGCCGAGGCCCCCCCGGTGCCCCTCAAGGGTCGATCGGATCGATGAATCTGGATGAAATGAGGGTGTCCGGCGGGCCTCGGCGATCGCGGTGCGCGCCGCGGCGTCGGGCCGTCGGGGGGACGGGGGACGGCACGGCGACCCTCGTCGTCGGGTCGCCGTGCCGTCTCGGGGTCGGGGTCGTGCCCGGCTCAGAACGCGTCGGAGCTGACCACCTCGCCGCCGGCGCGGGAGCCGAGGGCCTGGTAGACGCCGAGCTTCGCCCCGGGGGCGAGCGCCCAGACGATGTTCCGCTGCGCGTCGCTGCCGCTGGCGATCGAGACGCCGTTGGGCAGGCCGCCGTTGCCGCCGAACTGCCAGCTGTCGATCGTCTCCTTGAGGAACCGGACCGAGCCGTCGCAGAAGGCGAAGTTCGCCCCGCCCGGGTGGTAGCTCGACGCCGACAGGACGAACGCGCCGGCCTGGTCGAACCCGGTCAGGTTCTTGTACTTCTTCTGGACGTTGATCGGATAGAACTCGGTGAAGATGGTGTCGCCGTAGTTGCCGGAGGTCCACCAGTTCCAGCCGTTGAACGAGTTGTTGTCGGCGCCGGAGCCGCCGTCGTCGGTCTTGCTCAGGAGGCCGTGGGCCCGCTCGCCGAAGGCGATCGTGTTGCTCGTGCCGTCGGTGATGGCGGCGATCGAGACCGTCGAGATTCCCTGGCCCGCCCGCGAGGGGACGTTGGGGTAGGTCGACGGGTAGCCGACCGAGAAGGCGACCCCGTTCTGCTGCGAGAGGGCGGGGACGATGTTCGACCGCGGCGCGACCCGGCCGGTCCAGTACCCCTGGCTCACCGCGTAGCTGTTGTAGGCCATCGGCATCAGGCCGTTGCCCAGGGGGGCGATGTAACCGGGCCCGAACTTGTATTTATAATTGATGATCGACCCGTCGCTCGGGCACCAGAGCGCGCCCGTGCCGGTCCCGCAGACGGTGAAGTTGGCGTCGGCGAACGGTCCGATCAGGCTGTTGTAGGCGTTGTACAGGGCCGTCTGCTCGAAGTAGGGGAGCAGCGCGATGAACGGCCCGGCGCCGTCGTACTGGCTGCCGTTCGGGTAGAACTGGAACTGGAATCCCGGCATGTACGAGGTGTTGGCGCTCTCATAATTGGCCAGGGCCAGGCCGAGCTGCTTGAGGTTGTTGGTGCACTGGGCGCGTCGGGCCGCCTCGCGGGCGGCCTGGACGGCCGGCAGCAAGAGCGCGATCAGGACGGCGATGATGGCGATCACCACCAGCAATTCGATCAGGGTGAACCCGGCTCGGCGGGCTCGGGGTGCGGTCGGGGTGCGGGTCATGGGCGCGGCTCCGGGTCGGGTCGGGTCGGGGAGGGACGGATACGATGGATGGAGATGAGGTGAGATCTGCCGGCGGCGAGACGTGCCGGGACGTGACGGGGCTCCGGCCGCCCGTCGGGGCCTCGGCCGGGGGCGGCGGGCGCCCCCGGCCCGGGTCACTTCTCGACGCCGATCCGCTCCTTGACGCCCCCTTCGACCTTCGCCGCGCCGCCCTTCTTGGCGGGATTGGCGGCGCCCGGCTCGGCCTTCGTCCCCTTGGGGACCGAGATCGACCCGGACGGGGGGTTGTCGTCGCCGGAGCAGCCGGAGACGACCGCGATCGAGCACGACGCGGCCAGGGCCAGGCCCAGCGCGCGCACCGACGGATGGCGCGGAGTGATCATCATCTGTTCCTCGAAGGATCGGGGCGCCGAGGCGACGATCGCCTCGCGGTCGTGGGAAACCGGGCCGGTCGGTCCGAATCGGGCCTTACGGGCGAGGGCCGCCCGGCCGCAAGCGACGGAACCGCACCGCGACGAGGGGTCGTCGGTGGGTGGGAGAGGATGGGTAACGACTATACGACCCCGCGCCCGCGCGCGACAAGCGCTAATTGGCAGGTTCCCGCGGATTCCGCCGATCCGGCCGCGCCGTCGCCGCCGGCCGCGAGGCCGCCCCGGCCTCGCCGACCCCGCGATCGGAGAGGCGTGAGCCTGGGCCCGTCCCCGGAGCGGGATGCATGTCCCGATGCGAGGGCCGGCGTCGCGGACGGGGGCGGGGGCCGGCGTCAGAGCGCCGGGCGGCCGCCGAGCGGGGCCAGGTCGATCTCGATCCGGCCGCCCGGGGCGCGGGGCCGCGCGCGGGCGTCGGGGCCGGGGCCGCGGTGCTCGTCGCGCGCGGCCCCGAGGCCGGCGACGCCGATCCGCGACGGGTCGCGGCCGGCGCGCTCGGCCAGGAGGTCGCGGACCCGGACGGCCCTCGCCAGGCTGAGGTCCCCCGCGACGGCCGGCCGCGACGCCTCCGGGCCCGGCGACGCGGCGGCGCCGGCCCCGGCGCGGCGGACCGACGGGTCGGCGTCCGGGCCGTCGGCGAGGCCGGCGACGAGGAGCGGCCGCGACCTCGCCTCGGGCTCGGCCAGGATCGCCGCGCAGTCGTCGAGCCAGCGCGCGGCCTCGGGGCGGACCCGGTCGGTCCCGGGCAGGAAGAGGCGGTCGGCCTCGACCGCGAGGACCCCGGAGGCCGGGTCGAACGTCGTCCCGTCCCGGCCGCCGGCGAACGACCGGAGCCGCGAGATCAGGGCCGACGACGGCGGGGCCGAGGTCGCCTGGGCCTGCCGCTTGAACCGCTGGAAGGCGTCGTTCAGCGCCTCGCGCTCGTCGATGTACGCCTGGACGCTCGTCTCGAGCCGCTCGTTGGCGTCCTCCAGCGCGGTCAGCTTGCGCGAGTCGTCGAGGGCGCGCTGGGCGAGGTCGGCGTTCTCGCCCTTGAGGCCCAGGGCCGTGTCCTTGAGCTGGGCATTCTCGGACCGGAGCGACTGGGCGAGCTTGGTGCAGTCGTCGAGCCGCGACTTCGGCACCACCGCGCAGCCGGCCGGGGCGAGCAGCCCCAGCGCCAGGCAGGCGGCGACCATCGGGCGGTGGGATGGGGGGCTGACCATGCGTTCCGACTCCTTTCGGGACGTCCGGTCGATCGGCCGACGGTCGGCGGGCCCGGCCCTCCCCGCCGCGAGTGGCGGGGAGGGCCGGCGAGGCTCAGCCGGGGAAGAGGCCGGCGAGGGCCTTGATGATCCCCGAGGCCGGCCCGGCGCCCCGGAAGTCGTAGAGGTTGCGGATCAGGTCGATCGAGACGAAGGCGAGCAGCAGGGTGAGGACCGTGCCGACGCCGAGGAAGCCGACCCAGAGGCTGCCCCATTCGGCGTTGTCGCGCGAGCTGGGGATGACGGTCCCCTGGCTGCCGGAGGGGGTGGCGGCGGGCTCGGAGTCGACGTCCCAGCCGCTGGAGGCGATGCCGCCGGCCTCGACGTCGCCGCCGAACTCGCCGGGCTCGTCGTCGAGCATGGCGGGGGCCATCGCCGTCGAGGCGTTCTCGTCGACGTCCTCCTCGTCGACGGCGAAGACCTCGCTGGCGCTGTCGGCCTCGGAGAGGTCGAAGTCGCTGTTGGCCTCGAGCTGCATGGTCCGGTCGTCGGCCTCGCCCGAGTCGAGGGCGTCGACCTCGAAGTCGGTGTCCTCGAAGATGTCCTTCTCGCCCTTCCGCACGGAGGGCGGGGGGGTGGCGGAGGGCGAGGGCTTGGCCTTGGGGGGCTCGGGGGCCCTGGGCTTGGGCCTGGCGACGGGCTGGGCGGGGTTGGAGTCGTCGAGCGGGGCCAGCTCGATCGAGTCGGCCGAGCCGCCGCCGAGGTTCAGGCCGCCGAAGTTGCCGAGGTTGATCCCGGAGTCGCTCGGGCGGCCGAGGTTGATCCCCGAGTCGGCCGGGGCCGCGGCGGTGACGTCGGAGTCGCCCGGGCCGCCGAGGGGGGTCGCCTCGAACTCGTCGCTGGCGTCGAGGGCCGAGAGCTCGAAGTCGCTGCCGCTCTCGGGCTGCAGGGCGTCGATGACGCTGGAGGGGGAGAGCTCGAAGTCGCTGTCGGAGCCGTGGTGGTGGGCGCCGGGGACCTCGGAGGAGGAGCCGAGCATCGGGCCCTGGCGGACCGCGGTGTCGCCCGGCTTGCCGCCGTGGCCGGGGAAGTCGTCGACCGACTGGTCGTTGACCAGGGTGACGTTGGAGTCGCTCGCGGCGCGGGGCGCGAGCCGGACGTCGGAGTCGCTGGTCCCCTTGATGTTGTCCGGGACGAGCCGGACGTCGGAGTCGCTCGGCAGCTTGCCCGAGGCGGACATCCCGAGGATCGTCGAGCTGGAGTTGGACGAGCCGCCGAGCCCGGCGGGGACCGAGAGGTCGTCGAGCAGGACGTCCTTCTCGTCGTCGCCGGGGAAGGCGGGGAGGTCGACGGTCGGCTGGCCGAGGTTCGGCCGGGCGGTGCCGAGCTGGAACTCGGAGAGGTTCACTTCCTCGCTGCTCTGGCTGACCGGGCCGGTCGCTCCGAGGTCGAGGTCGGCGAGCGAGAGCTCGGGGTCGGAGAGGGAGAAGTCCGGGTCGCTGCCGAGCCCGCGGCGGCGGGCCAGCTCGTCGACGTCGGCGACGCGGAACCGCCACGAGCCGCTGTCCATGAAGGCGCGGATCTCGCGGTGCTGGGCCTTGCCCTTGAGCTCCTCGGGGCTCATCCCCAGGACGCGGGCGGCCTCTTCAAGCGTGTAGAACTGGGCCATGGCGGGCATACTCCTCGTTCGCGATCGGCCCGGCCGGGGCCCGGCCGCGAACCGGCCGTTCGGTCCGTTTCGGGGGATATCACGAGCCGGAGACCGGGGCCGCGACGAGGCGAGGCGAAGGGGACGACCGCGAGGCCCCGGGGCTCAATGCTTCGCGGGGAGGGCCCGGACCATCGCCTCGACGGCGCCGACTTCCGGCGGCTGGTTGTTGTATTCCGAGAGCTTCAGGTCATAACGGTACTGGCGGGCGGCCTCGAGCTTCACCGAGCCGGCCCCCCGGGCCCCCTGCGTGTCGACCCGGTAGACGGCGAACGACTGGCTCCGGGTGTCGATCAGGTAGAGCATCTGCGACGACCCGCCCGTGGCCGAGGTGAACGCGATCGTGCCGTTCGCCTCGGCCCCCGGCGCGGTGGCCTGGGCCGACGCGCCCCGCCCCCCGGCCCAGAAGGCCAGGGCGAGGCCGACGGCCACGCCCGGCAACCCATAAACCAGCACCCGATGCCACTTCCCGATCGACATGACCCATCCTCCGTGCGGTGGAGCGGCCGGACCCCCCAATCCCTTCGGGCCGCCGATCCCCCCGAGGCTGCGACACCCCGAGAAGGCGGACGGCCGTCCCGGGCAGGCCCCGGTTCGACTCCAGTTTATCACACCGGGGGACCAGTCCGGCGACAAACCGAGAACCTGGGCCGGCCCGCGGGTCGGGCCGCGAGAGACGAGCAACCATCCCATCTTACCAAGGAGGCAGGGGCACGCAAGGGCAGCCCCCGCCGATAACGCGCGGGGGTGTACCCGCCGATTCTTGGGGTTCACGCCGCCCGGCTCCAGAACAGGTCCCATTGCTCGGTCTGGCGGCAGCAGATCAGGGCGGCCATCGCGCGGGCATTCTTGTGCCTCCACCGGGCT
>JAABUQ010002222.1_pt1 | contig 39158 bp, 35 predicted proteins | sample 5560001 | NCBI WGS metagenome assembly JAABUQ01 (sample SAMN10711888, study PRJNA513371) | rock metagenome | isolation source: Antarctica rocks | place: Antarctica: Victoria Land, Finger Mt nord | collected 2015-12-18 | reverse complement strand
GTTTCGGCGGATGGCACACGCTGTATAGCCGGTACCAACAATGGTGCCGCGACGGGACATGGGAGCGGATCGTCGCGGTGATGACTCCCTCAACGATCAAATGCTAACTGTCGCTGTAGTACTAGTGGCGGACCGTGATCACCGCGACGTGTCCATCATAGGGAACATAGTCCCAGCCATTCTCGCCCTTGTCCTTGCCGTGCCCCGCCCCATAAATCGCAGGGGTCTCGACACCGATGTGATTGAAGTTGAAGCGGTGGATCGAGGCGAGATACTGCAGATCGCCGACGAAGTCGTCACGCCCCTGGTTAAAACCCCCCTTACCGCCATTCCATCCGACCGGGTCAATGCAGTGCCAGTTCGGCACCCAACTACCGTTCACGCGGCAGTCGTGCTCCTCGCTGACCGCCATGAAGTAATCCCAGTGGCCGCCGGGTAGGTTCTGCCGCCAGGCGCGCAAGTGATTGCCGCCCAGCGCCGTTTCCTGGCACCCTCCATCGCGCAGTTCAACAATCTGATTGATATAGGAACCACCCGGCTGCACCTTCGCCTGGAGATTACTCACGGCGCACTCGTACCAACCCACATTGCGCAGATAGGCGACGAGGTCAAACTGCGAGTTGCCGGAGATAATGACGTTGATCGGTTCATACGAGCCATAGCCGGGGTTGCTGCGGTCATTACCATGAGCGAGCCAGTCGGGCGGGTTCTGGAAATCAGAACCATTGTAGGCCGCAACGTGTGTTCCGAGCGCCACGGACGTGAACAGTACGAATGCGAGAGTCACTTTTGATAGACGCGTGCGCACAGGCATGGAGAAGCCCCTTTCAATGAGCGATTGGTACCCGATAGTCAAGCGTCTCTATAATTCGACCGCTTTTGCAGTGTGAAACTGCAGACCCCCTTTCTCTCGCAACACCGGTGTTGATTGTTTTCAATCACGTCTGGATATTCACATATATGATTGCCGCATTGATTGATCGTCTCGTAAGCACTTTATAATGGTATTATAATAGGGTTATCCCGGTTTGGTTCGTTTCTGACCTCTCTCTTCTTCTCGCAAGTTCCCCTCGGCAGCCCAATCCTGTTCATCATGACCGCAGAACAACGACTTCTCTATATGGCTTGACAAGCCCCTCAGACATATTGCAGTCCAGTTCGTTTCCGATCCGCGCCAAGCGCTCAATCGTCATGTGGATATCATCTGCGGTGGTACGGGGGTTAATGGTACACATACGTAATACCCGCTGGCCTCGCAGAGTCGTTGCGGTGAGAAAAGCGAATCCATCTGCAAGCATTTCGTCTGCAATGTGCTGGTTGCATTCATTCACTTCGCGCACTGATCTTCTCTTGGGGAGATACCGGAAGGTAATTATACCCATCTGCGCGGGAGTGATGATCTCCCACTGAGGGCGCGTCGAGAGAATCCGCTCAGTGAGTTCAGCACTCGCGAAGCCCCGTTCGATCGCCTCCCGAAATGCCTCGATGCCGAAGGTTTTCAGCGATAGCCAGAGCTTGAGCGCTCGTGAGCCACGCGTCAGTTGGATACCGTATTCGGAGAGGTTCACCGCCTCATCGCGCTCGCTATCTTTCAAGTATTCCGGCATATGGTAAAACGTGTCTCGCAGCAAAGCGCCGTCACGAAGTAGCACGCAACCGATCTCAAAAGGCTGGAAGAGCCATTTATGCGGATCAAATGCAAGGGAGTCAGCGCGGTCCAGTCCGGTGAGGATTGAGCGCCCTCGCTCGCACAAAACCGCCGCCGCGCCATACGCGCCGTCGACGTGGAACCACAACTGTTGGGCGGCACAGAAGTCTGCGAGCATGTCGAGGGGGTCTACGGCACCAGTGTTTGTCGTCCCAGCATTGGCGACGACGCAAAACGGTCTTTTCCCCGAAGTACGATCCGCGATCACGACCTCTCGCAGAACGTCAATCGGTAAGCGGAAATCCGCATCGGAGGGAAGTTTGCGGATTTGTGCAGGGCTAAAGCCAAGGACGCGCAGGCCGCGCTCGACCGAGGAATGCGTCTGATCCGAACAATAAATGACCGCGTCTGTTAAGCAATCTTTTAGCATTACATGGCGAGCGACTGCTAAGGCAGTTAGGTTTGCCATTGATCCACCACTAACCAATAAGCCTCCGGAAGACACGGGTAAGCCACAGAGTTGCCGTAGCCAATCGATCACTACCAACTCCACCTCTGTCGGGCCTGAGGCAGTGAGCCATGTACAGGCATCAATGTTGAAGCCGGATGTCAACACATCAGCGATGACACTAATGAAGTTGCTTGGTCCCGGTACAAAAGCAAAGAAGCGGGGATGATCGGAATGCGCGACATTGCGGAGGATGTCGTCATGTAGTTGCCGCAGCATAATGTGCGGGTTCGTACCATGCAGAGGCGGCGGCTCGCGCAACCGCTCCTCAAGGTCGAATCGTGACACATTACGCGCAACTGGTTTATCACGGAGGGTAGTAAAATGTTCGACGAGCAGTTCGACGAGATCGTTTCCCAACGCGCGCATTTCCTCTGACGACAATTGTAAAGCGCTCCGAGATTGTTCTTTGCTTGTGCTCATTGTCCCGCCTCCTTATCCAACCTATCATGTTGCACGGATGCTTGAGGTCACGCTAGTACTGCGTTATGCAATATGACGCCTAATTACGCATATACGTTCTCCACGATAAGCCGCTCCCCGCTCAGCGTGGCCCCGAAGTTTTCGAGTCGGGCGATCGTCTCGCGGATGTCGTTGTCAGTCGTCCGTGGATTGTTCATGCACAAACGCAATACCGTGTTGCCGCGTAGCACCGTCGAGAGCACTAATGCATACCCGTCCGCGATCATTGCCTCAACAATCTGTTGATTAAGCGCGTTAACGGTTTCCGGAGATTCACCAAGAGGGCGATAACGAAAGGTGATGATCCCCATCTGTGCGGGGGTAACAACCTCCCAGTGTGGAGACTCGCGTAGCACGCCCTCGGTCAGCTCCGCGAGTGCAAAGCCTCGGTCGATAGCCTCCTCGAAAGCGTTAAGTCCGAAAGTCTTGAGCGACATCCACAGCTTCAATGCCCGGAAGCGGCGCGCTAATTGAATTCCGTAATCACAGAAATTCACTTCTTCGGCTCCTCGGTCCGTGTCCTTCAAATACTCAGGCAAAATGTGGAATGTTTCGCGGAGATGTTGGCGGTCCCGCACAAGGACGCAGCCAATATCAAATGGCTGGAAAAGCCACTTGTGTGGGTCGAACGTCACGGAATTAGCACGTTCCAATCCCGTGACAAGGGAGCGCCGGCGGTTCGAAAGTGTTGCTGCGGCACCAATCGCTCCATCGACATGCAGCCAGAGACCGTGTTCGTGGCAGCAGTCCGCGAGATCGGCCAGTGGATCGACCGCGCCTGTGTTTGTCGCGCCCGCAGTGGCGATGACACAAAACGGTACCTTCCCTGCGGCACGGTCGGCAAGAATGGCGTCACGGAGCACATGAACGGGTAGACGAAAGTGTTCATCGGATGGAAGTTTGCGGAGTTGCGTTCGCTCGAAGCCGAGAACGCGAAATGCGCGTTCAGCGGACGAATGCGTCTGGTCGGAGCAATAGGCCACCGCCCCAGCGATACGATCGTCGAGCATTGCATGCCGTGCCGCCATGAGGGCAGTGAGGTTTGCTTCCGATCCCCCACTGACAAATAGTCCGCCTGCTGCTTCCGGCAAGCCACAGAGTTGCCGCAGCCAGTCGATTGTCACGAGTTCGATCTGCGCCGGACCGGATGCAGTCAACCAAGTCGCCGCGAATGGGTTAAAGGCAGACGCGAGCGCATCACCCATGACGCTGACGAAGTTGCTGGGGGAGGGAACAAACGCGAAAAATCGAGGGTGGGAATGATACATAATATTGGGAAACACATCTGATTGAAGCTGCGCAAGTACTTCAATGGGATCACTTGCATCCATAGGAAGCGGCTCGCGCACGAGTGCCTCTAGCGCTGACCGGCTAGCCTGCCCTGTCACAGATTGCTCGCGGAGAGTACCAAAATGCTCGGTGATGACATCCACGACATGATGACCAAACGCTTGCATCTCCTCGGGGGACAGTTCCAACGTAGCTTGTAGTTTCTGGACACTCATGACATCTCTCCTTCGTACACGACGGGTGATATGCTCAACGATCCAAGCGAAGGACTTTCCACCTCATGACCGTCGGGATCAAAGGATCGAATCGTGGAAGGCATAATCACCAGAGCGATCAAGGAATCTGCCCCCGTGTTTTCCACGATATGTACCTGATGTGCGGGAATCGTCAGCAGCATGCCGCCGGTGACTGCAGTACGTTCGTCCTCCACAACCGCGATCCCAACGCCCGAGATGAAATAGACCAACTCGTCCCCATCGTGATACTGCGGATCGGTGTGGTTACCACTTGCGATTGCGCCATACCAGATACCGATCGCAGCGTTTCGTACGTTCAACGCGCCTACGAACCCAAGCGTGCCACCATGCGCCGCATTGTTGGCGATTTCGTCTACGTGGGTAACTGGCATTCGCATCTCCTTTCATACCGCACCTCGCGTTGAGGTCAGTCTCCAGCAAAGCTTCTCCACACGGCGCTACCTCGCGTGTAATTGGTTACCGCAGACTATCATTCGTCACTCCTCCAAGCCTTGAGCGCGTTGCGATCTTGGAAAGGTACACACCCTGGGGGGCGGGGATACCTCTCGCGCAGCGGACACGCTTGCGTGACGCTAGTTGCCACCCCTCATCTGCAATCGCGACTGTCGCGATATACCGGGGTGTCGGGGCAAAACCAAGCAATGTCCAAGGCTCGGCATTCGCCAGCGGTCCGTCTTGCGTGAGCAACCGGACATGTCTCGCGCGAGAGGTATCCATCCGGGCAAAGGCAGGCGAGATACCGCGTCCTGTCCCCTTCGCATATGCTTCCTTTCGTGTCCAGAAGCGCAAAAACCACTCGCTATGTCTCGACGGGTGCAAGCGACGGAGCAACACGGCTTCCTGGTCGCACAGGAAGCCGTCGTACATGACGTCTCTCTCTGTTTGTTCTACAACCGCACGGTGTTCGACATCGACGCCAATCTCGTAGCCACATGCCACCGCATATACGACGAGAGACCGCGAATGTGCCATATTGAAGCTGATATGTTGCGCTGCCCCAAGAAGTTGCGGTTTGCCCCCCACCGTAGCGACGATGGAAACCTGTGCTGGCCGGATCTGCAGGTATCGCGCTAGGATCACTTTCAGCAAACCGCGACCGACAATGTAACGCTCCACAGCTTGGCGCGTCGCGAACTGCATCGCCTGCGCGCACTCGTCCGGCGACAGTGTTAACCACAACCGATGGACCCGCCGTTGGGGCTGATTGAGCCATGCATACCATAGATGCGCGACCCCACACTGCCAGAGCCCATGTGCAGCAAGGGTCCGATTCCTCCATGACGAACTCGTCGCGCTGTGATTAGGAGGTATCCAATGATCAACCGAAATAGCCACCAGTAACCTCCAATACGTGACCGGTGACGTAGTTGGAAAGCGGCGAGGCGAGGAAGAGCATCGGGCCTGCGGCTTCTTGGACCGTTCCAGAGCGGCCTAGCGGAATCAACGATGTGATGGTGTCGCGGATGTCATCGGGAATGCCTAGAGGGATCTCGATGTCATTGCGCCGAATTGTCGTTGCTCGCTCCCTCGGCGCACTCAACCGCGTCTCGATAAAGCCGTAACAGACACAGTTCACCTGGACGTTATAGCTCCCCCACTCCTTCGCCAGCGTCTTCGTCAGCCCTAGGACACCCGCTTTCGCGGTTGCATAGTTCACCTGCCCTGGGTTACCAAAGAGACCTGAGATCGATGATACATTGATGACCTTACGGGCTACCGCCTGGCCGTTTCGCATCTGTTCATCCACTGCCGCTTCGCTGAACCGTGGAAATGCCGCGCGCAGCATGCGGAATGGGGCAGTTGCATGAACATCCAACATTGCGTACCACTGCGCGTCGCTCATGCGGTCGATCATACCGTCCCACGTATAGCCGGCATTGTTAACGATGATGTCGATGCCACGAAAGGCATCGGTAGCGGCATTAAGTACGTGGTCTGGGAACTCAGGATCGGTGACATCCCCTCCCACGACGATGGCCTCGCCGTGCGCACGGTGGATGGCCTCGGCGGTCTCCGTTGCTTGCATGACATCGAGATCGCTAATGACGAGCCGCGCGCCTTCCATTGCGAACAATGCGGCGGCGGCCGCGCCAATACCTCGTCCTGCGCCCGTCACCACCGCAACTTTGCCGGTCAGGATGCCCATGATTCTCGCCTCACCGATACGTTCGGTGGCACGGTTGCCGGCCACGGCGCGACCGCAAACGACAATTGTTGGAGGAAGCGGGGGCGGTGGTCGGGATTGTGGAGAAAGAAGTGTCCACCAGGAAAGAGATGGAGCGAGAATGGACCGTGTGTTTGGTCCTGCCACGCGGCGAGGTCAGCGATTTCCGGGCATTCGCTATCGTCGCGTCCCGCAAAGACGGCGATCGGAAAGGTGAACGGTGGTTCTTCCATGTAATGGAACGAGGTCCGTACGGCAAAGTTATCACGGACTTCGGCAATGAGATCGTCTCGTTCGGTCGGATCCGCAAACACTGCATCCGGCGTTCCACCCAGAGCACGCAAGTAGATTTCCCAGTCACTGTCTGTCCACCCGAGCACCGATATCCCGGGTAGCAATCGCTGTGGAGCGTATGCTCCAACAACAACGAGACAGACGGGATTTGCCGCTCCCAATGCCCGCAGCCGCCGGGCAATACCGAAGGCAAGGAGCGCGCCGAGGCTATGCCCGAAGAGAGCGAGTGGCACCCCCGGCGGTTGCTTCTCAGCTGTGGGAAATTGCGCGAGAATCGCGTCCGCGAGCGCGGGAACCAGTTCGGCATAATGGCCGAACCGTGGCACGCGTGGAAGCTGGAGTGCCCATGCCTCGATATGGGGCGCAAGAGCAACGGGTTCCTCGATCCATGGTAAGAACGTAAAGAGGTCACCACCCGCATGAGGAAGGCAAATGAGTCGGACCTGTGGTTGTGCTCGTCGTTGGAGGCAGGTCATCCATATCTCAGTTGTTGGGTCGGTGGCTGTCATCGCGTCCGCCTTTCGGCGATCATTGCGGCCATGTCACTGAGGGGAAGATTGAGTTCGTCCCCGTCGAGCCGTACCCCGAAGACTTGCGCTACTTTCATCATGAAGGCACCCACCTTTCGCGAATCAATGCGCAACTGTTTGAGCGTTTTGGTCATGTCAACGGTTGCCAGATCGGCAGGCATGTGCGGGCTTCGGAGTGTCAGGAGCACCCCCGCGACTTCTGCCTCAGTTGCCGTGCCGGGAATCCGGATCGCCGCGTCCGAGGCGAAACCGGGGGCAAGCCAGGCCGCCCAATCGGGTTCGGGATACGCATGTAGGAGGGTTGCGCGCTTACCATTTTCATTCACCGGCAATGCGTCGAGCACGACGAATAGTGCCGGTATCATGTATGCAGGCAATTGCTCCTCGAGACATGAGTGCAGTTCGCGGGGCGCCTTCGTGGCCCTGTCTGAAAAGACCACATAGGCAACGAGGCATGGCTCCTTAGCCGGGCTATCGCGAACGACGACCGCGCATTCTCGCACTGACCCATCAGGATGCTGCACGAGTGCTGCCTCAATGGTGCGCAGGTTCACACGGAACCCGCCGACCTTTCGCTCCCCGTCGTCGATCCGGCCTTCAAAGGAGAACGTCCCATCGGAATCCTGCCGTCCCCGGTCGCCAGTGAAGTAATAGCGTGTGCCCTCCCGGGTCACGAAGCGCGCGTTTGTCAACTCTCGGTCCGTGTAGCCACGGGCCAATGCACCACTGAGAACAATCTGTCCCGGCAGACCAGGGGGGACGGATTGATTGTGCTCATCCCAGATGTCTACTCCAACATAGGAGAAGGGATGACCAAGCGTCGGTGTGCTTCCGTCGCCGGGGTAGATGTTGGCAAGGTTCGCGATAACGGTCTCCGTCAGTCCATAAGTGTTGATGAGCCGGTAACCATGTTGCGTATAGCGCACGGCCAGGTCCGTTGGCAGTGCTTCCCCGCCAACCACGATTGTCTTCAAGTCCGGGAGATGAACGTCGGGTAATGCTGCCAGGATAGAAGGCGTCGTGGCGAACATCGCGATTCTTTGATGTTGCAGGAAGTCCGTAAATAGCGGACCAGGAGGCAGTGAGGAGGACGGGATGGGACAAAGGGTAGCGCCTGCCAGCCAAGCCGTCGCGAATTCAATGATCGATGCGTCGAATCCGAGCCACAGTGATTGCGCGATCGTGTCACTCGGCATGATGCCACAAAGTTCAATTTCTGTAGCGGCGAAGGCACCGAGCCAGCGATGCTCAACGAGAACGCCTTTAGGCTTTCCTGTCGAGGTGCCGGAGGTATAGATCACGTAGGCGAGGGTATCCAGCGATGCTCCATGGTGCGGATTATCGGTGTTCTCTTCCGCGATCACTTGCCATACCTCATCGAGGCTCAGAAGGGGACAGTCTCCCGCTTTAGACGTGATCCCGGACAATTTCGCTGCAAGGCGGCTCTGCGTAAGGATCAATGCGACACCGGCATCGCGCACTATGAATTGCAGCCAATCCCGTGGATACCCGGGATTCAAGGTGAGATATGCCCCTCCGGCTTTGAGAATACCGAGCATCGCGACGAAGGTCTCAATCGCATCTTCGCCGCGTTCGAGACAAAGACCAACAACGGTCTCAGGTCCAACGCCCCGCCCTTGTAAGAAGCGCGCGACCTGATTCGCCCGGGCATTCATCTCATAATACGTCAACTCAGTCCCTTGAAACCAGATCGCGGGCCTTTCTGGCGAACGTGCTGCTTGCCGCGCAAACAACTCGTGAAAGCACTGCTGGTGTTCCATAGCAGGCGCGAGCGCGATCCTCTGTATCGATAGCGTATCGATGAGCGTCATCGGACCTCCTCCATTCATGGGGCGCGTGCAGTTACGCGGACCCCACATACACATGCTGGTAGCGCAACTGATTCTCATTCCTGTTCACGCTCAATGGCTGCCCTTGGATGAGATGCAGTCCAGGGGTACGGAGCAACTGACCGAGCGCGGTTGTTGCTTCAAGGAGAGCGAACGGAGCACCGGGACACTTATGTGCACCAAATCCAAAGGCAGCGTGTCGATGATTGTTCGGGCGCCGGATATCAAAGTGGTCGGGGTCGGGGAAGACGGTGGAATCCCGGTTCATCGTGGCAAGATGGAGAATGATCTTGTCCCCTTGCTTTATTGCGTGCCCACCAATAATGACGTCAGTTTTCGCGAATCGCGCCACGTACTGCGTCGGAGTGGCGAGCCGCAACAGCTCACGCACCACTTTGCTGATGAGCGGAGGATCATTCGTGAGTTCGCGTTGAAGTCGCTTGAATTCACCCGGATTGCCGAGGAGTAGCGGTATCGCATTGACGATCAGTGTCGTCGTTGTCACATTGCCCGCACTGAAGAGAGCCATTGTATTGATTACGCGCTCGGCGTCCGTATGGAACGCCGGTGCCGTCGCATAGGCGCATCCGATGTCGTCCTGTAGCGTGTCACGCTTCTGGCTTAACAGATCATGGAAGTGGGCATGCATCGCGATCACGCCCTGCAACGCTTCGACGGAAAAGAACCCGGTCGTAACATCGACGAGATGATTGGACCACTGTCGCAGCGTCATCAGCCGGGTCCGCAATGTCACGATTTCGTCTGCGGTCATGGTAGCGAGCGTCGCTGCGGGAGGGACATCCATCCCTATCATATGCGCCAGACCGAGCAGCGTCAGTGGAGCGGCGAAGTCCTCTTCGACATCCATGCGCCCGATCTGCTGCAAGGGAGCAAGGAAGAGGTCAACACCCCGCTGGACGTACGAGCGCATAGCCTTCACCTTGCGCGTGAGAGGTACATCCATCGCCTCCCGCACCCGCGTGTGCGCGGTACCATCGAGGAAGACCACTTGCCGAAAGACGTCGGCGAGCGGCCCCGTTTCGTCCGATTTGGCGTGATCGTCGGAGGACTCGTCGCGCGGGTTGTCAGGGCTAGCGGCGAAAATGCGCTCCTGATCGAGGACAAACCGGCCTTCCTCATAGCCCATGACAAGCCAGCATTCGTGCTCGGTGTCGTACCACACACGCTCTTGCAATGCGCTCGATGCAACGTGCATACTGCCGAGACCTTTCTGCGATGGATGCGTCGCGCTCTTCCTTCCCTGTAGCACGAAGAATCCTTTCGCTTGCCATGTTCATAAACTTTAATTTAATTATATCTAGGTAACGTTAAGGCTTTGTTCTTTCACTCAGGTTCATGCTGCACCCGCGCTTACGGATGACGCCCCTCCCATAATGAACTGTTCATCGCTCAGCGTAGCTCCGAAGTGTGCGAGTCGCGCGATCGTCTCGCGGATGTCGTCGTCGGTTGTTCGCGGATTGATTGTGCAGAGCCGCAGAACGGTCTGACCACGCAGCGTTGTCGAGGACAGGAAGGCGAACCCATCCGTCTGCATCGCATCCACGATCCGCTGGTTGAGCGCATCGCAGTCAGCACTGGCCGCAGCTGCGGGACGATAGCGAAAGGTGACGATGCCCATCTGTGCAGGTGTAATGACTTCCCAGCAGGGAGATTGCCTCAGGGTTTTGTCGGCAATCTCCGCGAGCGCGAAGCCGCGATCGATTGCATCCTGGAACGCCTCGAGTCCGAAGGTCTTGAGCGACATCCAGAGTTTGAGTGCTCGGAACCCGCGGCTCAGTTGGATGCCGGAAAAACCGAAGTTCATCTCTTCTTCGCCCCGGTGGGTATCTCTGAGATACTCTGGCAAGTGATGAAAAGTCGCCGGGAGCCAGCGGGCGTCTCGCACCAGCACGCAGCCAATCTCGTAGGGTTGAAAGAGCCACTTGTGCGGATCGAATGTGAGCGAGTCAACGCGCCCCAAGCCCGCAAGCAAGACCGCATGGCGCTCACTGAGGGTTGCCGCAGCGCCGTACGCGCCATCCGCGTGGAGCCAGAGGCCCTGCTCCCGCGCGAAATCCGCGAGATCATCGAGCGGATCAATCGCCCCGGTGTTTGTGGTCCCGGCGTTGGCAACGATACAGAACGGCTCCTTGCCCGCCGCGCGATCGGCGCGAACGACATCGCGCAGCGCGGCAAGCGGGAGGCGAAACGCTGAGTCGGATGGCAGTTTGCGAATTTGTGTGGCGTGAAAGCCGAGCACGCGCAGGCCGCGCTCCACGGAGAAATGCGTCTGGTCTGACAGGTAGATCGTCGCATTGGCGATATCATCGGCGAGCTGGATATGGCGAGCGACAGCCAGCGCCGTGAGGTTCGCCATTGATCCGCCGCTGACGAACAATCCGCCCGCCGTTGGGGGCAGGCCGCAGAGTTGCCGCAGCCAGTCGAGGGTGACGTGTTCGATCATCGCGGGCCCTGAGGCCGTCAACCAGGACGTCACGTTGGCGTTGAAGCCGGCGGCAAGCGTATCTGCCATCACACTGACGAAGTTACTCGGGGAAGGAATCAAGGCGAAAAAGCGCGGGTGTGCTACGTGGGCCATGTTGCTGAATACGTCCGCTTGGAGTTGCCGTACCAGGTCTTCCGGTGCCATTCCCTGAATCGGGAGAGGCTCGCGCAAAGCCTTCTCCAATGCAGGGCGACTGCTGACGCCGATGACGGACTGGTCACGCAGGCGATCAAAATGCTCGACGAGGGTATCCACGACCCGATAGCCGAGGGACTGCATCTCCTCACGGGACAATTCTAACGTGCCCTCTATCTGTTGGACGCTCATTATCTCTCCCTTACGTATATTGCGGGATCGCGTTCAATGACTCCACGAACTCCGTCGCAGCGAGACCACCGCGTGCCGCCCGAGCGTCAAGGCGGGCAGTGATTGCCTCGGCGAGACGGTCGGCCGCATGTGCGTCGTACCGAAAATACAGTTGCGGTTCGACAACTTCGAGTTCGAGGAGTTGTGGCTGCCCTGCGGCATCGCGCAGAAAGTCAATGCGCGTGTAAAGCGTCGGACCGTGTAGGGCGCGCAAGACGTTCTCCGCAGCAATGCGCTCATCGTCAGTCGGCTGCACCGCCTCGATGCTGCCACCGAACCACTCATGGACGAGGAAATTCCCCCGCGCGGGCCGCTTACAGATCGTGTGGCTATAACGCCCGTCAATGAACACGAGTGAGCGTTCTCCCTGCGTGCTGATAGATGGGAAAAAGGGCTGCACCATCACCTCTTGCCCGCTCGCCAGCAGCCGCTCGAGATGCGCTTGCCCTTCCGCCAATCTGTGTGGGGAAACGCAGATTGTGTCCTGTCCACTCGCAGAAACCGCCGGTTTGATGACCGCTTCGCGCCAGCCACACGAGGCGAGAAGCGCACTGAGGTCCTCATGGGAGAATGCATCGAGCCAGATGGTCGGGACGACCGGCACACCCCGCCTCGCGAGGTCACGAAGGTAGACCCGTTTGTCGGTATTCCAGCGGATGATCGCGGCGCTATTCCAGAGATCCGTTGCCGTGGCAACACGCTCCGCCCATGCGATGAATTGTCCGCGCCGCGCGGGATAATCCCAGGTCGAGCGGACGACGCTGATGCCTACCCTAGACCAGTCAATGTGCGGGTCGTCCCAAATAACGGATTCGGCGCGCAAGCCGCGATGACGCAATGCAGCGAGGAGTAGTTGATCGTCAATGTAGAGGTCGGGAAGGTCAGCAGAGGTTGCAAGCGCAACATCAAGGAGCATAGTGCTCGGTCCCAAATAGCTTGCCATGTCTGTCCTTTCGCGATTCACAGTCATGACCAATGCCATGCGCGTGAGACACTAGGATGCCTTCGATAAATTAGTAGAACGTGTTGGTCAGGTTATTCGATCATTAGCATTCGCAACGAATATTGCTCAGACAGATTCGTTCATTACCAATCTCGAAAGATTAATTTCGATCTTCGCTTTCTCTGCCATTGCCATGCAGCCGTGTGTGGAAAATTGAACCATTATAGAGGCAGCTTGCGAGTGCAATCGAAGCGATTCGCGAATGCCATAGAGCGGTTGTCGTCTAGCAGGGGGCGACCAGGCGACAATCGCGTTTCGATCGGCGGGTTCAACCGAAAAGGCGACTGATCTACTACCCGTAGCTATTTCAGCCCTTCAAGCCCATGATCCCGATCGCGTCGGCAAACCCGCGCGGGTGCATGCCGACTGTGAATGCGGTGCCGCCGTCAGCGGCAGACCAGGTCGATATCGCCTGCCCCAACGTAGCGCACGCCGTCCGCCGCGTACTGGGCGTCCTCGTTTCCCAGTTTCACCACCAGCGTCTCCCCTCCTCCGACCGGGATCGGCGCGGCGGCATCCGTGTGTGGGTTTGTGGTCAGCCCGACCAGCCCCGAGGTGCCCTCCTGGTCAATTGTCTTTCCGGGCCACGCCACCCATCTACCGTCCACCCAGAAGTCGTACCGGGCATGGTAATGGCCCGCGTTCGCCGTAGGGATGTACGCGTAGATGAAACACGAGGAGTAGCGCTTGGCGAGCTTGAAGCTCCAGCGGAACTCGGCGGTGCGGGTGGGCGCCGTCGTGGTCCACATCGTTGCGCCAGTACAGTAGCGCGTGGGGTTGAATGAGAGCGGCTGCCCCCCATCCGGGGTGTAGTCACCGTACCCGATCGTGTGCCAGGTGCCGGAGGTCGTGTAGGTTCCCCACCGATCGGGGGTACAGCCCGGCCCGAACAGATAGCTCGGCCCAGTGCCGGGGTCTTGCGCGGCGGCGGGGTACGGCATGCAGACGAGCGCCATGCCCATGAGCGTCAGCGCCGCGAGCAGCCGCATCGTGTGTGTCTGTCGTGGAGTCCGGTGTGTCATCGTCGGTTCCCCTCCCTTGCCCGTCATTGATGCGACCATATCTCATCTCTCCTCTCGCGGGAGACTTCTTCCGCCGACATGTCTCGAGAAATCGTCCGGCGTATCGCGTGTCACAAACCGCCCCCGCATGGATGGTCGCGTGAGCCGGAGCAGACCGTACAACCAGAGTCGAAGAGAAAATATCGGGTCATCGATCGCGATGGTGACGTCACAAACTTGATCGGATGATCGCTCGTTGGACGCCATGCGCCGCACCGTAGTCGTTACATCGTTCGCGCGGTGTCCGCTCTCGGTCTCTCGATAGGCGTGCTCACCTTTCTCGGCATCATGCGGCAAGATCGCGGCATCGTTTCGGCAGCGCGGTATCAGCGACGGCACCGACAAGCAGCGGTTGGAGTTCGGGTGCCGTCGCGAAGACCTACTGATCAGGGCTACCACCCGATTGCGTCGAGCCAAACCGAACCGGAGAAAGAGGTTGACGCGTGGTTGGCGAACTGAACGCCGAGCGCCGTCAGCGGCATGTCTGTATTCTTCGGGACGGTGTAGGTGAGCGTTGTCCAGCTCCCTGGACTCAGGGATACGTATCCTGCGGTATGCCACGCATAACGCGCGTCTTGCACGTAGAGTTGCGCGGAGAGGTTTGCTCCTTCCGGCACCCAGACATGAGCCGTCACCGTAACTGCCTTGCCTAGGCTCGTTGGTGGATTCCCAACCTGCACATCGGGATAGGTCGCGTTGCCGAAGCCCGTCGTCTTGATTTCGAGGCTGTGCGTACCGCGGTATGCACGGTCAGTCGAATTCACCGCAACGGTGAACGCGCCATGCGCCTGCCACCCCGCCGTGCCCCCATCCTCGAAGTTGTATCCGTGTCCTATGCCTGGGGGAGGCGTGGTCGGGGGGATTGTCGGTGACGCCGAAACGGTGCTCGTGCTCGTGGGATTGCGTGTGGGCGTACCGGTTGGCGTTGGGAAGGGCGTCACGCTTGCGGTTGGTCGCGATGTCGATGTTGCGGTGGCACTCCCGCCGCTACCTCGCGCGGCCGCGAAGAAGGTCTGCCCTTGCGGCGTGAGCGAATTGTCCGTGTTGATCAGCCCGAAATCTCCGTGATTGGTCGCGGTATAAAGCAACGCGCCCGCAAGCCCATGCGGGATGAGCGACGCGAACTCATTCAGCGCGCTTGTCGTCCAGGGCTGGATGAAGCCAGGGTTCGCGTAGCGTGCATCACTCAGTGGGTCGAGGTTCCACTCCGAGATAAAGAAGGGGATGGTCGTGCCGATTGCGGCCTGCTCCGCCGCGTTCGTCTGCTGCACATGTGTCGCCCAGTTGGCGATGTGCGTGTTGCAGGTGGCGTCGGAGTCCTGGGAACTACAGACATACTCGTGCCAGGAAACGAGGTCGGGCCGGGGTGTGGCGTGCCCGACAAAATAGCCGATATAGCCCGGGTTTGCCTGGTAGTTCACCGGCCCGACGAATTTGTATGACGTCGGGGCATGCTGCTTGAGTTGGGGAACGACGGTATTCCAGCCATTCGTATACTGCGTCTGATCGACGCCGTTCAAGTCCTCTTCGTTGCCGATTTCGATGTACACAGTCGCAGTACCGAAAACGCTCTGCACGAGACTAAGGTCATGCGCGTCATCGGTAACATACGAGGCGTCGTCGATGCCGTGCATGATCATCAGGGGCGCGGCACCGATGTTCTTGACCACCTGCATCGCGGCAATCTCCGTGGAATCCGGCAAGGCGGTCGAGCCGATACGGAAAGGCACACGCACGAGAGGGACGCCGCCTGAGCTAATCAGTCGTTGGGTTGCCGGGTTTGTGACGATTTGATCGTGGCTATCGTACAAACTCATGTTGACGCCAAAGACCATCGCATCACCGCTTGCTTGCGCGGGCACGGCATGCCATGCGCCCAGCACTCCCGCCAAGAGTATGCACAGGGTCATGGTGGCCACCGCAGCGATCCGACGCTGGCGGCTTGCACCCCAGGGTTTCAATCGGTGTTTCATCCACTTAGCCCGTTTGTTCGAGACGTTGTGCGGGTGCATGATCCCCTCCTCAAAGACAATCCTCACGAGACAGTGTCAGACGTGACGAATACCGGTAGCGGGTGATGTCGTGGTATCCGGCGGCACAAGGGGCACCGGATACCCGTAGCTCTGGGACTGACCGTTGCTGGCCTAACCAGAAACCACGTCATAGAACTCGGTCTGGATGCTGCCGTCCGGCCCATTCAGCCAGCCCGCGAAGGAGCCATCCGGGTGCGTTTCCAGCACCCGCCAGTTCTGCCGTGTCGTGCCCGAAAAGTTCCCCGGTGCCAAGAGCTTGTACGTGAATGAGCAGAGCGCGCCGGGGGGGCAGGCGTTGTCCAGCGTGATGTAGGTCGGGTCGCAATGGTTGTTACGGGAAATGGCATGCGACCAGTTAGGGTCACACAAGGAGGAAGGGCCGGGTTTGTCACCGTTGTAGTTGTAGGCAGCGAGATAGATGTTGTTCTGGTAGAGGGTGTTGGACGGGCTGGTGTTGCGGAAGTAGGCGATGATCGTGCCCGATTCCTGACCGGGAGCGAGATCAAAGGAGGTGAGCGAGCCACCGTTGTAAGTGTCGTGGTCGAACTGCACGCTCAAACCACCTCCTCCACCGCCACTGCTCGGTTGCTTGACGGTGTACTGTTCGAGCGCGGGCTGACCACTCGGGTTGTTCAGCCAGTTCCATCCGCCATTTTGCGTCTTCTCGACCATGCGCCAGTAAAGCGTCGTGCCAGATGTATATGAAGACGGCGCGTGGATCGTGTAACGGAAGGTACAGTCTTGACTTGGGAAACAGGTCTGCGGCAATTTAATCAAGGCCGGGTTTGTTGACGCGTAGTATTTCGCATCATTGCTGCTCCACGCCGTACTCACGGGGCTGTTGCTCGTCTTTGAGTACGCGGCGAGGAAGATGTTATTGGTGTTCCAGGTGCCATTGCCGGTGTTCTGGAAGGTCGCCGAGATTTCGGCGGAGGTCGCGCCCGGGGCGAGGGTGATGGAGCCGTTGATGCTATCGCTTACCAAGTTGGACGAGAGCGCGGGGCCGGGTTCGGGCGGCGGCGTGTTCTTCGCCAACGTGAGGATCGCGACCTTGCCATCATAAGGGAGGTGGTCAATTGCGCTCCCGCCGCCGACATCGGTGCTGGTCCCTGCGGAGGTGAGTTGCGCCTCTTCCACCCCGAGATAGCCAAGGTTGACAATACCACCCGCATGCACCTTGCTCTTCACGAAGTTCACAAAGTCATCGCGGCCCTTATTGAAGCCGTTGCCGTCAATGCAATGCCACCCAAACGGAGGAGTGGTTGTGAGGCAATCGTGTTCTTCGCTGATGGCGAGAAAGTAGGCGGTATTGCCGTGGGAGTCCTTCTGCGGCCAGTAGCGCAGGTGGTTTCCCCCCAAGGCAAACTCGCTGCATGCGCCGTCACGGAGTTCACCGCCCTGGTTGGTGAGCTGACCACCCGGCTTTACGTTCGCCTGCAACGTGCTGTCGAGGCACGTATTCCACCCCTCATCTTGCAGGTAAATGATCGGATCAATACCGAGCGCGGATCGCGCGGAGATGATCGCGTTGATCGGTTCTTTGACCGTCACGTTGTGGCTGCTGCCGGTGGCAATCCAACTGGGCGGGAAGAGGAAGTCATCGCTCGTGAAGGCAGCGACCGGCGTTGCTACTGTTGTAAAGGTGAGTACTGATCCGAGTACCGCACAGAGCGCGACGAGTATCCTGAATGCGGAGTGCTTACGCATAATAGTCCTCCTCAAGTAGTGACCGAATAAGCGAAACGTTCCCCGTCCCTCATCCACTCCTTTCACATTAATTCCCGGCTATTGCACGTACCAGATGCAAACCCTAGCATCAGGACGGTTGGGCAATGTAATGCGGCGTTGATTATTTCGTAAGCGAATACTGCGCATCCGCAACGATTTTGCGCGGAGCGACCGCTGATGAGCAGTTGCTCCGCGTTTCCCCCGCCCTGCCTCTAGCCGTTGCCGACCTGAGCGGAGACCACGTCGTAGTATTCGGTCTGCAAGCTGCCGTCCGGCCCGTTCAGCCAGCCCGCGAAGGAGCCATCCGGGTGCGTTTCCAGCACCCGCCAGTTCTGCCGCGTCGTGCCTGAAAAGCTGTTCGGCGCGCGCAACTCATACGTGAATGAGCAGAGTGCGCCGGGGGGACAGGGGTTATCCAGCGTGATGTACGTGGGATCACACGAGTTGCCCCGTGACCAAGCATGCGTCCAATCGGGATCACATAGCGAGGAAGGGCCTGCCTTGTCACCGTTGTAGTTGTAGGCGGCGAGGAAGATGTTGTTCTGGTACAGGGTGTTGGACGGGCTGGTGTTGCGGAAGTAGGCGACAATCTTGCCAGAGGTGGCACCGGGGGCAAGGGTAAAGGAGGTGAGCGAGCCACCGTTGTAGGTGTCGTGGTCGAACTTCACACTCAGGCCGCCCCCGCCACTGCTCGGCGGGACCACCTTGTATTGCTCCACCTGGACACTGTGGTCGGGACTGTCCATCCAGTGGAAGGTGTGCTGTGCATCTTCCCAACCGACCCGCCAGGTCAACACGGTATCCGTTGCGTAATTCTGTGGGGCGACGAGCGTGTAATCGAAGTAGCAGGTCGCGCCGGGTGGGCAGTCTTGCCGAATTTTGACCAACGTGGGGCTGGGTGGCCCAGCAGTGGCGGCGGCGGTGCAAGCGGCATAATGTGCGTCCCCACTGTTGCACCACGGCGTGGGATACGGCAAGGCGGGGTGGCCGGGGGAGTAGTTTGCAAGGTAGACATCGCCCCGCCAAGTGAGCGTACCCTTGTTGACGAATTTTGCGGTGAGCGTGCCGGATGTGTGGCCGGGTGCGAGAGTCAAGGTACCATTGACATTGTCGCCTGCATACGCCCCGACTAATGTGCCGCCGGGGCCGGGAGGCGGAGTCGGGGTGGGCGCGGGGGTGACGGCGCACTTGATCAGGCAGAATGTTCCATTACCGAGGAAGCAGAAGACCGCGAAGTCGCAGACCGGATCCTCGGGGCCCGGCGCGAACACGCAGAGAATCGCTGCCCTGCCGCATAGCCCACCTGTGACGCCAAGGGCACCCGATTGGAAGAGGCAGGTGATAAAGCATTTCGGGTCACCGATCTGCGTGGGCGGGGGCGGGTTCGCATTAGTTGTCGAGTGCAACGCCTTGCCATTCTGGTCGTACGTGACAGTGCCGAGTGCTTGCTTTGTAGCGCTCGTGTACGTGACCGTGAACTCCTTTTTCCCGTTGTCCACATTCGTGACTTGGGAAACGACATGCTGCGCGCCATGCGCACCTGCGGGATCGTTGATCGAGAGCGCAGTCTTGCCAGGGAGCTTAAGGTGGTAGCCGCTCTGACCGCTCGTAGTAACGCGATAGACATGGTCCCAGTCCGGCACGCCGAAATGCTGGCTCGCGGCCTGCACCGTCGCGCTCGCCTTCAGCTGCGCGATTGCCGGGTCGTTCGGGCTGAGTGCTGTGCTCACGCTGTCGGTGGCGGCCGCAACGGCCTGCGCCCCTGTAGGCAAAAGCGTGAAGCCGCCGAGGGCGGCGCTTGCCGCGAGCGCGCCCGCCCCCTTCAGCAATCTTCGGCGTGTTGGGTCAGGCGCCTGGATAGCGGTGAGTGTCTGCTTCTGTCCCGCAAGCACGCGACGAACCAAGCGTGCGATCCGCAAGGCCCGACGTGGCCCGAGACCGACCACCATCTTCGCCCGCATTGCCGCCCCCGTGTAGGCGTGGCGCTGATCCCCTTTCACTTCAAGGAGCGTCGGTTCCCATAACCAACCGGGGCGCGCTTGGTCCATAAGAGCCTGAATGTCCGGCTCATGCAGTGTGCGCGCCTCGAGCCAGCCGTCAGACTCATGCACCACGGTCTGTGCAAGGCCGCTGCAAACCATACAGCCCGAGTCGAATAAGAGATAGCGATGCATACCCTTCTCCCTTCATCATGACATTCAAGGGTCATAACGCAATCACTCAAGCGCGAACGATCACATAAAGTGATTGTAATTGATTCTTTTTGATTGATTGTTAAGCGTACATGAGCGTATGGTATGCCTTGCATGATGATCGTGGTGGGATTGACATAAGGCTCCTGTTCATGGCGCGAGTCGGTGGCGCTCTTTCCAAGCCGCATTTTCTGGTAGTTCGATAATTTGCACGTCTACCTACTGCTCTCGGCACTAAGGGATCATTTCACGGGCGACATTGTTGGTTCGGTCTCGAGAATCCCGGTCGGGGCTATCGCTCAATTTGTCCTCACCCCTTCACGCCACTCGTCACAAAAGCGGAAACGATTGCTTTCTGTGCGACCACGTAGAGCGCCAGCGGTGGTAAGGTTGCGAGTGTTGCTGCCGCCATCAATGGCCCCCACTGTTGCACTCCTTCCGCATTCGCCGCGAAATACTGGATTCCAACCGAAAGCGTTTTCATCTTCGTGTCGTTCAGCACGAGAAGCGGCCAGAGGTAGAGATTCCAGCCGGAAAGGAACGAGAGAATCGTCACCGTCGCCACCGCCGGACGCACCAGCGGTAATGTGATCCGCCACAACATCGTCCATGCATTCGCCCCGTCGATGCGTGCAGCATCGAAGAGTTCGTGCGGCAAGCTCTGCATATACTGCCGCAGGAGAAAGATGTTAAAACCGGTGAAGGCAATCGAAGGAATGATGACACCCTGACGTGTATTGATCCAACCGAACTTCGCGATTAACACATAATTTGGCACGATCGTACTTACGTAGGGAATGATCAACGTGCCAAGAACAATGGCAAATAGGAGATTCCGCGCCGGGAAACGAAAGCGCGCAAACGCATAGGCCGCCGACACGCTGACAATGAGCTTGCCGCCGGTGATTGCCGCAGCAACAATCGCGCTGTTTAGGAGCCACCAGCCCAGGGGTTGAAATTGGAATGCATCCGCGTAATTATGGAGCGTAGGGTGCGGTGGGACGAGCTGGATTGTCGGTGTGAAGACATCCTTGGGGCCTTTGAATGCAGTGGAAAACATCCATACAACCGGGAAGAGTGTCACGATGCAGATCGCGATCATGAGTAGATGGATTGCCCCTCGACCAATCACGACATGTGGCGGTAACACACGACGTCTCACAGCGGCAATCTCCCGCCCTTGCGTTACGAGTTTACTCATAGTAGACATGCCTTTCGACGAAGCGGAACTGGAGATAGGTCATGCTCGTTACCGCGACTACCACAAGAACAGCCACGGCACTTGCCTGACCAACCTGAAAAAACCGGAACCCGCGCTCATACAAGTAATACAATACGTTAGTTGTGTGCTCGAAAGGGCCTCCATCTGTCAGCACATTGACCGCAGCAAAACTCTCATCGTTGACGAAGATAACGGTGGTGACTAAGACGAAGAAGAAGGTCGGGGTAATCAGTGGCCAGCGTATGTAGCGGAAAAGCGCCCAATTGCCAGCGCCATCCAACGCCGCAGCTTCGAGATACTCCGATGGCACTGCCTCGAGCGCGGCGAGATAGAGGAGGAAGTTGAAGCCGAGCACCTTCCAGGCAGACACAGCAATCACACACCAGATGGCTTTCTGTGGATCGGTTAGCCATGAGCCTTTCGTCCCTCCCACCATCACGATCATTTGATTAAGCGCACCCTGGATGGGGTTGAAAATCCAGAGCCAGCACACTGCTGCAACCGCTAGGGACATCACCGTGGGTGTGAAGAGGATGGCGCGATATGCGGTTTGGAGGCGGGACTGGCGAATCGGCCAGAGGACTAAAGCGAGGGCGAGCGGGAGTAAGACCTGCACGGGGCCGAGGGCTAAGAGATAAACGCCAGTATTGCCGAGTGCCTGACGAAAATTTTTATCATGCAATAAATACGTGTAGTTATGAATACCGACAAAGGCGCGCTCAGACGACACGAAGTTCCAGTCGAGAGTCGAGAGATAGACGGAGTCGATTAGTGGCCAATAAATGAAGACGGTCATGAGAAGAAGCGCGGGCAGGACGAAGAGATAAGGTGTCCACCATGCATCTCGCACTCGACGGACGCGCGCCTGATAGCCGGTTTTTCTTTGAACCTGTAATTTGATGCGTTCACCAAGTATCACCGCATTTCACCTCGACATTGCATAACAACGGTCTCGCCACGTACGCGGTTGGGAGGACGGCGCACGCACCAGTGGCGAATTGGGCACTCTGCGCAACGGGGATCATAATAGCCGACGAGTACGCTTACGTCAATCATAAACAAATATATTCGATCGTCGTCGCGCTCCACTCGAAACCTTTCATGCTAGATTTGAGGGTGGCACACTCCCAGTATTTCGTCCCGCTACGCTCCAACGCCGACAAGATTCTCTCTAGGCGCTGCAATCAGGTCTTTTTAAGCACATCCTGCATAGACTTTATCAATTGCTAACAGGAATTTTACGATTCCCTTACACTAAACTGAGGCGACCTCGCTAAGATCGTTTTAGATTACTTGTGATTGTATGCTGATTGGATCGCTTCGCTAGAGTCGCTCTTCCTCAGAAACACGATGTGAATATGAGGTTGAGCGGTGTCTGAGTCTTCGCCGTTATCGCGTATCGGGATACGAGTAGAAGTTCCGTGTTTCGACCAGCACCATCTATTACGAAAGGAGACCAATGTGCGCTCGGTGCTACATCCATCACTGCGATCCGTGATTGACAGTGAGGCGAACCAATGACGTGTATGATGCATTCACCTCTGCTGTCGCTTGGAGCCGAACAATCGAGCGTCGGCGCAACACGTTCGTTGTTTGTGGAAAGCAATAGGATAGTCGTACACGAGCTGACTTTACAACCAGGTGAAGGCCCAACTACGTTGCATACCCATGGAGCATGTGAAACCTTGTGCGTGATCGTGGGGACACTCGGAGTGCTTCGCCTCCAGCGTGGGAGCGCAAGTCAGGAGCGCGTGTCTGCCGGAGCGACGCACGTCATTCCCGCGCACGTCCCGCATGTCGTGATCAACATTGGGACAGTGCCAGCGCGCTTTCTGACTAGCTTGGCCTTGCCCGTCTGTTCTCGCATGAACGCCTGACCGTGGTCATCCCGACCCTCTTGCTCCATGCAACCCAAACACGGCCTCTGCTTTTCATCTCTGCACGCTCATGATGTTCGACAGCGACTGACGCATCCAACATCCTCTGCCGCTTCATCTGTGTGTCATGTGTGCCGATGCTTTTCCGCTCAGACTGGACGCGGCTGATCGTTGACGAACGGCCACGGAACTATCTCTCGTCATCAATGTAGTAGCTTGAAGGAGATGTCTCGATGCCAGCGAAGCGAAGCCTGTACTTCACGCTTAACGCCGCGCGCCACGATAAACATATACGCCATCCGTGGGTAATCGTACGTGCGATTGTTGCAGTTGTTGTTCTCATGACGAATCTGATCGCAACGGCACCAGGCGAGCAGGCGCATGCTGCGAGCATACCCGCCAATACGACTACACCGGTCATCCTGATTCACGGGTTTCAGCCACGCACGGCACCCAGCCCTCTTGGTCCCACGACTGACTGCAAGGCATACTTCGAAGGTCCCTCGGGTGGGGTCAAGACGTACCTCCAAGAGACTCACTCCATCAATAATGCTCAAGTCACATGGAGCGGCCCGATCCATTATGTCGGCTACTACAACAACGATGCATTTTCTCCCGACAACTGTGACGTGGATCTCCGCCAGCAAGCCAGTCACTGCACCAGCTACTACGCTGGCAACGACGGCACCAACCAGGAAGACATCCGTCACCTCGGCTGTGAGTTCGCGTGGTATCTCTGGACAAACTACTCGAGCAAGCATCAAACTGTGCAGATTGTAGCGCACAGTATGGGGGGGCTGGTCATGCGCTGGGCGCTCTACGCCGCACAATTCGACAATCGCCTCCCCCACGACCTGCTCGTACAAAACATCGTGACCTTCGATACGCCGCATGGCGGCGTGCCACCGGGCTTCGCGTTGTTCGCATGCGGAGGCTGCGTGCAGGGCGCGCAGATGTTTCAGGGTAGCCCGTTCATGAACGAACTCTATGCGGGCAGCGATCACAACGGCGCGCACTACTCCGCGCAAAGCCCCCAGAGCGCGAGTATCGGTACCACATGGACAATGATGGGGAATCTGTGCCTGCGACAGAATCCTCTGACCTCCGCGAAGACGACGTACATGGCGGGCGGATACAAGGTGATCTTCAGTTCTCCCTGTTACGGTCACAAGGGGTTCATGTACGACTGGGGGCCGGGCAACAATACCGACCCCAACGCCGCGAGTGCCAATCACGGCGACACCGAGGACGCTTCCGTCCGTTTTTGCGACCTGTGTGATATCGGGGTGGTCAACTGGCGGACGTGGGATCGCGCACCGCACGCGCTACGTCGTATGCTGCTTGCCCTCATTAACGAACCGCCGCAGGAACCGACCGGCCCTGGGCCAGTTCCGCCACCGGAGCCTGCCCCAACGCCTACACCGAACGGTCCAGCATTTGCCGCATCCTTCGTCACGGATACAACCGGTACGCTCAAGCTGAACCCCAACACGCAGTCACCGAGGTTCACGGCGACCTTTAAAAACACCGGGTACGAGACGTGGCAGCCGGAGAGTGTTTTTCTCGCCGCGTATTCCCCGAAGAGCAACGCTATCGTGCGCACCGCATGGTGTAACCCAAGCGATGCGAATTATATCGGTGGTTGTGGGCATGACCCGACGGTAATGAAGCTTTCACAAGCCTGCGCACCGCAGGCGGAATGCACCTTCACGTACTCCGTGCGCACGCCCGGCGACTTCTCCGACGTGATGATGCTCTACTGGATGGTCGTGCATCTCGACGCCCTCGGAACGTACGAAATGCTCGACGGTACGACAAACGACGAGCACTACCTCGTCGCACCTGGTAACACCCCGGGTGGCGGCATCGCACCCGGCCAGTATCACGCGCAATGGGTGAGTGATAGCTATGGAGGCCATGCGCTGACCGGCTTGACCCTTGATTCAGGTCAGGTATCGGACAAGATCACCGTCACCTTCGCGAACACCGGCTCTGCGGACTGGCCGCAAGGCACCGAGGTCGTGCTTGCTCTCTGGGATGGTACGAGCGACGGGCCACCAACCGGCACGAATTTCTGCCACGACGTGCCGAACGACTGGCTCTCCTGTGTGCCGGGAATCGCGGGATGGATCGGCTATGGGGCAGTACATCCGGGGCAAAACGGCACCTTTGAGTTTCAAATTCAAGCCCCATTCACCCAGACGAACAGCGACGCGACGCTCTCGTTCCGCCCGGCGCTGCATACCGCGAATGGCTATCAGTGGATCAATCAAGCAAATGGGCAGCGCACGTACGAATACTTCACGGTGCATGTGAACGGCAAACCGCGTGTCTGTGGCCAGACAACGCCAGGCGGCATCGCGCAGCCAAGCTGTGTAGCTGGCTGACCTTCCCCGGCACCGCGCACAATGATCGCAAACCCCGATGGGTCGCACCCAATTATGGCAATCGCCCCGAACGCACCATGCGTGTGCGCTCGGGGGGAGGCACCGCCTATCAGCGTTGGTAGGCGAGAGATAACTGCGGGTAAAGCACCCCGCGAAAGGAGCACCGTGATGGCTGTATTGGCGCGTTTGTCTGCATCGGCACATCTCATTCATCGAAAGCTCGCGTGGTTCACACGAGGCACAGGGCGCGCAACCCGGCACGCCATTCCGGCGGCGGGTCGGGCAATGCTGGCTGCAATGATTGTTAGCGCGTTCCTCATTATCGGGTCGCCGCGAGCAGCGGCGTCGGAGAACCCGGTCGTCGTGTCCTTCCTGCAACCCTCTGTCGCATCCTACTCATGCAAGCAGCCCACGATTTACCAGAACAAGGTAGACATGTACATGCCATCGCACGGCACAAAGGACTGCATCACCATCCTCTGGCAGGGAGACAGTCTCATTCCCTATCGGTACGACACAGGTCTCCTCTGCAGTTTCTACGCGATGAACCCGGATCACAGCGGCAGGTTCGTCGGCACGAAGAACGCCTACTACAGCTACGACATCAATGTGAACGCGGGGACGTTCTCCAGTGAACGCACCGGGATCACGCGTATTTTCCCCACACCGACGAATCGGTGGCAACTGATTGACACAGATAAGTACTACCCCGCCAACGGCGTCCATTTCGAGGTGGCTGATAACAACGGCGCTACTTCGGGCACGATCGGTGTCGGGCAAATTAAGATGGTGTGCTACTAGCTATCCGTGATGCGGGGCACTCGGTGCTGATGCAAGATCAGGGAAGCGGTGCCCCGTACGCTCGCTTGCAGCCCTTACCGCCAGCAACCCAGGTGTTCCCATTCGCAGCGAGTCTGCCATGAGCCGACGAAAGGAGGATGAGCTGCAACGCCGCACCCGGCGATGATGGCTTCGGTTGTGAATCACGTCGAAAGAACCGTTGCGTGTAATCGTTCAATCGTGGAAGGAACATGATCATGACTCGGAATAATCTCCATCGCATCGTCAAGGCTCTCGGTGTCCTCGCCTGCACGCTGGTCGCGTCCAGACCCCGGCGGCTGTACTGCGCCCCGGCACGCAACCGCGCCTCTTCGGAAAGCCGCGCTGCTCCCTGTGCATCACCCGTGACTTCGGCAAGCACGGTTTCCACAATGCGGGCGGCGCGATGCGCGTCCTTGCCGCTCTGAACGAGGAGCGCCGCAAGGCGGTTCGATTGCCGGTCGAGCAAGGGGGCAATCTGGTCAAGGATCTCGCGCCGTGCGGTCTCGCGTACAATCTCCGCGATCATGGGTGCGAGAATACGCTCGGTTCCCTCGTCCATGTCGCCCGTCAATGCCCGTTGCAGCAATTGGTCGGCGGCGTCCGACTTCGAGCGCACCCGCCGCGCGTGCCGCCGGGCGTAATCGGTTAATGCCTGCACTGTGGCCGTATCGAGGTACAGAATCGTCTTCTCTTTTGTCATCTCAATCCTCATCTCCCTATGATCTATGGGTCGTGCGTATCCGTGTGCCGTCCCATTCCGATGCGATAACCGAGGGTGGCGTACACGTTGGTATGCCGAAACGAAACGCTGTGGGTATCCGTGTGGCAGCGCATTGGCACGGGCGAAATGCGGTATCGGTACCCGCGCCTTTATCTTGCCTTCGCCGCTCCGTTGAGGGCACCGGCAGTCGGGGAGACGGCAGAGCGCCGCCTCGCCCGGCTACGTCGGCCCCTCACACGGCGTGGGTCATTGCCGCTCCGATTCGTTTATGCGTCCGAGCGGCGCGGTGATGGACGTTGGCGACGACGATGGTGATGCATGCGCGAGGCTGGCACTCACACCGGTGGTTGCCCGCCGCGTGCCCACCGTTCCCATCGCCGCCGCGCCACCGGTCGTGCCTCCTGTGAAAAACGTGCCTGCCCCGCCTGATGCGGCGGTGACTACTGCGGTGCGGACGACGCGCGTTGCCGTGCGCACGTACCCCTCGAAGCTCGCAGAGTGGAGCATCAACGGCGTACGAAACATCACCAGGAGCATCCCGAGAGCGGCAAATGGCGCAAGTATGGTTTGCCCCAGTGATCCCTGCGGCAGGTACAGACCCTCGCGGAGCGCGTCGAACAGCCGGAACTCCACAGCCCACAAGGCGGGCCAGAAGAGCAGTTTCGCGCTGTGCTTGCCCCAGAGGGCACAATACCCCGCCGTTTCGGGCAGCAGCCCCAGTGGTAGCATCACGGGGCCAAGCACGTAGGCGACGAGCAGAAAGGCGAAGCCCAGCATCCGCACGATGCCGAGCGCAAAGAGCAGCGCGAGGGCAACCACGCCCGCCAATGACCACAAGGGTGACGTGCCGGGGATCGCTTCGAGAAAAGCGCCGAACCCGGTCGGTGCCGTGTTCACGCCCGCGTGGAGCACGCCCCCCGAAACCGCGTTGCTGGCATCCACAAGGAGCCCGGCGAGAGAGCGGTAGAAGCCGAGCGCGAAGAGCACGGCGCCGAGCCGCCCGAGGGTGGCGACCGGTGACGCTTCCCCGCCAAGCCAGATGCGGTAGACCGCCGCGATGAACAGCACGACCACGAGTGAGAGCGCGGCGAGTTGCAGCGCGTCAACCATGTGCTGCACATTCCCCATTTGCCCGCCCGTCGCGGCGAGGTTCGGGGTCACGAGCAACCAACCGGCGATGTTATCACCGAACGCCTTGATACCGTCTACACCGAGCGCTTTCCATAATCCGGCAAAGAGCTTGGCGATCCAGTCGCCGAGGTCCACTAAAAAGGCAAACGGCCCCGTGCCGATCTGCACACTCGTCGCGGCGTTCCCGGTTGGCGTCGGCGTTTCCGTCGGAACTGGTGTCCCCGTCGGAACACCGACGACTTGCTCGTAGGCGACGATGTTTGCCGTAGTGAGAACGGGGGTTGAGGATGCGGTTGCGGTCGCGCTTGTGGTGCTCATGCGCACGGTGATAATGTGCGGTGTCGCCACGGAGGCCGGGTAGGCGGCAACGGGATGACACCCCACACCGAAACCGAGGGCGATCACCCCAAGAAGAATCCCTTTGACGATCATGTGATGCCGATGCATCGCGCTCCTCCTGTATTGTCCGTAGTGTTTAGCGACTGCGACACGCCCACTGCTCCGGGGCGACCCACCGCCCCTGCGCATCTTTCAGTTCCGTGTGCAAATGCGGCCCCGTGGAGTACCCCGTGTTGCCGCTGTAGCCAATTAATTCGCCACGCTTCACGGCGCCGTTCGCCACTTGCCGATCGAGGTGCAGAAAGCTCCAGGTATAGCCACTCGCCACCCGCACCGACTCGATCAGCGCCCCACCGGAGGTGCGCTGCGTCGCCACGCCGTCGTCGGGGCTGTAGAGCGGCGTGCCGACTGGCGCGCCGATGTCGATCCCCGTGTGAAAGTGGGGGTAGCCGAGCCAGGTCGGCTCGCCCCCCAGCGGCGACGGCCCCCACCCCTGTGTGATGGGTAAGCTCCTGCCGTCTAACACGATTTGAAAGACAGCCGACGCGGCGTCAGGTAAGGTGATGTTGTCGACCGATGACTTCAGCGGGAGCAGCGGACCACAAGCCCCACCACCTGTAGGGGATACCGCAGCTACGGGTGCGCCCGCGTTGTGACGTACGAGATTGAGGAGCAAGCTCGCGTAGTTCTCACCACACGGCAGCCCCAACGCGATGTTGCCGGGGTCGGAGCACGGGTCGTAGATGCTCGCGTACTCGGCAAGCGTGTTGGCGCGCCGTGGGTAGAAGGTACCCACGTACTCGAACCAGATGCCGAGTCCTGCGCTCACACTCGGACACCTTGCCCATGCATGCCCAAGCGAGGACGCGCCCTGCGTGCAGCCGTAACGGTCAGCGTACGGTTTCGCGGCGGCCCAGATCATGTTGCCGCCGTTGCCGGGAATGTTCAGCCCGGTCGTGTCCATGCCGCTCTCGAGTTGCCACTGCGCGATGAGGAGCGGGTCGATACCGAACTGCTGCCCGAGATGGAGGATCGTCTCGCCCTACCCAACGAGCGGACTGGTAGGTTTGATCGCACGGATGAGACGCTCGACGCGGGTGGCATCCGAGGGGCCAAAGCCGAGGTCGTGAATGCTCGCCGTGCGAGTCGCCCCATCCCCCACCCCCGCGTCGAGGCTGGCGGTGCCCGCGTCGTAGACGGGGCTAGTGGCCTGGGTGTAGGTGCCGGTTTGGACCTCGCCGTCGGACTCAGCGGGCGGTTGGGCCGCGTGCTCGAAGCTGACCACCCCCGCCGCGAGGATCATCAGCAGGAGCAATGGCGTCAGGGCAATCAGGGCAAAGACGACGTCGCCGCGCTTCATGCCCCACCCGCTTGCCGTGTCGCCCCGCGCCACTCCCGGATGCCCGGTGGCGCCGCCCGTGTTTCGCCCTCAGCGGGCGAGACCGGTAACGTCTTTGCCTCCGGTCGCCAACCCTTGGCGAGCGCCCGGACCGCGCGCCAGACATCACCGCCGTGCGCCGCCATCGCTTCCCGTCGCAGTTGCCGCTCGGTGGGCACGGAGGTGAAGAGCCAATACTCTTCCGGTGTCACGTACAGGCTGATCTCACCCGAGTCCGCACCCCGGCGGGAGTGCAAGTACGCGCCCGCGCGCACTCGCTTCACCGTGCGCAGCCGCCCCACCATCGCTCGCTCGTCGTCCGAGAGGTGGAAGACGTCCACTACTTTCGGCAGCGCGTGATCGGACTGCGCGAGCAGCAGTGACACCGACGCGTTGTCGATCACGGCCTGCCCAAGCGGCCCCTCGTAGTCCGTGACCATCTGTGAGAGATTCAGGGTGATGATCCCGTGGTGCCGCCCCGTGCGCGTCGCCTCCGCCACAAACCGCGCCGAAGCCGGGTTGTTGAGCAAGCTCCATCCCTCATCGAGAATTACGAGCGTCGGGCGCGTCGGGTCGGACACCACCGACCAGATGTATTCAATCAGGGGAAGCATGGCGAGCGGTACGAGCCGGTCGGCCAGTCCCTTGAAGTTGAACACCTCGAGCAGTGCGTCGGGCCGCACGCTCGTCGGACCGTCGAGGAGGCCCGCGTACGTGCCCTCGCCCACGTAGGGTGCGAGTCGCTCCGCGAGCGTGCGGTACTGCTGCCGCCGCGTTGGGTCACCGCCCGCGTTCGCTTCCCATCCTTCGGCACGGCGCAACCAACCGTGGAGATGCGACTCATGGGGAGCGCGTACCTCTCGATAGATTGCCCGACATGCCCCTTCGAGTAACGCACGCTCCGTCGCGGTAAGCGTCGGTACCCCGCCATGCGATTCACCGAGCAGCAGCGTGTGGAGGTCAAGCAGGTACTCGAGCTTTGTCTGCCCCGGTTCGCTCGCGTGGCGCGGCAACTCCCAGGGATTAATGCGAAAGCCGCTGTCGAGCAGCACGCGATGCACAACGGCGCCGGGGACCGCCGCGACGAGGTCGTCCCAGTGGCCCGTGGAGCGGTCAAGCACGACCACGCGCCCACCGAGCGCGAGGTGCTTGAGGGCGAACGACTGCGCGAACATCGTCTTGCCCGAACCGCTGACCCCGAGGCAGGTGACGTTCGAGTTGTCGAGCGTGGGGTCATACATGTTCAGCGTCACGACCTCGTGGCCGGGGTTCGAGAAGCCAATCAAGGGGCCGCCCCGCGTGCCCGCTCGGTGGTGCAGAAAGGGTAGACTGTCCGCGAGGTTTGTCGTGACCGTGCGGTAGGTGAGGCCCGCCGGGTTGCAGGCAAGGGGCAATGTCGTGCCCCAGACCACATCCTGGTACAGCTGGCAGCGGTCGAGCGAGGTGCCGCCCGCGTCTCCCAGCGCCTTGCCCACCGCACGCGCCGCCGCGAGGAGGGCATCCGGGGTTCCAGCCCGCACGGTGACGAAGACCGCCGTGCGGAAGGTACGCAGGTCGGAGAGGGACATCGCCCGCAACAGGTCGTGCGCCTCGGTGTAGGCGTCCTCCTGCTCAATATCGGGGCTGTTGCCCCCGTGCTGTCGCTCCGCGAGTACCGCATGTCGTTGCCGCAAGGTGCGGGTGAAAGCATGCCGTTCTTTCTGCTTTGAGAGAGCCTCGATATGCAGGGCAAACCGGAAAGCGATCCCCGTTGCCATCAAGTCTCGCAACCAGCCAGGAAACGTTGCATCAGGGAGGGCACGCAGGCTCATCGTGGTTTCGCACACTCCGTCGAGTCTCAGGGAGTCTGCGCGCCGCACGAGGCGGCTCTGGGCGAGGCGATCCCGGAGGGTGCGCAAATCGGCGGGTGACGCGGGGCCATGCGGCGTCGCCACCGACTGGCTCCACGTCGGGTTCGCGCACTCCCACAGGAGATCGAGCAGCCCCTGTCGTCCGAGTGGCGTCGCCACGACCTCAAGCTCGACCAGCGCGTGCGCGAGTTCACTCGCCGCCTGCGTCAGCGCAGCGACTGCCCCCGCATATGCCGTGCGCTCGTGACGAAGAAGACGACGTTCTCCTCGCCCGACCGCAGTCCTGCCACGCGGGGCGGTGGGACCAGGTAACGAGAGCACTGCGTAGTACCGCAGGTCGGGGATGTGTTGCCCCGCCAGTTCGCGGCTATACGCTTCCCCCAGCAATGTGACGTAGTCGGTCAGTCCCAGTGGGGGTGCAAACTGTGCGAGATGCTGTGGTACCCAATCGTCGCTGCGCAGGGGGGTGTTGACGACGAGCAGTTGCAAGTGTGCCCCGATCGGCAGGTAGTTCAGCGACCGCGCGAACAGGGCGGCAATGCTCTCCGCCGCCTCGTCCGATTTGATGCCGATGTTCAATCCCGAACAGGTGAGGGCCACGCCGATCCGCCCGTCAAGCGTGACGAAATGGTTTTCCTCCACGGTGAGCACCGGCAGGAGGTCCGCGACCGAACTCTTACGCATCGGGGTCCTCCTCCCGTTGCGCACCGTCCATCACGGCCAGCGCCAATGGGCCGCGCCGTGGTGGGGCGGGCAGATATTCCGACGAGGTGACGAGCGAGTGCCAGACGCGCCGGGGCACCTCGAACAGGGAGCGTGCGCCGCTCCCCGCGAAGGTCAGCCCGAGCGGCAACCCGACAACCAGCGCGCCGATGCTCATGCGGATCGTGGCCGGGATGATCGCCGGCAGACAGGCGAGGCACCCCCAGAACACGACCGCGCCGAGGGCAAGTACGAGCCATTGCGCCGGCGTGAAGCCGAGGATGCGCAGGGGATCGTCGAGGTGACGAGGGGTGCGATTGATCGTGCGGGACATCGGCGATTCCTTCCTTATCGTCCCGCGACCCCGCCGCCGAGACCCGTGAGGATCTCCCAGAGCTTCGTGATCACGAGCGGCGCGAAGGCGATGAGAAACAGGGCGGCGCCCGCGTAGAGCATCTTCTCCACCCCCTCGCGCCGCCCAAGCAGGAAACTCACGGCACCGACGGTGAACATCAGGATGCCGATGGGGGCGGCAATAGGGATCAGGAGTTGCTCATACACTTTGCGGAAGAAATCGCCCATGGCACTCGCGTCGCCTGCGGCGGCAAGCGGAATGAGCAGTTGATGCGCGAAACGAATGGACTCGATGGGAGAAAGCACAGGAGGTCTCCTTTACGGGGGGGCCAGTCGCCCAAGCGTGGCGACGAGCAGCGATTTGAGCGCCCGCCGGTAATCGGCGGGCACCATGTCGAAGCTGAAGGTGCCATTAGTGGGCAGGTACCGGAGCGGGGCGGAGTGGGGCAGGGTAATCACCGCGTTCAACCCGGGCAGGGCTGCCCCGAGACGATGGACGTCGAGCGGATCGGAAGCGGACAACGGACCGACGCCGTTCACGACGAGCGTGAGTTCGGTAAGTACGCGTGTCCGTACCCCGATGGCATTTGGGGCGTGGTCGGAGCGTACGGGGCCGTAGTCACGGGCGTACCAGTCACTCGCCAGGTAATCGGCCACGGCGAGCGTCTTCTGCACTGCCACGCGGTCAGGCGTCGTCACCATGATGACATGGTCGGCGACCTGGAGTGCGCACTGCGTCAGTTGCCCCGTGAAGCTCGTGCCGCAGTCGAGGACGATCACGTTGTAGTGAACCGCGAGGACTCGGAGCACTCGCGCGATGTCCTGGGGCGAGAGCCGCGCCATCTCGCCGGGGAAACGTGGGGCGGTGAGCACGGGCAACCGTCCCCACATCGTGACGAACCCCTGCAAAAGGCCGATCCCCGTCCGATCCACCGCTGTGAGGTGGTGCAAGAGGTCCTGCATCGTACGTGGATTCGCGTCCCCCACAGTCGTGTCGACCGTGCCCCAGTCCGGGTTCAGTTCCACAAGGATCGGGCGAGCGAGGGGCACCTCGGCAAGCACGCGGCCGGCGGTGAGGGCGACCGTGGTCTTACCCACGCCGCCCTTGGGTCCAACTACCGCAACGATGCGACACCCGGTCGCCATTGCCACCATGGACGCCGTGATGCATCGGTCGTGATCGGCTTCAATTCGCCCCGGTTGCAGGTGCTCTCGGAACCACCGGTTCGCCCGGGCTTGCCACGGTATTGTGGGGAAAGACGGGGCAGGCGAGTAATCGGCATCGGGAATGCCGGGGGGCGGACAGTGACGCGGCGACGGCTCGCTCCCCGCGTCCGGTGCTGCCATAGTTGGGCCCGATCCGCTTACGTCTCGCACAACCACGGGAGCCATCTGGTCTTCGGATTGCACCACATTTTCCCTTCGCATCGGTCGAACCTCCTTTCGATATGGATCGCGACGATGAGGCCAAGCAGGGCGATCGCCGTGATCCCGGCGATACGTTGTGCGGCGCGCTCGGCGCGCCTATGCCGTTCGTACGCGGCAATTTCCGCCATCACGCGGTCGTGCAACCACGGCGGCGGCTCGGGACATGGCAGGGCGCGAAACCACCGGGTCCCTTCCCACTCGGGTATCTCCGGTTCAGGTGGATGCCGCGAGCGATTACGTACTGCGGTCATCGGTGGCACCGATGTGGAGTAGTCCGCGTCGGGTACCAACCGCACACCAGTGCTTCTCATGGCGCATCGCGTATGCGGAGGTTGCGCCCAGTGATTTCGATCACCGCGCAGGTCTCGGCGAGCCGCCAGATCGTGCGTTCGCCGATCCGCTCCGCCAACCCATTCAGCCCGTAGTTCGTGGTGATCCAGGTCGGCAGTAGCCGTTCGTAGCGATGATTGACGATCATCAGCAGCCGCTCCTGCACCCACTCGGTCGGCTTCTCCGCGCCGAGATCGTCGAGGGCGAGCAAGTGCGCGTTACGCACCCGTGCCAGCCGCTGCGCGGCATCGCCCGCCTCGTAGCCCTGTCGCAGCAGATCGAGCAGGTCCGCTGCAAGAGCAAAGTGCAGCGGCGCGGCCCACAGGCTCGGGTGATCGGTGACGAGGGCACGCAGTGCCGCAGCGAGGAGGCCCGTCTTCCCCACGCCGTAGCCGCCCGTGAGGATCAACCCGCGCGTCCCGTCCCAATCTTCGAGGTAGTCCGCGATCTGCCGCAGAGCGGGGTTCGCCCGGTCGGGAAACATTTCCAGCGTGAAACCCATGCAGCGTGGGGGCAATCCCGATTGCCGAAGCGTGCTATCCACGGCGCGGATGGCGGCGCGCACCTCCGCGCGTGCCCGCTGCGAGCGCAGTGCCGGCGTTTCCTCGGTTGGCACAGCGGACGGGATCTCAGTCCACATCGCTATCCGCGCCGTCCATTTCGCTTGCAGACGGGTGACCGCGTCGGTGGACGGCAAAGGCGAAGGGGCCATGGTCGGTGGGGTCGGGGGAGACGCTGTCATCGAGGTTTCCTCCTTTCCTTCGGCGTGTCGAGGGGAATCGCTGTGAATTGGGCGTCGGGGTGGTGCCGATCTTGCCGCTCGCGAGGTCGCCGAGGAGCCAGCTTTGCCACGCTTTCTCCCAGTCGGTCTTGCGGGCATTACCGGGGGTGGATTGCCAGTACAGCAGGAAGCGCTCGGTCATCGCGTCGGCCTCGGCGTGGCTCACTCCTTTCCGTTCGGCATAGGTGTACAGCTCGTCCGTGGGCGTGAAATCGTCAGGGATGCGTGTCGCGGATCGCGGGGGCGTGGGCACGTGTGCCTCCCCCGATTGGGTCTGCTTTGTGGGTGTGGTTCCCTGGGTCTTCTTCGGGTGCATCCCAGTCACCAATCGCGGTGCCCCTCCGTCACCAGTCGGATGCATCTCCGTCACTGGTGCATCTCCGTCACCGTTTATTGGTGCCACTCCTGCACTGGTGACACCGGTGATTGGTGTCGCTCGTGCATCGGTGCCCTCCTTGCACCAGTCGTCGGTGAGCACGTACACGTTCTGCGGGCGCTTCCCAGGCAGGCGCCGCGTCTGCACCCGGATCAGCCCGTGCTCAACGAGCACCGCGACGGTGCGGATGACTTGTCGCCGCGAGACGCCGAGCTTGTCCGCGATTCCCTGGTACGAGGGAAAGCACACCCCCTTTGCGTCCGCGTGCCGGGCGAGGGCGGCATAGACCGCTACCCCGTACGCGCCGATCCGGGCGCCAAAGTCGTCAAGCAGGGCGTTGTCAATGTGGAACCAGCCGCGTCGGCGGCCGTCCCGCAGGATGTCCGGCATGGTTTCCGTCCATTTCGTGTCTGTGTGTCGTTATGCCTCGATGCCTCCCTCCTTGTGCGCTTCTAGCCAGCGTTCGAGGTCGCGGCGCAGGATGCGCCGACAGCCACCGAGATGGACCACGGGAATCTCTCCCGTGTGCATGAGGCGCCAGAAGGTGGCGCGACAGACACCGATTGCCGCCGCCGCTTCACCGATCCGCAGCGCAATGCGGTCATCCATTCGCGGCAGTGCGATGTTGCCGGTGTCGCTGTGACTGTACGAAGAAGGGCAGACGGACAGATTGCTACCCATGCGCGTGTGTACTCCTTTCTCGCGAGACGAAAAATCAAATTATCGTTTACGCTTGTCTTTTCCTCCTTCGTGCTTGATTTAAGGGGCGTGGGTGATCGATTGCGTACACGAAACATTGGCGAACACGGAGGCCGGGAATGGCCATGTAAAACGCGAGCACTCGATCTCTCGCTTGTTCGCGCTGCTTCATCGTGTACGCAGGAGATTCTGTCATGTGTTTCTCCCTGTGTCAAGTCCTGTATGCAGGATTTCTTGCCAGATTGTAGAAGGACATGTTGCGTGTATTGCTAAGTGTCATGAGAAAAACAGAGCTGTCACACGGCACTCATTGCGTATGATCTTGTCTGTGCGTGGATCACTGATTACTCATCCTTTCCCTCTTGCGTGCAAGCGCTTCTCTCCTGTATGATAAACACCAATGAATCCTGCGTGCGTGATATTGCTTCGTGCGTGTATGATAAAGGAGGGCAAGGAGTGGAAACCTTCGCGACGTGGATCAAGGGGGAGATTGATCGGCTGTACCCCACCCAGGCGCAGTTCGCCCGCGCGGCGGGGGTGCGGGAGCAACTGGTCAGCCAGTGGGTATCGGGCAAAGACATCCCCACGATGCCGAACATCACGGCGATTGCGCGTGGCCTACACCTGGACTACCGCACGGTAGCGCGCATGGCGGGCTACGATTTGCCCGATGAACCCTCGCGCCGCTCCACGGATGACATCCTCGACGAACTGCGCGCCAACGCCCCCGTTCCCGTGCCGATTGTGCAGCACCTTGCCGCTTCGGCAGGCACGGGGGCGCGGGTAGACGAGTACCTGTACCTGCCGCCGTCGTACCGGCAAGGGAAAACGTCGAACATCTTCGGTATCGTGATCCAGGGCACCTCGATGGTGCCGGAGATACAGCCGGGGGACTACGTGATCTATGACCGCGACAAGAAGCCCGCGATTGACGACCTCGTGGTAGCGATTGTGGACGGGGCGATCTTCGCGAAGCGGCTAGTGAAGCACGGCAAGAAGCTGGCACTGCGCGGGGATGCGGACGGCATTACGATCCCGCTTGATGAGCACGCGGAGATCGTCGGGCGCGTCATCTTCATCACCCGCCCGAAATAGGATAAGGGACACGGAGACAGGAAAGATGGCAGGGAAACGCGGGCAAAATGAGGGCGGCATCTATCAGCGCGATGACGGCACCTGGGAGGCCAAGGTCAGTCTCGGTTATGACATAGATGGGAAACGGATACGTAAGTCATTGTACGGACCAACGCGTGCGGAAGTTCGTACGAAAATGGAGCGCGCTATGCGCGACCATGCGGAAGGGCGAACGCTTGGCGCGGATCGTGAGACCGTTGGACATTTTCTCACGCGCTGGCTTGCCGACGCGATCAAGCCCTATCGCGCACCAAAAACGTACGAGCAATACGAGTATCTCTGTCGCGTACATATCATCCCCGCCATCGGGCGCACACAACTGGGCAAGCTCACCCCCGAACAGGTGCAACGGCTCCTTGCCGCCAAGACCGCCGGAGGACTCTCTGGGTCGAGTGTCACGCGGATGCGGGCGGTCTTACGGGCAGCCCTGAATCGCGCGGTGAAGTGGGGGGTCATGGCACGCAATGTTGCGGCATTAACCGACGCCCCCGCACGAGAACGACATGAGACGGTGCCGCTGACACTTGAACAGGTCAATCGGCTATTCAAACAGATTCAAGGGGAACGATTGGAAGCCCTGTACATCCTCGCGCTGGCAACGGGATTGCGGGAGGGGGAAATTCTCGGCCTCCAATGGGAAGACGTTGATTTCGCTCGTCGAACCGTGATGATCTGTCGACAAGTCCAGCGAACCCGCGATGGGTTAATGGTGCGAGAACTAAAGACGCGTGGCAGCCATGCGATTGTTCCACTCGCTTCCTTTGCCGCAGAGGCCCTCCACACCCATCGCGCTCGGCAAGAGGCAGTGCGACAGGCAACAAGCCATTTATGGAGAGAGGGAAGTCTCGTCTTTCCGTCTTCGATTGGCACCCCGATGGAACCGCGCAACCTCGTGCGGGACTGGCACCGGCAGCGAGACCGACTGGGCACACCGGATTGCACCTTCCATAATCTCCGCCATACGTGTGCGTCCATCCTCTACGCACATGGAGTCCCGCCGAAAGACATTCAGGCGGTACTCAGACACTCGCAACTCTCAATCACGATGGACTTGTACACCCACATCTTCGCGGACGCGCGGAGCGCAACTGCCGATGCGATGGACCGGGCGCTGCGAGGAACACAGGAGTCGAGTGATGGTGAACCACGAACCGCGCATAATGAGTGAGGCGCACAGGTTTGTCACCATCTCAACAGCGTTTCTTGCCCGGTGGTCGTATGGGTGGTCGTAGAACGGGAAAACGGAGGGGTTGTCCCTCCGTTGTTTAATCGTATTTAAGGCTTTGTAGTGGGGTAAAGAAGTGGTGAGCCGCACTGGACTTGAACCAGTAACCCGCTGATTAAGAGTCAGCTGCTCTGCCAATTGAGCTAGCGGCCCATGTACCATAACGCGAGGACAATTTTGGCGGAAGCGACGGGTTTCGAACCCGCGATCTCTGCCTTGACAGGGCAGCGCTTTAAGCCGCTAAGCTACGCCTCCGCAACGCTTTGTGATAATACCGCGCTCCCCAAAGCTCGTCAAGCCCCTCAGCAACCCCCGCTTGCCTCATCGAAAATGTCACCGGACATTCCGTGGTTCCCTCAAATGCGCATGGTACTTATGAGGGGGAGCGGAATGACGACGGAAGACACCATGACACCCTGATTGCGGGTAGCCATTCATTGATCGCGCATCGAGAATGGGAGTTGCTGAAGCTTCCGATCTCGTTGTGGAGGAACAATGAACGACACGATG
>JAABUQ010002221.1_pt1 | contig 39179 bp, 35 predicted proteins | sample 5560001 | NCBI WGS metagenome assembly JAABUQ01 (sample SAMN10711888, study PRJNA513371) | rock metagenome | isolation source: Antarctica rocks | place: Antarctica: Victoria Land, Finger Mt nord | collected 2015-12-18 | reverse complement strand
CAGCGCTGGGCCGCTCCAGGGCCGTTCGGCATCGCAACCATGCCGCTCGACACAGCTCTCGACTACATCGCATCAGAGCCGCACTTCTGGATCAACGCATGACCAGAAATGGCCAAAGTCGAGATCAGAGGCGGTGCGGATATCGGGCGCTCTGGCGGTGGATGTATCGTCGGGAGTGGAGCGCACGCGCGGAGTGAAGGATGCAGGGCTGATCCGCGCATTCGTTCAGGCCGCTAAATCCACCCCTTCCGCTTAAACCACCAGAACGGCAGCACCCCGCTCAGCACGATCACCGCCAGGCCATAGAAGTAGCCGTACTCCCACTGCAGCTCCGGTATCCATTTAAAGTTCATGCCGTAGATGCTGGCCAGCAGCGTCGGCGGCACGCCCACAACCGACACCACCGTCAGTATCTTGATGCCGTTGCTCTGCTCGATGTTGATGAAGCCCAGGGTCGCGTCCAGCAGGAACTGCACCTTGTTGGCCAGTTGGACGTCGTAGTCCGACAAGGACGCGATATCCTGCCGCAGTGTCTTGAAACGCGGCTTCAAGTCCGCGGGAATCCAGGCATCCGCTACCTCCGCGGCATAGCCCAGGACACGGTTCACTCCCAACAGGCTGTCGCGTATGTTGGACAACCGTTCTCCAGCCCGGCCCACGCCGCGCAGGGTGCCGCGCAGCTTCTTATCCATCACGCTGGCGTTGAAGGTCTGGTCGCCCTCCTCGCGGAACACCTCGCGGGACATCCGCTCCAGCTCGCGCCCGACCTGCTCCAGCACGTCCGCCAGGCGGTCCACAATCGCCTCCAGCAGGCCCAGGAACGCCGAAGCACTGCACGGCGGCCGGGACGCCGCTGCGAAACGCGTCGCAAACAGGTCGAAAACCGGCATCTCAGCAAACCGCACCGTCATAAGGCGCTCCGGCGACAGCACGAAGCCCAGCGGCGCCACCCGGCTGGTCCCGTCCGGCCCGAGGTAGGTCATCGGCGTACTGAGGGTCATCACACCATTGGACACCGACAGGCGGCTGCTGCTCTCGATCTCGGCCAGGTCCGCCTCGGACGGAACGAGCAGTCCGGTCGCACGCTCGGCGAGGGCGCGCTCGGCGTCGGTCGGCGACACCAAGTCCAGCCACACGCCCTCGACCCCCGGAGGGTGCGGCGCGGGGTCCAGGGCCAGGCGGGGCGCGTGTCCGGTGTTCACGTACAGCATGGTCCAGCATAACCCGCCGTAACGGGTGCGGCCAAGGCAGGTCAGGGCAAGGCGGATAGTGCAAGGCGGGGCGTGACCCCCGCGGGCTGCTGCGGTATGAGACCCCACCCAACCCTGGCGCGTCAGCCAGGCGCGCCACTCCGGAGGATGCCTTGAACCAGATTGCCCCGCCCCGCCCCAACAGCCTGCGCCTTGGGCCGGACGCCCGCGGCCGCTTCGGCGGGTTCGGCGGTCGCTTCGTGGCCGAAACCCTGATGCCGCTCATCTTGCAGGTCGAGGAAGCCTATGAGGCCGCCAAGGCAGACCCGGCATTCCAGATCGAGCTGGATGCTTACCTCAAGGACTACGTTGGACGCCCCAGCCCGTTGTGGTTCGCCCAGCGCCTGACGGCGAAGCTTGGGGGTGCCCGCGTTTACATGAAGCGGGACGAGCTGAACCACACTGGCAGCCACAAGATCAACAACTGTATGGGCCAGATCCTGCTGGCCCGGCGTATGGGCAAGACCCGCATCATCGCCGAGACCGGCGCCGGGCAGCACGGCGTCGCCACCGCCACCGTCTGCGCCCTGTTCGGCCTGCCCTGCACCATCTACATGGGCGCCACCGACGTGGAGCGGCAGAAGCCCAACGTGTTCCGGATGCGCCTGCTGGGCGCCGAGATCAACGCGGTCACGTCAGGCGCCGGCACGCTGAAGGACGCGATGAACGAGGCGATGCGCGACTGGGTCGCGAACGTCGCCGACACCTATTACCTGATCGGCACCGTCGCCGGCCCGCACCCTTACCCGGCCATGGTGCGCGATTTCCAGAGCATTATCGGCACCGAGGCCCGCGTGCAGATCCAGGAGGCCGAAGGCCGCCTGCCCGATGCCATCGTGGCCGCCATCGGCGGCGGCAGCAACGCGATGGGCCTGTTCCATCCCTTCCTGGACGACGAGGTGCGCTTAATCGGCGTCGAGGCCGCAGGGCGCGGCCTGGACACGCAGGAGCATGCAGCCAGCCTGTCCCGTGGCCGCCCCGGCGTGCTGCACGGCAACCGCACCTACCTGCTGCAGGACGACGACGGCCAAATCCAGGAGGCGCACAGCATCAGCGCCGGCCTGGACTACCCCGGCATTGGCCCGGAGCACTCCTGGCTGCATGAGATCGGCCGGGTCGAGTATGTCGCCGCCACCGACCAGGAAGCGCTGGACGCGTTCCAGCTTTGCACCCGGACCGAGGGCATCATCCCTGCCCTGGAACCCGCCCATGCCGTCGCCCATGTTGCCAAGATCGCACCGGAGCTGGGGCCGGATGCGGTGATCCTGATGAACATGTGCGGACGCGGCGATAAGGACATCTTCACGGTGGCCGAGCACCTGGGGGTCAAGCTGTGATGCTGGGTGCGAGAACGGAGATGGAGAATGAAGGCGCGCCCTGCTTCCTCTTCCTCCGGGAGAGGGTTGGGGTGAGGGGGCGGGCAAGCGCCTTGCATCATCACCCCGGGGCCGCAGCCCTTTCGCGCGCGGCGTTCCACGCATTGCAGCCAAGACCCCCTCACCCCAACCCTCTCCCGGAGGGAGAGGGAGCAGCGTCATGAGCCGCATTGCCGCTCGCTTCGCCGCGCTTCGCCAGGAGGGCCGCGGTGCCCTGATCCCGTTCCTGGAGGCCTACGACCCCGACGCCGAAACCAGCATGGCCATCCTGCGCGGCATGCCCGCCGCCGGCGCCGACCTGATCGAGATCGGCATGCCCTTCACCGACCCGATGGCGGACGGCCCCACCATCCAGGCCGCTGGGCTGCGCGGCCTCAAGGCCGGCGCGACCCTAGCCCGCACCCTCGCAATGGTCCGCGACTTCCGGCTGGAGGACACGGCCACCCCCGTCATATTGATGGGCTACCTGAACCCAATCGCGTCCTACGGTCCCGAGCGGTTCTGCCTCGATGCCGCGGCTGCCGGGGTGGACGGCCTCATTATCGTGGACCTGCCGACCGAGGAGGCGGACATGATCGTGGACCACGCCGCGGCCAGCAGCCTCGACATCATCCGCCTGGTTGCGCCCACTACGGACGACGCGCGGCTGCCCGTGGTCCTGCACGGTAGCAGTGGTTTCGTCTATTATGTCAGCATCACCGGCATCACCGGAACCCGCAGTGCCACCACCGAAAGCCTGGCCGCTGCCCTGCCCCGCTTGCGCGCGGTGACCAGCCTGCCCGTCGCCATCGGCTTCGGCGTCCGCACCCCGGCGCAGGCCGCCGACGCCGTTCGTCACGCCGACGCCGCCGTGGTCGCCTCCGCCCTGATCGAAACGCTGGCTGCCAGCCTGGATGAACACGGCCGCGCTGGTCCCGACACGGCTCAGCAGGTACTGAAGCAGGTGCGCGCCCTGGCCGACGGTGTCCGCCACGCCCGCGTGCCGGCCTAGGGTTCCATCATGAGCTGGCTCGCCGAATACGTCCGCCCGAAGATACGCACCTGGCTCGGCCGCCGCGACGTCCCCGACAACCTCTGGACCCAGTGCCCGAACTGTCAGCAGATGCTGTTCAGCCGCGACCTGCAGCGCAACCTGAAGGTCTGCACCGCCTGTGGCTACCACATGCGCCCTACTGCCGCGGAGCGCCTGGCCTACACCTTCGACGGCTTCGACGCCGAAGGCGACAAGCCCGGCCAGCTCACCCGCATTGAGCTGCCCCGGGCGCCCGCCGACCCGCTGAAGTTCCGCGACAGCAAACCCTACGCCGCCCGGCTGAAGGAGGCCCGTGAACGCACTGGCTTGGACGACGCCATCCTGGTGGCGCACGGCACCATCGGCGGCCACCGCGCGGTGGTCGCGGCAATGGCGTTTGAATTCATGGCTGGCAGCATGGGCGCAGCGGTGGGCGAGGCCATCGTCGCTGCCGCCCGCTTGGCGGTGCTGCAGCATGCGCCGCTGATCGTCTTCACCGCGAGCGGCGGCGCCCGGATGCAGGAGGGTGCGATCAGCCTCATGCAGATGCCCCGCACGACCATCGCATCCCGAATGGTGAAGGAGGCCGGGCTGCCCTTCATCACCGTGCTGACCGACCCCACGACCGGCGGAGTCACCGCGAGCTTCGCCATGCTGGGCGATGTGCAAATTGCCGAGCCTGGCGCCCTGATCGGTTTCGCCGGCGCCCGCGTCATCGAGCAGACCGTGCGCGAGAAGCTGCCCGAGGGCTTCCAGCGCGCCGAATACCTGTATGAGCGCGGCATCCTGGACATGATCGTCCGCCGGACCGAGATGCACGAAACCCTGGCCCGGCTGATCGGCCTCCTGACCCTGCCGGTGCCCGCGCCGGAGACTGACCAAACTCCCATCGAGGGGGCTGCGGCGGCGTGATGGCGGTGCCGGCCATTGCAGTCCCTTACCCAGGCGACGCCGCGAGCGCGAACCGCACCTACCGTTCTATGATCCACGGGCGGCCACAACCGTCCCTCGGTTGCCGGGCCTCGCCGTGGCTTGCGCTGACCGAGGAAGATATGCGCCTGCTGCCATGAGCCAGGTCGAGCCGATCATAGAACGTCTGCACGGCCTGTATCCTCGCCTGATTGACCTGAGCCTGGACCGGCTGCAACGCCTGCTGGCCCAGTTGGGACATCCCGAGGACAGGTTGCCCCGGGTCATTCACGTCGCCGGCACCAACGGCAAGGGCAGCACCTGCGCCTTCATGCGCGGGGTGGCCGAGGCCGCGGGCTGGCGCACCCATATCTACACCTCGCCACACCTGGTCCGCTTCAACGAACGTATCCGGATCGCCGGGCAGCTCGTGACGGACGACGCGCTGTCCGAGGCGTTGGGGCGGATCGAGGCCATCAACGCCGGGGCGCCCATCACTGTGTTCGAGGTCATCACCGCGGCCGCCTTCATGCTGTTCGCTGAGGTCCCTGCCGATCTATGCCTTTTGGAGGTCGGGCTGGGCGGCCGGGGCGACACGACCAACGTGATTGCCCGGCCCGCCGTATGCGCCATTACCTCGATCTCGATGGATCATGCGGAGATGCTGGGCGATACGCTTGCCCTGATCGCCGCGGAGAAGGCGGGGATCATCAAGCCCGGCGTGCCCGTCGTCACCGGTACGCAGCAGCCGGAGGTCCTGGCCGTGCTGCAGGCCCACGCCGATGCAGCCGGGGCGCCGCTGCTGGCCCGCGGGCGCGATTGGACCATCGCCCCGGGGGAGGCAGGGCTGCGCTACAGCGATGGCGCCGGGGTGCTGGACCTGCCGATGCCCTCCCTGCCCGGGCCGCACCAGCACGACAACGTCGGTATCGCCGTGGCGGCTTTGCGCGCCTACGGCCCTGTTCCGGATGCGGCGTGGTCCGGCGTGGCACATGCCGAATGGCCCGCCCGGCTGCAACGGCTGTATGGCAGGCTTGCAGCGACGTTGCCGGATGATTGGGAGCTCTGGCTGGACGGCGGCCACAACCCTGGCGGCGGGACCGCCCTGGGACAGCACCTGCGATCCTGGTCGGACCGGCCGGTACATCTGATCGTCGGCATGAAGCAGGCCAAGGACACCGCCGAGTTCCTGCGTCCGCTGCTGTCCCACGCTGCGACGGTATGGGCGGTTCAGGAGCGGGATCAGCACCTCGCACTCTCCATTCCAGACATCGTGGCCGCATCCGGCGGCGTCGCCCGGCCGGGTCCGACCGTGGCCGACGCTTTGCGCCAGTTGCCGCTGGGGCAACCATCGCGCGTGTTGGTGTGCGGAAGCCTGTATCTTGCCGGCGAGGTGCTGAAAGGTGACGGTTGGCACCCGGTATAGCTGAAACCGTACATTCAGGGCGTCGTAGGGGGCTTGGCGTACGGCAGGACACCCCATTTGATGCAGCTACCGCGGCGCAACCGCGTCCCTTGCCGCATTCGGAGCCATCTATGGACGGACAGAACGTGCCGCCAACGCCGAAGCTCCGTGCCACCCCCGAGGAGGCACGCAAGCTGCCGACCGATCCGGGTCGGGCGACTGCGTTGCTGATGGCGCATGGCACGATGGAACTGCGCTGGTTTGCTCCCACCGGCCATGATCCGCAGACCCCGCATGACCGGGAGGAATTGTATGTGGTCGTGAGCGGTACCGGCGTCTTCATGCGTGCCCAGGACAGTCATCCGCTGGGTGACGACCTTAGCCTGCCGCTGATGGGCGAGGACCGCGTGACGTTCGGCCCCTGCGACGTCATCTTTGTCCCGGCTGGAACCGAGCACCGGTTCGAGAGCTTCAGCGAGGACTTTGCCTGCTGGATAGTGTTCTATGGTCCAGAGGGCGGAGAAGGACATGGGGATCGAGGTTTCACGGCTGCATCCGCAGGATCGTCAACGCTGGGCTGAACTGTGGAGGGCCTACCTGGCGTTCTACGAGACGGCTCTGCCAGAAGAGCAGTACGAGGATACCTGGGCGCGGCTGCTGCACGACACCGCAGTGCATGGCTTGGCCGCCCGGCGGGACGGCGTGATTATCGGCATCACGCATTTCCTGTTTCACGCACACTGCTGGACGACAGCGCCAGCCTGCTACCTGCAAGACCTCTATGTTGAGAAATCCGCCCGTGGCGTTGGTGCAGGCCGTGCGTTGATTGAAGAAGTGGCCGACCGCGCCCGCGAACGTGCGGCTTACAGGATGTATTGGCTGACGCAGGACCATAACGCGCCGGCCCGTCGTCTTTATGATGCGATTGCCAAGAATTCCGGCTTCATCCGCTATGAATATAACTTAGGCTAGGCTGCCTATTCTTTTCCTCCGGGACGGGGCAGCGTTGTCGAAGCGAACTGGGGTGACAGCTACAAGCTGCTGGTCATGGTCAAAACTAGAGGCGGCAATCCCGCCCAAATCATGCAAGCGGCCCAGAAGGCACTTCCGGAAATGGTCGGGCCGAGTCTAGCAACATTGCCACTTCAACGGTCTGCTAGGGAGGCCCAAAGTCTAGCATCGACGGAAGCCGGACCTTATGGCCGCGCCTGTCTAGTGCAGGCGCGGTCGGTTATTACAGGTTGCTCGCCACCCACGACTTCAGTTCGCTCTTGGGCGCTGCGCCGACCTTGGTTGCCATCGGCTTGCCGTCCTTGAACAGGATCATCGTCGGGATGCCGCGCACACCGTAGGTGTTGGGCGACATTGGATTGTCGTCAATGTTCACCTTGGCCACGGTCAGGCGGCCCTTGTTCTCGGCGGCGATCTCCTCAAGCGCCGGGGCGATCATCTTGCACGGACCACACCATTCCGCCCAAAAATCCACCAGCACCGGTTCCTTGCTGTCCAGGACCCGTGACTTAAATTCATTGTCGCTGACGGCAACCGTATTCTGGCTCAAAGCGCGCTCCTGAATGCAATAGATAGGGACTTGGGGACCGGGCCGTGATGGATCAAGCTGGTGCATGGCTGTCCAGCAGGGTATTGGGCAGCATGGCCACGGTAACGCCCGCCGTCCAGACTAGGGCGCAGCGTATGGTCCGGCCCGGGAATACACCCCGCAGCACGGCGCGGTAGGCTGCAATTTGGCGCAAATAGCGCACCGGCGTGGCCGACACGTCCGCTGGGGCGTCGCGGTGGGTTTTATAGTCGGCCAGCCAAACATCGCCAGGCAGCACCGCCAGGCGGTCCACGACGCCGGTGACGACCGTGTTGCCGACCAGGCCAGCCAGCGGCTGCTCCGCCCGTCCCTCAGGCCCGAACAGCGGCGCAAGCTCCGGATGGTGCAGAACACCCATCACCTGTGCCGCCAGGCCGGTGACCTCCGCCCAGGGTAAGCCGAACGCGGGACGGCCCAAGTGCTCCAGCGCCGCCGCCTCCTGCTGGTCCGGCGGCAGGTCCGGCAGGTATTGCAGCAAGGTGTGAACCAGGTTGCCGCGCAGGAAGCGCTGCCCGGCGTCGTCCCGCACCTGCAATGGCGACGCCGCCCGAGGCACCGGCCCCAGCGCCGCGCCGTCGGGCCGGCTGGGCGCCAGCGGAGTTGGCAACGGCGGCTCGGGCGGTGGTGGCCCCGGGCTCCAGTTGCCGGGGCGCCCGGCCCAGGGCGGCAGCGGCTCCGGGACTTGCATGGCCGTCGTAGCGGGCGGCACGACGTGCGCAGTCTGCGGGGAGGACTGGATCAGCCGCTGGCCTTCCCAGGCGCCAGGGACGGTGTCGAACGGTTCCGCCCCTGCGCCGATGACGTGGAAGCCGCGCTCGGCCATGCGATACCAACTGTCCCCCGGCACGCCGCGCTTGGTGTGCCAACCGCAGACCAGCAGGCGGTCCTCCGCCCGGGTCAGCGCCACATACAGTAGGCGGTTGTACTCCCGCAGCCGCCGGTCTCGCTCTGCCTCCTGCGCCCGCGCCACCGCAGCGCAGCGCAGCTCCCGGCGGGGGGACCACAGCGGCAGCTCAGCGCCGGTGCTGGTGTCCCGTATCCAGTGGAAGGCATCATCCTCAGGCGGCAGGGCCGTCGTGTCCGGCAGGATCACCAGCGGCGCCTGCAGGCCCTTGGCGCCGTGCACCGTCATTACCCGGACGGCGCCGCCCGCGCCCTCCGCTTCCCGCTTCACCTCGGCGCCGGAGCTGCGCATCCAGTGAACGAAGCCCTGCAGCGCCGGGGCGTGGGTGGCGGTATACGCCAGGGCGGCCGACAGCAGCTCGTCCAACGGCTCCGCCGCCTCCGCGCCAAGGCGCGCCAGCAGCCGGGCGCGTCCGCCGAGCGGCCCCAGGGCCTCGGACAGCAGCGCATGCGGCGTCACGTGGTCGGCACGCGATCGCAGGGTGGACAGGAAGCTCCAGGCCTGCCGCCATACTTCCCGCTCCCCCGCACGGTCGCGCAGCGCCTCCCACAGCGTGCCTTGCCGGTCCATCGCCAGCCGCATCAGGCTGTCATCCGTCAGCCCGCCGAGCGGACTGGTCAGCACGCAGGCGACGGCCAGGTCATCCTCCGGCAGCAGCACGGCGTCGCAGGCCGACAGCATGTCCTGCACCGCGGCCTGCTCCGTCAGCACCAGCCGGTCAAGCCCGGCCACCGGCACGCCGCGTCCCTTGAGCGCCCGCACCAGCGCCCGCGCAAAGTCACCCCTGCGCCGCACCAGCACCAGCACGTCCCCAGCCTGCAACGGGCGGTCGCGGCTTTGCAGCCGCACGCCGTCGCGCAGCTCCCCGTCTATGTAGCGGGCCAGGGCGTCCGCCAGGCGCTGCGGCGCGGAGACCAGGCCCATGTTGCGATCGGGCACCGTCCAGGGCGCGGACGCTTCCTCGTCCGGCAGGGGCGTCAGCGGCCACAGCTCCACCTGCCCGGCGAAGCCGGCGCGGTCTGCGAAGTGGCGTAATTCTCCGTCCTCCGCCACGCCGCGCGCCGCCACCGGGTCGGCGAACACCGCGTCCACCAGGTCCAGCACCGGCTTGGTCGAGCGGAACGACACGTCCAGCGTGACATCCCGCCACTCCTGCGCCGACCCGCCGACGCGGGCGGCCATGCGGTCGTGGCTGCGCCCGAACTCCTCGGGGTCCGCGCCCTGGAAGGAGTAGATGCTCTGCTTCGGGTCGCCGACCGCAAAGAAGGTGCGGGCCGGGGCGCCGCGGCCCGCCACCTGCTCCGCCCGCGCGCCCTGCCCGGCAAAGAACTCCTCCGTCAGCCGGTGCGCGATCTGCCACTGCTCCGGCGCGGTGTCCTGCACCTCGTCCAGCAACAGGTGATCTATGCCGCCGTCCAGCTTGTAGAGCACCCAGGCCGCGCCGGGGTCCACCAGCAGGCCGGAGGTGCGGCCGATCAGGTCGCCGTAGTCCAGGAAACCCATGTCCTGCTTGCGCCCGGCATAGGCGTGCAGGACGGGCTTCGCCAGGCGCAGCAGGGCGGTGGATGCCTGGGCGACGCGCAGGGCACGGCGGCTGTCCTCGACGGCGACGACGCGGTCCTGTTCGGCTGATAGGGTATCGGGGATAGCGGGATGCTTCTCCGCCAGCTTCTTGGCGGCGAAGACGCTGACCGCGCGAGGCCCGCCGTCGCCCTTCAGCAGCTCGCCCAGCCACTCCGCCCAATGCTCCCGGCGGTGGGCGGCGTCCAGGCCCAGCCAGTCCAACATGCGCCGGGCCTTCTCCTTGACGGCCGGCGTGCCTTCCTCCTGCGCAATGCGCAACGCGGCGCGCACGCCAGGCTCGGCGGGCCAGGATACGGCGGCGGTCAGGATCGCATCGTCGGTGGCGCCGCCCGCGCCGGCCACGCGGCGCATTGCCGCCTCTAGCCGAGGCTCCGCCAAATCCAGGGCCGCGGCAAGGCGAACGCGCTGGCCTTCCAGGATGCCGACCAGGGTGGCGAAGCGCTCGGCGTTCGCCAGCCCGGCCAGGTCTCGCAACTCGTCCTGCGGCGTCGCGGCCAGGACGCCCTCGCGCGCCTGGTCCATCGCTTGGCGGGCGTCGGTATCCTCCACCAGCTTGAAGTGCGGGGTGATCGCGGCCTCGATGGGGAAGCGGCGCAGCAGGGACTGGCAGAAAGCGTGGATGGTGCCGATCCTCATGCCGCCAGGCAGGTCGAGGATGGTCGCGAACAGCTCCCGCGCCTTGGCCAGCGCCGCGGGCGCCGGGTCCACGCGGAGTTCCTGCAATTCGAGTTCCAGTGCGTCGTCGTCCAGCGTGACCCACTCGCCCAGGCGCCTTTGCAGCCGCAGCGACATCTCGGCTGCGGCTGCTTTGGTGAAGGTCAGGCACTGGATGCGCGACGGGTCGGCGCCGCCGAGCATCAGGCGCAGCATCCGGTCGGTCAGCAGCTTGGTCTTGCCCGACCCGGCGCTGGCGCTGACGAAGGCGGACACGGCGGGGTCGGACGCCTGACGCTGCTCCTCCTCCGCACGGGCGCGGGCATTGGTGGGGAGGATGATGACGTTCATGGGGGAAACTGCCAGTGCCTGCTCCCTCTCCCTCCGGGAGAGGGTTGGGGTGAGGGGGTCTTGCTGCGGAGCGGGGCGCCAACGGTGCTGTTGGGACCTGACGCGGCGTTGGCAAGGGCGGTGCGCGAAGACCCCCTCACCCCGGCCCTCTCCCGGAGGGAGAGGGGGAAGGCGTAGTTCTGGCGCGCCATCATGCCCCCTCCTCCACCGCCGCCCATTCCAGCACCCGGGCCAACTGCACGTAGTCAGAAAACCGTGGCGCATCGCCCGGGTGCGGCTGGGACAGGTAGGCGCGGTTCGGGTCGTCGAAAGCCGCGATCAGCGCGCACAGCTTGCGCTCCGCCTCCCCGGCCTGGGCCGCGGTGTCCGAGGAGTCGCCGCGGAACAGGCGCACCTCCTCTCCGGGGATGTAGCCGCCCGTGAGATGCCAGTAGGTCAGCTCCGTCGTATCCCCCCGCAGGTCGTCGCCGAACACCCCCGCCGCCGCCATCGCGGCCTCCAGCGGCAGTTGCGGGCTGAGGCCGTCCTGCACCTGCGTCGTGTTCGGCACCACGCCGGTCTTGTAGTCCAGGATGGACAGCGTCCCGTCCGGGTTGCGCTCGATCCGGTCGGCCCGACCACGCAGCGCAAAGGGACGGCCGGCGCAGGGCACCTGCCACTCCCCGGAAACCTCCCAACGCATCGCTGGCTTCGGCCCGGCCAGGCGGCGCACCCGCTCCTGCTCCGCCACCCAGTCGGCGATCCGGGCCAGGCGTGGGCGCCACCAGGCCGCGAGCGCCGGGCGCAGCCCGGCGGCATCCAGCGCCGCCGTCATCTCTCCACGCAGCAGCGCCGGGGCGTCCCGCGGGTAGCGGTCTCCCAGCCGCCCCAGGAAGGCTGCGATGGCGGCATGGACGATGCTGCCGTAATCCGCGGCGTCCGCCGACTGCTCCAGCGGCTCCAGCGCGCGCAGGCGCAGGATGTGCCGGGCATGGATGGCGTAGGGGTCGCGCAGCCAGGTTTCGATCTCCGTCACGCGCAGCCGGCGAGGCCGGGCCTCGACAGGTGGGCGCGGGCGAGGCGGCTGCACCGGGCGCGGGTCGCCGGCGGGCTGGTCCAGCAGGCGCGCCCAGCCGGTCGCGGGATGCGCCGGCAACGCGGCGCCGTGCCCGCGCAGGAAGGCTTGCAGCCGCACCAGCCACCGTGCTGGCACCGCAGGCGCACCGTCACGCCGCCGCGGGCAGGACAGCACGACGTTCGGCGCGGCGCACGCCAGCATGGCAAAGTCGTGCGCCATCTGTCCCACGCGCTCCTCTGGCGAGGGCAGGCCGGCGGCGGTGCGCATCGGGCGGCTCATCCAGGGGCCGGGGTCGGTGGCGGGGGGCCAGACGCTTTCCGTCAGGCTGCCCAGCACCATCAGCTCGGCCGATTGCAGCCGGGCTTCCAGCAGGCCCAGGATGGACACGCGCGGATGCTCCGCCCCATCCCGCCCGCGCAGGGCACGACGGCTACGGACGACGGCGCCCTCCATCGAGGCATCCAGCAGCCCTGGCAGGGTCGCCACTGGCTGCGGCGGCAGGATCGGCAGCGCGGCGGACAAGGCGGACAGGTGGGTGGCCAGGGCCTCCCCCTCCTCCCGCGACCATAGCCGGGCGGCGCCGTCGTCTTCGTCCGTGGCGGCGACGGCCTCCGCGCACTCGATCAGCGCAGTCAGCCCCTCCGCCGGGGTGGCGTCGCCGCGCTGGGCGATCCGGATCATCGGCAGCAGCGCCGTGGTCAGGCGGTCCACCAGGCCGTCCACCTCCTCTGTGGAGCCGCGCCGGGCCAGGGCGTCGCGCAGGCCTTGCAGGCCGGGCGGCGGCGCCGGACCGCGCAGGACGCGCAGCTCCAGCGCGCGTGCGGCGCCACGGCAGGCTGCGGGCGCCAGGCCCAGCGCGGTCAGGGGGTGCTTCAGCAGGGACAGCAGCGCCACCGGCGTCAGCCCGTCCGCCACAGCACGGGCCAGCAGACGCAGGAAGGCGCCGGGCGGGGTGTCGGCCAACGGTTCCCCGGCGCTGTCGTCCACCACGACGCCGTAGCGGCCCAGCTCCGCCGCCACGCGCGCCGCCAACTGCCGGTCGGGCGTCACCAGGGCGGCGCGGGCATGTGGCTGCTGCAGGGCGCCCCGTAGGGCAAGGGCGATGGCGACCGCCTCTTCCTGCTGGTCTGCTGGCTCCAGCCGGGTCAGGCCGGACACATCGGGACTATAGGGCTGACGCCACTCGCCCAGCGCCCGGGCGGGCAGTAGCGACTGCCACAGGGTCTCGCACCGGCCTGGCGAGACGGGGCCGGATTGATCGTCCCAGTCCTGCACGTCGCCGCGGGTTGCGCCCAGGCCGGCCAGCAGGCTCCGCAGCCCGGCTTGGGGATGGCCGGCGTCCAAGACGTCCCAGTTCTCGTCCGACATGGCCTTGTCCAGGCCGGGGAGGATCACGGCGCCCTGCGGCAGACGGGCGACCACGCCCATCAGCCTTGCCACTGAGGCGATGCCGCCCGTGGTTCCGGCGATCACGACGGGAAAGGCGGGCGGGTCCGCCGCCCAGGCCTTGCTCTGCGCGTCCAGCAGCTTCACGCCGCGCTCGGCCCCATCCATCAGGCCCTGGTCCCACAGCCAGTCCGGCCACGCGCGGGTGACGATCTGCAGGAAGCGTATGGTGCGGCTCCAGTGCTCGGCATAGCCGGCCTCGGCGGCGGCGGGCAGCACCTCCGTCAGGTCCACCTCGGCGCGGTGCGCCTCGTCCAGCAGGGTGGCGAGCTCGGCGGCGAGCGGCCAGGCGCGGTCGGCGGTGGTGGGGCCGCCGAGCTGGCCGCCGCCGACCTTGTCGCCCGCGGCCATGACCAGCCGCGTCAGCACCGCCAGGCGCCGGATCGAGTCCACGGCGGGCGGCAGGTCCAGCGCGCCTGCCAGGGTCAACGGCGCCTCGTCCAACGCGCCGAGCGCGCCGATGCGGGGCAGCAGCAGCGGCGCGCCGTTGGTCTGCCGCAAAAAGGCGTCAGATAGAGCGCGGGCGGCGCGGCGGGTCGGCAACAGGATCAAACCATCGGCGACGCGCAAGGAGTCGCCGCCGTGCTGGGCGAGCCACCACCGGGCCAAGGCGTCCAGGAAGGAAACGTGCGGCGGGATGGTGTGGAGGTTCAGCATGGAGCCATCACCATATGGATAGGAAAATTGTCATTAACATTTATGATGTGACAAGCCAAGGGTTACGACGGCCAACGGACGGCTCTGGCGGCCCTTGGAGTCCGGGGTGCTGGGCGCCTTCCCAGAACCCGGCGCTGGCATCAGCGCAGCAGGTCCAGGCGGTCGGGCCAGCCCTGCAAGGCGGCCCGCCGTGCGTCGCCATCCCCGTGCGACAACTCAACGACCAGCGCGTCGCCGGGTCGCAACGCACCCAGCCGGTCTGGCCATTCCACCAGCACCACGCCCTCCCGCGCGTCCTCCCACCCAAGTTCCGCCACCGCCGCCGGGCCGTCCAGGCGCCACAGATCGAAATGATGCACGGGGCCGAGGGGGGCGTCGTAGGTTTGCACGAGGGTGTAGCTGGGGCTGGGGACCTCCAGCGCCGGGTCGTGCAGCAGGGCACGCAGGAGGGCGCGGGCCAGCGCGCTCTTGCCGGCGCCTAGCGGACCCTGCAACAGAACCGCGTCCCCCGCCCGCACTTGCCCGGCGATGCGCTTGCCAAGCGCCTCGGTCGCGGGAAGGTCGAGCAAGTCGAGGAGAAGCGGCACCCCGGAAGGATGGCCCGGCGGGACCGCCCTGCCAACACCGCCCAGCCAACCGGGAGCGTCCGTGCGGCCCGGCACTCCCGCTGCAACCACCGTCGCCGGCACGAGCCTATCGCTGCGCACCCCCAGCCGCTTGACCACCCCGGGGAAGGCGCTACCTACCCCAGCATGACCTTATCCATCGAGACCGACGTAGCCATCATCGGCGCGGGCCCTGTCGGCCTGTTCGCCGCATTCGAGTGCGGCATGCTGAAGCTGCGCTCCACCCTGATTGACGCCCTCGGCGAGGTCGGCGGCCAGTGCACTGCGCTGTATCCGGAGAAGCCGATCTACGACATCCCCGCCCACCCCGACATCCCCGCGGGCGAGCTGATAGAAAATCTAGAACGGCAGATTGCCCCGTTCGACGTACCGCGCCTGCTCGGCCGCCGGGTGGACGCCCTGCGCGGCCAGGCTGGGGCATTCAGCCTGCACACGGACGCGGGTGACGAGATACGCTGCAAGGCAGTCGTGCTTGCTGCCGGGGCCGGCGCATTCGGCCCCAACCGCCCGCCGCTGCCCGGCCTGAACGCCTACGAGGCCACCGGTGCCGTCCGCTACGCCTGCCGCCGCCGCGAGGACTTCCGCGGCCAGCACGTCGTCATCGCCGGTGGCGGCGACAGCGCCGTGGACTGGGCGCTGTCGCTCAAGGACATCGCCGCCAAGGTTTATGTCATCCACCGCCGCCCCAAGTTCCGCGCCGCCCCGGAATCCGCGGCACAGCTCGATGCCGCCGCCGCCCGGGGCGAGGTGGAGATGGTCATCCCCTACCAGCTCCATGCCCTGCACGGTGCAGATGGCGTGCTGGAGTCCGTCGAGGTCAGCACCATCGCCGGCGACCAGACCCGGCACCTTCCCGCCACCTGCCTGCTGCCGTTCTTCGGCCTTAGCATGGACCTCGGTCCCATCGCGACCTGGGGCCTAGACAGCGTGCACAACCACGTCCAGGTCACCGCCGCCACCTGCGAGACCTCTATGCCCGGCGTCTTCGCCATCGGCGACATTGCCACCTATCCCGGCAAGCTCAAGCTGATCCTGCAGGGCTTCAGCGAGGGCGCGATGGCCGCGCACGCCATCCACCCCATCGTCCACCCCGACACCGCCCTGCACTTCGAATACTCTACTACCAAGGGCGTGCCAGCGGCGTAAAGCCCTGCTACAGCGGCGGTTACAACCCTAACGAGGCCACCTCATGCCCCGCGCGCTGCCCCGGCCATTGAAGGTCGCGGTCCAGATGGACCCAATGGAATCGCTGAACATCAACGGTGACAGCACCTTCGCCCTCATGCTGGAGGCGCAGCGGCGCGGCCATGCCATGTGGCACTACGACGTCCGCCACATGAGCCTGCAAGAGGGGAAGAGCAGCCCTGACGGCCCGCGGACCGAGCGGTTGATGGCTCGCGCCCGGCCCGTGCAGGTGCAGCGCGTGGCGGGCGACCATTACCGGTTCGACGCCGCCCTCACGCTCGATCTGGCGACGATGGATACCGTGCTGATGCGGCAGGACCCGCCGTTCGACATGGCCTACATCACCGCCACCCACATGCTGGAGCACATCCACCCACGCACCCTCGTGGTGAATGATCCGAAGTGGGTGCGGGACAGCCCGGAAAAGCTGCTGGTCACGCACTTCCCCGACCTGATGCCGCCGACCCTCATTACCTGGGACCCCGACGCCATCCGCGCCTTCCGCTCGGAGCATCGGGACATCATCGTGAAGCCGCTGTTCGGCAACGGCGGCGCCGGGGTGTTCCGCATCCGCGAGGACGACGAGAACCTGGCGAGCCTGCTGGAGATGCATTTCGCCCGCTCTCGCGAGCCGCTGATGATCCAGCGCTACGAGGCCGCGGTGCGCCGGGGCGACAAGCGGGTGATTCTGATTGACGGGGAGCCGATGGGCGCGGTGAACCGGGTGCCCGCCGCTGGCGAGGCGCGGTCCAACATGCACGTCGGCGGGCGGCCTGAACAGACGCAGCTTACGGAACGCGAGCGGGAGATTTGCCGCCGGATCGGTCCGTATCTGCGAGATCACGGCCTGATCTTCGTCGGCATAGACGTGATCGGCGACTACCTGACCGAGATCAATGTGACCTCGCCCACTGGCCTGCAGGAGGTTGCGCGTTTTGACGGGACCGACCTGGCGGCGGCGATCTGGGACAGCATTGAGGCAAAGGTCGCGGTGGCGGCATAGGAGGAGCCATTGCTCCCTCTCCCTTTTGGGATAGGGTTGGGGTGAGGGGGTCTTGCCTACGGAGCGGGGAGCCATCGGAGCATCAGGGCCGGGGCTGTCCCACGCCTAAAAGACCCCCTCACCCCGACCCTCTCCCGGAGGGAGAGGAAGAAGAAAGCCGTTACCCCTTATCTCGCATCAGCCGCGCCTTGTCCCGCGCCCAGTCCCGCGCGGCGATGGCCTGCCGCTTGTCCGCCTTCTTCCGGCCCTCGCCGACGCCCAGCAGCACCTTCGCCACGCCGCGATCGTTGAAGTGGATCTGCAGCGGCACCAGCGTCAGCCCGTCCCGCGTCGCGGCGCCGATCAGTTCACCCATCTGCTTCTTCTTCAGAAGCAGCTTGCGCGGCGCACGCGGTTCGAACCGGGACAGCACGCCGGCCTGGTACTCCGGGATGTAGCAGTTAAACAGGAACAGCTCCCCTTCCCGCTCTCCGGCCCAGGCCTCAGTCAGCGTGGCGCGGCCGTGGCGGAGGGACTTCACCTCCGGCCCCTTCAGCACCAGCCCGGCCTCCATCGTCTGCTTGATCGTGTAGTCGAAGCGCGCCTTGCGGTTCTGCGAGGCGATGCCGTGGCTGATCAGGCCGGACTTCTTCTTGGTCTTGTTGTCCGCCAACTCACACGTCCTAGTTCAGCAGCCCGGCAGCCTGCATCGCCGTCCGGACCTGGGTGCGCGTCGCCTCCGTCACCGGCGCCATCGGCAGGCGGCAATGGTCGGTTCCGTGCCCGAGCAGGCTTGCGGCATACTTCACCGGGCCGGGGTTGCTTTCGACGAACATCGCGTCGTGCAGCGCCAGCAGCCGGTCCTGGATCGCGATGGCGCGGTCGGTCATGCCGTCCTGCCAGGCCCGGTGCATCTCGCTGCACAGCCGTGGCGCGACATTGCCGGTCACGCTGATGCAGCCGTGCCCGCCCGCTGCAAGGAAGGCCAGAGCGGTGTGATCCTCCCCCGACATCTGCGTAAACTCCTTGCCGCAGGTCCGGCGGGTGTGCAGCGGACGCGCCAGGTTGGCCGTCGAGTCCTTCACGCCGACGATGTTCCGGTGCTTCGCCAGGCGGCCCATGGTCTCCGGGGTCATGTCCACCACGCTGCGGGACGGGATGTTGTAGATGAACACCGGCAAATCCACCGCGTCGGCGATGGCGGTGTAGTGCAGCACCATCCCCTCCTGTGTCGGCTTGTTGTAGTAGGGTGTCACTACCAGCGCCGCGTCGGCCCCGGCCTGCTTGGCATGGCGGGTCAGCTCGACCGCTTCGGCCGTGCTGTTGGACCCGGCGCCGGCAATCACCTTGACCCGGCCCGCAGCGACCTTCACTGCGGTCTCCACCACCTGCCGATGTTCGTCATGGGTCAGCGTTGGGCTTTCGCCCGTCGTGCCCACAGGGACGATGCCGTGCGTGCCTTGCCCGATCTGCCATTCCACGAACTTGGCGAAGGCGTCCAGGTCCACTGCGCCGTCCGGCTGCATGGGCGTAATCAGGGCGACGAAGGATCCCTTGAACATGGTGTTCCCTAGCGGCAACGGTGGGGGACAGCGTAACTAGGCAGATGGGGGATGCGCTGCAAGTCCGCGGCAGGGTAGGATTGCGCCATGCGTGGGACCATCATGTTGCTGATGCTGCTGGGAGCCATGCCTGCCCGGGGGCAAGACGTCCTGGAAGCCGTACGCGCTGATCGTTGGACAGAAGCGGACGCGGCAGCAGCGGCGCTGCCAGACCCGTTGGCGCGCAAGCTCGTCCAATATTTCCGCGTGCTGACGCCCGGCGCCGCGACTACCGAGGAAATCGCCGCGTTCATGGCGAAGAACCCGTCATGGCCGCAAGCACCCCTGTTGGCCCGGCGGCTGCAGGAAGCCGCCACGGCCAGCTCCGACACATCGCCAGCGCCCGCTCCCTGCCGGTTCCAGCCTGCTGCGGGCTTGCGCTGTCCAAAGGACGCCACGGAGGCGCGCGCCGCCTGGGTCCGTGGTGTGGATGGCCCGGCGGAGGTCACCTTCATCCGCCAATGGGGCCGAGTCCTGACGCCCGAGGACCAGTGGAGCCGCTTCGACCGGCTAGCCTGGACCGACAACGGCGCGCCCGGCGGCCCGGCCGCGCGCCAGGCCATGCGGTTGAGCCCCGCTGGCCAAGTCGCCGCCCAGGTCCGGCTGGCGTTGCGCCGGGACGATCCTACCGCCCCTGCCCTGGTCGCCGTCCTGCCCGCAGCCGCCCGGACCGAGCCGGCGTTGGTGCTGGACCTCGCCCGTTGGTATCGGCGCGCCGGCCTGGACAAGGACGCCGCCAACGTTTGGACCACCCTCGGTGCGGCGGCGGAGGAAGCAGCCCCGCCCGACCGGCGCCCCGCATTCTGGAGTGAACGCAACGAGTTGGCCCGTCGCCTGCTCCGCTTCGGCGATCCGGCGGACGCCTACGCCGTCATCAACGGCGCCTTGCGCGCCGGGGAGGCCGGGCTGGACGCCGAGTTCCTGGCAGGCTGGATCGCGTTGCGCCGCCTGGATCAGCCAGAGGTCGCGGCCCGGCACTTCAACGCGCTTGCCGGCCTGTCCCGTGCCGCCATCACCCAGGGCCGTGCAGGCTTCTGGCTGGGTCGAAGCCGCGCCGCCGCCAGCGACCCAGAGGGTGCCCGCGCTGCATACCTGGCCGCCGCCGCCTGGCCGATGACGTATTACGGCCAACTCGCCGCGTCGGCACTCGGCGAGGACCCAGGCGCACTTACCCAGCGGATCATGTCCGAGCGCGGCCCAGTTTGGACCGAAGACGCAGCAGCGGCCTTCGCCGGGCAGGAACTGGTGCGTGCGGCGGCCCTGCTGGTGGCGTGGGGAGAGCCGCGCCGGGCACGTCCCTTCCTGCTCCGCCTAGACGAGGTGGCGGACGGGCCGGGGATGCGGGCGCTGGCCGCGCGCTTTGCCGGGGATCTCGGGCTGCCGGACCAGGCGGTCGCCATCGCCCGCCGCGCCGGCCGGGATGGGGTGGTGCTGGCCAAGGCCGGCTGGCCACGCCCGGTATCTCCGCCGGAGGGGGTTGTTGAGCCTGCGGTCGCGCTGGGGCTGATCCGGCAGGAAAGCAGCTTCGACGCCGGCGCCGGCAGCCCCGTTGGCGCACGCGGCCTTATGCAGTTGATGCCGGCCACCGCCGCCGCAGTGGCCCACCGCTTGAACGAGCCAGCCAACGTGCCGGCCTTGACCGCAGACCCCGCCTATAACATGCGGCTGGGCACGGCTTACCTGCGGGGCTTGCTGGATCAGTTCGATGGCGCGCTGCCGTTGGCCCTGGCCGGCTACAACGCCGGGCCGCACCGGGTGCAGGCCTGGCTGACGGCGCAGGGCGACCCGCTTGCCGGCGGAGTGGACATGCTGGACTGGATCGAGATGATCCCCTTCAACGAAACCCGGAACTATGTGCAGCGCGTGATCGAGAACACCGTAATCTACCGTGCCCAACGCGGCGACACGGCGCCGCATCCCCTGTCACATTGGCTGGGATGGGCCGCAGCGACGGAGGCGGCCCGGTGACGGCGGACCTTGCAGCCGCTGCAGCTGACGTGCTGGACCGGCTGCGGGCACGGGGGATGATGGCGGCGACAGCCGAAAGCTGCACCGGCGGGCTGATCGCGGCGGCGCTGACCGCCATTGCCGGGTCGTCCGACGTGGTGGACCGGGGCTTCGTCACCTATTCCAACGCGGCAAAATCCGAGATGCTCGGCTTGGACCCCTCACTGATTGGTCTGCATGGCGCTGTCAGCGCGCCGGTTGCGGCGGCGATGGCGGAGGGTGCGCTGCAACGGTCCCAAGCGTCGCTTACGGTCGCCGTAACCGGCGTTGCCGGACCTGGCGGCGGCACGCCGGACAAGCCCGTGGGAACCGTCTGGTTTGGGCTGGCGTCCCGCAATGGGCCGGTGCTGACCGAGGTCAGGATCTTTCCGGGCAGCCGTGACGACGTGAGGATGGCGACGGTGCTGCATGCCCTACGTATGCTGAGCCGTGCGAGCGAGGATTCTGGGACGCTTACCAGCCCTGCCCGCACCGTCTAGCAGCAACGGGCGGCCAATCCGTCCCAATCCCGACCTGTAGTCGCTGGAAGGCGCCCAACGATGCAGGACTCAGGACGACTGGCGAGGCTCTAACGGCCTGGTGGTATTGAGTTCGACCGTGTGACCTTGCACCATCCCAAAGTGCCGCGCGACAGCAGCACCTTGAGTACTTCAGGCTTCAACCCTGTCATCGTCACGCGATGCATTTAGCCCGCTGCCACATCCCAGCGCCCGAATGAGCGCTGGGATCTGGAATGTATCATGTCAACACGGGCCGTCCAGGAAAGGCCAACCCATAGGCTGGTTACCTGCACTCACCTCGAATCACGCAAAAACGAACCGCCTCACTCCATCGTCGGCGCGAGTTTCTTTACGGAAGCAACATCTTCGCCCAGCCATTTCGAGTTCTTGGCTGTGCCATCGAAGGTCGCGCTGGTCTTGAACAGCTCGTATTTCCCCTGCAAGGCATAGGGCCGGCTACGCGCCAACAACTCCGCCACCTTCGCCTTGTCCATCGGCTGGAATGTTCGGGCCGCTGTGAATGCTTGATCCAGGTCACGCTGGTTTTCGACACCCGTGATGACTACGGACGTCGGCAGGTTCAAGGAGTAGTGCAAATACTCCAGCGGCTGGATCGGCGCATCGCTCTTGAGCAGCACGCTGTCGCCGAACGACTTCATGCCCAGCACTGCGATGCCCTGCTCCACCAAGTGCGGCAGCACGCCGTGGGCAAACGAGCGGAAGTGCGCGTCCATCACGTTGAGCGGCATCTGGACGGAGTCGAACTGAAAGCCGCGCTCGGTTGCGACTGCAAGCATCTGCAGGTGGATGCGCGGGTCCTTGTGGCCGGTGAAGCCAATGTAGCGCAGCTTGCCGGCCTTCTTCGCCTCCAGAAAGCCTTCCATTGCTCCATCCTCTGCGAACACGCGGTCCGGGTCGTCGAACCGCAGGATCTCGTGGTGCTGCACAAGGTCAATGTGGTCAGTCCGCAGGCGCTTCAGCGAGGTGTCGATCTGGTCTATGGCCTCCTTCTTGATGCGCCCGTCCATCTTGGACATCAGGAACACCTTGTTGCGGTAGCCGCCCTGCTCCAGGGCGACACCCATCCGCAGCTCGGACCGTCCCTCGTTGTAGTCCCAGCAGTTGTCCATGAAGGTGATGCCGCGGTCCACGCCCTCGTGGATCAGGCGGGTTGCCTCGTCATCCGTCAGCGCGCTCTTACCGAGGTGGAAACCGCCCATGCCGATGGCCGAGATGCGCTCCTCCGAGCGGCCGAACCGGCGATAAAGCATGTCGCCACGCCGCTCCCCGGGGTCGGACACGAAAAGAAGGTCAGCCGGGTCCGCCACCGTGTTGCCAGGCAGGGACGTGAGCGGGGCTGGGGATGGCGCGGCCTGCGCCACGCCTGCTGCTGCGGCAACGCCGCCGCCCAAGGCTGCAGTCTGAATGAAATCGCGACGGTCCATAGCACGCTCCTTACTGATCATGTCATCTCGGCGATGCGGTGGGCGGCGCCCAGCAGCCGCAACGCTGCACAGGCAGCGCCGTAGCCATTATCTATATTCACGACGGTGATGCCCGGCGCGCAGGAGGACAGGATCGCGTCCAATGCTGCGCGCCCCCCAGCCGCGACGCCATACCCGACCGATGTTGGAACCGCGATTACGACGCCCGGGACCAATCCTGCGAGTACGCTTGGCAAGGCAGCATCCATCCCAGCGGCGACGATGATCACTGGCGTCGCGCGGATTTCCTCCAGCCGCCGGGTCAGACGCCACAACCCGGCAACGCCCACGTCCGCAATCAGCGGCGCCGCTTCTCCATTGAAGGCCAGGGTCCGCACGGCCTCCTGGGCAACCGGCACGTCGGACGTGCCGGCGCAGACGACTGCCACGCGACCCCTGGATGCCGCCTCGGGCCTGGTGCCGAACACGGCAGTTTCCGATACCGGGCAGTAGTCGAGCTGCTCGCGAAGGCCGGCGTCCAAGGCAATGAATTTGGCGGGGTCAAGCCTCGTCAGCAGCATGGATGCGCCCCGTGCCGCGGTCTCTGCGAGGATGGCATTAATCTGCGTCGGTGACTTCCCGGCAGAGAACACCGCCTCATCCAGCCCAATGCGGTCCCGGCGCCCAAAATCCAGCACGAATTCGGCGGCAGCAACAGTCATGCGCCCGGCACCAAGAAGGCGCTTCCCACGCGATAGGGCGCAAAGCCTACAGGCCGTCCAGCTAAGCGCGCCGGGGCTGCAGCGCCGATGAGCCGCTCCAATGCCGCCCGTTCCGCCTCGTTGAATTTGACCAGGCTCGCGGGATCGAGTTCGATCACCACGCCCGCTGCCCGCACCCGGCATCGTATAGACCGCTCAGCCCCGCCCCCAACGCCGAGCCGCTCGGCCACCAGCCGTTCGGTTTCGTGCACGAAGGCAAGCACCTCCGGCTCGACCCTGATTCCTGTCTTGATGCGGCTGGACAGGCAAGGTGCTGACGGAAGCTCGGCGATGTCTCGCAGTCCCAGCGTGCGCGCCAGCGCCCTGACCGCCACCTTGCTGTATCCTGCTTCCACGAAGGGGTGCCGCACGTCATGGTTCCGCGCGGCGTCCAGGCCAGGGCGATACTCCCCGAGGTCGTCCGTGTTGGTGCCGGACACGATCTGCCAAGGCGTCTCCGCCGCGACGGAGCCATACAGATTTGTCTTGCAGAAGAAGCAGCGGTTCACGGGGTTGGCGCGATAGGCCGCGTCAGCGAATTCTCCGGCATCAATCACCTGAAGCTGCCATCCCGCCCGTGCAGCCTCGTCACGGACGCGCGCCGTCGCCTCAGCCGGAACGGCAGGTGACGTCGCATGGACGGCCAGAACCTCGCCTGGGCCGAGCAGACCGTGCGCGAAGCTTGCCAGCGTCATGCTGTCCACCCCGCCGCTCACTGCGACGGCCACTGGAGCGGCATCCCGCAACGCGTGCTCGAGTTGGCCTGCCGCTGCGGTCAACGCCCGTCTCTCGCCAGAACCGCCTGTTCGGCCTCCCGGCGCAGGGCGACCCTGGCAGCATGGCCGTCTTGCGCCAGCAGGTCATCGGCTTCCGCCTTGGCCGTTCGCCCTCCGGGGCGTTCCACCGATTTCACGCGCACCGTCCGGCCACCCACCTCCACCGTGTCCGACCGCCGGGCCAGCGCCGCGCCGGAGACACGGTGGTGGCGGAGGCCGATCGTGGTGGTTTCGCGGAAGCACGCGCCGATCGTCTCATCCAGGGCGTCTGCACGCACCAGGGCGCGCACATGCGTCATCATCCGGCCCTTCTTGCCGAACACCGGCATCTGCACGACATCGAAGATGTCAGGGTGGGTCCGCAACCGGTCCAGCCCCATCGCCAGCTCCTCCGCCGACTGGTCGTCCACCTCGAATTCGATGATCCCCAGCTCTCGGTGGCCCTGCGCTACCGGCATCTGGACAAAGGCGAGGAGGCGGACGCAGTTCGGGATGCCCGGCAGGGTTCGCGTCCCAAAGCCGATCCCGGTGCGATGGAGCCGGCGGGGGTCACGCGATGCTGGGCTGTCGCCGCACAAATGCCGCAGGATGGCGGCGCCGGTGGGAGTGACCCGCTCGCCACCTACCCCGTCGTCCATCGTGGCGAAGCCTTGCAGCAGCAGTGCGGTTGCCGGCGCCGGGATTGGCAGCCAACCATGAGCGGTGTTGACCCGGCCGCTTCCCAGGGGCAACGGCCCCACAGTCCAAGTGGCCGGGGAAAGAACGGCAGCGAGGTGCGCCGCCGCCACGATGTCGGCAATTGAGTCCCATGCACCGACCTCGTGGAATGTCACATCCGCCACCTCTATGCCATGCACTCGCGCCTCCGCCTTCGCGAGGTGCTCGAAGATGGCCAGGGAGTTGTCACGCACGGCCGGGTCGAGCGACGCCTGTTCGATCAGGGCGCGTATCCCCGCCCAGCTTTGGTGCGGGCTGTGGCTGTGCTCGTGATGGCTGTGCTCGTGATGGCTGTGCTCGTGATGGCTGTGTTCGTGATGGCTGTGTTCGTGATGGCTGTGTTCGTGATGGCTGTGTTCGTGATGGCTGTGTTCGTGATGGCCGTGATGGTCTTGCCCATCGTTCCCCATTCCGGACAGCTCCACGCTGAAGCGGCGACCTTGGAGCACGCCGTCATGATGCGGGAGCAACCGGCATTGCACCACCTCCGACCCTGTAACTGCTGCCACGCTGGCCAGGGTGCCCGCCTCATGCTCCGGAAAGGCATCCAGCACGGCGGCGGTGAACATATCGCCTGCCATGCCGCCGAGTGCGTCTATCTGGAGCTGCATGGGTTCTAGGAGGGTCTTGGCCATGGGGCGCGAACGTGCGGCCTGACGGGAAGGTTCATCTCGGATACAGCGTTTATAAGGAATTGAACGGTATGGGAGGGTCTTGTGTAACTGGGGCAAAACCCCGGGCACGCAGTTGCAGCAGAACAAAGGTCAGAGTGGGTCGGTAACTCTACCACCTTGAATATATGCGGCTTTTTTCGTTCTTTTAGTGATATAGATTGGAATGCGGTTCGTCTTTGCCCGGGGTTTTGCCCCAGTTACGGTCTTGTTGATGTGCAATGTCGTGAACATCCCGCACTTGCTCAGGAGCAGCCCATGGTTGCGGAGCTTCGGCTCTGGCTGCTCCTGGAAGTCCCAACGTCGCCCGTCCAGACCTGCCTAAACAGACACTGCCTTTTCGGCAGCACAGACGAGCGTGCATGTGGAGCCGGGCTTCATGATCTGGCAGGTAAGGCACTTGGCTTGGCGACGCTGAGGTGGCTGCCGCTGACGTCCTGGAAAAAAGGTTCCGTTCCAGAGCATGTGGACCGCCGCTTGCTATGACGCTGCGGTTCCGCATCGTCATCACAAAGGCCGCAGGAATACAGGCACCCAAGGGGCGCAGGACCTGTACTTGCGACGCTTAGATCGTCCTGCTGCAAGCGACGCGCGATGATGGCAATCACACGTCAGGCGAGGTTGTCACAGGCAATCAGGCCGCTGCCCTATACCCGCCAGGCATCCCCGCTGAACGGACGTACCTACCTAGGCGCTGCCGTCTTTTTCGCCTGGCGGACCGCGCGGCGGTGTGCCCTGATGTCGTCCAACGTCACGTAGCCGCGCTTCGCCGTATCAATCTCGGCAAAGTCCCGTACGACTGCGTTCATCCGGCCGGCACGCGCCTGTTCCAGCGTCAAGTGCCCATCATGGGTCGTGTTCGCCACATCGAAGCGTTCCTGCATGGTCCGGCGACGATGCGTGGGAGCAGCATTTGCTGGCGTACCCGCTGCAGCCGTCGCCGGCTGACCTGAACGGGGAGCGGCAGGCTGAGCAGACTGCGCGAAAGCTGGACTAGCTACCAGGGCCAACACAGCAGCAATCATCGTCAAACGCATTCTAAACTCCTTGGTGCGACTCGGATCAGGCCGCGGCAGCTTGGCGCAAGACCGCTACGGCGTCATCCATGTCGCGGCTGTTGACGTCCAGGTGCGTGCAGGCCCGCGCGCGGAAGCGGCCCATGACGGAGATCAGCACACCTTCCGCCCGCGCCCGCGTCGCCAGTTCCTGCGCGGGCATCCCTGCAGCCTCGGTGTCTATGTAAACCAGGTTGGTTTCCGGCATCGCGACGCTCAGCCCCCGCACCTGCGCCAGTCCCCGCGCCAGGACGCGTGCATTGACATGGTCGTCCGCCAACCGGGCCACGTTGTGGTCCAGCGCATACAGGCACGCTGCGGCGCACATGCCGCCCTGCCTGAGTGCCCCGCCCATCCGCTGCTTCCAGCGCCAGGCCATGTCAATCACCTCGGCCGATCCCGCCAGCACCGCGCCGAGCGGCGCACCCAATCCTTTGGTGAAGTCCAGCCACACCGTGTCGTAGCCGGCCGCCATCTCCGCCGCGGACACGCCGGACGCCACCACGGCATTCATCAACCGTGCCCCATCCATGTGCGTCACCATGCCGTTGGCCCGTGCGACGTCGGCAATCCCGTTGAGCGCGTCCAAGCTCCAGACTGCGCCGCCTCCCAGGTTGGCAGTCTGCTCAACGGCGACCATGCGCTGGGTCGGTGAATACCGCGACACCGGCCGAATCGCCGCGACCAGCGCCTGTTTGGAGAACATCCCATCCGGGCCGTCCAGCGGACTAACCTGCACACCGGCAAGCGCCCAGGGCGCTCCGCCCTCGGCCTCGCTGATGTGGGCGGTGTGATGCGCCAGGATTTCGTCGCCGGGTCGGCATTGCGTGATGATCGCGACCTCGTTGCACATGGTGCCGGTGGGCAGGAACATCGCGGCCTCCTTGCCCAGCATCGCCGCCATGCGGTCGCACAACGCGTTGATGGTGGGGTCGGACCCGCTCTGCTCATCGCCGACCTCGGCCTCCATCATTGCCGCTTTCATGGCAGTGGAGGGCTTGGTCTGGGTGTCGGAATACAGGTTGATGCGGACGGGAACAGAGGTGTCGAAGCGGGGCGGCGCATACATCTGGGTCAACCTTTTGCCGGGACTGTCGCCGGGCTGACGGTCATCGTCGCTGCCGGCTGGCCATAGACATCCCGTGCCCGCTTGAGGAACGAATTGACCATCAGGCGCACGGCCTCATTGAACACGACGCCGATGGCGGCCTGCAACAGCCGGCTCTTGAACTCGAAGTCCACGAAAAACTTGACTTCGCACCCTTTTGGGTTCGGCTCGAACGACCACTGGTTGTTCAGGTAGCGGAATGGGCCGTTCTCATACTTCACCTGGACCATATGCGGCCGGTCCAGGCTGACGCGGCTGGTGAAGCTCTCGCGAAACATCTTGAAGCCGATGGTCAGGTCGGCCACCAACTGGTCCTCGGTCCGGCTCACCACCTTCGCGCCGACGCACCAGGGCAGGAACTCCGGATACTTGCCGACATCGGCCACCAAGTCGAACATTTGCTCAGGCGTGTAGGGCAGCACCTTGCGTTCGGCGTGGGTGGGCATTCCTCAGGCCACCACAGAGACAAGCTGCCGGGCGCGGGCGTCGCGCAACTGCGCAAAATCGGCGTCGGCATGGTAGGAACTGCGCGTGAGCGGGGTGGCGCTGACCATCAGGAAGCCCTTAGCGCGGGCCATCGCAGCAAACTCGCCGAACTCATCCGGCGGCACGAAGCGGTCCACGGCAGCGTGCTTCACCGTCGGCTGTAGATATTGGCCGAGCGTGAGGAAGTCCACGTCCGCGACCCGCAGGTCATCCATCACTTGCAGAACCTCCATCCGTTGCTCCCCCAATCCCAGCATCATGCCGGACTTGGTGAAGATCGTGGGGTCCACCAGCTTCACCCGGTCCAGCAGCCGTAGCGATTGGTAGTAGCGCGCGCCGGGCCGGATGGTTGTGTAGAGCCGCGGAACCGTCTCCAAGTTATGGTTGAACACGTCCGGACGAGCCGCCGCCACGACCTCCAGCGCGCCGGGCTTGCGGAGGAAGTCGGGCGTCAGCACCTCGATCGTCGTGCCCGGCGCCGCGGCGCGGATGGCGCGGATCACTGCGGCAAAATGCCCGGCGCCCCCATCCAGCAGGTCGTCGCGATCCACCGACGTGATGACGATGTGCTGCAGGCCGAGCTTGGCGACCGCGTCCGCCACCCGCGCCGGCTCGTCGCCGTCCAGCGCGTCCGGCTGGCCAGTGCGGACGTTGCAGAAGCTGCACGCGCGGGTGCAGGTATCGCCCATGATCATCATGGTGGCATGGCGCTGCGACCAGCACTCGCCGATGTTGGGGCAGGCCGCCTCCTCGCACACCGTCACCAGCCGGTTCTCGCGCATCAGGGCGCGTGTTTCATGGTAGGTCGGGTGGTTGGGCGCGCGCACGCGGATCCAATCCGGCTTGCGCTGGATCGGGTTGTCAGGCCGGTTCGCCTTCTCGGGATGGCGCGGAGCGCTGAGGCGGTGGTCAATCAGGACGCGCGTAGCCATGGATGACTCCTGCGGAGCAATGGTGGGTCCGCGTGTCTCAAATGATGGGGCGGCACAACCCAGTCAAGCAACCAAGCCGTGGAGCACTGTCCTGCCCCCTCTCCCTCCGGGAGAGGGTTGGGGTGAGGGGGTCTTGGCTGCCGATTAAGACGCAGTGGGCGCTACCGGACCAATGCCGCATACGGACAACGCGGCACTTGCCCGCCCCCTCACCCCGGCCCTCTCCCGAAGGGAGAGGGAGCAGGACACCTTCGCCTAGAAATGGATCGCCCGGCCCCAGGCGCCCAATACGGACTCGTGCATCGTCTCACTGACGGTCGGGTGTGGGAAGACGGTGTGCATCAATTCCACCTCCGTCGTTTCCAATGTGCGGGCGATTGCGAAACCTTGGATCATCTCCGTCACCTCGGCACCGATCATGTGCGCGCCAAGCAGTTCCCCAGTCTTGGCGTCGAACACGGTCTTGACCATGCCTTCCGGCTCTCCCATCGCGATGGCTTTGCCATTGCCAATGAAGGGGAAGCGGCCAACCTTGACCTCATAACCAGCCTCCTTCGCCTTCGCCTCAGTCATGCCAACCGAGGCGATCTGCGGGCGGCTGTAGGTGCAGCCCGGGATGTTGCCGACGTGCAGAGGCTGTACGTCGTTCTGCCGGGCAATAGCCTCGACACAGATAACGCCCTCATGGCTTGCCTTGTGCGCCAGCCAGGGCGCCCCAGTCACATCGCCGATGGCATACACGCCGGGCTCGCCGGTGCGGCAGTATTCGTCAATGACGATGTGGCTGCGCTCGACCTTCACGCCGGTGCCCTCGAGTCCGATGTCCTCGACGTTGCCGACGATGCCTACGGCGGAGATCACCCGGTCCACCGTCATCTCGGTCGTCTTGCCCCCGGCCTCGATGGTCGCGGTCACGCTGTCGGCGTTCTTGGCGGCTTTGGTCACCTTGGCCGCGGTCAGGATCTTGATGCCCTGCTTTTCGAACGCCTTACGGGCAAAGGTACTGATCTCCTCGTCCTCCACTGGCAAGATGCGGTCGAGCAGCTCGACGATAGTCACCTCGGCACCCATGTTGCGGTAGAAGCTGGCGAATTCGATGCCGATGGCGCCGGAGCCAATCACCAGCAGCGACTTCGGCATCGCCGTGGGCACCATCGCCTCACGATAGGTCCAGATCAGCTTGCCATCGCCCTCCAGCCCCGGCAGTTGCCGGGCGCGGGCGCCGGACGCCAGGATGATGTGCGGGGCGGTCAGCAATGTTTCCTTGCCGTCCTTCGTCACCGACATGGTGTTCTTGCCGGCCAGGCGTCCCTGCCCGTCGAACACAGTGATCTTGTTCTTCTTCATCAGGTGCGTGACGCCCGACGACAACTGCTTGGCAATCCCGCGCGACCGCTTCACCACCGCCGGCAGGTCGAACCGGATGTTGTCCGCCGCAAACCCGAACTCCCCGAGGTTGTGCAGCAGGTGGTTGATCTCGGACGAGCGCAGCAGCGCCTTGGTCGGGATGCAGCCCCAGTTGAGGCAGATGCCGCCAAGGTTCTCACGCTCCACGACGGCGGCCTTCATGCCGAGTTGGGCGGCGTGTATGGCGGCGACGTAGCCGCCGGGGCCACCGCCGAGGACAATCAGGTCGAACTTGCTTTCCATCAGGGCTTCTCCGGACCAGCCTACAACATCAGGCTAAGTGGGTCCTCGACGATGTTCTTGAACACCTGCATCCATTCCGCTCCCAGCGCGCCATCGGCGACACGATGGTCCACAGACAGGGTGCAGGTCATGACAGTAGCGATGGCCAGCGCGCCGTTCTTCACCACCGGACGCTGCTCCCCGGCGCCCACCGCCAGGATGCCGGCCTGCGGTGGGTTGATGATGGCGGTGAACTGCCGCACCCCGAACATGCCGAGGTTGCTGATTGAGAAGCTGCCGCCCTGGAACTCCTCCGGCTTCAGCTTGCCCGACTTTGCCCGTGCGCCGAGGTCCTTCATCTCGCTGCTGATCGTCGCCAACCCCTTCTGATCGGCCTTGCGGACGATGGGGGTGATCAGGCCGTCGGGCATGGACACCGCGACGCTGATGTCCACGTCGCCGTAAAGGACCGTGGCGTCGTCGGTATAGCTGGCGTTCATCTTCGGCACCCGGCGCAACGCGGCCGCGGCGGCCTTGATGACTAGGTCGTTGACGGACAGCTTGAAAGCGCCCTTCCCCTCCTTGGGCGCACGGGCGTTCAAGTCGGCGCGCAGCTTGAGCAGCGCATCCAGCTCAATATCCATCGTGACGTAGAAGTTTGGCACCTGCTGGTGGCTTTCCAGCAGGCGGCGAGCGATCACCTTCCGCATGGTACTGTTGGGCACGAGCTGATGCGGCGCGGTGATCGGCGAGGCCTTCGGCGGCGCCGGGATGCCGGCCGGGGCAGGCGCTGCTGCGGCGGGCTTGACCTGCTCGACCGGGGTGGCCTGGACCGCATCCGTCTCACGCCCGCCGGCCTCCGCCTGGATGCCTGCGGCTTGCGTTGCCACGGCGCCCGGCCCAGCGGCCTGCTTCGCCTCGATGTCGGCGCGGATGATGCGGCCGTTCGGGCCGCTGCCCTTCATGGTGGACAGGTCAATGCCGGCCTGCTTCGCCATGCGCCGGGCAAGGGGGGAGGCGAACACGCGCTCAGCGTGCTGGTCATGACCATTGGCGACCGGCGCCGGCGTCGGGCCGGAAACCGGTGCCGCCGCAGCAACCGCAGCCGTGGCTGCCGCCGGTATTGGCGAGGCTGCAGGCGACGGCGCCGCTGCGGGCGGGGCTGCAGCGGCGGGGGCAGCCGCAGCCGCGTCCTCCCCCTCACCCCGCAGCACCGCAATCGGGTCGTTGACTTTCACGCCGGCAGTGCCGTCGGCGACGAGGATCTTGCTCAGTATGCCCTCATCAACGGCCTCGACCTCCATCGTGGCCTTGTCCGTCTCGATCTCGGCGATCACGTCGCCGGCACGTATCTCCTCGCCTTCCTTTTTGAGCCAGCGGGCGAGCGTGCCCTCGGTCATGGTCGGCGACAGCGCCGGCATCAGGATGTTGGTCGGCATATCGGGCGCCCCTAGACGATCTTCTTCACGGCATCCACGACCCAGCCCGGCTGTGGCAGGGCCAGCTTCTCCAGGTTCGCGGCATAGGGCAGCGGCACGTCCAGCCCGGCAACCCGCACCGGCGGTGCATCTAGCCAGTCGAAGCAGTGCTCGATGATCTGCATGGCAATCTCCGCGCCGATGCCGGCATAGGGCCAGCCCTCCTCTACCGTCACCAGCCGGCTGGTCTTCTTCACGCTGTCCACGATAGTTTGCGTGTCCATCGGGCGCAGGCTGCGGAGGTTGACGACCTCAGCCTCAATGCCCTGCTCCGCCAAGGTCTCGGCGGCCTTCATCGCGACACCGACCATGATGCTGTAGGCGACGATGGTGACATGCTTGCCGGTCCGCTCGATCTTTGCCTTGCCGATCGGCAGGATGAAGTCCTCATCGGTCGGACACTCGAAGGTCTGGCCGTAGAGGATTTCGTTCTCCAGCACGATGACCGGGTTCGGGTCGCGTATGGCGGCGCGCAACAGCCCCTTGGCGTCCGCGGCCGACCATGGCGCCACCACCTTCAGGCCGGGGCAGTGGGCATACCACGACGCATAATCCTGGCTGTGCTGCGCCCCCACGCGGGACGCGGCGCCGTTCGGGCCGCGGAACACGATCGGGCAGCCCATTTGGCCGCCAGACATATACAGCGTCTTGGCCGCGGAATTGATGATGTGGTCAATCGCCTGCATGGCGAAGTTGAAGGTCATGAACTCGACAATCGGCCGCAGCCCATCCATTGCCGCACCGACTGCCATGCCGGTGAAGCCGTGCTCGGTGATCGGCATGTCGATGATGCGGCGCTCGCCGAACTCGTCCAGCAGGCCTTGGCTGATCTTGTAGGCGCCCTGGTACTGCGCGACCTCCTCGCCGATCAGGAACACCCGGTCGTCGGCGCGAAGCTCGGCCGCCATGGCGTCGCGCAGGGCTTCGCGCACGGTGGTCGGCTTGGTCGGCCCCCAATCCTTCTCCGGCGCAGCCGCCGCGGTGGTCGGCACGACCTGGCTGGCCGTCGCCTTGTCGGCAACGGCGCTTTCGCTCTCGGACGCCGGCTTGGCAGATGACGGTGCGGGAGCCGGCGCTGCGGCTGGCGCCGGAGCAGCAGCCGGTGCGGGCGCAGCAGCCTGGCCGTCCCCGTTCAGCACGGCAATCGGCGTGTTCACCGCAACGCCGTCGGTGCCCTCTTCGATCAGGATTTGCGACAGCTTGCCTTCATCAACCGCCTCGACCTCCATGGTTGCCTTGTCGGTCTCGATCTCGGCGATGACATCCCCGGCGCGCACATCCTCGCCAACCTTCTTCAGCCACCGCGCTAGCTTGCCCTCGGTCATCGTCGGCGACAGCGCCGGCATCAGAATCTGGGTGGACAAGACCTAACCCTCCACGAGGATGTCGGTCCACAGCTCGCGCTCGTCCGGTTCCGGGCTGCTTTGCGCGAAGTCGGCTGCCTCCTGCACGCGGGCCTTGATGTCGGCGTCTATCTTTTTGAACTGGTCGTCCGCCACTCCCAACGCCTCCAGCAAATGCCGCGCGCCCTCGATGGGATCGCGTTCGGTCCGCATCTTCTGGACCTCCTCGCGGGTGCGGTATTTCGCCGGATCGGACATGGAATGGCCGCGGTAACGGTAGGTTTGCACCTCCATCACGAACGGCCCCTTCCCGGCCCGGCAATGCGCCACGGCCTGTTCCGCCGCCGCCTTCACCGCCGTCACGTCCATGCCGTCCACCTGCGCGCCGGGAATGCCCCAAGGCGCGCCGTTCTTGGACAGGTCATGCGACGCCGACGACCGCTCCAGGCTGGTGCCCATGCCATACTTGTTGTTCTCGATCACATACAGGCACGGCAGCTTCAGCAAGGCCGCCAGGTTGAAGCTCTCATAGACCTGGCCTTGGTTGGATGCGCCATCGCCAAAATAGGTCGCGCTGACCCGGTCGCTGCCCCGATACCAGTTGGCCATCGCCAATCCCGTGCCGATGCTGACCTGCGCACCCACGATCCCATGCCCGCCGAAGAACCGCTTCTCCTTGCTGAACATGTGCATGGAGCCGCCCTTGCCCTTGGAATAGCCGCCGCTGCGTCCGGTCAGCTCCGCCATGACGCCGCGCGGCTCCATCCCGGTGGCCAGCATGTGGCCGTGGTCGCGATAGGATGTGATGACCTGGTCGCCCTCGCCCAGCGACGCCTGGATGCCGACGACGACCGCTTCCTGGCCGATATACAGGTGGCAGAACCCGCCAATCAGGCCCATGCCATAGAGCTGGCCGGCCTTCTCCTCGAAGCGGCGTATCAGCAGCATGTCGCCGTAGGCCTGCATGAGCTGGTCGCGGTTCATGGACTGGTTCGTCGCCGGGGCGGATGGGACCGCCGCAACCTGGACCTCGCCTACACCCTGTTCCGCTGCCTGGGCCATGCGCGCTGTCTCCGTCCCTAAGAATGTCTCTCTGAAATACCTAGCCCTGCGAACGGGTAACGACAACCCCAAGCGGCGCAGGGCGGCTGTGAGCAAGCGCCGCAACGTATTGTTGTGCAATGCAATATGGACCCTGCCCGGCAACCGGCGCCAAACGGCGAAGCCGGCCCTTGGAGGCCGGCGCAGCGATAAAACCTAAGCAGGTGCGCGCGGCCTGATACCACCGTGCGTCATAGAAATGCTGAGGCGCACAGGCCGGCCTAAAACAGGCGCTTATTTGCCCCGTATGGCACGACGATGTCTGCCGGGTCGGCCACGTTCAGCATCGCACGCGCCCGCTCGTCCAACGTATCCGGGTCTAGGCGTTGGGTACGCAGGCCCATCACCCGGCGCTCCCAAGTATCGCGCTCGGCCTGCACGCGGGCAAGCTCAGCCTGTACGGACGTCAACTGCTCCTGGCGCATGGCGTAAGCCTTCAGCCCTCGTTCGCCTTGAGTCGCGTTCCAGCCGAAATAGCCGACCAGGGCTACAAAGATGGCCGGCGCGACGGCTGCCCGCAACTGACGCTTGAACCCGTCCCAGAATAGCATTTCCACGCCTCGCTGTTCACGCCGACGTTACCCTATCGCGGGCGTCCGCACAGCCGAAAAACATCTACCGGCGCAGGATCGTGCGTCCGGCGTAGCGCGCCGCCGGGCCAAGCTCGGCCTCGATGCGGATGAGCTGGTTATACTTCGCCGTCCGGTCGCTGCGCGCCAGGCTGCCGGTCTTGATCTGCCCGCAATTGGTGGCAACAGCCAGGTCGGCGATGGTCGAGTCCTCGGTTTCGCCGGAACGGTGGCTCATTACTGCGGAGTAGCCGGCGCGCTGCGCCATCTCCATCGCGTCCAGCGTTTCCGTCAGCGTGCCAATCTGATTTACCTTCACCAGAATGGAGTTGGCCGTCCCCGCCTCAATGCCGCGCCGCAGACGCTCGGTGTTGGTCACGAACAGGTCGTCGCCGACAAGCTGCACCTTGCCGCCCAGCACCTCCGTCAGGTGCCGCCAGCCGTCCCAGTCGTCCTCGCTGCACCCGTCCTCGATGGACATGATCGGATAGCGCCCGGCCAGGTCAGCCAGGTAGGCGACCATCCCAGCGGAGTCGAGCCGCTTGCCCTCCCCTGCCATGTCATAGGTGCCGTCCCGGAAGAACTCCGTCGCGGCGCAGTCCAGAGCAAACGTCACGTCCTCGCCGGGCCGGTAGCCCGCGGTCTCGCATGCCTTGCTGATGAAGCCCAGCGCCTCATCGGCGGAGGAAAGGTTCGGTGCAAATCCGCCCTCATCCCCGACATTGGTGTTGTGCCCGGCGTCGTGCAGCGCCCGCTTGAGCGCCTGGAAGATCTCGGACCCCATGCGCACGGCCTCGGAGAAGGTCAGGGCGCCCACGGGCTGCACCATGAACTCCTGGATATCTATCGGATTGTCGGCGTGCTGGCCGCCGTTCACGATGTTCATCATCGGCACCGGCAAGGTGCGCGCGAACACGCCGCCGACATAGCGATACAGCGGCTGCCCCAACTCCGCAGCCGCAGCCTTGGCGACCGCCAGCGACACCGCCAGGATGGCGTTGGCGCCCAGCCGCGCCTTGTTCGGGGTGCCGTCGAGGTCAATCATGATCTCGTCCAGCTTGACCTGCTGGAACGGGTCCATGCCGCCGAGGGCATCGAAGATCTCCCCCTCCACGTTGGCGCAGGCGTTGCGCACGCCCTTGCCGCCATAGCGGGACTTGTCGCCGTCGCGCAGCTCCATTGCCTCATGCGCGCCGGTGCTGGCGCCGCTGGGCACGATGGCACGGCCGACAGCACCACTGTCCAGCACGACCTCCGCCTCCACCGTGGGATTGCCCCGGCTGTCCAGGACTTCACGGGCGATCAGGTCGGCGATGGCGCTCATTACAGGAGAGTCCCGGTTGTGGTTGGTGAGGTCAGGCGCGGCTTCATGAAGTCGTCCAGGGCACGCAGCCCGGCGATCAGCGCCGGCATGTCTCGAAGCGGGATCATGTTCGGCCCGTCGCTCGGGGCATGATCGGGGTCCTCATGAGCTTCGATGAACAGCGCCGCCACACCCACGGCCAGGGCGGCGCGGGCCAGCACCGGCGCGAACTCCCGCTGTCCGCCGGAGGACCCGCCGTGTCCGCCGGGCTGCTGCACGGAATGCGTGGCGTCGAACACCACGGGATAGCCTGTGCGCGCCATCACCGGCAGGCCGCGAAAGTCCGTCACCAGCGTGTTGTAGCCGAAGCTGACGCCGCGCTCGGTCAGCAGGATGCTCTCATTGCCGGTGTCGGCGATCTTGGCGGCGACGTTGGCCATGTCCCAGGGCGCCAGGAACTGGCCCTTCTTCACGTTGATTGCCCGGCCAGTTTCGCCCGCCGCCAGCAGCAGATCGGTCTGCCGGCACAGAAAAGCGGGGATTTGCAAGATGTCCACGGCCTCCGCCGCCGGCTCGCACTGGTCGGGCGCATGCACGTCGGTCAGCACGGGGATGCGGAACCGCTCGCGCACGGCGGCCAGGATGCCCAGGCCGCGTATGATGCCGACGCCGCGGGCCGCGCCGCCGCTGGTGCGGTTCGCCTTGTCGAAGCTGGACTTGTAGATCAGCGGCACACCGGCGGCCTGGGCGATGCCGCTCAGCGCGTCCGCCATCTCGAAGGCATGGCTTTCGGACTCGATCTGGCAGGGGCCGGCGATCAATACGAACGGCCGGTCGTTGCCGATCTCCACATCGCGCACCCGGACGGTGCGCATCTCGCCGGGCGTCGCGTCAGACAAGGCGGGACTGCTTCACGGCGGCCCGGATGAAGCCGGAGAACAGCGGATGCGGCGCCAGCGGCTTCGACTTCAGCTCGGGATGATACTGCACGCCGATGAACCAGGGATGGGCCGGCCGCTCGACGATTTCCGGCAGGATGCCGTCCGGCGACATGCCGGAGAAGCGCAGCCCCTGGGCCTCCATCCCCTCGCGGTAATGCACGTTGACCTCCCAGCGGTGCCGGTGCCGCTCCTGGATATGCGTCGTGCCATAGACGGCGCTGACGAGCGAGTCGGGCGCAAGCTCCGCTGGGTAGGCGCCCAGGCGCATGGTGCCGCCGAGGTTGCCGCCCTCCTCCCGCCGCTCGATCTCGTTGCCCCTAGCCCACTCCGTCAGCAGGCCGACGACAGGGTTTTCACAAGGGCCGAACTCGGTGCTGGAAGCGTCAGGCAGATGGAGCTGGTTCCGCGCGCACTCGATGACCGCCATCTGCATGCCGAAGCAGATGCCCAGGAACGGTACCCGCCGCTCCCGCGCGAAGCGGACGGCGGCGATCTTGCCCTCCGTGCCACGCTCGCCGAAGCCGCCGGGCACCAGGATGCCGTGGACGCCCTCCAACCGGGCGACGGTGTCCGGCTGCTCGAAGATCTGGCTGTCCACCCAGTCCAACTGCACCTTGACCCGGTTCTGGATGCCGCCGTGCGCCAGGGCCTCGGCCAGGCTTTTGTAGCTGTCGAGCAGGTTGGTATATTTGCCGACCACCGCGATCCGCACCTCGCCCTCGGGCGCGCGGACCAGGTCCACGATGCGCTGCCAGGGCCGCAAGTCGGGCTCGGCGTCGAAGGGCAGGCCGAAGTGGCGCAGCACCTCCCGGTCCATTCCTTCCTGGTGGTAGCTGATCGGCACGGCGTAGATCGTGTCCACGTCCAGTGCTGCGATCACCGCCTGCGGACGGACGTTGCAGAAGCTGGCGATCTTGCGCCGCTCCGCATCGGGGATTGCCCGGTCGCAGCGGCACAGCAGCATCTGCGGCTGGATGCCGACATTCTGCAGCTCCTTGACGGAGTGCTGGGTCGGCTTGGTCTTCAGCTCCCCGGCGGACGGAATATACGGCACCAGCGTCAGGTGGACGAACATGGTCTGCGCCGGGCCAAGGTCGTTGCCGAGCTGCCGTATCGCTTCGAGGAACGGCAGGCTCTCGATGTCGCCGACGGTGCCGCCGATCTCGATCAGCGCGAAGTCCAGCCCCTCGGTGTCGCGGGTGATCGCCTCCTTGATGGCGTCGGTGATGTGCGGGATGACCTGGACGGTCGAGCCAAGATACTCGCCCCGGCGCTCCTTGGCGATCACCTCGGAGTAGATGCGCCCGGTGGTGGCGTTGTCGGCCTGCGTCGCGTGGACGCCGGTGAACCGCTCGTAATGGCCCAGGTCCAGGTCGGTCTCGGCGCCATCGTCGGTGACGAACACCTCGCCGTGCTGGTAGGGGCTCATCGTCCCCGGGTCCACGTTCAGATAAGGGTCCAGCTTGCGCAGGCGCACGTTATAGCCGCGCGCCTGCAGCAGCGTGCCCAGTGCCGCCGAAGCGACGCCTTTGCCAAGCGAGGAGACCACGCCGCCGGTGATGAATACGAACCGCGTCATGGAAGGTCGTGATACACCGGATGCGGTTCCCGGCAACACCCCGGGCGCCGCATTCCAGCCCAGCGCCGCACCCGCGCTAGGGGGTGTCCTCAATTGAGCCAGATGGTTGCTGCGGCGAGGTGGATGCCGGCGAGGAAGTTGCGTGCGGTTTTGTCGTAGCGCGTGGCGATAGCCCGGAACTGCTTGAGCTTGGCGAAGAA
>JAABUQ010002219.1_pt1 | contig 39191 bp, 38 predicted proteins | sample 5560001 | NCBI WGS metagenome assembly JAABUQ01 (sample SAMN10711888, study PRJNA513371) | rock metagenome | isolation source: Antarctica rocks | place: Antarctica: Victoria Land, Finger Mt nord | collected 2015-12-18 | reverse complement strand
TGGCCTTTGTCCGTGCGGATCGCGCCCCGTCGCCCACATCGCCTGACTTCTACGGTCATGCGTGGCTTCTTGCCCCCGATCTTGCCGTTGAAATTCCCTCGGAGAACCAATATGCACCCGGCATGGGTGCGAAAGCACAGCTGTACCTGACCTTTGGAACGCGCCTTGTATGGGTCATCTGGCCGCGCTACAAGCGTGTAGACGTGTGGCGCCCCGGCGACGAGACTCCTACCGCATGGGGAGTTGATGGCGTGCTCGACGGTGAGGATGTGGTACCCGGCTTTACCTACCCTATCGCTCGCCTCTTTCCCTAGACCCTGCCGCCCGTCAGCGGCACAATACTATTCCCCTCATGATCGACGTGGACACAGACGGCGCTTCCTACGTCACGATTGCTGTGGCGCCCCCAGAACAGCCTCAAGGGGCGCTGGCGACCCTACCTACGTGGCCCCCCAACGCACGCTTACCGTCACATCCCGTCAAAAAGCCAGGAGGAGCCCGGTTGACGGCGACCGATGAAAAGAGGACACTTGACCTATGACAGCATTACGCGCCTACCCACCGGACCCCATTGCACCGTGGGCCGAGATCGTCCCTGGCGCGCCCTATCCGATGACCGTGGACGAGATGGACGCTATTCCCGACGACAAGTGGGCCTATGAATTGGTTCAGGGAGTTCTTGTCCGCATGCCGCTAAGCAGCTTCGGGGCATCAAGCGTTGGCTACCGCTTAGGTAGCCGGTTAAGTGTGTACGTCGAGGACAACGGCTTGGGCGCCGTGACCGGCGAACAGGGCGGCTATCGCCTTGACCCAGCCCATCCCGACGAGACGGAGTTAGGCCCCGATATAGCCTTTGTCCGCACCGACCGCTTGCCGTCCCCGACGGCGCCCGACTACTACAAGAAAGCGCCGACATTGGCCCCCGACCTTGCCGTTGAAGTGGCCTCGGAGAACCAATACGCGCCCGGCATGGCGGCCAAGGCGCGGCTGTACCTGACCTTTGGGACGCGTCTGGTATGGATCATCTGGCCGCGCTACAGGCGCATCGACGTCTGGCATCCGGGCGACGAGACCCCCACCGCATTGGGTGCCAGTGACATGCTCGCCGGCGAGGACGTGGTACCAGGCTTCACCTACCCTATCGCTCGCCTCTTTCCCTAGACCATGCCGCCCATCAGCGGCATGGTACTATTCCCCTCATGATCTTGGAGGCCGCCCTGGCAGGATCGCTTGCCCTCTAGGCTCGGCCTATCGTCCCGCCAGTACGACCTGTCATGCTTAATCAGAAGACAGAAGGCTTACAGTAACCTTTCCATTCTCAGGCACCTGGAGTGTGGCGGACCCATCCTCGACTGTCAGCACGTAACCGTCAACGACGGCGCGGCGGCCAGCCGGAGTATCGTCTACAGGTACATTTCCATCAGTGAGGAAGGCGGTGGGAAGAACTTGGACCGGGCGGGCCGCCCCCTTCACCCAAGGCCTACCCGGGTTGGGCGTACCGATGAGGCGAGCCCACTTCTGAGAGGGCTGGCCGACAAAAGTTACGCGGTTGTCGTCCTCGCCGCGAGTCCATTTCTCGATGTCGAAGGCTGTGACTACCTGATTCTTGTAGATGCCGAGAATGACGTCGGCATTAGCGTCTAGGTCGGCGTCCTTGATCTGCGCCCAAGAGCCAAGCGTGACATCGGCGGCGCTTGCCTTGCCAGCGAGCACCGCTGGCCAGGTCTGAGGTATGTTGACGAGAATCATGTTGCCACCTCCCAAATCCGTTGCTCATGGTGATAGGCTCTTACCTACCCTCCTCATCTATTATAACAGAGAACGATAGATCATACAAGACGAGGCATCATATATGATCATCTCCTTTCCGCTCAAGTTGACCCAGAATAAGCGTCGCTGTTCACACCCATAGCGATAATTGGACTCAGCGGAGCGGTGGGCCAAGCCATCCACACGATCCAGCAGCGCCAGGCAGCAGAAGCGCGTTCTACAGACGAAGCGTCTGCCGCCAACCACTTGCTACCGGGAAAAAAGATCGCGCATGCCCCCATTCTTTTCCCAGTAGCCACTGCCGGCGGCGAGGGGCGACGGCGGGGGCTGCGGGGGCATTCTGTAGCGAATGTGGACTTACTCCACATTTGATCGGGTGCAGGGTGCTCCAAATGTTCCGTTCGCCTTCGCCCACTAGACGACCAGGAGGTCCGCCGATGAATTGCCCGCGCTGCAACGGGCACGATACAGTCTTCAAAGGCGGCTTCGATCTCTCCGTGCTCGGGCTCGGGCCCAACGGCCATCTAGGCGTCAACGAGCCGCCGGTCGCGCCGGTCGCGCCCACCCGCGTGGAGTCGCTGACCGAGGAGAGCGTGGCGAGCAACGCGCGCTACTGACGGCGTACACTACCAGGAGATGGTGTCGCCGAACGTGAGGGGGAAAGGGGCCGCATGATGGTAATTGTGTGGACGGCGCCGAGACCGGGCGAGGAGGGGTCCGTGGGACATGTGCGGGTGACGATAACGGTCGCGAACCAGTTGGACCAGGCGTTGGCCGAGAGGGGGGAACTGGCCGCCGACGAGATACGCTCGGCAACGCTCGACGGGGTGATGGTCGATACCGGGGCCACACTGCTCGCCCTGCCCATCGACGTCATCGACCGCTTGGGCCTGAGGGTCCGGCGCACGGTTACCGCGCGCACCGCCGCCGGCCCACGCGAGATCCAGCAATTTCGCGACGTCGAGCTGACCGTGATGGGCCGCTCCGGCACATTCGATTGCCTGGAAGTACCCGCCGGGTCGTCCCCGTTGCTGGGCGTCACGCCGATGGAGATCCTGGGCGTCGAGCCAGACATACAGAACCATACGCTACGCCTGCTTCCGGAGGGGCCGGACGACAGCCACATCCTCCTGCTCTAAGGAGATATATCCTGTCGTGAGACGTAGCGCGGCAGGGGTGAACAGAGGGGGCACGTGGGACAGTTGGACGGGCAGGCGGCCATTGTGACGGGGGCGGGCAGCGGCGTGGGGCGCGCCTCGGCGCTGGCCCTGGCCGGGGAGGGCGCGGCCGTGGCGCTGGCCGGCCGGCGCGAGGAGCCGCTGCGCGAGACAGCGGCGCTGCTGATGGACCTGCCGGACGCCGACGCGGGTCGCGTGCTGGTGACGCCGTGCGACGTGAGCGCGCCGGAGCAGGTGCGGGACATGGTGACGCGGGCAATGGACCGCTTTGGCCGCATCGACGTGCTGGTCAACAACGCCGGCCTGAACGTGCCGCGGCGCTCGCTGGCCGAGATGGACCCCGACGACTGGCGGCGCATCGTCGCCGTCAACCTGGAGGGTCCCTACCTGTGTGTGCACGCCGTGCTGCCCGCGATGCGGGCGCGGGGGAGCGGAACCTTCATCCATATCGGCTCCAAGGCGGCGTGGCGTCCCAGCCCGCTGGCCGGCGCTGCCTACATCGCCGCAAAGGCCGGCCTGGCCGGGTTGAGCGCGGCCATCAACGCCGAGGAACGCGCCAACGGCCTGCGCAGCGCCGTGATCATCCTGGGCGATGTCAATACGCCCCTGCTCGACAACCGCCCGACGCCGCCCTCGGCGGAGACGCGCGCCCAGTTCCTCGACCCGGACGACGTGGCGGCCTGCGTGCGCTTGATCGCCAGCCTGCCGCCGCGCGCCCGCATCGAGGAGTTGGTGCTGCTCTCAAGCTACGTTGGGTGACGTGGCCGCGCCGACCATAGACATATCGTGCTGTCTTCTCCTATCCAGCGCCCCGCAGAGTCACATGGGTGCGTTTCGTTTGAGTTGGAGCGGCGTCTCCCCCTCTCCCGCGCACAGGGAGAGGGGGTCGGGGGGTGAGGGTGTCCCCAACACGGATGAAACGCACCCGAATCACATAGAGGAGATCCACGTCGTATGGCCGCTTTCGGCGCAACTCAGGGCGAAACAGCCGCGATCACGCCGCGGCCCCCATGGCGTCCCACCCGGCGTACGGTCGCCGTCCTGGCCGTGGCCTACTGGATCTATGTCGTCAATGGTGTGCTCAACAGTGAGGTCGGTCCGTCGCTGCTCGGTATGGTCGGGTCATTTCGCGTCGACCTGGGAACCGCCGGGACGATCTTCACGGCGCAGTTCATCGGCTATCTGTGCGGCGCGCTGGGCAGCGGGGTCGTGGCCGATCGCTGGGGATACCAACGCGTCATGGTGTTGGCGGCGGCCCTGACCGGCGTTGGGACGGCCGGGACCGCATTCGTGGGTACCTGGCCGGCCGCCATCGCCCTCACGGCGACGGCCGGCGTCGGCTTTGGCGTGACCGACTCGCTCTGCAACGCGGTGGTAGCGGCTCAGGTACCGGGCGAGGGCAGTGTCGCCCTCAACCTGTTGCATACGTTCTTCGGCGTGGGGGCGCTGCTCGGACCGCTCCTGGTTGGATTTTTCCTTGCCACCGCGGCCGGGTGGCGCGCGATGTTCGTGGTCACCGGCGTCCTGTCGTTCTCCTGCGTCGTTTTCATCGTGGCGGCGCGCATCCCGCCCCCGCCGCATCTAGCGCCGGGAGGAACGAACGAGGCGCCCCACGCGGTGAGAAGCGCCCCCGACCCAGTCCCGGTCGGCGGCCGGGCATGGGGCAGCCAGTACCTCTGGCTGCTCGTGGGGTTGCTTTTCCTGTTCGTGGGCATGGAACAGTTGACCGGCGGGTGGAGCACGACGTACCTCAACCGCGCGCTTGGCGCGCACCCCGATGTCGCGGCGCGTAGCGTCGCCCTCTACTGGGCCGCCGTGACCGTCAGCCGCCTGCTCGCCAGCGCCCTCGCCGTGCGTCTCTCCAACGAGCGCCTGCTCGGCGGCAGCGCCATCGTGGCGCTCGCGGCGCTCGTGGCGCTGGCGACGGCGGGCGCGGTCGGCCCCGCGCTCCTCGCCCTGACCGCGGTGGGCCTGGGCTTTGCGCCGATCTACCCCACGATCATGGCCATCGCGGCGCGCGCGTACCCCCGTCGGTTCGCCACGCTGGCCGGCCTCATCACCGCGGCCGGCGGTCTGGGCGGAGCGATCTTCCCCTGGCTCGGCGGGATCGTGGGCCAGACCTGGGGTCTGCACGCCACCATCTGGCTCGGCGCGGGCATAGCGCTGACGCTGCTGATCCTGTTTGGCGTTTTCCTCCGTCAGGGCGCACCACGAGAGATCAATGCATAAGCGCGGCTATTAGCTTTTGTCCTCTATCGCAGCGCCAGCGCCTCCCGCAAGATCTCGGCTTTCATGCGGTCCGTTTGGTGGGCCAGCATCGCGTCCAACGCGGCGATGAGGCTGGCCCGACGGCGCGCCACGACGGTGTTGACGACGTAACGATACACGTTGTAGAGCCGGGTCGTGTCCAGGAACGTCAAGACGACCTCCGCATAGGAGGCGTGGTCCTCCCGCGTCAACAATAAGTCGAACAGCCCGAGCAGCACGATCTCGTCCTCATCCTCCCGATACCGCTCGACGAGCGGCGCCACGATGGAGGCCGGCGCCTCGGCCAGGCTGCTCAGGCACTCGGCCACGACCTCGGCCACACCGTCCCCATCGCGCAGCAGGTAGCCATACAGGGGCAGCGCCTGTCCCTGCGTCAGCAGGACGCGAACCGCCGTGACGGCCGGCTCGCCCGACATGGGCGAGGTGTAGCGATCCGTCAGCAGGCGCACGCCGTGGTACCCGGCCAGGGTCTCGTCGACCTCGTTGAGGATGACCAGGGCGACCGAGCGCAGTCCCGCGGCGCTCTCACCCCTGTGTGGCAGCGTGAAGGGCGGCGTGAACTCGTAGGTAAGGACAGCCCCCTCCAGCAGCGCGCCATCGTCCTTGCGCGCCAGGGGACGCAGGGCTTGTAGCAGCGCGATGCGCACGTAGCAGCCGGGGTCAGCCGATGCGCCCGACGCGCAAAGCGCATACCTGGCGAGGAGAGCCGGACGCACCCGCGGATCGGTGGTGGCCGCGAGCGCATCGAGCGCGGCCTGCGCCAGGTCCAGCCGCGCGCTCGTTTCGACCAGATGAAGGGCGTAGTCGATCTGTTCCGGCGAGCCGGCGGGGAGACCCTGCAGACGCCCCACGGTGTCCGCGTTGCGTTCTTTCTTTGCCTTTGCCATAGACAACCTCTCTCGTGACATCCCGCGCGGTTCCGTGGCGCCGCGCGCATGCGATACAGCATCGACGCTCATCATAGCCCACTGACGAGATCCCGACGACTTCGGTATATCATGATATGGTAGTAACCACGACGAGAGGCGTCGCGCCTGGCCCTAAAGGACCATGGCAGGGACGGACCTTAAAAGGTCGATGTGGGCGTCGAGGCAGGTGGGAGCCACGTCAGGCGGCGTGCCAGGGGAGACCCTTCAGGGTCCGTGTCCTGCCATGACCTTTCAAGGTCAGGCCGGCGCCTCTCAAAATCATAGGCCACACCCTCGGCAACGGGACCGTGACGACGAGACGAGGAAGGGAAGGGGGAGCAGATGGTCTGGCAGCCCGAGATCGAGGAGCTGCGCCGGCGCGAAGAGTTGGCGCGCGCCATGGGCGGCCCCGACAAAGTGGCCCGCCACCACGCACAGGGACGGCTGACCGTCCGCGAGCGCATCGCGCGCCTGCTCGATCCCGACAGTTTCCATGAGACCGGGGCGCTGGCCGGCAAGGCGGCCTATATGGACGGCGAGTTAACCGGCTTCCAGCCGGCCAACTTCGTCCTGGGCACGGGGCGCATCGACGGGCGCAAGGTCGTGGTGGGCGGCGACGACTTCACCGTGCGCGGCGGCGCGGCCGACGCGGCGATCCTGGGCAAGCAGGTCTACGCCGAGCGCATGGCCCGCGACCTGCGCCTGCCCATGGTGCGGCTGGTGGACGGGACGGGCGGCGGCGGCAGCGTGCGCATGCTGGAAGACATGGGCTTCACCTACGTCCCCTATAACCCGGCCTGGGACCACGTGGTGGCCAACATGGGCCTTGTCCCGGTCGTCGCCGCCGGGCTGGGCTCTGTGGCCGGGCTGGGCGCGGCGCGCCTGGCCGCCTCACATTTCTCGCTGCTGGTGGCGGGGACGGCGCAGTTGTTCGTGGCCGGGCCGGCGGTCGTCAAGTACGGAGTCGGCGAGGACCTGAGCAAGGAGGAGTTGGGCGGCGTTGAGCTGCATCGCGCCAGCGGGGCCGTGGACAACATCGTGGAGAGCGAGGACGAGGCCTTCGCCCAGATCAGGCGCTTCCTCTCCTACCTGCCCCCGAACGTGTGGCAGCCTCCGCCGGTCGCGCCGGCCGACGACGCGCCATCACGGCGCGAGGATGCCTTGCTCTCGGCCATCCCGCGCAACCGGCGCCGGCCCTATCAGATCCGTCCCCTGCTGGACCTGATCTTCGACCGCGGCTCGGTCTTCGAGCTCGGCCGCTCCTACGGCGGCGCCACGGTCACGGCGCTGGCGCGGCTCGACGGCCACCCCGTGGGCGTGCTGGCGCCGAACCCCTACGCCGGCGGCGGCGGCCTGACCGCCGACGGGGCGGACAAGCTGACCCGCTTCGTCGATCTCTGCCAGACGTTCCACCTGCCGCTGGTGAACCTGGTCGACCAGCCCGGACTGGCCATCGGCCGCGACGCCGAGCGCAGGGGGACGCTGCGCCGGGGTGTGCGCGCCATTGCCGCAGTCTACCAGGCCACCGTGCCGTCGGTCGAGATCATCCTGCGCCGCGTCTTCGGGGTAGGCGGCGCCGGCATGACCAACGCGCACGGCCTCAACCTGCGCTACGCCTGGCCCTCGGGCGACTGGGGGTCGCTGCCCGTGGAAGGTGGGATCGAGGTGGCCTTCCGCCGCGAGCTGGAAGCCAGCGACGACCCGGCGGCGCTACGCCAGGCCATCCTGGACCGGGCCGAGGCCATCCGCTCGCCGTTCCGCACCGCCGAGGCGTTCGGCATCGAAGATATCATCGACCCGCGCGATACGCGGCCGCTGCTGTGCGAGTGGGTCCGCGACGCCTACGCGCTGCTCCCGCAACAACTGGGCCCCTGGACGCACGCGATGCGGCCGTGACGAAGTAGGCAGTAGGCAGTAGGCAGTAGGCAGTAGGCAGTAGGCAGTAGGCAGTAGGCAGTAGGCAGTAGGCAGTAGGCAGTAGGCAGTTCACAGAAGGACGATAGCAGTCATTCACGATGGCGCTTGCATTCCACCGACAACACGGCGACGCTTTACTGCCCACTGCCCACTGCCCACTGCCCACTGCCCACTGCCCACTGCCCACTGCCCACTGCCCACTGCCCACTGAGGAGGAACGAATGCGGATACGAGCGGGGATCACGGGGACAGTGTTCAAGGTGCTCGTGACGAGCGGTGATGTCGTCGCGGCGGGCGATGAGGTGATGGTGTTGGAGTCGATGAAGATGGAGATACCGGTGCAGGTCGAGCGCGGCGGCCGCGTCGGCGCGATCCTGGTACGCGAGGGCGATAGCGTGACGGAGGACCAGGCGGTCCTCGAGTTGGACATGGCGTGATGGCGGTGTACAGGGGGCAGGATACGCCGCCGCACTACTTCGAGGAGTTCCAGACGGGCGACGTCTTCGAACTGGGCAGCCGCACGGTGAGCCAGGACGAGACCGTTGCCTTTGCCCGCGAGTTCGACCCTCAGCCGTTTCACGTCGACCCCGAGCGGGCACGCGACTCCCTGTTCGGGGGCCTCATCGCCAGCGGCTGGCACACGGCGGCGATCTACATGCGGCTGCTGACCGATGGGCTGCTGAACAAGACCGTCAGCCTGGGCTCGCCCGGCATCGACGAGCTGCGGTGGTCGCGGCCGGTCTTTCCGGGCGACACGCTGCGCGCGCGGTTCACGGTGCTCGAAACCATCCCCTCCAGGAGCCGGCCCACAATGGGCATCATCCGCGGCAAGGGTGAGGTGTTTAATCAGCGCGACGAGGTCGTGATGAGCCTGGTCAGCGTCGGCTTCTTCGGCCGCCGTCCGGCGGAGTAGCACCACAGCATTCATTAAGGTGGTTACGTGCTGTTATTAAGAAGGATGCCGGCAAGGGGTAGGCGTAACGCCTACCCCTTGCCGGCTAATGTCCGAAGGGGGTAAGCATGACACCTACCCCTTCGGCTAGAGAGGGAGAGAGCGATGACAATGCAAGGCAATATGCCCGATCCCGAGATGCCTGACCAGGGCACGGACTCAACCGATCCATCCCTGCCGATCCTGCGCGCCGACCGCCAGCAGCAAGTCGTGCTCGTCGAGGGCGAGGAGGTCACGGCTGTCCTCGTCGAGGGCGAGGACGGCGGCATCTTCCTCCCGCTGCGGACGATGTGCGCGGCACTCGGCATCGACTACTCCGGGCAGACGCAGCGCATCCGCCGCCACGATGTGATGGCTGAGGGCCTGCGGCGGGTGCGCATCGAGACCGCTGGCGGCGCGCAGGTTTTCCTGTGCCTGGAATTGGAGAGCACGCTGATGTGGCTGGCGACGATTGAAGGCCGACGTGTGAAAGAAAGTTTGCGGCCTCGCCTCGTGCTCTATCAGCGGTGGGTCTTCAAGCGTGTGTCCGAGGCCTTCGCCGCCGAGGCCGGCCTGCCCTTGCCTGGCGCGGCTGTTGCGCCGTTCGACCAGGGAGACCAGGACCAGGCCACCTCAACCGCGCTGACGCTGCGGCAGGTAGAGCAGTTCGGCCTGTCGATCGCGGCCATGGCCCGCGAGCAACTGGAGTTCGACCAGCGGCTGACGGGCGTGCAGGGCGATGTCGCGGCCATCAAGGACCGGGTCGCGCGTCACGACGAGCGCCTGGACAACGCGGCTACCGTCGTCGGCCAGTGGATGCGCCGGCTGGCCCAACTCGAAGGCCGCCTCTACCCCGGCAACCCGATCACTACCGAGCAGGCCGAGGAGCTCAAGGCTAAGGTCCACGCCGTGGCCCAAGCCTTCATCGAGCGCGGCTGGGCCTCGCCCCACTACGCCAACCCTTACCAGGCCCTCTTCACCGAACTGAGCCGGCGCTTCTCGGTCCCGTCATACCACGCGCTCCCGGTCGAGCGGTACCACCGCGCCATGGCGTGGCTCGACGAGCTGCACACCGCCCTCGCGGCCGGGGCAACGCCCGCGCTGGGGTCGTGACCGCCTTTCAAGGGTAGGTTTTTAATTGAGGCGTGATGGGAGATAAGAAGACGGGACAGGGCGGGCTTGGTAGGCTAGGGTATCTCACTACTCTAGAACCAGGAGGGCGCCATGTCCCAGCAGGACGGATTATCACAATGGAACGCAACGGTGTCAACACGGATGCCGCGGTTGAGTGGGCCGCAAACAGCGGTCCTTGCTTTAGAGAGCAGGCAATGGGCAGTGCGCGGTTCATGAAGGGAGCGATGAATGGACGTGCGGGACAAGGTCGCCATCGTGACGGGCGGCGGAACGGGGATCGGGCGGGCGACGTCGCTGCTGCTGGCGCGGCAAGGCGCGGCGGTGGCGGTCAACTACTCGCGCTCGCGCCAAGACGCGGAGGGCACGGCGGCGGAGATAGAGGATCTGGGCGGCCGGGCGCTGGCGGTTGGGGCGGACGTCGCCGACGAGCGCCAGGTGGTCGCGATGGTCGAGCGCGTCGCGGCCCACTTTGGCGGCGTCGACCTGCTGGTCAATAACGCCGCCACCACGGAGTACATCGCCCTCGCGGACCTCGACGCGGTCACGGACGAGGTGTGGGACCGCATCTTCGCGGTCAACGTCAAGGGCATGTTCTACTGCGCGCGGGCCGTCGCGCCGCGCATGCGCGCCCGCGGGCAGGGCGCCATCGTCAACATCGGCAGCATCGCCGGCCTCCTTGGCAGCGGCTCGTCCCTGCCCTACGCCGTCTCCAAAGCGGCCGTGGCCGGGCTGACGCGCTCCCTGGCCCGCGCCCTGGCGCCTCAGATCCGCGTCTGCAACGTCGCGCCCGGCATTGTCGAGACGCGCTGGGTGGCGGGGCGCGACGAGCACGTGCGGCGGCTCAGTGCGGACGCGCCGCTGCGGCGCACGGCCACGCCCGAGGACGTCGCGGCGTTGGTCTGCGCCTTGCTGGCCAACGACGCCGTGACCGGACAGACGGTGCCCATCGACGGCGGCATAGTGATGGACTAGGCGCCACGCTCCTGGCGCGAGCCGGTCGGCCGAGGTGACGAGTCCGCGCTGGCTGGCGTCAGGCTCCCGGTCGTCGCCAATTGGGCCTGGAGGCGTGTCAGTTCGACGGCAAGGGCGGCGATGACGACGGCCGCCTCCGCTCCGTCGCGGCGGGCGTTCTGCGCCTGCGCCAGGGCCCGATCCAGGGCGGTCGCCGCCTCCTCGCGTCTCCGGTTCGTTCGGCGCGCGGCGACGGCCTCGGTCAGCGTGCCCGCGTCGTAGGCGGTGCGCTCCTCCGCTACCCGCAGCACGTCGGCCGTATCCAGGGCAGCGTCCTCGCCCTCGTGGTCCGCCAGGTAGGCCACCACGCGTTGGGCCGCCTCGCGCCGCTCGACGTGCGGGCTGTGCGGCGTCACCGTATCGAGCAGCAGGCGGCCGCCATACACGGTGGCCGGCTCCCGCGTCGCCAGGACGCGCCGCCAGGCCTCCACGCCGTCTTGCCGCACCAACTCGTCCGGGTCTTTGGCGTCGCCCAGCGCCGCGGGGTCGACAACCTGAATGATGGGGGCCGTCGTCGCCTGACGGGCCTGCTCCAGCGCCGCGCGCGTGCCCTCGCGGCCGGCCATGTCGTTGTCGAACAGCAGGGTCACGCGGCGCACGCCCCAACCAGCCAGGGCCTCGAAGCGTCCCGCCGTCAGCTCCCGTCCGCTCCCGCCGACCGCCGCGACGTTTGTGACGCCCAGCGCCTGGAGCAGCAGCACGTCCAGCAGGCCCTCCACCAGCACCAGATCGTGGCGCCCGGCTACCGTGGCCAGCGCCACGTCCAGCCCGAAGGCCACGAGGTCGCGCTTCGAGGCCCCGCGCAGGTAGAGATACTTGGCGCCGGCGCCCGTGCCGATGTTGGCGGCGCCGTCCACGGCGCGGGCAAAGAGGGTGGCGAGGCGTCCCCGGCGGTCGCGCCAGGGGCCGACGAGGCGGCCCATCCAGGCGGGGGTGATCAGGCCGCAGTCCTCGATCTCCCCTGCGTTGAAGCCGGCGCCGAGCAGGTGCAACTCGACCGACACGGGGTCGGTGTAGAGGCCGAGACCGAGGTCGGCGAGGCGGTCGGCGGGGAAGCCGCGCCCGGCGAGGTAGCCGCGCGCCATCGCGCCGTCGTCGCCGGCCAGGGACTCCTGGGCAAGGGCGAGGAACGATTCGAGCATGGCGGCGCGCCGTTCGCGGGCTGCGGCGCGGGCCACGGCCTCCGGCGTCAGCTCGCGCTCGGGGAAGGGCACGCCGGCGCGGTCGGCCAGCGTACGCACGGCGTCCACGAAGGTGATGCCCGTGGGCACGCTGCCGCCGTTGACGAAGGCGACGACGGAGCCGCTGCCGCAGCGCGAGTAGCAGCGCCAGGCCAGCGTCTCGGTGTCCACGGAGAAGGCCGACGGGTTGTCGCCGTCGTGCAGCGGGCAGGCCGCGCGCCAGTAGCGCCCGCGCCGGCTGGTGAAGCGGACATCGCCGTACACGTCCTCGATGCCGAGGCGCGGCAGCACGTCCTGGTCCAGGAAGGTCAGGAGGTCGCGCTGGGGTTGCGGGTCACGTTGCACTGCGGGGTCACTTTCGCTGAGCGGGCGCCGAGTCGCCAATCGTCCTATACCCATCATACCGAAGGGCATAGCTACGTCGATAGGTTATCCCCTCACGGGTCCGTGCATCTCCCTTGCGCGACCGTCGTGGAGATATATCGTAGGCGCGCGGAAGTACTGGAGCGCGGGCGCTCGCTACGCTGCTCGCCCGCACGGACCCAGCGGGAGGGATGCCCGCGCTCCCAGTCGTCCCACGCCTTCTGCACGCTCACGGTATATCTGAGGGCGCCCCAGGCCGAGGATCCACGGGCCGTGGGTATCTTCTGATAGGATAAAGGAAATCTTGATCGAGGACGCGCCTGAGCAAGTGAGGGAGAGGGCAGGATGGACAGGATGAGACGCGCCGCGTTGATCGACGCCTACAAAGACGGCTACCAGGCGGTTGTCGACGCCCTGGAAGGGATCACCGAGGCTCAGCTCGACGCGAGGCTGGGACCAGGGGAGTGGACAGCGCGTGAGATTGTCCATCACCTCGCGGACAGCGAGATGACCTCGGCGCTGCGGCTGCGCCGCCTGCTCACCGAGGAGCGCCCGACGATCGCGGGCTATGACGAGGGAGAGTTCGCGCGGCGGCTGTACTACGCCGAGCGGCCTATCGCTCCGTCCCTTGACGCCTTGCGCGCGGCGCGGGCCACCACGGCGTCGATCCTCGACCGTATGACGGAGGAGGAGTGGGCGCGGGAAGGGACGCATAGCGAGAGCGGCCGCTACACCATGGAGGACTGGTTGGAGATCTACGTCGCACACGCCCGCGATCACGCTGCCCAAATCCGTCGTGCCCGTGAGGGAGTGGCGGCGAACTGAGCAACCTATCGTGACCCAGGCCAACGCCGTCCAGCAAGTGGTGCGGCGCGACCTCGAGGCCCATGGCTTCCCGTTCCAGACCCGAGCGACAAAGCAGGATTAGACGCGCTCCTTGACATGCGCGCCAAGTTGGCATACATTAGGGTCGGATGACAAAAAGGCGCATGTTCGCTACGACATAGCGACGTGTGGTCGAGGAAGGGGAGGGGACTATGGTTACGCCTACAACGCGTGCGCGGACCGCTGAGCGCCTTGGCGCCGGCGCTGTCCATGCGCGCGCGCGACGAAGGCTTTGGGCAAGAGCAAGCGTGTTGCCGTGCGTCTCAGTCCTGAGCAAAAGGAACTGATGCAGCGCGCCGCCGATCTGGAGCATAGGACGCTGACCGATTTTATGGTCGGGAGCGACATGCGCAGCGCCGAGGAGGTTATCCGCCGGCATGACGTGATCGCTCTCTCGGAACGAGGCGCACGCGCCTTCATGGAGGCGGTTTTCAATCCAAAGCCAGCGAATGAGTACTTGTGTCAAGCGGCGGAGCGGTACAAAGCCGCTTTCGGCGATCGCTAGGCTGCAACACGCGCATGGACGTCGGCAGCCTGGACATTGAGCCGCTTGGACGACATCACGCCCGGGCGGCTTTCTCATGCGACGAACCATCGCTCACCACCTATCCGCGCCAGCAGGCCAGGCAAGACGTGGATCGGGATTTGACGTCGTGCTGGGTGCTGTGCGTCCCCGGCAACGCGGAGATCATAGGATACTACACGCTCAATGCAACGTCGATTGACGTCTCGAGGCTGCCGCCAGAGCTTGCAAAAAGGTCGGGGCGCTACAGGGTCGTCGGAGCCGTCCTGCTCGGCCGTCTGGCCGTTGATTCCAGGTATAGCGGCCAGAGAGTAGGCTCCCATCTCCTGCTCAACGCGCTGCGGCGCGTTCTCCGCGCAACACTTCATGGGATCGCTATCAAGGCGGTCGTCGTCGATGCATTGCACGAGAAGGCAGCGCGTTTCTACGAGAAGTTCGGTTTCGAGCGGATCGAGGGCGTCGAGCAGGCTGTCGAGCGCACCGAGGATGATCCGGTCTATTTGGTCCTCTCGTTAAAGGCAATCCGCGAGATCTTCCCGCATGAGGGAGGCGAACCTGCTCAGCTTGAAGAGGGATAGGCTAATGAGTCATGGGTAAAAGGAATCCCACGACGAATAGCCGCACATCCGCGGCATGGCGCTCCGCGCTGACCGTCTTCGACGTGACCTCCTCGAACCGCGCGCCCGGGATTGCCCTGGCCAGTCGTTGACCATACTCCAGGGGATGGACGGGGTCCTGCCGGTCGGCCAGCACCAGCGTGGGCACGGTGAGCGAGGCGAGCGACGCCAGGTCGTACAGCGGAGCAGCGGCCGGCAGGCGCTCCAGGATGGCCGGGGTCTCCTCGGCGCGCGGCCGGTCGAACTGGCCTAACAGAGAGGCGGCCGTGGCCGGCGACTCGCGCAAGACATCCTGGTACACGGCGGACCCCAGGAACAGGTCACGACCGTGCCGGGCGCCGTGCTGGCGGATGAGCGCGGCGATGGTAGCGTAGGTTTCTCTCGTCCGCGCGGGCATGGGACCATCGAGCCAGGCCGGACGCACCAGGACGAGTCCGCGTACGCGATCCGGGTAGCGCAGCGCCGCGTTGAGCGCCACGCCCGCCCCCATGGAGATGCCCCCAACGACGGCGGCCGGGATGCCCAGACCATCCAGCAGCGCGATCAAATCGTCGGCGAACGCGTCGAAGGTGAGCTTGTCCTCTTCGCCCAGGGGCCGCGTCTCGCCGTGCCCCCGACAATCGAACGCCAGCAGGCGGACGCCCGGCGGCGGCGCGAACAGCGCGAATGGCTGCCCGACGTCGCCGCCAAGGCCATGCTGGAAGACGAAGGGCAGGCCGTCGCCAACCAACCGATAGTTGAAATGTAGCCCGTCACGGGCGAAGGACGGCATCAGGGCGTCTCCAGATGTGCCCCTTTGGCACGCAGGAAGGCGACCGATGTATCGACCTGTGCCTCCGACAGGCCGTGCAGAATCAACGGGATGTCGCGTCCCAGACCGTTCAGGAGCGTCAGATAGTGGTCGTAGTCCAGCAGGCCACGACCGGCGGCCTCGTGGCCGGCCTCACCGTCGTGGCTGAGGTCCTTGGCGTGGGCCAATACGATGTCGGGTCCCAGGAGATCGAATGCCTCGTCGAGGATGGCCCGCATGCGCGGCAGTTCGCCGGCGTGGAAGATGTTGGCCGGGTCCAGCACGACCTTGAGCCGTGGCGAGCCCACCTCGTCCAGCAGGCGCCGCGCCTTTTGGGCTGAGTCGACGACGTTGGCAACCTCCGGCTCGAAGGCCAGCGTCATGCCCGCCTGTTCCGCCAGGCGCACGGCCTCGCGCATCGACGTGAGCAGGTCGTCCCAGGCCTGCGGCGTGTCGTTGTCCGGGTGGCGGCGCCACATGTCGTCGGGGTCGCGCGTGCCCGTGCTGAGCGTGATGACCGACGTGCCCAACCCCGCACAGGCGGCGGCCAGCACACCCAACTGCCGCAGCCCGTCCTCCCGCTGCTGTAGGTCGGGGTGAATCATGTTGAACGTGCCGGACAACGCGGCCATGGTCAGCGACCGCGCGGCCAGCGCAGCTCGGATGCGAGCGACGCTTACCGGATCGATCTCTTCGGGCATGCTGGGCAGGCCGGCGCAGCTCAGGTTGAACTGCACGGCCCGGATACCGTGCGCGGTCACCGCGTCCAGCGTCCCCTCCAGGGTTGACCGCGTGAACGTCTTTGTGAAGATGCCAATCTCAATCATACGTTTCCTTCCACCTTGGCCAGTCGGATGTACTCGCCACTGTCCACCGATCGGGAGATCGCGGCCATCGCGCGTACCGCGGCCACTCCGTCCTCGACGGTCGCGCCCCACTGCGGCGCGCCGTGCAGGACCGTGTCCGCGAATCCCTCGATCTGCAATTTATAGGTGTCGCCGTCCGCGCCGAGGGGCCGATGATAGGCGCCGTCGCGCGCGGAGAAGCACTCGACGTCGCCGGACTTCTTATACCAGGGCAGGTAGAGACGGCCGGTCACGCTGCCGTGCTCGCCGAAAACCTGCACGCCCTCCCCGAAGTCGCCGCGCACCGGGATGACCAGGTTGAAGTGGCCCAGGCAGCCGTTGGCGAAGTCCGCCTCGACGGCCCAGTGGTAGGCGTCGAACGCCCGCAGCAGGCGCGCCCGCGCGCCCACCAACTCTCCGCCCAGGAAGCGCGCCGTGTCCACCAGGTGGCTGCCATGGGCCAGCATAAAGTAGCGCGCCTTGTCGGCTTTGGGATCGCTCGCGGGACGTCTGGCTTGCGCGCTGGCGACCATGACCGGCTGCAGGTTGTCGGTCATCGTATAGCGGTAGACGGAGTCGCAGTACCAGGCGTTGAGCACGGCCAACTGCCCCAACTCGTCGGCAATGAAACGCCGGGCAAAGGCCAGTCCGGGGTCGAATCGCTTGTTATTGCCCACCTGCAACACCAGGTCCGTCTCGCCAAGCCGCCGGCGCAGGTCCTCGCACTCCTCCACGCTGATGCCCAACGGCTTCTCCACCAGAACGTGCTTGCCCGCGTCCAGCGCCCGATGGCAGAGCGATACGTGGAAAGCGTCGGCCACGGCGACGATGACGGCTTCGACCCGCGGGTCGGCCAGCATGGCGTCGTAGTCGGCGTAGGCGGCACGCGGCTGATAGATCGCCGCCGCGCGGGCCAGCAGGTCGGGCGCAACGTCACAGATGGCGTACAACCCGGCGTTGCGCGCCCGCCGGCAGGCGTCGAAGTGGGCCGCCCGCGCGATGGGGCCAGCGCCCAGCACGCCGATGCGCAGCAGTCGATCCTCTTTCTTCATCTTGTTCCTGCAATCTACCACGTCGTCCGGCCACTATAGGGAAGGCCGACTGGGAGCGCGGGCGCTCCCAGTCGTAGCCTGCCCCCCTCTCCCGCGCACGGGAGAGGGGTTGGGGGTGAGGGTTCCTACGACCCCGTCATGGCCGCGACGGCGGCGGGCTCGGCCGGCTGCGCCTCCATGTCGGCCGGCAGTTGCAGCGCCTTGACCTCCAGGAACTCCTCCAGGCCATACTTGCCCAGCTCGCGGCCGTGGCCCGACTGCTTGTAGCCGCCGAAGGGAGCCAGCGGGTTGAACGCGCCGCCGTTGATCTCCACCTGACCGGTGCGGATACGCCGCGCCACGCGCGCCGCGCGCCGCGGGTCGCCCGACCACACGCCGCCGGCCAGCCCGTAGACCGTGTCGTTGGCGATGCGCACGGCTTCGTCCTCGTCCTCGTAGGGTATGATGACCAGCACGGGTCCGAAGATCTCCTCCTGGGCGATGGTCATGTCGCTCCGCACCTCAGAGAACACGGTGGGCCGCACGAAGTAACCCTTCTCCAGACCGTCCGGCGCCTCCGCTCCCCCGGTGACGAGCCTGGCGCCCTCGGCGATGCCCTTCTCGATGTAGCCGCGCACGCGCTCGCGCTGCGTGGCCGAGACCAACGGCCCCAGCGTGGTGCCCTTCACAAACGGGTCGCCCGGCCTGTAGCCCTCGGCCACGCGGCGCGCGATCTCCTCGACTTCCCCGAGGCGCGCGCGGGGCGCCAGCATGCGCGTCAGCGCGCTGCAGGTCTGGCCCGAGTTGAGGTAGCACTTGCCCACACCGTCCTTGACCGCCGCTTCCAGATCGGCGTCCTCCAGGATGACATTGGGCGACTTGCCGCCCAGTTCCAGCGCCACCCGCTTGACCGTCTGGGCGGCCAGCTCGCCGACCCTGCGCCCGGCGCGGGTCGAGCCGGTGAAGGAGATCATGTCCACGTCGGGATGCGCGGCCAGGCGCTCGCCCACCACGGGGCCGTAGCCCGTCACCAGGTTGAACACGCCGGGCGGCAGCCCGACCTGCTCCATGATGTCGGCCAGCATAAAGGCGTTGAGCGGGGCCACCTCGCTGGGCTTGAGCACCACCGTGCAGCCGGCGGCCAGCGCCGGCGCCACCTTGGCCGCGATCTGGTGCAGGGGATAGTTCCAGGGCGTGATACAGCCCACCACGCCGACCGGCTCGCGCACCACAAGCGAGTTGCCGATGCGCTCCTCGAAGGTGTACTCGCTCAGCAATTGGGGCATCGAGCCGAAGGTCATGGTGGGCAGGCCGGCCTGGATGGCCGTGGCCAGCTTGATGGGCATGCCCATCTCTTGCGCGATGACCGCCGCGATGTCGGCCATGCGCGCCTGCAGCTCGGCGGCAATGCGGCCGAGATAGCCGGCGCGCTCCCGCACGGGCAGCGCGGACCAGGACGGGAACGCCGCCTTCGCCGCCGCCACGGCGCGGTCGATGTCCTCCGGCGTGCCCTCGGGGACGCTGCCCATCACCTCCTCGGTCGTGGCGTTGATCACGTCGATCGTGCCCGTCCCACTGGGCGCCGCCCACTTGCCCCCGATGTACAGCCGGTCGCGCGTCTCCCCCGTCGTGTGCCGCGTCGTCGCGGCGTCTGTCGCTTGCATCGTTCAGAACTCCTTTATTTATTTGTTGCATGGCTCGGATGGCTCAGCTGTTGACTGGCCAGCGTGGCTCAGCTTCTTGGCCGCTTGCTTCTCATGCTACCCGATTGCCTTGCTACGGCGACGTGTCGGCGTAGGAGCGCGATCGGCGTGGAACCGCGACTGGCATCGCACGGCAAACGACGGCGACGAACGTCGCTCTCCTGTGCTGTTGCCGTCGGCGCGGCCGCGGCCTGATAGGGGTAGATATCCGCGCACGGCACGTCAGTGCCCATGGTTTACCCCGCGGCTGACGTCGCGGGCGGACGACAACAGAGCGCCGCGCGTTGACGCGCCGCGCCGCGTGCCCCATACTCTTTACTGAAGTGGAGTGAGAATCCGTCGGGCCTTCGACCGATAGGGGAGCGGGACACATGATGAGCCGCGCGATCGCGCCATCGGAGGGGCGTCCATCCCGTGAGTGACCGCCCATCCATCTTGCTCGTCGACGACGAGGCGGCGATCACGGACAATCTGGCGCCGTTCCTGGAGCGCTCCGGCTTCGCCGTCACTGTGGCCACCGACGGCGCGGAGGGCCTGCGGCGCGCCACGGACATGGACACGCCGCCTGACGCGCTGGTGCTGGACGTGCTAATGCCCCGCCTCGACGGCCGTGAGGTCCTGCGGCGCCTGCGCCACGCCGGTCAATGGATCCCGGTCATCCTGCTCACGCAGGTGGGCGACTCCACCGAGCGCGCCATGGCCCTGGAAGAGGGCGCCGACGACTACCTCAACAAGCCGTTCGACCCGCACGAGCTGGTAGCACGCCTGCGCGCCGTGCTGCGCCGCGCGCGCCCCGGCCAGCCGTCGCTCGCCGCCGCGCAGCGGTTGGCCAGCGGCGCCCTCACACTCGACCGGCGTGCCCGCCGCGCGTGGGTCGCCGGGACCGAGGTCGTGCTGACTCCCAAAGCACTGGCCCTGCTCGACTACCTGATGACGCACCCGGATGAGCTGATCACGCGCGAACGGTTATTGGACAGCGTGTGGGGTTGGGACTATCCCGCCGGCACGCGCGCCGTGGACACGCGCGTGGCCGAGCTCCGCCGCGCCCTGAACGACGACGCGGCCCGGCCGCGTTACGTGGAGACCGTGCCGGGCCAGGGCTACCGCTTCGCGGGTGTCGTGGAGCCGGAGCCAGCCCCGTGAGGCGGGTGCGGCCCGGGGCCGTCGCGCTCGCGCCGGCCGCCCTGGGGCTGCTCCTGCTCATCCTGACGTCCGTCGGCCCCTGGCCCGATCCCATCCTCTATCTGCGCGCCGACCTCGGCGCCTTCGCCCTCGCGCTGGGCCTGCTGCTGACCCTCGCGGCCCTTGGGAGGATCGCCGTCGCCCGTCGCATCGAAACGGTGCGCCGCCGCGCCGTCGCCGCGGCGCGGGCACAGGCGGCCGACGACCGGCAACGCTTCCTGCGCCGGCTGGACCACGAGCTCAAAAACCCGCTGACCGCCATCCACGCCGGCCTGGCCAACCTCGATGGGCCGGACAGCCCGGGCGGGCCGGGGCGTGACGGCACGGTGCGGTCGATCGACGCCCAGACGGCACGCCTGGGACGGCTGGCCGCCGACCTGCGCAAGCTGGCTGACCTGGAGACGCGGCCGCTGGAGCGGGGCCCGGTGGACGTGACCGCGCTGCTGGAAGAGGCCGTGGCGCTCGTCGAGGAACGGCCCGACGCCGGGTCACGTCGGGTTGCGCTGATCGTGCCGCGCGCGCCATGGCCCCTCCCCACGGTGGAGGGCGACCACGACCTGCTCTTCCTGTGCCTGCACAACCTGCTGGACAACGCCGTCAAATTCACGGCCCCGGGCGACACCGTGGAGGTCCGCGGCTTCGAGGACGGCGCGAGCGTGGTGATCGAGGTCGCCGACACGGGGCCGGGCATCGCCGATGCGGACCAGCCCTTCGTATGGGAGGAACTCTATCGCGCGCAGGCCGCGCGCGCCGTGCCGGGCAGCGGGCTGGGGTTGGCCTTGGTCCGCGCCGTGGTGGCACGCCACCACGGCACGGCGGGCCTGCGTAGCCGCCCGGGGCAGGGCACGGTCGTCACCCTGCGGCTGCCTATCCGCACCCCGGGCGTTGCGGAACGGTAACACCCTGTTGCATGCCTGCGACATCCCTGCCATACTCCTGTAACAGCGACACCGTATGATATGAAGAGGAGCGGGGATGCCGCTACATCATCGGGGGAGCGCCAGGGAGAGAGCGATGCGCGCACTGTGGCCCGCGTGGAAGAGGCGAGCGTCAGGCGTCATCATCCTGCTCCTGCCCCTGTCGACGCTCACCGCGTGCCGCGTGGAGATCGGCATCGAGCCGGGCGCTGCGCCCACGCCGACGGCAACCGTTGCGGCGACATCGGCGCCCGCCACGCCGACCGTCGCCCGGACGCCCGCCACCGCGACAACCGCGCCATCGACCGCGACCATGACGGTGAGCGCGACCGCGACGATGAGGGGACAGGCGGCGCGGCCGACATCCACGCCGACCGTGAGACGCGGCGCCCCGTCCGCGACCCCTGTCGCTACGAGGGGGACACCGGCCGCGACGGCGACGCCCGCGCCGAGCGCGCCCTCCGCGACGGACGGCGCGGGCACGGCCTGGGGCCGCGCGTTGCAGCCTCCGAGCGGGGGACAGCTCTACACCGACCCGCGTGGGCGCTTCTCCGTGCGCGTGCCCGCCGGCTGGCGACAGACAACGTCGCGCGGCGCCGCGGCCGCCTTCCGCGCCCCGTCCGGCCCGACAGCCCTGACGGTGACGCTCACGACGGTGGGGCGGGGACAGGACAGCCTGGAGCGGTACCGCGGCGCGCTGGCGCGCCAACCGGGAATAAGCCTCCTCGACGAGGAGCGCGTCGTCGTCGCCGGGCGCCACGCCTATCGGGACATCGCGCAGCTCACCGTGGCGGGGGCGACGGAGGATATCGAGCGGGTGTACGTCGTCGCCGGGGGGACGGCGCACCTCCTCTCGTTCACGGCCGCGCCACAGGACATCGGCGATGCGCAGATCGTCTTCGACGGCATCGCCAGCTCCTATCAACCCCGCTCATAGGTCTTGTCTGACAGGGAACAGACGCGGTGGTCGCGATGGTCGATCGGGGCCAGGCATCAAAGGAGGACAGATCATATGAACAGGAGGATAGATCGTATGAGACGCTTCGCTACTCGTGGGGGCGCTATCCTGGCATTGCTCGGCGTGACGGCCGGCGCCGCGGGCGCGCACGCCACGACGGCCGTGGCCGGACGGGCCGGTCGCGCGCCCGGCGCCACGCGGTTCTACCTGGCCGGCGGCCAGAACGGCGCGACCGAGCATTCCACGCTCGACCTGCTCAACGCCAACGGGGCGCCGGTCACCGTGCGCCTCACGTTCTACTTCGCCGACGGCGTCACGACGCAGGCCGCCGTGAGCGTCCCCGCCACGTCCCAGCGCGCCGTCCCCGTGCAAGGCTTGATCAAACGGACGGGCGCATTCGGCTTGCGCGTCCAGTCGGGCGAGCCCGTCACGGCGCAACTGGATCTCACGCGGGACGGCCAGGACGGCGACGACATCCTGGGCAGCCCCACACTGGCCACGCGCTGGTACCTCGCCGAGGGCTACACGTTTCTGACCTTCCACGAGACGGTCGCACTGCTCAACCCCGGCGACGGAGCGGCGCACGTCACGCTACGCCTGATGTCCTCGGCGAGTGGGCCGCGGCGCGACGCGACGGTCAGCGTGCCCGCGCACACGCAGACGCTCGTCGACGTGAACCGCTTGCTCCCCGAGCAGTCGCTCGGCGCGGTCGTGGACAGCGATCAACCCATCGCCGTCGAACGCAGTCTGACCTTCGGCGAAGGCGGCTACGGGCTGACGGCACGCATGGGCGCGACCGCAACGGCGACGACGTGGTATTTCGGCGGCGGCTCGCCGACCATCCTTTTCGAGAGCTACCTCACAGTGCTCAACCCCGGCGATCAGCCGGCGCGGGTCACCGCGCGCTACTACGAAGGAGTCGCGCATGGGAGCGCTGTCGCGGCGCCCAGCGTCACGGTGGCCCCGCGCAGTCGCGCCAATATCGTCAGGCCCAACGGCGACTTCAGTAAGGCGATCGCGGTCACGAGCGACCAGCCAGTGGTCGTCGAGCGCGCCGAGTACCACGGCATCGGCGTCAACAGCTCACCGAACGCTCGCACCGTCATTTCGACGCTACACGCCCAGCCCGCGGGCGAGGCCATTCTCGGCCTGACCACGCCGCGCGCGCAGTGGAGCTTCGCCGGCGGCGACGATCGCGCCGGTATTGGTCACGAGTTCATCCTCGTCTACAACCCGTCGCCGACACGGAGCGTGGAGTGGACGATAACGTCCTACGGCCAGGATGGCCGGACCGCGACGTCGACGATCTTCTATACCATCGGCCCGCACGGGATGGACACGGCCGACGCTCACGTCAACCCGGGCATCAGCGGCCCGCACGGTTTGGTAGTCCATTCCATCGACGGCCAGCCGTTCATCGCCGAGCAGATGGTCTTCAACCTGGGCTCCAGCATCTCCGGTACGCTGCTGCGCGGGACGCAGGGCTTCGCGCCATAGCGCGGCTCACGGGAAAGGGGGCGGCTCCTACGACGGGCGCCCCGTCTATGAACGATGCCCCGGTGGGCGGCGATACGCCGCCCACCGGGGTCGAGGATGTAGTGGCCTGTAGCATATAAGGAGGCGCATGATCCTGGTCTTGTCCTCGTTCTTCGGCGATCACCCTGAGATTATCCCCGCCGGCGTCTGCGCGGTCGGCCTGATCTTCGTGGCACAGGGCGTCATAACGCTGGCGCGGGTGCGCCGCTTCGCCCGTCGGGCGGTGCGGACGACGGGCATCGTGGTCGACCTCGCACGGCGCTGGTCCGACCCGGGCGGGCCCGAGAGCACGGGCAGCTATCTCTACTTCCCCATCGTGCGGTTCGGGACGGCGGACGGGCAGGCCGTCGAGTTCCGGTCGCCCACGGGGACGAGCTGGCGATCCCGCCGGGTCGGGCAGACGGTCCCGGTGATGTATGACCCCGCCAACCCGCGCGACGCCCGCATCGACACATTCATGGCGACCAGCTGTCTGCCCATCGGCTTCACCTTGTTCGGCGTCATCTTCGTCGCGGGAGGCGCCGCCATCCTACTCGTGATGAATTGGTGGGCGCACAACGTCCTGCCACGGTGACCGGCAAGGACGCACCTTGACGGACACCTGCCATGGCCCGGCAGGGGCAGGCTCGGCCACAATCTCGTGACTGTAGTCGCAGGCTCCCAACTCCCTCACTTCACCGCGCCCGCGGTCTTTACCTCCTCGCCCATGGACGCGGAGATCATCCCGGCGGTGCGATGGGCCAGGGCCATGACGGTGACCATGGGGTTTGTGCCGGAGGAGGTGGGGAAGGCGCTGGCGTCGCCGATCCAGACGCCTTTCACGTCGTGCAGCTCGCCGCGCGGGTCGGCCACGCTGGTCGCGGGGTCCGTACCCATGCGACAGGTACCCATCTGATGGGCGCTGAAGAGGGTCATGCCGCCGGCCTTGAGCGGGACCTCGCGCACCCGCCGGATAAAATCCTCCAGGTCGTCGCCGCGCCGCCAGGTCAGCGCCTGTGTGTCCAGCGACAGGATGGCGTGCGCCCCCGCCGCCTCGTGGATGCGAATCAGCGTTTCCAGGCCCAGGCGCAGGTTGTCCGCGTCGATGGGGTCGGCGACCTCGTAGATGTGGACCGCCTCGTCGTCAGGTCCGAGCGTCACGCTCCCATGGCCGTGGTCGCTGGTGACGGCGATCAGGCTGCTGGTATAGGGCATCTGCTCCATCAGTTCCTTGTGCGCGCGCCCGCCCGCCCAGGGCGCGGCTGAGCCGAGCAGCCCTGGGCCGTACTGCACGCCCTCGATCAAGAAGCCGGCCCCGTGGCCCGTGTTGTCGAACTCGTCGCACAGCGCCGTCTGCGGCGCGCCCCAGTAGGCTTGCTGCTCCTCGTCGTAGACGCCCGAGACGGCCACGGTGGGGTGCAGGCGCAGGTAGCGGCCGACGGCCGGACCGCCGATGCCCGAGCGCAACAACAGACGCGGCGACTCCAGCGCGCCGCACGCCGCCACCACGCGTGGGGCGCGTACGGTCACGGCCACGGTCCGGCCCGCCAGGTCGCGGTAGGTCGCCTCGACCCCCGCGGCGCGGCCGTCCTCCACCAGGATGCGCTCGGCGCGGCAGTTGACCACGATCCGCGCGCCGTGGTCATAGGCATCCTGCAGGTAAGTTTTCAGCGTGCCCTGCTTGCTGCCCGACGCGTCGCCGAAGCCCATGTAGCCGGCCGACCGGAACTCGTAGGCCGACGGATCGGCGTTGCGCACGATGCGCTTGACCGCGTAGCCCAACCGCTCGCAGCCCTCCCGCATGCGCTGGTGCGGGCCGTTCGGGTCGCTGCAGTCGGCGTTGGCCGAGATGCGCGCCAGCACGGCGTCGAGGTGGCGGTCGTAGTCGGGCGTATCCAGCCCCTCCAGGCCGAACTCACGCGCCCACTGCTCGCGCACCCAGGGCTTGGTGCGCAGGCAGTTGGTCCAGTTGACGGTCGAGCCGCCGCCGAGGGTCGCGCCGGCCAGCAGGCTGACGTTGTTGTCGGCCGTGGGCACGGGACCGCCGCGGTAGTAGAGATGCTGGTAGCCCCACAGCTCGAGCCCGTTGAAATCGGCCTCGTTATAGTAGCCGCCGGCCTCCAGCACCACCACGCGCCGCCCCTGCGCGGCCAGGGTCCCGGCGATGACGCCGCCGCCCGAGCCCGAGCCGACGACGCAGACGTCGGCCTCCAGAGTCGCCTGCTCCTCATCGGGGACCAGCGGATGGATGGGCTTGGGCGCGTGCGGGGGCACGGCGATGGGGCCGGGGAAGCCCAGCGCGGCCCAGTTAGGGTTGTGGCCGTGCCCATCGGGCAGTCCGTAGACCAACAGCAGGATCAGCCGGACCAGCGAGCCGATGCCGATGGCCGCGGCCTCCGACCACCCGGACACCTCGCGCAGCAGCTCTTCGCGCCGCTCTTGCGCGGCCTCGCCGAACCCCTTGTCGGCCAATGCGTCGATCAAGAAGAACAGGCCGAGGCGCTGATACGCGGATACACTCTCCCGCAGGTACGTCTCGACCGCCAGCGGCACGTGGAGATCGGAGGCTGTGCGGGCCCAGAAGCCGGTTGGATCATCCTTACCCTCGACCGTGAGGGAGGGGAACACCGTGTCGCAGAGCGTGCGAATGGTGGCGCATTGCGTCTCGCTGAGTCCGTCGTTCATCGTCGAATCGTCCTCCCGGCTTCACCGTCCCTCGATGGAGCCGCTCATGCGCGGTCGCGGTCTGCGTACCCGGCCGACCGCCCTGGCTTGCTTTCAGGGTACCACCCGCCGTTAGCCCGCGGTTGAAGCCGCGGATCGGTGTCCCTGGCGATGCCCGCGCGCTGTGGTACGGTGAATGGGGTAGGACATGGCCTGCCAATCGACCAGGATGAGACAGGATAGGAGCACGTGATGGCCACTCTGACGCAGGCCGAACGCGACGCCACGGTGATCAATCCCGACATGAAGAGGGTCAAAGTGGGCGACCTGGTGGGCAAGCCGCTGGTGCTGGTCTTCTTCCCGGCCGCCTTCACCAGTGTCTGCACGACCGAGATGTGTACCTTCCGCGATAGCATGGCGCGCTTCAACGCTCTGGATGCGCGGGTCTACGGCCTCAGCATCGACACGCCGTTTACCCTGAAGGTCTTCGCCGAGCAGAACGGCCTGACCTTCCCGCTGCTCTCCGACGCCAACCGCGAGGCCATCCGCGCCTTCGACGTGATCTGGCCCGACCTTGCCGGCGTGCGCGAAGCCAGCAACCGTGCCGTCTTCGTTGTCGACGGCAACGGCGAGATCGTCTACCGCTGGGTGGGAGACAACCCCGGCCAGGAGCCGGCCTACGGCGAGGTCATCGCCGCCGTCGAAAAGCTCCAGTGATTATTGTATTCAGAGTCAGTCGACACATGGTATCCGGGCTTATCCGTCCGCGAGGCATGCGCGATGAAGCCGCTGAGGCGTCGCGCGATGGGGCTAGTGACGCCGGACGACACCGGCATCGTCCACATCGGTACAATGGAGCGTGACACCGGTGGCAATGAGCGCGCGCCTATGGTACCCGCGCCTCCACCGACAACTGGCAACTGATAACTGATGGAGGGCCGGTGGAAGACTTTATAGCGCAAGCGCTCAACACGGCGGCGACGCGCGGGGCTGGCTATGCCGACGCGCGCGTCGTCGACCACGCCGAGGAATCGCTCAGCGTGCGGGACGGACAGGTCGAGGCGGCCACGCATACCGAGAGTCAGGGTATCGGGGTGCGCGTGCTGGTCGACGGCGCCTGGGGCTTCGCCAGTACGGCCGACCTGACCCCGGCGGGGGTCGACCGCGCCGCGGCGCAGGCCGTGGGAATCGCGCGGGCCAGCGCCACCGTGCCCGGACGGCGCGCCGACTTGGGCCCCGCCGTCGCGCACCACGGCGTCTATCGCACGCCCGTGGTGCGCGACCCCTTCGCCGTCCCCCTGGAGGAGAAGGTGGCGCTGCTGATGGAGGCGGACCGAGCCATGCGCGCCGTACGCGGCGTGACCACCACCAACGGCGAGATCGTGTGGCAGCGCGAGCGCAAGTGGTTCGGCAACAGCGAGGGCGCCTCCACCGAACAGGAGCTTGTGGAAACCGGCTGCGGCATCGAGGCCAGCGCGGTCGGCCACGGCGAGGTGCAAAACCGCTCCTACCCCAACTCGTTCCGCCATCAGGTGAGTCGAGGCTACGAGATGGTGACCGAGCTCGACCTGGCCGCCCACGCCGCCCGCGTCGGCGAGGAGGCTGTGGCCCTGCTCACCGCCCGGCAGTGCCCGCAAGATATCACCACCGCGCTGATCCTCGACTCGTCGCAGCTGGCCCTGCAGATCCACGAGAGCTGCGGCCACCCCATCGAGCTTGACCGCGTCTATGGCAGCGAGCTCGACTTCGCCGGCGGCTCGTTCCTGGCCATCGACGAGCTGGGCCGGCTCCAATACGGCTCCGAGTTGGTCAGCATCTACGCCGACGCCACCATCCCCGGCGCCCTGGGCACCTTCGGCTACGACGACGAGGGCGTGCCGGCGCAGCGCGCGCCCATCGTCAAGGACGGTCTATTGGTCGGCTACCTGACCTCGCGCGAGTACGCCCAGCGGCTGGGCATCCCCGACATGGGCGCGGCGCGGGCCTCGGGCTGGAACCGCATCCCGCTGGTGCGCATGACAAACGTCTCCGTCGAGCCCGGGACCTGGACCCTGGACGACCTCATCGCCGACACCGACGACGGCATCTACATGGAGACCAACCGCTCCTGGAGCATCGACGACCAGCGCCTCAACTTCCAGTTCGGTACCGAGGTGGCCTACGAGATCAAGGGCGGCAAGCGCGGCGACCTGCTCAAGAACGCCACCTACACCGGGATCACGCCGCGCTTCTGGGGCTCCATGGACGCCATCTGCAACCGCGACCACTATACCGTGTGGGGTACGCCGAACTGCGGCAAGGGCCGCCCCATGCAGGTCGCCCACACGGGGCACGGCGCGGCGCCGGCCCGTTTCCGCAACGTCAGGATAGGGGTGGTACGATGAGCGAGACCGGGGCCAACCACGAGGGGATGCTGGGCCGCGAGGGCGCGCGACGCCTGCTGGAAGGCGTCTTGCGCCGCTCCGGCGCCGACGCCACCGAGGCCGTCCTCTCCTATACCCGTAGCGCGCTGACGCGCTTCGCCGACAACTACATCCATCAGAACGTGGCCGAAGAGTCGCCCACCCTGACCGTGCGCGCCGTGGTGGGCACGCGCGTGGGTACGGCCTCGACCTCGCGCCTGGACGATGCCGGCCTCGCCGCCGTGGCCGAGCAGGCCCTGGCGGTGGCACGGCTGGCGCCGGAGAATCCCGAGTTCCCGGGGCTGCCGGGCCCGGCAGGGGAACCGAACGAGGCCGCCTTTAGCCTCGCGACAGCGGACTGCTCGCCGGAGCGGCGCGCCGAACTGGCCGGCCTGGCCTGCCGACTGGCGCGCGAGGCCGGGCTCAGGGCATCCGGCTCGGTCACCACGAGCGGCGAGGAGCTGGCCGTGGCCAACTCGCTGGGCGTCTTCGCTTACACGCCGCTCTCGCGCGCCGCTATCACCGTCGTCGCCAACGGCGACAGCGGCAGCGGCTACGCCGAGGACCGCGCCCTGGACATCGCGCTGCTCGACGCCGAGGCCCTGGCGCGGCGCTCCGTGGAGACGGGCCGCCGGGCGCAGCACCCGGTGGCAACGCCGCCGGGCGACTACACCGTCATCCTGCAGCCCGAGGCCGTGGCCGACATCACCGCGTTCCTGGCGCGGCTCGGCTTCGGGGCCAAGGCAGTCGACGAGGGCCGCTCCTTCATCGCCGGGAAAGAGGGGCCGCGCGTGCTGGGCGAGAACGTGACCTTGTGGGACGACGGCGAGGACCCGCGGGGCCTGCCCCAGCCGTTCGACTTCGAGGGCCTACCGCGCCAGCGCCTCTCGCTGATCGAGCAGGGTGTGGCCGGCGACATCGCCACCGACTCGTTCTACGCCGCGCGCCTGGGCCGGCCCAACAACGGCCACGCCTTGCCGGCCACGATGCGCTTCTTCGCCGGCCCCATGCCGATTAACATGTTCATGGCGCCGGGGACGGCGACGCTCGACGAGCTAATCCGCTCGACCGAGCGCGGGTTGTTGGTGACGCACTTCCACTACACGCGCGTGGTCCACCCGCTTCACGTCATCATCACCGGCATGACGCGCGACGGCACGTTCCTGATCGAGAACGGCGAGGTGGCGCGCCCGGTCAAGAACCTGCGCTACACCCAGAGCTACCTGGAGGCGCTGCGCGACGTGCAGGCCATCGGGTCCGAGACGCGCCTGGTGGGCGAGTGGCTGGCCTCGCGCGTCCCCGCACTCAAGATCGGGCGCTTCACCTTCACCGGCGTCACGGAGTAGCCGCCATTCTTCCCCTTGCCACACACCATCGGGTGCAGGGGACAGGGTGCACCTCGACATAGTGGGATGCCGCTGAACGGGGCCTGCGACCGCGGTCGCATGGCAAACCGACGCCGACTGCGGTCGGGTGTGGTCCGCCCCGACACTGTCCCTGGTCCCCGTCTGACACCGCAGTGTCCGTGGTTTGCCATGCGACCGCGGTCGCGGGTCGGATTCCACAATGTCAAGGTGCACCCTAGGGGACATTGGGCTATTGCAATTCTCATGCCATCCGTGTAGAGTATGGACAGGCTCGGCGCAAGGGCGGGTGTACCCTTGGAGTAACCGTAGCCACAGTAACCAATCATGGTGGAGGTTGGATTGATGAACCCCGCGTACGGCCAGTCCTCGGAGGCCCCTTATCCGGCGCAGGCGGGCAGCTACCCCGTCGACGTCGAGTTCCCGCTGCAAGAAACGTATAACCGCTTCTATGCCATCCCGCTGCTCGGCATCTTGGTCAAAGGGATCATCCTGATCCCGCACCTCATCGTACTCTACATCTTGCTGCTCGGAGTGTACGTCACTCAATTGGTCCTGTGGCTCTGGGTCCTCTTCGGCGGCCGCTACCCCGACTGGGGCTACAGCTTCGTCGGCGGCACGCTGCGCTGGTTCACTCGCGTCTACGGCTTTTACTATGGTCTGTCCGATGTCTATCCATCGTTCAGCCTTGAAGATAATCAAAACGGCGAGGCACGGCTTGTCTTCTATGGCGCGCCGGCCAGCAACCGCTTCTACGCTATCCCCGTGGTCGGCATCCTGGTCAAGTACATCATCCTGATCCCACACTTCATCGTGCTCTACGTCCTGGCGCTGGTCGCGGGCGTTCTGCTTCTGGTGACCTGGATTCCCGTGCTGTTCACGGGACAGTACCCCGATTGGGGCCGCGACCTCATCGGCGGCCACCTGCGCTGGACCGTTCGCGTGTTCGCCTTCCTGCTCGGGCTGACCGACTCCTACCCGCCCTTCCGCCTGGGTAGCTAAGCCCTGATAAGCCCTGAACTGACCATCTCTGCCCTCGCGCGCCCCCGGCCGATGGATTTTGACCATCGGCCGGGGGCGCGTCCACGTCGCGGCGCTGTCGCCTGAACCCTCCCCTGGCGCCATTCCTGCCTATAGGATGTGCAAGTCCTTCTTTGCAAGGGCAAGGCTTCCCCATCACCTATGGCTAGAGGGATATCACGATGGCGCGACCTCTCATTTTATTGGTGTGTTCCGACGACACGCAACTCCATGCCCGGCATCATGCCGTCAAGCGGGCGGGTTATTGGTCTCTGCCCGCGCCGTCGCTGGACCGTGCGCTCTTCCTCGTCGGCAAAATACGTCCAACCCTTGTGCTGACGGATGTCGAAGTGGCGGATGGGCGCGCGCCGTCCCTGTTACGGGCCATCCGCATGGTGGCAGCGCTCGAGCAGGTGCGCGTGGTGATCGTCGGCCCGCTGACGCCGGACGAGCAGTCCGAGGTAGCCGCCGACCCGCATACTCATGTGCGCCACCTCGCCGACGATGAAGCCCTGACCGATCTCTTACATGAGTATCTCGACGCGGCGTAGCGCGCGTCAGAAGCGTATCATGACGGCCACGAAGCCTATCGAGCGCAGCCTGGCCCGCATTATCCATGAGGGGAACGTCCTGGGAGCGCCGGCGCTCCCAGGGGGCACGTGCATCGTCACCGCACTGGTCATGAATAATCCAGGCTAGCAGACCTGCGAAACCTGCCCGCTCCGGGTAGCGGCGCACCGGTCGTCGAGGTGCGTCGTGCCGGTCGCAGCGGGCTCAGCAGGTGATGGCGGGAGCGGAAGTGAGGGGAGCAGGAGTGAGAGGGCCAACCAGGCGCTCAAGCAACTGCATCAAGTCGTCGGAGGCGAAAGGCTTTGGCAAGATGGCGCAACCCTGGCCACCGCGGAGGCGCGCCATCTGATCCTCGGATTCGCACGAGCACAGGATCACCGGCTTGGCGCGCAGGCCGCTAGTGCGCCTGATACTCTCAAGCACCCGATAGCCCACGTCAGGCGTTTCCTGATGCAGGTCAAGCACAATCGCATCGGGGTTGATCTCGTCCAGGTTCCACTGAGCCGTTCGCGCCACCGCGCAAAGGTGCGGCTCGTACCCTTCATCCTCCAACAAGTCGCCGAGCAAATCCAAAAAGGCCTGATCGTCGTCGATCACCGCGATGCGTTTGGCCATGTGCCGCCCTTCCGCATAAAGTCTGCCATTACGATCGACCTGACGCTGGCAGCGCATCGGGCTCAGGAAGAGAGGTGAGTAGCGCGGGCTGAACGCAGTTTCCACACTCCACAAGAAGTGTACTGTCATCAGCCAACCGTCATTTGACAGTTAGGGTCATTCTAGCGGACATCTTTGTCATATCAGGGGCGTTTATGACAAACTGACCGACCAAGTAGCTGTGGCGAGGGGTGGAAGAATCGTCGTAGTACCAGCCGCTGCTGCATCAGTTAAGGTACCGGTACGCCAATGATAGTGCCGAACAGGCGTCTGAAGCTGTCCCAATCGGCGCCGGACTGCTGCCGGATTGCGCGTGCGTCGAACAACTGCGTTGAGGACGGTGTTTCATCGGTGAGCCGTCGGCGGTCCAGTCCTCGCATCACCATGATCGTCCAGCGATCTCGATAGCCTTGGGCCTTAACCAACGTGCTCGACCTGCCGATCCAGCCGGTTCACATCGGCAATGCGGCGTCGGGCGATGTCAACATACGCTGGATTCAACTCGATACCGATAAACGGCCGTCCGGTTTGGATTGCAACAGTTGCAACCGTCCCTGAACCAAGGAAAGGATCGAGGATAATATCGCCCGGCTTCGACGTCAAAAGGACACAGGGCTCCACCAACGTGGGAGGGAACGTCGCGAAGTGGACATCGTGCAAGGGTTGTGTGTTGATGTCCCAGACGGTGCGCAGGTTTCGTCCGTTAGCGCCACGTACGGCATTCGTAGCGTAATGGTAGCGCTCGGACTTGGTTAGCAGGAATAGGTACTCATGGGAACGGGTGGGCCGATCCTTGACTGATTCCGGTATCACATTCGGCTTGTGCCAGATGTGGATGCTGCTACGTTCTTGCGGCATAGAGGCACAGGAGTTCCACCTGGGAGCGCAGCGAGAGCCGGCGCTCCCAGGACGTTCCCCTCAATGAATAATGCGGGCGAGCGTTGTGTCGTGTTCCGTTACTGCGACAACACGCTATGCAAACACCAGGGGCGCCGGACCGGCCGGCGCCCCTGGCGCCTGCCCTGATGCCCTGATGCGGGGGGCGCCGCACGGCGTCCCCCGCTGGTGTACAAGACAAGGCTACGGCTTACCGGTGCTTGCCTCCTGGGGGGTGATGGAGGCCCAGGTCGGCGAGACCGGCAGCGTCAACGTGCCGGGCATGGCGGGATAGACGTTGACGCCGATCACGACCGGCACCGTTTTGACGTTGGCGCCGGGGATCTGCACGTCATTGGTGGAGTACGGCGCAACCTCGTCATGCACCCACTGCGCGGTCTTGCCGATCTTACCGTCCAGCGCGTCCACCGCGTACTTCATAGCCAGACCGCTCAGCCACGTGGGATTGACGCTCATCAAGCAGCCGATGTGGTTCTGGACGCAGGCCAGCATCGTCTCGTTGAACGTCGCGGCAATCATCGGCACGGGCTTGGCGCCGATAGCCTTCAACGCCGCGATGGCGCCGACGCCGTAGGCCTGTGACATGAGGCCGTCGATGTGGGGATGGGCCGTCAACAGAGCGGCCACGGCCGCCTGCTCCGGGCCCAGCGCATACTGTCCCGCGTAGTAGCCGACGATGTGGATCTTGGGGTACTTGGCGAAGATCTTGTTCCAGACGGCGATGGCGCCGACCGACAGCGGCGCGCCCGGCAAGCCGCGGTCGATCAGGATGTTGCCCTTATAGTGCAACGTGGCGGCCAGCCACTCGGCGCCCCAGGGCTGCTGGTCGTTCTGACCGCTATCGAACTTCCAGGCGCAGGGCGCGGACACGATCTGGTCGAACGACATCATCAGGATACCCTGCGCGCACCCCCGTGCGATCGTCGAGTTGAGCGCGTCGTTGGAGCCCGCGTCGATCAGGATAGCGTCCGGGTGCGTCTGGATGATGTTGTTGAGCGACGCGATCTGCGCCGCCACCGTGTTGTCGACGTTGACGACGTGGAGGTTCACCCGCCCGGCGTCGGGCCCCTTCAGGGCCAGCACTTCCGCCGAGTGCTCCATCTGGACGCGCCAGTCGTTGCCCAGGTAGTTGTTGGAGAGGTAGATCGTGTAGACCTTCGCGCGCGGCTGGGCCGCGGCTGCGCGGCTCGCGACGCCGGTAGACGCCAGGATCAGGACCGTTAGAGCTATCGCGATCGCCTTGAACAGTGTCGAACCACGCATTGCGAGGACCTCCTAGCCACGAACTCACGCTCACGTCGGAGCGCGCATCATCTCTTGGCGCTGCGTCGCGCCACGCGCGCCACGGCGAAAATCGTGCCTCCGTCCGACGCGCTCAGGCCGATTATAACCTGCCTACGGTAGACTGTCAACAGTCTACCGCCCACCGCCGGCGAGGTAATGGGGTGCCGCGCCCGATTGACAAAACGGTTTTCATACTCTACAATTGATGTTAACAGTATACAGTTGTCGATAATGGAGTGAATTCTGTGCGGTGTGCGGAGGCAGGAGACTGCTACCGGCCGGAATTGCGGTTCTACCGGACTCTCGGTTGGACAAACAATCTGCCCGCCCTCGGCATCCTCTACGCCGCCTTCACCGCGCCGCGCGGCTGCTGGATCTTGACGTCCTCCTTCGACATCATCCCCAACAAGGTGATCGACGCCTCGCGCCTCGACGGCTGCGGTCTACTCGGCGTTCTGTGGTAGTCCAGGTCGCCGCGCGCCACGATCATAACGATAGAAACGACGGATGAAGGATGGGGATGACGATGCCGCGAGTGGTGGTAACGGATTACACGTTCGGAGAGTTGGACCGGGAATGCGCCGTCCTGGAACCGCTTGGTTGCCAGGTGGATGCCGCGCAGTGCCGCACCGAGGAGCAGGCCAGCGCGCTCGTCCAGGGCGCCGACTACGTCATCACGCAGTTCGCCCCGCTAGACGCCAGTGTGGTCGCGGCGATGGATCGCGCCAGGTTGATCGTGCGCTACGGTATCGGGGTGGACAACGTGGACCTGGCCGCCGCGGCGGCGCGCGGTATCCCGGTGTATAACGTCCCCGACTATTGCATCGACGAGGTGGCCGATCACACGCTGGCCCTCATCTTGTCGCTGACCCGCCAGACGGTGCGCCTGACGGTGGGCATCCGCGCGGGGCGCTGGGGCAGCCCGCCCGCGATCGAGAACTTCCGTGCGTTGCGCGACATGACCATCGGGGTCGTCGGGTGCGGGCGCATCGGGCGCGAGGTCATCCGGCGCCTCCTCCCATTCAAGCCGCGTATCCTGGCCTATGACCCGCTGCTCTCGGCCGACGACGCGCGCGCGCTGGGCTGTGAGCCCGTGCCGCTGGAGCGGCTGTGGGCCGAGAGCGATCTGGTCACCCTGCACCTGCCAAGCACCGCCGAGACGCGCGGCCTCGTCGACGGCGATACGATCGCGCGGATGAAGGACGGCGCGCTGTTGGTCAACGTCGCGCGCGGCGCCATCGTGCGGACGCCCGCGCTAATTGAGGCCCTGCGCGGCGGCAAGATCGGCGGCGCGGCCCTCGATGTGGTCGACCCCGAGCCCATCGACGATGATAGCCCGCTGCTCGAGATGGACAACGTGGTCATCACCAGTCACATCGCGTCGGCGAGCGTGCGCGCGGGACAGGCGTTGCGCGCGCGGGTGACCGACATCGTGGCCGGAGCGGTACGCGGGGACGCCTTGCCCCCCAGTGTGAATGGGGTCGCGTCGCCGCGCGGCTAGGCGGCGCGCTGCGCTGCGCTGAAGCCGGTGGGCAGGCCGATATGTGCTGGCATAGTGACGGGATGAGTGCGATGAGTACGGACATGTTCGACCTCTCCGGCAAGGTGGCGTTGGTCACGAGGGTTGGGGCGACCGGTGACTCCTCGGGGCGACCGTAGGCGGACGGCTGGCGCGCCCGACGAGCGGGTATACTGTCTACAGTTAGCACCCCGTCGTCATGTCCATCGTGAGGCGCAAGAGGCGTGGGCTGATAGAGTTGAGTAGGTCGTTAAAGAAGATGAACGCACCGCGTATAGAGGTCGTGAAGCCGGAAGCGCTGTGGCACAGAGTGGTGGAGGCGATGCGGCGCGCCATTGTCGTCGGCGAGTTGGCGCCCGACACCCATCTGAAGGAGCCGGTGCTCGCCGAGATGTTCGGCGTGAGCCGGCTGCCCGTGCGCGAGGCAATCGCGCAGCTCGAGCGCGAGGGCCTGGTGCGCATCGAACCCCGGCGCGGCGCCTACGTGGTCGGCGTCACCGAGCAGGACATCCACGACATCTACGAGTGCCGTCTACTGCTCGAGACGTATGCCATCGAGCGGACGGCGCGGCGTATCGACGTGGAGGGCGTGGCCGCCCTCAACGCGCTCATCGCCCGCATGGAGGCGGCGATGGCGGCGGGGCAGGTACAGACAGTGGCAACATCGGATATGGCGTTCCATCGTCTCATTATCGGTCTGTCGGGCAACCGTGCCCTCTCCAATGCCTGGGAGCCGCTCGCCCCTTTGATCGAAACGGCCCTGGGCATCGCCGAGGCCACCGTCGAGGACCTGCCACAGGCGGTGCACGGGCACCTCGACATCGTGGTGGCCCTGGCCCGGCACGACGTCAGAGTGGCGGTCGAGTTGCTGGGCGACCACTTGCCCGGCGGCGAGAGGCTGGTCCACGACGCCATCAGGAGTGGACGCGCTAGGTACGACCATGCCCTGCGGGCATAGAAGAAGAGTAGCGCGCGGCCGCCCGTGCGGCACGCCCATCATGGCGACGACCCATGCCGGCCGCCATGATGGGCGTGGCCCCGCGACGTGAAAGGAGAACGACTACACATGGTAAGCGCACCGAGTGTCCCCTTGACCCAGACGGAGGTGCTCTCCCTGTATCGGCACATGCTGCGGATCAGGCGTACCGAGGAGCAATTGGTCAGGGCACACCAAAAAGGGTTAATCCCCGGAGCCTGCCACACCTATATCGGCCAGGAGGCGGTGGCGACGGGCGTCTGCGCCCACCTGCGCGCGGCCGACGTCATCTTCAGCACGCACCGGGGGCATGGCCACGCGCTTGCCAAAGGGGTCACGCCCCGCGCGCTGATTGCCGAGTTGCTGGGGCGCTCCACAGGCGTGTCGCACGGACGCGGGGGCAGCATGCACCTGTTCGCGCCGGAGATTGGCCTGATGGGCACCAGCGGCATCGTGGGCCCGAGCATGCTGATGGCGACGGGGGCGGGATACACCTTCAAGATGATGGGGACGGACCGCGTCAGCGTAGCCTTCTTCGGGGACGGGGCGGTCAACAACGGCGCGTTCCACGAGGGCGTCAACATGGCCGCCATCTGGGACCTACCCGTGCTCTTCGTCTGCGAGAACAATCTCTACGCGACGGAGGTGCCGTTCTCCTCGGTGGCGCGCAACCCGCACGTGGCCGAACGGCACGCCGCCTATGGCCTGCCCGGCGTGTCCGTCGATGGGAACGATGTCATCGCCGTCTACCAGGCGGCGGAGGAGGCGGTGCGCCGCGCGCGCGTCGGCGCGGGACCGACGCTCCTGGAGTGCCGGACGTATCGCACGCGCAGCCATTCCGAGGGCATGCGCGATGCTGGCTATCGCACTCCCGAGGAGGTCTCCGAATGGAAGGCGCGCAGCCCGATCACGCGTCTGAAGGAGCAAGCGATCTCCGACGGCACGGTTCGCGCCGCCGACATCGAGCTGATCGAGTCGGAGGTGGCGGCCGAGGTCGAGGAGGCCATGCAGTTCGCCGTCGATAGCCCGTGGCCGGACGCGGCCACGGTGCTCGACCATGTCTACAGCGACGGCGCCGGACTGGGGGCATACGACTCCGGACTGGGGGCATGATGCGCGAGCTGACGTTTACCGCCGCGGCGCGCGAAGGACTGTCCGAAGAGATGGCCCGCGATCCGGCGGTGTTCGTGATGGGGGAAGGGATCGGCGAGCGGGGCGGCAACTGGGCCACCACCGTCGGCCTCTATGAGACGTATGGCCCCTGGCGGCTGCGCGATACGCCCATCTCCGAGCGCGGGTTCACGGGGCTGTGTACCGGCGCGGCCCTCGTCGGCGGCCGCCCCGTCGTCGATTTCATGTTTCTGGATTTCCTGCTCGACGCCATGGGTGAGATCATCAACCAGACGTCCAAGATGCAATATATGAGCGCGGGGCGGCTGACGATGCCCCTTGTGTTCCGGGGCAGCATCGGCGTCGGCTTCGCGTCTGCGACGCACCACTCCGGCAACTACTATCCCATGCTGGCGCGCGTTCCGGGGCTGCGCGTCGTCGTCCCGGCGACCCCGCGCGACGCCAAGGGCCTGCTCAAGACCGCGATCCGCTCGGATGACCCCGTCTTCTTCTTGGAGCACAAGGCCGTGCTCAATCTCAAGGGGCCCGTGCCGGAGGATGAGTATCTGATCCCGTTCGGCGAGGCCGCCGTGGTCCGTGAGGGAACCGACGTGTCCGTGGTCGCGGTCGCCCTGATGGTCCACCGCACGCTCGAGGCGGCCGAGGCGCTGGCGCGCGAGGGCGTCTCCGTCGAGGTGATCGATCTCCGATCAATCGCGCCCCTGGACATCGAGACGATCCTCGCCTCGGTCCATAAGACGGGCCGCTTGCTGATCGTCGACGAGGACTACGGCCCCTTCGGCGTCGGCGCCGAGATCGCGGCTCAGGTGATGGCCCGCGCCTTCGACGATCTGGACGCGCCCGTCGCCCGCTTGAATGGGGCCTTCGCGCCGGTGCCCTACAGCCCACCGCTGGAGGCGGCGATGCAGCCCGACCTGGCGCGGATCGAGCGGGCTATCCGCGATGTGCTGGCCGAGTAGCGCCGGCGGACGTGGGACAGGGTCTGTGAAACGTCGTCGGTGTAGCGACGGGAGAGGCATCTCTGGGAGCGCGTGGCGCTCGCTGCGCTGCTCGCCCGTCCCGGGCGCTGGGACGGGCGAGCAG
>JAABUQ010002218.1_pt1 | contig 39193 bp, 29 predicted proteins | sample 5560001 | NCBI WGS metagenome assembly JAABUQ01 (sample SAMN10711888, study PRJNA513371) | rock metagenome | isolation source: Antarctica rocks | place: Antarctica: Victoria Land, Finger Mt nord | collected 2015-12-18 | reverse complement strand
CCTTTTGCTGAATAGCCCAGTCCCTCTGATAACAGTTTCACATGCGCCCAAAAGTGACGAGGCTGTGCCTGAAATGTTGTAACGGGTCTCATTGGTCACTCACTCGCTTCATCAAGTCAGACATACTCAAGTCAAGTGCTTTTGCCAGTTTTTCTATATTTTCCAGTGAAACATTACGTCTACCTCGTTCAAGATCACTAATATAGGTACGATGTAAATCTGCTCGTTCGGCAAAATCTTCCTGTGATATCTGTAGCTCATTACGGCGTTCACGAACAGCATGACCAAATCGTGTTTTAATATCGTGGACAGGTAGTTCACTCATAGAGAGAAGTGTAGAGCTTTGTCGCCAATACGTCTACAGACGATGAGTGACATGCTGATGATGACAAATTCTCAGAGGAACTTTCAAAGTTCCTGGGAAAAAGGTATTGACGAAATGGTGTGGGTGCGCTATACTGTTTGTGTTCGTAAGAGCAATATTCCTCGATAGCTCAACGGTAGAGCACTCGGCTGTTAACCGAGGTGTTACTGGTTCGAATCCAGTTCGAGGAGCTTCTCAAAAAAGGTCACCCCTGCTGGTGGCCTTTTGTTCTATCTATGGAGAACACAAGCAATGACGCGCATCACCATCCGTCCCTTACGGCTCACCGATGCCGACGATATCCATGAGTTGATGCATATGCCCAATGTTCTCTGGGGCACCTCGCGTCTCCCATCCACAACAGCAGAAGAGTGGCGCCAGACGATTGAGCAGTGGATACACGATGAGCACATGCATGTCTTTGCAGCGGACATTCAAAACAAGGTGGTCGGTATCGTGCGGGTGCGCGTTGGACAAGGGCGTTCAAAACACGTTGGCGACCTCGCAATGGCTGTACATGACAAGTATCAGGGGCAAGGCATTGGGAAGATGCTCATGCTGACCGCCATTGACCTCGCGGACAACTGGCTCAATCTCGTGCGTCTCTCTTTAGATGTGTATATTGACAACGAGCGTGCGATGCGTCTCTACAAAAACTTCGACTTTGAGATTGAGGGGCGTATACGTGCCAGCAGTTACCGCAATGGTAAGTATATCGACAGTTATCTTATGGGCCGCCTTCGTCCGCAAGCCCAACATGGGTATGCTGAAAGTGTAATGCAACTGCCTGTAACATCGTCATCCTCTACACTACCTTCCAACGACACGTCGGAGACAAACGAATGATGCAGGAGTATTCAGTTCTGTTCAAAAGTCTCGTTCAAGCCTTGCCCTCACCTATTCTTATCATTGACCGTACATTGACTATTCTTTCCGCAAACGAGGCTGCCATCCGTATTTCTGGTATACAAGGGACGCTTGTAGGGCAGACACTAGAGCAAGCATTTCACGACACTGGGCTTACGACGCTCGCGCAGACTAGTGTACAGACCGAAAGTGCTAGAAGAGGTGAGTCCAACAGAGGAAATACAGCAACAACATGGAATGTTTCGGTTACTCCATTAAACGATTCAGAAGAGACGACGCACGAGTACTCATTTTTCCTGGTGACAATCGAGGATGTCGCCGAGATGCAACGATTGGATCAGGTGCAGCGTGACTTCATTGCCAATATCTCGCATGAGTTACGTACTCCCCTGACCTCGATACGCCTTATCGCAGAAACGCTAGAGGATATTGTTGACACCGACCCCGATAAAGCGCAGGAGTTTGTGGAGAAGATCGAGGTTGAGGCACAATACCTCAACGATATGGTATCAGAATTGCTTGACCTGTCGCGTATCGAGTCGGGACAAGCGGCGATGATGATTGAGCCAATAGAGGCGGAGCGCCTGGTACATGAGGTAATGGCTCGTATGTTACCACTCGCGCAACGTCATCGTGTCACACTACGCACCGATATTCAGCAAGGGAAGACATTTGTTGCGGCAGATAGCAGGCAAATTACTCGTGTATTGGTCAATCTGGTGCATAACGCTGTCAAGTTTACTCCTTCCGGCGGTACAATCACAATGGGTACCACGCTCCTTTCTGAGCAGCGTATGCAGGTTTTTTTTGTGCACGATACGGGAGTTGGCATTCGTAGCGAAGAACTACTCCGCGTTTTTGAGCGTTTCTATAAGACGGATCGTGCACGCTCGAAAGCAGACTATTTTGGTCCTGGCGGTGGAGGGACAGGACTAGGGCTTGCCATTGCACGTCATGTGGTAGAGGCACATGGCGGACGTATCACCGCGGAAAGTGTCCTGGGCCAAGGAAGTACATTTACATTCACGTTACCTAGCGCTGAATAGCATAGAGATACACACTGGCATCTTTTTTGTGGTAGTATTACATCTTGTATAGGATGATTTATCCAGAAGGATGCCATGATGGAGCAAGAGCTAGAAGGCCGTTTACGACACACAAGTAAGGAACACCTTCTTTTACTCATACAGGAACTCATACAACGCTATCCACTATTGGAAACAGAGGTTGCTGCGCTTTTGGACAGGGATGCTTCCAAACAGCGTGCGGCACTTCACATAGAGGAGATAGCAGAGGGCGATAATGACCTTAATGAGGAGAACACCGATGAGGATTGGAATTTTGGGGGTGACGTGCTAGCAGCCCTACATCCTGTTTCCTCGCCTATTTTGTTACCTCTTGATCGTGAGGTATGTCGGCAACGCATTGCAGGCTATCTGGCACGCTTACAACAAGGAGAGTCATTGCAGACACTTGCAGGAGACCTGGATGCGCTTTTAGACGAGGCAGAGACACGTGCAGAGCATCATGACTATTCTGGAGCGATGGATGCCTATGCGATTGTGCTTGATGAACGCCTAGCTGGACGGAACGAAGAACTCGTTCATTTGCTCGACAAGGCGATAGACGATATTATGCCTATCCTGGAAACCCTGCTGAGTGAGGCGAGTAGCAATATTTTGTTTGAAACGTCCGCACTCACACCGCTGCTGACACTAGAGATGCGTCAGGAGTGGTTAGTGCGGCTCTTTACGTTATGGTTACGCCGTTTGGATGCACACCATATTGAAGAGAATGTACCGGAGATTATGCTTAACGTCGCGTGGAGTGAGGATGTTGCCTTATTGCGCAGCTTAGTACAGGAAGAGCTTCAAAAGCAGCCAATGAGCGAACGTTCTAACATTGTCGATTTCACACAACAGTACCGTACTAGGACGCTTGATAAATTCCTTAAAGAACTTCCACGCGCGTAATATTTATACATTTTGGGGAGAAAAATTGTTGCAATGTTATGCAATTGTATGGTAACATCATTGACACGTAACTCATCTGCCATTAGACCAACGAGCGACCACTATTACGTAAACTAACTGGCACCTCTTGGAGTCACCCGTTGGTCTACCGGAGTATCATTACGCTTCATTCTCAGTGCCAATATGGGTACGCTCTTGTATAAAATTGTATCTATTAGGTACAATAAGTGGGGTAGTAGTGCGAGTGGACAAGACAAGAAGGAAATTGTGGTATGAACAAATTCATTATGGTGATCGATGACTCACCAACCGTGCGTAAAATTATAGAGACATGCTTGAGACGGGAGGATTTTGATGTCCGCGGTTTTACGGATGGGGTTGAGGCGATGCACTGGATTACGAATGCTCCAGAGGCACGTATTCCTGATCTTGTCTTGCTCGACATTAATCTCCCAAAGATGGATGGGTATGAGGTTGCGCGTCGCTTCAAAACAAAAGCTGCCTTCAATAACACTGTTATCATCATGCTGTCGCGGCGCGATAGTGTGATTGATCGCCTCAAAGGTCGTCTTGCCGGAGCCAAAGACTACATCACGAAGCCATTTAAGACACAAGAGATTGTTTCTATCGTTCAGGAGCAACTGAATGTTCATGCAGCGACGAATTAGTGGACGAAAGTAGGAACAAGTGATTGAGGCTGCATGATGAAGGACGATTCCGCACTCTTTTCCGTATCCCCTGACGCCTACGCAGAATACCTAGAACATTTAAGTGATGCTGAGTTTTGGAATTATGCGTATGAAAAGGCGCATACACCACACTCGACACGTTCTACACAAGCCCTTACTTCCATAGCCACACCGCCTGACAACATGCTGACTTGTCTTACCTGTGAACTTCGTACTGCACATTGTATTCTACCGCTGACCATCATCCGTGAAATACTTCTAATGTCGCAGCATCTCACTCTCTTGCCCGCTATCCCATTCTGGATGCTCGGCATTCTCTCGTGGCGAGGCGAGACGATAGCAGCGATTGACCTTTGCTCTTACCTTACAAAGAACATTTCATCTCCTTTGCAAGACCCCGTCATCCTCATTGTACAGCATGAAGGCATTTCCTTGGCTTTGTGCGTCCTCTCCATCAGTTCTACTCTCACGTTTGTCAACTCGAACCAATTTCCGCCATTTAGCCTATCCTCCACGCTTAAAGAGGTCGAGGTGCCCGTGGGAATAGTTGGAGTATGGGAACAGGAAAATGCAGAGCAAAAGCAGACGCTTGTGCTTGACATACCTGCGCTCATCAAAGATGTGGTGCAGTCAGTGTGTAGAGAGGAAGGATAGCTGTGAGTGAAGACCTTTTCCCCCCTGAACACGAGAATGCAGAAGAGCCTCTGTCCGCAGATGATCTAGCTATTCTTCAAGCCTTTGATGCAATGGATACATGGCAACATACAGATACTCCTGTATCTCCTCTCTCACAAAGTCAGGATGCTGAATTTACCGACGAGGATATGCTGTTGCTCTTTGTCACAGAGGTAGACGAAGATATTGGACAAATGAGGCGTGCACTGAGCCAATTAGAGGAGGATGACACGCTCAATGTGACACAGGTTACAGCGCTGCGTCGGATTGCACACAAGATACGCGGCGCGGCGGGCGCGATGGAGTGTCATGCGATAGCCTCCATCGCACGACACATTGAAGATGTGGCAACACAAATCATGAACAGGTCGCTCTTGCCGTTGGTTGGATTGAACGTGCTTGTACAAGCTGTGCTTGCGCTAGAGGTGACACTACAAGACTTCTTAACGCAGGGTCAGGAGAGTGATGCGCCGTTACTTATGTTAGAGCACGAGCTTGAGCAATTGACCATCGCGCTACAGTTTCCTCAAGAAGGTGCTAATCCTACTACGACACCATTGGCAAAGCCAAGCCCCCTTATCTTGGAAGAGGAAGATACTTCCCCTGACGATGAACAAGATACGCAAGCATACCCACCTCTGCCAGCAAGTATTTCCATTGAAGCGCAACGTTTTGAACGACTTCTCTGTCAAGCTGAACTGCTTGCAGAGGCACGTACGCCACTCGAAAATGCACAGAAGCAGGTAGAAGTCGCTTTGGGCGAACTGCACACAGCACAGGGACGATTGCAGCGACTCGAACGTTCCCTCATAGGCCTTGCACTTCCACTCCATACGCCACGGAGTATTTCTCGTCTTCCCGCTTCGTCACTTGTTGAGCGCATGTTGAAAGAGGCCACGCCACGCAGTAGTATCTTGCGCAAGCGTACTCTTGAACAACGTCTTCATCTATCAAAAGTACATGAGAAGGGAGAATGGGACGAATTAGAATTCGAGCGTTATAACGAACGTGATAGAACAGTTCTTGCGTTACGCGATGCGATGGCACAAGTAACGGTTGCAAACACTCATGTACAACGTACATATGCTCATCTTTCCGAAGTCACGCAACACTATATGCAACGTGCAACGGACGTTCATACTCATCTACATCTGCTGCGTCTGACACCACTCAGCGTACTCCTACCACGTTTGCAACGTGTACTAACAAAGCATGCGCCGCATGTGCTCTTTGAGGTCGTTGGTGAGACGACAGAGATCGACCAGGACATCCTTGATACGTTGGCAGCACCGCTGGCTACGCTAATACGTACTTGCATTACTAATACACACAGTTCAGATGAAGAGTCTGTGTCTGAGGCACGTCGTGTCTGGCTTCGTGCTTCCGCGCTTGGAAACGAGGTTACGCTAGAGATAGGCTTCTCAATGACGGTTCAAGGTGGAGCATTGGATGTGGTGCAACCATTCGTGCAGCAAGTTGGGGGAACGGTTGTGTTGCAGCGTAACACAGAGGACAACGTAAGTTTCTTTCTACGCTTCCCTCGTTCACAAGGAACAGTACGTGGTTTACTTGTACGTGTCGGCGACCAATATGTTGTCATTCCCTTCTCGCATGTGCAACGTGTCAGCGATGAGCAACACGAAAAGCCTGATATTGTGTATCACCTGTACAAACTGTTGAATTTTCCCTATGAACCAGACATCCACCATCGTGTCACTCCTATCATCATGCTACCACAAGGTCATTCGCGTTTGACTACGGGTATTCTTGTCGATGAGGTGGTCAGCGATGTCAATGTTATCGTCAAGCCTCTTGCAAGCTATTTACAGCGACCGGGGATTGCGGGGACTGTACTCGATGGCAAAGGACATGTGTTGTTGCTCCTAGACATCCCAGCCTTGCTGAGACACTACTACACAAGAGTACGTCACCATACGCTTCCTGAAGACAACAAAGCGGTAAAAATCTCAAAGACTCAGCACCTGGCCCTTATTGCTGATGATTCGATGTTGCTCAGAAAATCACTCGTCCGCACACTCGAACACGCGCATTATGATACAATTGAGGCAAGCGACGGCTTAGAAGCACTAGACCTGCTCACACAAAACCCGCCAGATGTGTTTCTCCTGGACATGGAGATGCCAAATCTGAATGGCTCTGATCTGCTGAGCATCATGCATATCTATCCCGAATTGCATGATGTAAAGATTATCATCCTTACCTCACGGGCTACCGAGAAATATAAGCAACACGCCCTTGAATTGGGGCACACGCATATCTAACGAAGCCATGTCCATCCAACGTGCTGTTGGAGACAATTGAAGGACTACTACAATAAAAAATGGAGCTGGTAATTGGTGGTGCCAATTACCAGCTCCATTTTTTATTGATTATCTGTATGATGCGGGAGCGGACTCGATAGCACCCGTTTCGACCATGATTTCGCGCAGCTGCTTGGCGTCTACCGTCTCATGCAGACGTAGGGCTTTGGCAACACGATCAAGCGTTGTACGATGTTCTGTAAGCAGACTGACAGCACGATCATGCGCACGTTTGACGATACGGTTGACCTCTTCGTCAATAACGGTTGCCGTGCGTTCACTGTACTCGCGTGAGCCGCTTGCCAGTGATGTACCAGCGAAGGGGTCTTCGCGCTCACTATACGAGATGGTACCGAGACGATCACTCATACCCCATTTTGTAACCATCTGGCGTGCAATTGCTGTCACGCGTTGCAGATCGTTTTCTGCACCTGTGGTGATACGCCCAATCGCAACCTCTTCTGCTGCACGTCCGCCAAGCGCGGTAACAAGCTGGGACTCAAGGTAGCTCTGCGTATAGTTATAGCGGTCATCAACGGGAGTATACATTGTCACACCTAGCGCCTGACCGCGTGGCACAATCGTCACTTTGGTTACAGGGTCAACCAGATCTTGCAACAGACCTGTAAGCGCATGTCCACCTTCGTGATAGGCTACGACGTTCAAGTCTTCCTCACTCAGGATAAGCGGACGCTCTGCACCAAGCAGAATCTTGTCCAGTGCCTCATCAAAACATGACTGATTGACAGCATCGAGATTGCGGCGTGCAGCGAGCAATGCAGCCTCGTTAATCAGGTTTGCAAGGTCGGCACCAACCATACCAGTGGTGGCACGTGCAATGGTGATGAGGTCCACGTCCTTCGCCATTGGCACATCTTTCGCGTGAATTTTCAGGATGGCAAGGCGACCATTCCAATCGGGACGGTCGACGGTAACGCGACGGTCAAAGCGACCTGGGCGTAGCAGAGCTTTGTCCAAGCCATCGGGTCGGTTGGTTGCAGCGATGACGACAACAGCCTGACGCGCATCAAAACCGTCCATCTCGACCAGCAATTGGTTCAATGTCTGTTCGCGCTCGTCGTTGCTGTTAATGGTCGAGCCGCGCTGCTTACCAACGGCATCGATTTCGTCGATAAAGATGATACTCGGCGCTGCTTTCTTGGCCTGATCGAACAGGTCACGCACACGGCTGGCACCAACACCAACCAGCACTTCGACAAACTCGGAACCGCTCATGGAGAAGAAGGGAACACTTGCCTCACCTGCAACAGCGCGTGCCAGCAGTGTCTTACCTGTTCCCGGAGGTCCCACGAGCAAGACACCACGCGGAATTTTGCCGCCGAGTCGCTGGAACTTGGCTGGTGTTTTCAGGAAGTCCACAACCTCTACGAGCTCGTTCTTCGCCTCATCAACACCTGCGACATCCGCAAAGGTGGTGGTTGGCTTGTCTTCTAGCACAACCTTCGCCTTGCTCTTGCCAAAGCTAAAGATGTTTTGCTGGCTCTGTGTCGCACGGCGTGCAATCAGGATAAAGACACCAAACACAAGCACCCAGGGCAACAGGCCAAAGAGAATGTTTTGCCATAGACTACCATCGTTGGCGGGCTTTGAATAATACTGCACACCGTGCTCATTCAGCAGCCTAATTAAGTTCTGGTCGCCATTCGGAAGCTGTGTGAAGTGATATTGTGTACCAACTTTGGTGTTACCACTGTTGTCAGTCACAGAAACAGCACTCTTGAAATTACCCGTGACCTCCTGACCCTGAAAGACAGCGTTTTTCACGTTGTTGTTCTGGACTTCTTGATAAAAGGTGCTATAGGGAACCTCAACGACATTGGGACCACTAGTAGCATTATTGTTGTTACCAGTAAAGTATGTAAATACCCAGTACCCCAACAACAGCATAACCACAATGAGCACACCTCGAACGAGAAGCGAGGTACCATCACGCTTCCCACCATTGTTGCCATTCGCGCCACTACCATTAGAATTTGGGCGCTGTGTACCACGTGGCCCTGAGTCATTTGGATTCTGGTACATATATATCGCCTGAGCGTCCATCGTTTCAGACCTGCTCTTTCTCGTCCGTACAGGGGTGTACAGAGAATTCATGAATTACCGATTACTTCTATTTTACACGTAGATGCGATGTCTCGTCTACGTCTTGCTCTATAAATTGGTAGAGCGATAAATAGGGTGTCATAAATTGGACCCTACATGTATTGGAATACGTAATAGATACGTTTTAGATCACTAAAAGTTACGCTGTAGCGCGTACGCGGTTACGCATAGTGATATCTACTGTACTGACGTTGTAATGAAGAATTTCGTGTACACCTAAAGAGGGCGAGAGTGTGTAAAGCCAGTGTCTGTACCAACTCCTCGCGTGAAATGGCTTCTGTTACCTGTGTTATACTACTCATCAAAAAGCTCCTTTGATATGTGAAGAAGGATTGTTTTCCCATCATGTTATAGAGGCTTTTCTGATGTCACTTCTCTAAACTCATTCTTTCTTAGGTCGATGCATATTGGGAGATCGCAAGAGCTTCCATTGCACCACGACCAAAAAAAATAGTAGCAAGAAACGAGACATACATGACTGAAGCAACGCAACCCCGAAGAGAAGAACGTGTTTCAATGTCGTCGATGCTCGCATTGGCATCCTGGCGTTTACGTTCGACCTGGTTTTTGCTGCTTGTTATCGCGTTTGGTATTATTGTTGCGGTTGTGGTCGCCTCTGCCATCCCACTTTTTTCGAGTGTGATGACAACTGCTGGACTAAGAAGCACGCTTAGATCGACGCCAGAGAATACTGAAATGGCCTTGAATACAGCGACCCAAATGGTCTCAACACCAATTGCGCGAGCCGTGCATAATCAGTTTGCTTCCCTCTTCCATAGCAATTTAGGGAACAGTATTTCTCTTGAGCAGTCAGCTCTGTTAAGCGGGGACTTTTCCTTTGTCTCATTGCACCAGAACACAACTACCACTCTCTATGGCACTCCTATGCAACAGGCAGCACCGCATCTTCATGTACTACAGGGCAGACTCGCGCAAATGACGCAACCGTCAGCGACCCAGATTGAGATGGTGATGACTCCTGCTTCAGCAAAGCGTCTGGGACTGCACATTGGCTCGACGTTTCCACTTCTGTTAAAATACGTTGCGGCTAGCGGACCGGCACAACAACACATCACGGCGCATCTTGTCGGGCTACTTGAAGTGACATCAAAAAATGCTTCCTACTGGCATGGCAACGATTTCAACCCCGTCTCATCGGTAAATGAGGGCACCTCAACAGTGTACCAATATACACTACTTGTCCCTTATGACGCACTGCTTGCACTTTTCGACCATTTAGCCCCTCTGTCTGGAACAGATGGCGCGGTCTCTCCCTCTCCTGATGGCTATACGTTCCTTTGGTACTATCGCCTGGACTCCTCACAAGTGACGGTAAATAACCTTGACGACTTTATTACTCGCTTCGCCACACTTCGTTCCACCACGACAGGTTTATACGGCAGTTTAGAGTACGGTGAAAACTATAACTCGGCAACATTTCCCTACCTTATTCGGGTTAATCTCACAACGGCCTTACTGAGTGGCGACAGTAGTCCTAGTGTCCTGGAGTTGTTCCGTGGTCGTATCGACGTGGCACGGATTCCTATCGGCGTCTTTGGGTTACTCAGTATTGCGTTGATTCTGTTCTTTGTCAGTCTGATGACCTCGGTGCTGATCGATCGTCAGACCGATACACTTGCGATTTTACGAAGTAGAGGGGCAAGCCGTGGACAAATCTTTGGAATATTGTTTATACAAGGTGCTATTCTGAGCATCATTGGTCTTGTGATAGGACTCCCTTTAGCAATAGTAACAACGCTTTTGCTGGCACAACGTGTCCTACCAGCTTCCTTCCTCGACGCCCTCGATGTTCTTACACGTAATCCATTCTTAGCAACACTGGGAGCGATATGGTATGCTCTTGGTGTGACGCTGGTTGCGCTTTTGACGATGAGTGTTTCGCTCTTCTTTGTTGCGCGCATGGATATTCTCTCGCTTCGTCGGACAGCAGCACGCGCTAGTAAGCAACCTTTCTGGCAGCGTATCAACCTTGATATTATTGCGGGCGTTGTCGCGCTCGTCGCCTATGGTCTCTCGCTGTATGTAACAAGCGTGGGCAATGTGCTCTCAAGTGATGCACAGGTGCTTCTTGCGACTCCTTTGACAGTGGTTGCACCTTTCTTCCTTATCGTGGGGTTCCTGTTCCTGTTCCTGCGTCTCTTTCCGTTGCTCTTACAATGGGGAGCGTATCTTGCGGCACGGGGAAGGAGTGCGGTTTCGCTGCTTGCCTTTGCACAGATTGCTCGCTCTCCACGTCAGTCGTTGCGTCTCACCACGTTGCTCGCGCTGGCGGTCTCGTTTGCGCTTTTCACGCTGGTCTACAACGCAACAGAGGCACAACACATCCAGGAGATCGTCAATTATGAGACAGGAGCTGACATTGGCGCTGGCCTCATCTCTCCCGATAATAGTTTGTCGCAGGTGCTCAACCAGTATCAGTCTATTCCAGGTGTGCGCTCCGCGAGCGCTGGGCATATCGATCAGGGACGAGGAGGTACAGCCGATATTACGATGAGTGTCAGCGAAGTTGATCCTGTAAGCTTTGGCAGTACTGTAATTTGGCCCTCACCACAAGCTTATCAACACGCTCGCCCGCTCTTATCACAATTGGTCGTGTTACGACCAACCGTAGTTAGCAAGGACGACCCAATACCTGCTATCGTCGATCAGACAACTCTCGACAAACTACTGTTGCATGTTGGCTCGACCTTCACCGCCATACTCAACAACGATTCGTCTCACACCGTATATTGTATGATTATCGGTGTCGTGGACTACATTCCAACCACGAAAGATCATATTGTGACTAGGCATAACAGCGACTCCACACAGGGGGCTGTGTTGATTGACTATCAAACGTATACTCATATCATAGTGCTAAACGCTCAACAGGATAAAAACCGAGTTGGCCCTATTTCGCTGCCATCCATCAATCAGGTCTGGTTACGTACACATGATGATGCTGGCTCAGTAGCAAGTGTGCGAAGTGCTCTTAACAATCCTCAGTATCGTCTGACGCAAATCGTTGATCGGCGTCTACTCCTTGCCACACTGCAATCCGACCCTCTCTATGTAATTCTTGTAGGAGTGCTTGGGCTTGGGACTATTGCAACCCTTTTGCTCGCACTGATCGGTGACTTGCTCACGTCCTGGTTAAGCGCCTATACACGCCTGACAAATTTCGCCTTGTTGCGAGCACTCGGTATCACCTCTCGGCAAGTGGCAAGCATGTTAACCTGGGAACAAGCAATTGTCTATGGAACTGGCATCTTGCTGGGCGGTGGCTTTGGAATACTGCTTATAATATCTGTCATTCCAGCGCTCACCTTTACAAACCTCAACTCTAATTTAAGTAACGAACAGTTCTTCGCGTTACAGTCCGCACTGGCAACGCAATTTGTTGTGCCGCCATCGCTACCTTTCGTTCTGCTCATCCTTGTCGCCATCTATGGCATAGCACTGACAATCATGGTACGCGTCACCACGCAGTCAACTCTGAGTCAAGCACTGCGCTTGAGCGAAGACTAGTAGTCTGTTACGATCCAGCCAAATGGTGCTAGGAAGCCAATTATGCTGTTTGAAATAATGAACATCAAACAGCATAATCGGCTTCCTGCAATATCGTATAATCAATCCAGAGAACATCTATGTATGTAGAAAATAGAGTTGAGAATAAGCTGTGGAACACCGTTACGCATTGATCGTTGGCATAGAGAATTATACGGATACAGAACACTTCGTGCACTTGCCGTTCGCGCAGGCCGATGCACGCGCTCTGTACGAACTGTTAATAGACCCGGAACGCGGAGGCTGGCGTCCAGAGGATGTTGTGTACCTTGAGGGTAAGACGGCGAACCGCGATGAGCTAGAGAGCCAGTTGCGTGATTTATTTCTGGTTCGCACACAGGCCGATGACCTGGTGCTCTTTTATTTTGCGGGTCATGCCTTTCTCGATTCCGCCACACAGGATGGCTATCTCGCGCTTTCTACGACGCATGCAGAGAGACCCGTTACCGGACTACACATACCGACCTTTGTCGATCACTATTTATACGACTCAAAAGCGGGCAACATTCTCACGCTACTCGATATCTCGCACGCAGGAGCGAATTGGCGTCAACGCAGAGATCACGAGGACGCCTCTCTCCTCTTTGGACAGTCGTTGCTCGACCTGCCTAAAGAGAAGGGACGTGTCATCTTAGCCTCGCATCGTCTCGCTGAGGTATCACAGGAGCAGATGGAGCAGGGCTATGGTGTGTTTATGTCGCACTTACTCAATGGCTTGGAGGGCGATGCTGCAAATCCACGTACAGGACGTATTACCCTCGGCACGCTCTACGATTATCTGGACGAGCAGTTGCAAGAGAACGAGGAGCAGTATCCACAGAAGTTCGGCTATGAACACGGCGCGATGACGCTCATCGAATGGGCAGAATGGCGCACAGCCTCTGCTCCACAACCACTCGCGAAAGGACGTAGCGTCTCAGCCATTGATGTTATTCCACTGCACATTTTAACGGGCCATCGTGGACACGTCGACGATGTCGTCTTCTCGCCTGATGGCTTGCTCGTCGCCTCCTGTGGCGAAGATATGACGGTACGCCTGTGGTCTACGGAGGCTGGCACGCTACTTCACACATTAACAGGACACGAGGGGGCCGTGATGGGCGTCGATATCGCTCCCGATGGCAGAACTGTTGCCTCGTGCTCAGAAGATAAAACTATTCGTCTGTGGGATACTTCAACGGGTCAGCAACGTCAGGTGATACAGGGACATCAGAGCGCCGTATGGACCGTTGCCTTCTCGCTGAATAATCAGCACCTTGCCTCGTGCTCGAACGATGAGACAGTGCGCTTATGGAATCCGACAACGGGCGAAGCGCAAGCGACACTACAGGGCCATCATAACGTGGTCGTTGGCGTTGACTTCTCTTATGATAGCCACTATCTTGCCTCCTGCTCTTTTGACAAGAGCATCTGCCTGTGGGATGTCAGTACGGGAACGATGCAGAGACGCCTACGCTATAGTGATATTGTGTATGGTGTTGCATGGTCGCCACAGGGCAATCTATTGGCCTCTTGCTCTGCTGATGGCGCGATTTGCCTCTGGGACCCTACAACAGGCCAAATTGTGCAGACGTTAACAGGACACGATGGTGCGGTATGGACAGTGGATTTTTCTGCTGACGGTCGTCTGCTGGTTTCTGGCTCAGAGGATGGCTCACTCAAATTATGGGATGTCTCACAAGGTCGCGAGCTACAAACCATCAACCATCGCATCGAAGTCTACGGCGTCGTCTTCGGTGCCAATGGCCTACTTGCCAATAGTGCTGAAGATGGTGCTGTACGCATCTGGCGTACCGAAGTCGTCTAAGAATATTGAACACCTACCTGTACGGGTCTGATGTATCACACCCTATTCGTAACACATCATGATGGATGGAATTGAAAAGTGGTTCAACATCCTCCAACGGTGTGCAATGCTCATAGGGTGTGATACATCAGACTCGCATAAGGATTTACTTATGATATATCCACCAAATAGTCCCTATTTTGGCTAACAATTATAATGAACTCCTCCAGTTTGTGATAAACTTCCGTTTATACGAGGGAAAATGTATAATTTTGTCGTGTTCGTCGTCGCCATATATATTGAAATGTATTAAAAAATGACAGAGCAGCAAGAAAATACCACACAAGAACAAGTGAATAGCTATCATGAACCACAGGGTGATGTTGTGACGGTGGTTTTGACCGCAGACAATCATCTTGGTTTTGATGCGTTTGGGCAGCAAAAGCGCGAAGAGCGACAGCAGCACCTGCGTGATGCATTTCAACAGGCGGTCATATTTGCTATCGGGCAGAAAGCTGATTTCTTTATTCAGGCTGGCGACCTCTTTGATACAGCGACGCCAACTGAACGGGACCGCAGTTTTGTTGCTGCACGTCTAACACAATTGAAGCAAGCAGGAGTACGTGTTATTGCACTCGGCGGTCTACATGATACACCAACAAAGATGCAAGGCGAACACACCACGTCTGCGCCACAGATGAGTTATGCTCAATTAGATGCCTTGCAGTATCTTCCACCTCTTCATAAGGATGAAGAGGTTGAGCCACTACTTATCGAGACACATGGCATCATGGTCGGGGTGTGTGGCCTTAGCAGTGTTGGGGAGCAAGAAGGCGACCTATTAGCACAGCTGCAAATACAAAATAGCATTGAGCGCGCCACGCTCCCAATTCTGGTGCTTCATGCACCCATTGAGGGACTGACGGAGAACACAGGAGCAGAAACTACCCGCGCATACGTGACTCGTACCAGTATTGAGCAGCAACATATATTTCGCTATATGCTTGCTGGCTATTACCACACCTATAGCCACCAGCGCATTGGACAGACAGAGGTTATCGTTGCAGGAGCAACAGACAGCATAAATAGTATTCAACAGACACAGGAGCAACAGCCGGGATTTGTCTTCATGGGGCTTGCAGCAGATGGTTTGCGGTGGTGCAATCATATTATAGTAAATGCCCTACAGGCAAAACGTCTAGATATCGCAACAAGAGAGCTTTGGTCTGGCCCCGCCGGTACGACACCAACTGAGCGTATTCTTGAGCGTTTGGAGCCATTGTGCGATGCGGAGTCAATTATTCAGCTACGTCTCAAGGGCAAGTTAACACGTAGACAATATCATCAATTGGACTTGAACACGATTCGGCGCTATGGTGAGGAACACTGTTTTTCTCTCGCCATCGATGATAGCAACGTATCGCTTGTGTCAGATGCGGATGTGTTAGCAGTTGGGATAGGCGAACGCTTTTCACCACGCGAAGAGTTAATCGCAGTTGCGGAAGAGCGGATTGCCGATACACATGATGAGCAAGAGCAGAAGGCATTACGCAATACAAAGGAAGCATTACTTTTAGCACTGGATGATAGTAGGGGCACACGGTAACAGCGTTCTTCAGCGATGCAGAATGTATAGGACTCGATTTCTCGCGTCCATGTCGATTACCGACATGGAGGAGTGCGAACGGAGTATTTCAACATGATAATCCTAAAACATTTGACGGTCGAACGGTTCAGGCTTTTAGGCCAGTTGGACCTACACTTTCCACAGCGTGGCAGTATTCTTATTCAAGGGCCGAACGAATCAGGTAAATCTGCGTTGCTTGAGAGTATTTATTTCGCGCTCTATGGCGAGCCGCTACTATTTGACCAGGACAAACGTTCGCTCGACGACCTCATCTCCTATGGAGCCTCTATCGCAACCGTCACACTTACACTTGCCGTCAATACAACCGACCTCACCATCACCCGCCTTATCGAGCGCGGCAAGGGGCAGCACATCACGCTACACGTCCAGTGCCAGGGAAGTGCTGAAGAAGAGCTAATCACACATCTGGACTCCGCCAATGAACGCATCATCACGGAATTGGGACAAATGGACGGTAGCGCACTACGGAATTCCTGTTTGGTAGAGCAAAAGGGTCTTGACCGTCTGGAACACCTGAGTGGGAACGAACGCGAGACTACGGTGCGCAAACTATTGGGCCTGGAACACATGAGCCTCATCGGAGAGCAGTTCAAAGTTACACTACATGACGAACAACTCATGGAAGACACTACGCAGCGTCTACGTCTTGCCGAAGTTCAAGAACACATTCCAGTAGTAAGCAAGCAACTGGACGAGCTTGAAGTCGCGCTTGATGTAGTTGAGGTTGCCGAAGACCTGGCAGAAATCAGCACACAAGAAGCAGATATCGCGGAGCAGGAACTCGTAATCGAAAACATTCACACGCGCAGAACTGAACTCAAGAGTCGGCAGGGACGCATTCAGCAACTAAAATATGCTGATTCAACGCTGGAAGAGATTATCCGCTCCTATGATGAAATGGCAGAGGCAAGGCGTGAGTTGCCTCTCCTTGAACGGCTGATCGATGATTTAGAGCGACGCGAGCAAGAAGAACTACCCGTGTTGGAAAAGCGCGTCAACGAACTTGTCGAACTCACCAAATCGTTCGGTACATTGCAGCGCATGTCAAACGACTTACTGACAGCGGTGGATACCATTAAGGACCTGGAACAAGAGCTTAGGCGCCAGGAAGAGATAGAGGGCGATCTCAAGAGTATTGAAGCAGAGGTCGAGCACGCGCGTATCCACGTCACACAAGCACAAAAGGCGCTTTCAGAACTAGAAGACCGCCAGCGTGAAGAGCGTCCAATGTTAGAGGCGCGTCTTACGAGTATGCAGGTGCTTGTGAGTCGCCTTGCAGAGTTGCGTCGTCTCGAAGAGCAATATGTCGCACATACCGCAGACAAAAAACGCGCAGATGACAGCGAGGTACAACTCAAGAAGGTACAACGTGAACTGCATGATACCGAGCAGGAATTGACATTGGTTGAGGTCGAAGCAAAGCAGGTACAGCAGCAAGCTGAGGCACTAGAGAAACGTGGACGTCAGTTAAGCGTGCGCCGTCAATTGGAAGAATGGCAGCGCTTAAAAGGGCTTGCGCAGGGCTTGAGTGATGCAGAACAACATGTCCGTGCCGCTCATGACCAACAGGAGCACTTAACAACGGCAGCATTAGAGGCACGACGCAATTCTACAAAGTTCATGGGTCTTGTCATCTCCTGTACTGTCCTATGCTTGCTCTGTGCTGGTGGAGCTATTGTCGAATTCGCAGCAGGCGCACCCATTATCGGAGCTATTCTTGGCATCCTAGCACTTGTACTAGCCGCAGGGGCGGGCTTGTCCTTCCAGAATTATACAAAGGCACGCGCAGAAGAGGAAATCATTGATAGGCAGGTACAGGAGGCCATTAGCCACGTGCGTATGATGGTCGCTGCACGCGAAACGGCTATCCGTATGGGTGGCAACCATGAGGCACTCGATCAAGTCGAACGCGAACTACGTGACCTTACTGGTACCGTCCCACACGCTATTGAAGAGGCGCAAGCACTCTTACAACAAACACAACAGCAGCAAGACGAGAGCATTGCCAATCTCCAAGACCAGATTAAAGAGAAGCGCGATGAGGCGAACGCAGCACGCAACCAGGTTAATGTAACAATGGAGGCCGTTGCAAATCTGCGCAAGCAGCAAACACAACTGGAAGAATTGCGGAAGAGGCTCAGCACACTTGATGAACAGTTACGTGACGATCAAATGGCGCTGAGTCGTATGCATCAAGAAGTTACGTTGCTTGCAGGTCAGGAGGGCTTGCCTCAGCCTAGCATTAATGAGCGACTGCAAAGTGGCCCAGCCTTCAATGCCTATAGCGCTGGACCAATAACACCTGTACTGTGGAATTCCGAAGAGAGTTCCAGTGGTGTACCGGACCTGGAGGTACTGGTGGAAAACACCATCAAGGCTATCGAACACGAAATCGCCTCACTGGATGGCAAGGCTGACTTGGTGACGGAACTAACAAACCAGATTGGCATACATCAAAATGCGCTCGATGTGATGTTAACACGCAAAAGTATTGTTGAGGAACGTAACTCACGTTACCAGATAAACAGCCCAATGCAGCAAATCGAACGCACACGTGAACAGCAGAATGGCCTGCGTAGTGCGCTACAATCGCTACAAGAGTCGTTACGGCAACGCGTCAAGCCGCTTGGTGTCGTCTTTGGGCAGACCGCCATCAACAATGCAGAGGTCAGCACGCGCAAGCAGTTAGAAGAACTAAATGTCATCCTGGGTGGCAAATTCGCCCTACAAACTCAACATACAGCATATACAACATTGCTCAAAGAGGGTCAGGAATCGCTGGCGGAGCATTACAAGCAACTAGCAAAGTTCAGTAATTCGTTGGGCAGCTGGATTGTTCCGCCCAACCCTTTTGCGGAAGCTCTTGTTGCCTTACGCACGCGCTGTCAAAAAGAACTACAAGAGTCCAACGAAGATGCGATTGTAACGGAACTTGCCAACCTGCAAGCACAAGAAGGTGCGTCAAACGCGAAGATCGCGCTTTGTCGTCAGGAGATTGAGGAGGCACAGGAACGTATTGCTACGATGCTTGTACGACGTAATCGCCCAATGGTGCAGCAGTATACCTTCACAGATATCGTCGCAGTCTGGCCTCTGCTTGCCGACTACTCACTCCAAGATGGTACACGACTGGAACAAAAGCGTGCGAGCACCGAGCATGATTTGGAGAGCTTGGAGCAGGAGGAACTTGCACTTAGCACACGCTTACAGACAGGTGACGCTACTCTCGATCTAGCACTCGCTCACACACGTATGGAGCAGCAAGAGCGCTCCTATCAAGTCAAAAAGCACAGTGGTCTGCTCATCAAAGTCGTACATGATCGTCTGATGAGCAAGATTGTGCCACGAACAGAGTATTACATGCAGCACATTTTGCCTTTACTCACCAGTGGTCGCTACCATGAGGTGCGCGTCTCCACATACGAGGAAGAGGATACGATCAGCGGAGGACCACTACAACTCAAAGTGTGGGACTCCAGTGCTGGTGAATACGTCTCTAAATCCGCGTTATCGGGTGGTGCTGCCGACCAACTCTCACTGGCCCTGCGTTTAGCCTTTGCGCTTGCAATATTGCCTAAAGAGGCGGAAGCATCCCCTGGTTTCCTCTTCCTAGACGAGCCACTAAGTTCGTTTGACCGACACCGCACAAAGGCATTGATGGATGTAGTAACGGGAGACATCTTAAGCGAGAACTTTGAGCAAGTATTGCTCATCTCACATAATGGTGCCTTCGATCCCGCGCTCTTCCCTTACTATGTCTCTATGGACAACGGCATGATTGTCGAAAGCAATTTGCCTATTGTAGAGGTGTCAGAAGCACCAGTAGTAGCAGAAAGTGACCTGCCCGTTGTGGAGGTGTCAGAAGCACCAGTAGCAGAAAGCGAAAATGATGAGGAAGACATGCAGGATACGGCAGTACGTGTTCCCACAGTCACAGCGACGAAGGTCGGAGTTGAATAATCGAGAGAACAAAAACCACTGGTGAAGGCATATCTTCACCAGTGGTTTTTGTTCTCTCGATTATTCAAAACTATTATTATTGCTCCGTTGGAGCTTTTGTAGGTTGCGGGCGTCCCATATCAGACCATTTTTTGTAGGGGGGAACGGGCATTTCACTCCAAGGTATTTCAAACGACTCTTCGAGGCCGCGTACATGCATATCGTCATTGTAACGCCCAAGACGCCAGCGTGGTTTGCGATTCTCGAATGGTGCAACTCTATTCCAATAGGTAATTGAGGTGTTTCGGGTATCGAAGCGTGTTTCGGGTAGACGCAATGTCTCCATACCTAGAAAATAGATGAAAGAGATATCAATGATACCTCCATGACACACCACGACAATAGTTTTTCCCTCGTGTTCGGCGATGATACGATGTAAGGCTGTCCCTCCTCGCAATACGAACTGTCCCCATGTCTCGCCCCCAGGCGATACGGGGCGAAATGGCTCTTCTTCCAGATTGTAGCCACCAAACTTTGCGCGAAATTCGGTCACAGTCATGTTTTCTGCCTCGCCAGGATGCAGCTCCTGTACGTCGTCGTCAAAGATAATCGGCATCTCTTGAAATGCTGGTGCAATAATTTGGGCTGTTTGACGCGCACGTGGGAGCGTGCTAGCAATGAAAACATCAGGTACAATTTCGCCCGTTACAGCTAAACGGTCGCGTAATCGCTCTGCCTGCTGAACGCCAAGAGGAGTTAAACCATAATCACGTAACGACTCCCCCTTCTGGGTGGTAGCCTCTCCATGACGAATGAGGTAAAGATGTGTCATGAACGGTGTCAATCCTTCCAATATGCGATGTAACATGTCAATCATTAATATTGTAGCACCCAACTACTTGCTTAAGGCCACAGATGTAGTAGAACGGCCGACCTGTACAGGCTTCTGTTACTGGGCTTGGATACATAACCCAATAATGGGATATAATGAAAGAGACCACTAGCAAGATAGGGTGCATAATTCCCTTGCGTAAGCTTGGAGGAATTATGCTGCTTTGTATTGTCGTAGCGGCTCCCCTTGCGCATCCATACACATGAAATACGATGAATAGGGGTATGCTAGACAACTATACCCAAAGGGGAGTGAATATATGCATTACGTACCCAATACACCTGAAGAGCAGCAGGCGATGTTAGAGCGGCTCGGCCTCTCGCGTATAGAGGACCTGCTTGCGACGGTGCCGGAGAATGTTCGCTTAGACCATCCACTTGACCTACCACAAGCACTTGCAGAACCTGATCTTAAGCGCTTGTTGATGAAGATGGCGGCAAAAAATTCAAACGCCGACACCACCCTCTCATTTCTTGGCGCAGGTACCTACGATCATGTTATTCCGAGTGTCGTGCCACATTTGCAACGCCGCGCAGAGTTCGTCACCTCGTACACGCCCTATCAAGCAGAAGTGAGTCAGGGCATGTTACAGGCCATCTATGAATTTCAGACGATGGTATGTCAAATCACTGGACTCGATATCGCCAACGCCTCACTGTATGACGGATCGACGGGGATGATTGAAGCGGTCCTGATGGCACTTGGCCCTGGTGGGCGCGGTGAGGTCGTGATCTCGGAAGGCGTTGATCCGCAGTATCGGCGCGTGCTGCACACCTACGCCTTCTCGCGTGGCTTCCAGGTGAAAGAGGTTCCGACTAGTAACGGCGTTACGCCAATTGATGCACTCGATGCAGCAGTAAGCCCCACGACGGCAGCAGTGATTATTCAACAGCCAAATTTCTTTGGCTGTGTTGAGGACGTACGCGCCATCGAACGTATCGCGCACAAGGGCAAAGCACTGTTTGTGACCACGATCACAGAGCCAGCTTCGCTGGGTGTTCTTGCTGCACCTGGAGAGTACGGTGCCGATATCGCGGTGGGTGAACTGATGAGTTTTGGTAATACAATGAGCTACGGTGCTCCTGCCCTCGGCTTTATGGCGGCAAAACAAAAGTTCATGCGCCTCTTGCCTGGGCGTCTCGTTGGACAAACGATTGAAGAGGGCGAGAAAAAGCAGACTGGCTATGTGCTGACGTTGCAGACGCGTGAGCAGCATATCCGTCGTGAACGTGCTACATCCAATATCTGTACCAATCAATCTCTGCTCGCGGTTGGCGCAACCATCTATCTAGCAGCACTGGGCAAACAGGGCTTTCGTGAACTGGGCGAACAGTGCCTACAAAAAGCGCACTACGCATTTCGCCAGATCACTGCTTTACCAGGCTTTGAAGCGGCCTTTACAGGTCCATTCTACGATGAGTTTGTGATGAAGTTGCCCATTGCGGCTACGCAACTGCAACAGCATTTTGAGCAGGCAGGAATTATCGGCGGCTATCCATTAGGGCAAAAGTATCCAGGCATGGACAACTGTATGCTCTTCTGTGTCACAGAGGCACGTACAAAGGAAGACATTGATACGCTGGTTTCTGTGCTACGAGAAGTTTCTGTGTCGGCAACGAAGAAAGTCGAAGAGGTGAAGGTATGAGCGTTGAGAGCTTGATTTTTGAAAAGGGGGCAGCAGGACGCCGAGCTGCCACACTACCTGCAATGGATGTGCCTACCGAGTCGCTAGAGGACATGCTACCTGCTGGCTTACTGCGCGAAACGCCAGCATCGTTGCCAGAAGTGAGCGAGATAGAGGTAGTACGCCACTATACACACTTATCGCAGCGCAATTTCAGCGTTGACGCTGGCTTTTATCCCCTCGGCTCCTGTACGATGAAATACAATCCAAAGGTGAACGAGGATATGGCTGTCCTGCCAGGCTTCGCACGCATCCACCCATTGCAGCCTGACAGCACCGTGCAAGGTGCTATTCAACTGATGTACGAATTAGAGCAATACCTTGCTGAAATATCTAGCATGGCTCGCGTTACGCTGCAACCATCGGCGGGCGCACATGGCGAGTTAACGGGCCTGATGCTGATTAAAGCACATCACCAAAGTCAGGGCGAGGGCCATCGTAACCTCGTACTCATTCCCGATAACGCACATGGTACCAATCCTGCTAGCGCAACTCTCGCCGATTATAAAGCTGTTGAGGTCAAGAGCGACGAGACAACAGGCGGCATCGACATGGAACATCTGAAAGCTCTGTTGGACGCGAATGGCGCAAATATCGCAGCGATCATGATGACCAACCCGAACACGCTTGGCCTCTTTGACGCCAATATCGCGGAGATTGCAAAAATGGTGCATGAGGTTGGTGGGCAGTTGTACTACGATGGCGCAAATGCGAATGCAGTGCTTGGTATCACACGTCCTGGTGACATGGGCTTCGATGTCGTGCATTTCAACCTGCACAAGACGTGCAGTACACCACATGGCGGTGGCGGTCCAGGTGCGGGACCTATTGGCGTCAAGGCGCATCTCGTGCCATTCTTGCCGGGTCCGATGCCAGCAAAGAGCGAGAATGGACAGTATTATTGGCAGGATATGGGGCCACAGTCAATTGGCAAGGTTCGCGCGAATCTCGGTAACTTTGGCGTACTTGTGCGTGCTTATGCCTACATTCGGACAAATGGGCCGGATGGTCTCAAGCACGTATCGGAGAGTGCCATTCTCAACGCGAACTATCTCAAGCACGAACTGGCGGCAGATTACGACGTAGCCTATCCACAGACATGCCAGCACGAGTTTGTGTTGACCGCACAACGGCAGAAGGACAAGCACGGCGTGACCGCGCTCGACATCGCCAAACGCCTTCTCGACTTCGGCATGTATGCCCCCACGGTGTACTTCCCCTTGATTGTTCATGAGGCATTGATGGTTGAGCCGACAGAGACCGAGACGCGTGAAACGCTCGACAGTTTTGTCAGCGTCATGCATCAAATAGCAGAGGAAACGCGTACTCATCCTGAGATTGTGAGAACTGCTCCACATACAACCGTTGTCGGACGGCTCGATCAGGCGCTGGCCGCTCGTAAGCCTAACTTGCGCTGGACACCTGGACAAGAGGTAACACATTAGTAAAAAATAGAATGGGCATAGGACAAGCGATGCTTGTCCTATGCCCATTCTATTTTTTACATGCCAGGCTTTTTGCGATACTTTCTACTTGGTCACTGTTCAAGCTTGAGGTGATACGAATACCGACGGCCTTTTCGGTCCAGGCAAGTGTAGTGTTGCCACCAGCACTCGAAAGCGTTGCGGTTGTGCCTCGAATACTTACCTGTTGACCAGAGCTGGGCAAATTAGCGAGTGGTTTGCCTTCAGCGATAGTAATAGTAGCATTACCTCTCGTATAGTTGAGCGTGTAGGTCTGGTTGCCAGGAGCGCCAAGCGCGTTGACACCATTCAACGTATAATCGGTCTGGTCTGCCGGAATGCTCAAGAGGTGATAACCTGCTTGCTGTTGTGCCTGTGCTAGTGTGCCAGTACTCGGCGTTGTAGTCAACTGCGAGAACGGCAATACTTTGACACCTGTTGGTGCAACAAAGGTGAACGTGCTATCAGGAATGCTCTGGTTGAGTTCGAGCATCGGTACGTCAAGCAAGACAGCCCCAATACCCTGAATATTCAATTTGACCTGTACAGGTTGCTGTGTGGTCTTGTCGATATAGACATCACCCGTATAGTTAAAGTTTGCAGGTCCACCTGCACCAGCTCCACTTGTTGAGGGAACAACGGCGATATCGTAAACAGTATGCCCATTGACCGTATCGGAAGATGATTTTAAGGTGCCATTGCTCTGTGTAAAAACGCTTTGCACAAGGTTGAGTAGAAAGAGGCTCTGATTACTTTGTCCACCAGTTGCCCCTTGACCACTGCTTGTAGGCGTGCCTGTAGTGGGAGTCGTTACGGGTCCAGTATAGGCAACTTTTTGTGCAGGATTGTACTGCCACTGCTGCTTGCCATCGGTAACGTTTACTGTTCCTGTTGCGAGTTGTGGAATTGAGGATTGTAGTACGACAGTACGGTTTTTGTTTGGCGCGGCATTCCATATCTCGGTATTCACAGCACCATTGATCGTCTGTCCTGTGATTGTCAAATTGAAGATGCCATGCAGTGTTTTCGCCGTATTGAGCTTATTTGCCATAGTGTCGAGTATATGTTGTCCTGGCCCTGCTGTTGGCGAGGGGGTAGGTGTTGGTTTTGGTTTCGTTTGTGCCTGAGGCGTATTGGCGCCACCACCACATGCGGTGAAGAGCAGCATTGTCACCAGCAGGAGAGCGAGTGGAATAATAGGCTTCCTCCAACAAAAGAGGATCATAGAAGCTCCTTTATATATAGCTACCACAAAGGTAATAGGTAAAGTGTGAGGTATTGCTCTCAGAGTATAGCACAAAAAAAGAGTGGGTTGCGCTTACACACCCCTGCACATACCTCGACGGTCTGCCTATACAGGGGCGAAACACAACCCACTCTGAAACGACGCTTTGAGGCGTCGATATCTTCTCTTGAAAATTGGGTACCTATAAATGGTACACTATTTTCGCGCAAATTACAAGTGTTCCGCGAACTTTCTCAAAAAATCATACTACCTGATTCTCTTTCTATGGTATACTCACTGCAATAAATAGATATGAAGGGAACCATATATGTCGTTGGCTATAAACCAGATTTATTTGGGAGACGCACGTGAGTTACTCAGGCAAATAGAGCCAAACTCGATTGCATGTAGTATTTGGTCTCCTCCCTACCATGTAGGCAAAGAATATGAGAAAGACATGTCATATGAGGATTGGACTAACTTGTTAAAAGAGGTTATACTACTTCACCATTCTATTCTCAAGCCAGGTGGCTTCCTCGTTATTAATATCGCAGATATTCTTGTTTTTCCTGACCCCACAATGCCTCGCTTTCAAGCATTGAATTTAAAGCGGCAACGCTCATCTATAACACGCGAAGATGTAGTAGCCGCCAAGGAAGCGTATCCCAATTATAGCCGCTATCAGTTAGCTGAATTGCTTGGTTGTAGTGAACAAACAATTGATCGACGACTCAATGGCAATAATATTCGTGGTGGCAAGTACAATACACAAACAAGAGTACATCTCGTTGGTGGAGTAGTGGATCAGCAAGTACAGATGCCGGACTGTATCTTTATGACCGACGCATCTGGGTGAAAGACCCTGCCTGGGAAAACTCAAAGTGGCATACGCTCTCTTATCGTGCGGTAGATGAGTTTGAGTACATATATTTTTTCTGGAAGCCTGGAGCAACTGTTGTTGATCGCAATAAACTTACCTCTGAAGAATGGGGGACCTGGGGTTCACGGGCAGTATGGAACATTCAATCTGTACGAACCAACGACGACCACGAAGCAAAATTCCCTGTAGAACTACCGAGGCGTATTGTAAAACTTGTGACATATCCTGGTGATACTGTACTTGATTGCTTTATGGGTAGCGGAACAACAGCAGTTTTCCTAGTTTTTAACAAAACTGCTTACATTGCCACTTAAACACCCTCATAAACGTATTTATTAGAAAGTGGAGAGTAAACATGCTCTGCCCATATCTTCATGGCGTTATTCATTATACACAATACGCACTAGTAATCATCCACTCGTCCGTTTTATAGAATGAGCGGCGTTTTGCGTCTCTATAGGGAGAGTAGTTTTTTTGATCTGAACTATAAACTTCGGGAAGTTGTAGCATCATCTTCGTCTAACGTTACCATGAACAATGGTTCCAAAATAGGTAGTATGTACTATAGACCGTATGTTATACTGGAATGCGCACATACACATCATATACTAGCTATAGAAGAGATATTTGGGGGTCGTCATCAGTCAGCAAAGTGGGCAACCGAACACACAGACAGGGCATCTCGGTCGCACCCTGCTCCACAAACGCTATATGCTTATGGGGACAGTTGGACAGGGAGGTATGGGCGCGGTCTACAAAGCACGCGACCTGAAGCGACAAACAATTTGTGCGGTCAAAGAGATGAGCCTCTCAATGGTGCCGCCAGATGAGCGACAACAGGCTATCCAGAACTTCAAGGATGAAGCGAAAATGCTCTGGGGCCTGAATCATCCGAATCTACCGTCCTTCGCTGGCTTCTTTACCGAGGGACAGCGCTACTTCATGGTTATGGAGTACGTTGATGGCTCGACACTGGAAGACCTGCTTGAACGCAATAGCAGTCCTTTTCCAGAGCGACGTGTGCTTGGCTGGGCTAGGCAACTGTGCGATGTCTTAGAGTATTTACATAATCAAAATCCGCCCATTATTTTCCGCGACATGAAACCCGGCAATATTATGCTGATGCGTACCGGACGCATTAAATTGATTGATTTTGGTATTGCACGCTTCTTCCGTCCAACCAGTGCCCAGGATACACAACTGCTCGGCACCCCTGGCTTCGCGCCACCAGAACAATATGGCAAGGCACAAACGGACGAACGAGCCGATATCTATTCGCTGGCAATGACCATCTTCCAACTACTGACAAATACGCTCTCTGAAACGGGCTTTGGTCTGAAAGATGTGCGCAGCATCAATCCACGCATTTCGCCAAACGTAGCACGCGCTCTCGAAAAGGCGACGGCACTTGAGCCGATAGAACGCTATCAAAACGTGGCAGCGTTCCGACGAGCACTGCTTGGCGTCGGCACCTTTGTGTTCGATAATGGAGATCAGGCAACAACACCTCAAGAACTCGCGGACCTGTGCGCACGCCATCCCGAAGAGGCATCCGATTACCTTGCATCTGGTGAGATCGAGTCGTGGTTGCGTGAACTTGGCGAGGAGAGCCTGGCACGTGCCGCACGTCAGATTCGCACCACAATAGATGATCCACAAGAGGCCGTTGAACAATTTCTACGCGCGGTGATGGGTCCCAATGCTCGCATTCGTCCAGTAACAGCGCCTGCTACCAATGGCAGTAGGTCAGGTACGGTTGGACCTAGCACCTCGCCCAGCCTTCCAAGTGTGCCGGGTCGTGGTTGGTTCTCGCGTGCTCCACGCTCAAATGTACAGGTACAGCCTCGCACGCTTGACTTTGGTGAGGTATATCCAGGCGTTTCAGCACCGCTCACGTTTACCATTACAGGCCATCAAGGGTCATACGTGCGAGGTGTGATTCGCGCAACTGAGCCGTGGATTGTTGTAGACCAGACGCTATTTGATGGCATGAGTACACGCGTCAATGTACGTATCAACAGTACACAACTACACGACTCAACGCATTATACAGGTACAATTCTTGTCTCACCAGAGGACGAGGAAATAGATATTGTGGTCTCAGTCGAGGCGGATATTCTCAATCTAGGCGCACAAGGGAACTGGCGACGCAATGGGGGCAAAACGATTGGAGCCGACCTGAACGATGAAGATGAGGACGAGGATGCGCTGACGATGGGGCCGATGAGCGTTCTTCCCATCACTGGGAAAGGACCAGCAATACGGCCGGGGCAAGTGCAAGCGATACAGGTTGCAACACCTCAAAAAATGGTAGTACAACCTACAGGTTTACCACAATCGGCAACGCGACGCGACGCCGAGTACAAATTGAAATACGGCGCACCCACAACACAAAGTGGAAATAGTGTAACGTCTCAAGGTTGGGACCCTTTGCACGCTACTACAAAACAGCGCACTTGGATGCAATATATCTTTGCTTTTGTTGCGGCGTGTATGGTTGCAAGCTTGTGTTATACGCTTCTAACACCATTGGTCCATTCGGCATTGCCACCAAGTCCGTGGTTTATTTTGCTGCTCATTCTGCTTGTACCAACAGCTACTCTCGGCTCGCTACTTGCGTACTGGAATCGCACCTGGACAATTCATGACCTGATTAACCGTGGTTGCACTGGTATGGGTAGTGCGCTCGCGCTGCTTGCCCTTGTCGAGATTATCTGGCAATTTGGCATACACGGCGCTCCACCTCCACTCCAATTCGGTATTATGCTCTTTATCACCGCACTTGGTGCAACGCTTGGCACAACTCCAAAACTCAGTGATTATATTCTCGATGGCGCAGGGTGGGCAGTGAGTCATCAGCGTAAGTTCGTGATTGGGGCGGCAGCAGGAATTGGTGGTGTGCTGGGCTTCTTCCTCACATCTGGTTTCGCGCTTGGCTGCTTCACGCCATTTGGAGTGCTCCTGGGTATCGCGGTGTGTGTAGGGTTGGTGTTGCGCGTCGATCAACTGTTGAGACATGGACAACAAAAAACGCCATGACGGAACAGAAACCAGCGCTCGTTGTTGTACTTGGACCCACGGCATCGGGCAAGAGCGCGCTAGGAATTGCGCTTGCACAACAGTTTCACGGTGAAATTGTCTCCGCAGACTCACGCCAGGTCTATCGGAGCCTCGATATTGGTAGCGCCAAAGTCACAGCAGAAGAGCAAGCATTAGTACCCCATCACCTCTTGGATGTCGTTGATCCAGGTGAGATATATACAGTGTCGCAATTTCAACATGCTGCTATCGCAGCGATCAACGCTATCCTGGCACGTCAGCACGTGCCTTTTCTAGTTGGTGGTTCACCCCACTACATTCAAGCCGTTGTTGATAATCTGGATATGCCGCAGGTAGCACCACAGCCAGCTCTACGCGCTCAGCTAGAACAACGGTCCTTATCTGATCTGTTGATGGAACTAGAGAAACGTGACCCTAAGAGTTTTGCCACGATTGATCGCAACAATCCTCGCCGTGTCATTCGCGCATTAGAGGTATGCATCACCACTGGCAAACCGTTTTCGGAGCAACGCGGCCTGGCAAATCCGCTTTATCGCTCTCTCATGCTAGGGATACAGTGGCCTAGAGATGTGTTATACAAACGCATTGATGCACGTATAGACGAGCGCATGCGACAAGGTATGGTGCAAGAAGTACAGGATTTACTTACTGCTGGCATCAGTCACGAGCGCTTAGATGCGTTGGGATTGGAGTATCGCTTCGTAGACCGCTGGCTGCGTGGCGAATTCGTGAGTGAGGGCCAGATGGTTGAACGCCTGAAATACGCCATCCACGATTTCACGCGCAGGCAACTTACATGGTTTCGCCGTGACTCACGCATTGTATGGATTGATGGAAATACCGGGGAGATCATGATGCAAGAGGCAAAAAGCATTGTAGAAGTTTTTTTGAGGAGAACGTAGTATGCAACGCATTCATATCATAGGTGGAACTGGCAGTGGCAAGACAACACTTGCACGTAAGCTAGGGAAGCGCTTGAACGTACCATTCTACGATCTTGATGAGATAGGCTATGAAGGTGGTTTTGGTGCGCCACGTCCGCTGCATGTGCGACTCGCTGACCTCAAACGTATTGCAGCCCAACCGACATGGGTGACGGAAGGTGGCTTTATCCTGTGGATAGACGAGTTGTTACGCATGGCCGATACCATTGTGTGGCTTGATCTGCCCTGGCGTATTCGCAGATGGCGCGTGATCACGCGCCATCTCAAGGCTGACCTTGCTCGTAGTAACCGTCATTCTGGCTACCTGAATCTCTACCGCTTCTACATGACAGCACGAAAATACGAACGTAATCCAATAATTTATACGCTACAGCCACCCGACATTGGCGATTATAGTAGTCGCGCTACTGTCGTTCACTATCTAGAGCAGTACAAGAATAAAGTAGTACATTGTCGCGCTCCAGCAGACGTAGCAGCATTTGAAGCTACGCTTATTCCTGAAGAGAGGTAGAAACTGCCGTCAAATGCTTTTGTACAATCGCTATAAGTGCGTCAACGTCGAAGGGCTTTTCCAAGAAATCATCAGCCCCGCTTGTATCCGCAACCTTGCTTGCATCTGAATGGGCAGAGAGCATAATTACAGGAATGTGCTTTAAGGTTGTATCAGCCTTCATCTGTCTACAAATCTCGCGTCCGTCTTCTCCTGAAAGCAGAACATCAAGTAAAATTAGATTAGGTAGAGTTGAGGTGTTGTGCAAATCTTGCAAAAACGAGCTGTTTCTGCTTGTTTGAACGCTATAGCCCTCACTCTCAAGGACAATCTGTACAACCTCTAAAATACTTTCCTCGTCATCAACAGCTAAAATGAGTTGTGACATATACGCTAACCTCCAAATATGCTTTTTTGTGCTTAGTGCGCCATCATTTTTCGCTTCTCTTTGTGAAAAGGAAGCGAAACCGTCAACTGCTCAGAGGTAAAAACATTGGTAGTGCTTTCGAGAATTGTCGCATGGTCGTCTATATCGCGCATGATGTACCAACCCCAATATGGAACTTGAGCGTGGAGATATGAACCATCCTCCCCTCAACCGTCCCTACTCAGCTTTCTAATCATAACACACGAAGCAGGTTCTAAACCTTAGGATAAGATTAGAAATGAACTTCCTCTTCTAACATGTGTAGCCTTGTTTTCATTCCCAAGGAAGTCGTTGCCAGCGATTTGCCTGAGCAAAGCCAAAACCTTGTGGCATTACTGTTCCCTTGAAGCCTGCTGGCACCTCGGCAAAATACCTGGCCTTTGTGCGGGGAAAGACTGCCAGATCGAAATCCCAGGGATTGCCCAGTTGAGCGGCAAGCGCACGCCACGGTTGGTTTTCCTGCCATTCGTCCGTAAGATAGGCGCCTAGTTCGCGGAACGCACCTGCCAGTTTCTGCACGATACGCCAGAGTAACGGACCAACCTTCTCTAAATACGGTGATGTAGAGCTTTCGCGTAAGGTATTTCCATCAAAGAGTAGGTTGAAGCCTACCCACGAAGGAAGTTCTTGTATACTGGGTACAGCGGCATCGATATAGAGCGATATCTCTATTCCTACGCATTCAATCGTTGCATGAGAACCCTCTTCGTGTGCAGGAGTAAGGGTGAACGATGCAGCATAAATATCACCAAAACCGTCCTCCTCAGAGGCAGGCCAGCGTACATTATCTAGCCAACTAAGCACCTGTGTATCAGTACAGCCAAGTTGTTCCAGCACGAGCCGATAATGAGAGGCGACAATAGCATACGTTCGTTCATTGCAGGTAGCATAAGTTTGGATTTGCGCATATTCTTCTGGCATTGTACCTATCCTTGTATCCTTGCATGGTGCTCGTCTGACTGTATCTCATAATATTTCTCCGTAGTCTAACGCATTCTGCACATTGTGGCAAGCGACACATTGCTGATTTGCTGATTGTAAGACTCCCTAAAGGTTGAAAATATTCGTCAAAAAAGGTGTTGACAAGTCGCAAGGTCTATGATACTATGCATTATGTCAAAAGAAACCACCTGCATGCGCAGGTGAGCTGGTGACTATAGCGAAGAGGGTACACCCGTTCCCATCCCGAACACGGAAGTTAAGCTCTTCAGCTCTGACGATACTTTGGGGGTAGCCCCACGGGAAAATAAGAAGTTGCCGTCTCACCCGCCCACTCAGGCGGTTTTTTTGTTAGCAGAAAAGAATATGAAGAGGCCCTCAGCCAGGGCTGAGGGCCTCTTCATATTCTTTTCTGCTAATAGTTTTATTGAACTCCCTGGTTAGCATAACGTTCAGCGTAGTCACCGATAACGGGAAGCTTGAACATTTTGCCCTGATAGCCTTGTATCATAAGAACAACATAAAGCACTATTGCTGCCAACCATACAAGAAGATAAAGACAACCAATAATTCCCCCTACGAAAGGGATGAACGCAACCATACGTACTATAATTGATAACGCAATCAGACCGCCACCAAGAATAAGTGATTGCATTGCGTGGAAGCGTACAAAACGGCTTCTCTTTTCCATTAAAAAGATGATAAGTGCTCCAACTGGAAAAAACGGAATAAGCAGATAGCTCAAAAGTGCCGCCAGGTTTGGGGCAATGTTTAACGTGCTACCACCAGCCGCCGCTGTATTTGCACCCATATACTGCTGACCATAAGCAGGTTGTCCATAACTAGGAGCTTGATAGCCTTGTTGTTGCTGTCCGTATCCTGGCTGTTGCCCATAACCTGGCTGTTGCTCATTGCCTGGCTGCTGTCCGTAACCTTGTTGCGGTTGTCCGTAACCAGTCTGCCCATAGCCTGGTTGCTGCTGTCCATAGCCAACATAGCCGCCTTGTTGCTCTGGCTGGATATATTGCTGTCCACTGTAGGGGTCAGTAGGCTGGGGTTGGGGGACGGGATTGTAGCCGCCAAACTGATTCTGGCCTTGCTGGTTTGGGTCTTGTCCCTGATAACTCATGAATTTTTCCTCTCTTATACACGAAAATGAGATTATTGCGATGAGAAGCACTGCATCTTCCCTCTTCGGCAAACACCGATAGGGAAGTCGTCGGGGAGTCTATTTCTTTCAGCTAACACTTACCCCTATCATTTATACGTAGTATACATATAAAAGTTGGGGTGTACCGATTAAGACAAGTAACCCTGCTTCTCTTAACGAGTATAACGAACGAAGCAAGCGTTTATCTCATACTAGTTTTGTTTATTATCGCGTTTAGCATGTGCTTGTGGTGAATCGTGTACATGCTGCTCGACAGGTGGAATCATGAACGCGGATGGATCAATATCATCTTGCTCCCATTGCTCATTTGCAATGACATTGGAAGGGTGATCCGTGGTGTCGTGTGTTTCACGATGTGCCGCAAGGCGTAGAGGCGCTCGTCCATACGTTTCTTGCTCTTCCACACGAGGAGCCTCAAGTAAAGCGGCCTCAACAACCTGATCCATGTTGTCTACCAGTGTAAAGTACAGGCTATGTCGTATTTTTGGAGGAATCTCCGCCAGGTCATTTTTGTTTTCTGTGGGGATAATTAAATGCGTGATGTTAGCCTGATGCGCCGCCAGAATCTTTTCTTTTATGCCACCCACACCTAGTACACTTCCCAATAGTGTTATCTCACCTGTCATGGCTAAATTGCTTCGTACTGGCCGACGTGTCAGTGCCGAAATTATTGCGGTTGCAATAGTAATGCCAGCCGATGGGCCATCTTTAGGAAGCGCATTTTCAGGAAGGTGAATGTGTAAATCATTGTTTTCCTGAAAATTGGGATCGATAGAAAGTTCTTCCGTGCGTGTACGGATATAGGAAAGAGCCGCGCGTGCTGACTCGTGCATAACCTCACCGAGTTGGCCTGTGATGAGCAATTCGCCCTTGCCTACCATCGTTACCACCTCAACTGAGAGCAACATGCCACCATTCTCCGTCACGGCAAGACCCATTGCAGCACCAACGCTTGAGCGCTGTATTGGAGGTGCGCTACTATAGCGTGGCGCTCCTAGATACTGTTCAAGGCTATGTGTAGTGAGACGCAGGTGTGTCGTTGGTTTTTCCAAGACGCGCCGTGCTGCCTTACGGCTGATAGTCGCTAACTGGCGTTCGAGGTTGCGCACACCGGCTTCGCGCGTGTAGTCTGTGACGACATGCTGCATCACCGCTTGCGGTATTCTCAATTGATCTGGAGTCAAGCCATGTTCACTCACCACTTTTGGTAAGAGGTAGCGCAAACCAATATTTACCTTCTCATCAAGAATATAGCCCGGCAACTCGATGATGTCCATGCGGTCAGCAAGGGGACGCGGAATCTGATATTTCACGTTGCCAGTACAGATGAAGAACACTTCGGAGAGATCGAAAGGCACTTCCATATAGTGATCGGTGAAGGTGCTATTTTGTTGTGGGTCGAGTACCTCTAAGAGTGCAGCCGCAGGATCGCCACGATACTCGGACGACAGCTTGTCGATCTCATCTAACAAGAAGACTGGGTTGTGTACTCCAACCGTCTTCATACTTTGAATAATTCTGCCTGGAAGTGCACCAACATAGGTGCGCCGATGCCCACGTATCTCCGCTTCATCATGTACACCGCCAAGCGAGATACGCGCAAACTTACGCCCTAGCGCATGGGCAATTGACTGCCCCAACGATGTTTTACCAACTCCTGGTGGGCCAATCAAGCACAGAATTTGTCCTTGACTCTCACTTCTTACAGCGGCAGGTCCAACACGCACACCCTTTCTTCCCTGTTCTTGACGTTTGAGCAGTTGTTGCCGTAATTGACGCACTGCCAGAAATTCGATAATGCGCTCTTTTATTCCCTCTAACCCATAGTGATCTGCGTCGAGAATACGCCGCGTTTCTAGCAGGTCAAAACGATCTTCGGTGCGCTCGTTCCACGGCAAAGCCAACACCCAATCAATATATGAACGCAGCACCGTGATCTCTGCTGATTGTGCAGGAGTACGCTCAAGACGGTCAATTTCTTTGCGCACCTTGCCCGCACCATCACTTGGAAGGACCTTCTCTTTCAGTTTGACACGTAGTTCGTCTGCCTCCGAGGAGGTTTCCATCCCTAGTTCTTCTTGAATCGCGCGTAACTGTTCACGCAGGTAAAATTCTTTTTGCGAACGATCTACCTGTGAACGGACACGGCTACGAATAGTTCCCTCTAGTTCTAGTATCTCAATTTCGTTGCCGAGGATCACACAAATTTTGTTGAGCCGTTCCATCGGGTCGAATGTCTCAAGTAGGTCCTGCTGTTGTTGCACATCAGTAATAACATGTGCAGCTAGTGTATCAGAAAGACGAGGAAGAGTTTTGAGGATAACAATAGAGTTAATATCTTCGACAGAAAAACGACGGTTGAGTTGCGCATAACGTTCAAAGAGGTTGGTTGCATAGCGTATCAATGCATCTGCTTGAGGACCTTTATGCTGAAGTTCCTGTTCGGTGCTCACTATGGCATGCAGAAATGGCTCGTCTTCGAGCAGTTCCGTAATCTTTACACGTTGAGTGCCTCGTACAAGTGCCTGGATTGCCCCATCTTGTTGGCGTTGTATGGATGAGACCTCGATCAAGGTACCAATAGAGAAGATGTCCTGTATTTGTGGATCAGCGATTTCGGTAGAGCGTTGCATAACAACAACCAGTGTGCGGTCAGGCTGCATCATGGCTTCTTCGATGGCACGCACCATCTTTTCACGACCAATAACCAGTGCATGGCTATTATGTGGAAACACAACGACATTCTTCAACGTGACAAGAGGATACACCACGTTTCCATTTCGCGCACGTTGTCCACTCTGTACAATATCCTGGCGTTCCAAATCGCTCATGTGTGTACGCCTGACTTTCTCGCGCCTTGCTACTTTCTCTTACTGCTATAACGTTCCTCAACCAATGTTGATAACTAAATATGATATCAGAATGCAATAACATCAGTTCTCACAAAGAAAGATGAGTCTGCATTAAGCAGACTCATCTTCGGAATAAGCGGGGTTTCGATCACCTCTTGTCACAAGGAGTGGCTTATGATGTTCAGCAATCACCTCGCCATTGATAATGACTTTCTTCACATCGCCGCGTGAAGGTATCTCGTACATTACGTCGAGGAGTACATCCTCGACGATGCTACGTAGACCACGTGCGCCAGTGCGTCGCTTGAGCGCCTCGTCAGCAGCGGCGTCAAGAGCGTCGTTTGTGAAGATAAGTTCTACACGATCAAGCTGTAAGAACTTTTGATATTGCTTGACTATCGCGTTCTTTGGCTCTGTTAAGATACGGATGAGCGCAGCTTTATCCAGGCTGTCCAGTGCCACACTAACAGGGAGGCGTCCAACAAATTCAGGAATAAGCCCATATTTGAGCAAATCATCGGGAATCATTTGCGCCAATACAGACTCTTTAGCAGCCTCGTCAGTGTCTTCTTCACCCTTTGAGCGGAAGCCAATAGTCTTGTTACTGCCAAGCCGATGCTCAACGATCTTATCAAGACCCTCGAAGGCACCACCGCAAATAAAGAGAATGTTCGCTGTGTTGATTTGAATAAAGTCTTGATGAGGATGTTTGCGTCCACCCTGCGGTGGTACGTTAGCAATGGTACCCTCAATAATTTTGAGCAGGGCCTGCTGCACACCCTCGCCTGATACGTCACGTGTGATGGATGGATTGTCTGATTTGCGGGCAATTTTGTCGATTTCGTCAATGTAGACGATGCCACGCTCAGCCCGCGCTACATCAAAATCGGCGGTCTGGATCAAACGGAGCAAAATATTTTCAACATCCTCACCAACATAGCCAGCTTCTGTAAGTGCTGTCGCATCAGCGATGCAGAATGGCACGTCCAGCACTTTTGCCAATGTTTGAGCAAGCAGTGTTTTACCACAACCTGTTGGTCCAATCATGAGAATGTTGCTCTTACCTAGCTCTACATCGTCAATCTGCATACCAACACCAACACGCTTGTAGTGATTATATACAGCAACCGCGAGCGTCTTTTTGGCTCGATCTTGTCCGATTACGTACTGGCTAAGTTGCTCATAAATCTTCTTTGGAGCTGGTATCTTGCCAGCCTGGAGGCGTGGCTTAGAAACCGTTGCCTGCTCCTCGTCGATGATTTCCTGACACAGATCAATACATTCATCGCAGATATAGACACCACCAGGACCAGCGATAAGCCGCTGAACCTGGTCCTGGCTCTTGCCACAAAACGAGCAACGATACGTTGTTCGTACATTTTTCGAGTTTGCCACGTCTGTCACCTTTTCCCTTTAGAGGTGTCATCTATAAAATCTCTACTGTTCCGCTGTCGGCGTCTCTAGTGTTTCGGGTTGAGGTGTTGCAGACGCCTCATCTCCTACGGGTTCGGTCGCTGCTTCGTTTGCCGTCCCCTCTCCACGTACTCCATCAGTTGTGTCTGGTGTTGCTTCATCCGAGAGCGAGTGACCTACAAGGGCTGCTGCCTCGGCATGCTCTACGCTTGTCTCTTCTTCGAGTTCCTCGTCCATTTCCGCATCGGGATCAGGGTCAGTTGTCAACTCGACCAGCTGCGTAATAGCCTTCTCGCGGCGGTAACTGATCACTAATGCACGAACCTGCTCTTCAGTACGAGGCAACTCCTGCCCCGCTTGGGCATACGCGTTGAACAACGCCTCAAGGTCTTCAGGCGTGATATCAATCTGTTCCTCGCGCGCAACCTCGTCCAGGACGAGTTGGCGCTTGACCTGCTTCTCTGCTTCGGGCTTTGCCTCTTCGACAGCTTCATCATGGGTCTTACGCGTCATCTTAAAGTACTGATCCAGCGAGATACCCTGACGCTCTAACGCATGGCCCATGCGATGCACCATCTCATGCGCCTCTTCGTCAACAAGCAATGGGTGGAGTGTGATCTGAGCTTGATCTACAACGGCATTCAGCACCTCTTCGCGCAGTTCATCGCGAATCTTACGCTTCTTATTCTCAAGGATGTTATCGCTAAGTGCTTTACGCAGGTCTTCAAGAGTTGTGAACTCGCCGCCGCTCACCTTCTCTGCAAATGCATCGTCGAGTTCTGGCTCATGCTTCTCTTCTATCTTGTGCAGCAAGATAAAGAAGTCAGCCTGTTTGCCACGATACTTTTCGTTAATATAGTCTTCTGGAACGGTGGTCGAGAACGTTTTGCTCTCACCACGCCGCATACCCACAACCTGCTCATCCATACCCTTGAACAAGCCAGTGCGCTCATCCGTCAACTCGAAGGGATTGTCCTTCAAATCAGAGATTTGCTGATCGCCAGATGTAAGCTTAAGATCGACGGTCACACGGTCATTGATAACGGCGGGACGCTCTACCTCGACCCACTCTGTTTGGCGATTCCGCAACGATTCTAGCTCTTTCTCAACCTCTTCCGATGTTACCTCGGCCTCTGGTCGATCAAAGTGCAGCGACTTATAGTCGCCTAAGACCGGAGGAGTGATAATCGGTACGGTGAGACTAAAATGGTAGGGTTGCTCCATCTCGAAAACGGGAGCATCCACCTTTGGTTGCGAGATAGGAGTAAGTTCATGCTCTTGCAGGGTAGTACGGTATGTTTGCGTAATCAGTTCATCAAGACCCTCTTGATAGATATATTCTTTGCCTAGTTTACGTTCTAGTATGGTGCGGGGTGCTTTTCCTCTACGGAACCCCTGTACGTCTACCTGTTGCACGAGTTTACGATATGCCTTGTCTGAGGCTTTCTGCATCTCGTCCCAGGTAACTTCCACATCAAGGACAGCCTCACTGGTAGGCAACTTTTCAACCGAGACCTTCACATTTCCTCCACTAGTCAATAGGGCAACAACGCCTCTATTGACTCTGTACAATGTATAATACTTTTTTGCTGACACAGTGTATTACAACGTACTGCGCCCCTATATTCCTTATAATAGAGTATTGAAAGACGTAGTAAGAGTAAATTTGATGCTAGAAGTGGGCGGTGAGAGACTCGAACTCTCACGGTTCATCACCAACAGATCCTAAGTCTGCCCTGTCTACCAATTTCAGCAACCGCCCGAGGTTCTCTTTGCGAAGGAACAATACATATCGAAACG
>JAABUQ010002216.1_pt1 | contig 39213 bp, 34 predicted proteins | sample 5560001 | NCBI WGS metagenome assembly JAABUQ01 (sample SAMN10711888, study PRJNA513371) | rock metagenome | isolation source: Antarctica rocks | place: Antarctica: Victoria Land, Finger Mt nord | collected 2015-12-18 | reverse complement strand
TGAGCAGCTATTTATCAGTCTGTGCCCAAATCGAGCATTTCCTGGAGTATCGCCAGATTGTTCGAGATGAGATTGAGGCGCAAGTGGCAGCATTCTTAGCGGAGGAGTCTAGGTTGCAGGCTGAAGCGAATATCACGAAAGTAGCCTAACCGGGACTGTCCGATGAGAGCGTAAATATTTATTCTGCTACAGAATTTGTCATTCATTGCAAATTGCTATTGAGAATAGCTTACGAAAAATCAAGTGTTTCAGCCTTCGATATTCTTAATAAGAACACAATTCAGTAGTACATTAATACTTAATAGTAAAATCACAATAAATATTTACGCTTCCAACCCTGATTTTGGCGTTGAGACAGCTGATGTTTTAAATCCGCACTTATAGGGCGCATCTAGCGGTTGGGGGAGTACAGCAATAATGTTAATGGTTCATCTGAGAACAAGACATCAAAGCGTTGATTAACCCAAGCTAACCGCAGATGCAGCAGATGATTAAATCCATCTTCACTCCAACGCATCCCTACACCCTTGAACCGTTGCTGAATCAGCCACTTGCAGGTACTCTCTACCATGCCACTGCCAATCGGCAAACCCTGTTTCTTAAACTGACGATATTGAATATGCTCAAGGTGAGTTTTCAGGTAATCCCGAACCTGGCGCAAAATCGGTTTGGTTACCTCTGAGGTCGAAGGGTACTTGAGCAGACGACTCAGTTCTTTAATAATGTGTTTGCCGAATCCGTGTCGCAACTGATGACGCATCCGTTCAAACCACATTTGAGGTGTTCGGGCAGGATTACCGTCTTGGTAGGCACTTGCAGCTTTCCACAAGTGCTGTGCTGCATGGTAGAAGTCTAAAATGCCGACGGCACACTCAGAGAAGCACTGTTGAAACAGCCGCCAGAAACCCCGTGCGCCATCACTGATCCAGACTACTTGTAGAGCAGTGGTCATCCCCTGTCTTAAGGCTTCGAGTCGGAGCCGAGGTTGAAGGTCATCGATACCGCCCAATACTGCCACTAATCGTCGTTGATGCAGGCGAGTGACCATTTCGCCAGTGCGCTTTTCATGCTGACCTAATCGAGCCAGTAGCGCCACCTTGACTTCTCGCCACACAATTTTACCTTTGGGCGTTTGCGCTTGAGGACGGAAGGGGACTGTTACCCCATCGGCAGCAATGACTAGAGGCATGGCTGCAAGCGTCGCCTCTAAAGACTCTAATGATGGTGATTGACCATCTTCCAATTGCTGTAATTGCACCTTCAATTGCTCAATCGCTTGTTTACCCGTGACTTGCACCCAGTTCCAGAGCGTATCCTCACTCACCGCAATGCCACATAATTGCCGTAACATCCAAGCTGCGAGTTCAAAGGGCAGAAATACCGCAAGCAGACATCCCAGACGGACAAGTGCTGCCGAGGTTTGTTGATAAGCTCGAATGCCAAGAATTTTGTCCAAAGGCGCTTGCTGACTTTCTGGACAATGACAGGGGCATCGGCCAATCCGGCGTTTCCATTCGACCGAACCCACAAGGGTCAACATTCGGCGTTTGACAAATCCCTTGCTGACTAACCGAGTTCCACACACTGAGCAGCAACCCCAGTGAGTCGGAACTTGAGCGCGTTCGCTCAGTTGTTGACAGACAAGCGCTCTGGCTAACCACAGCCCCATTTGCCACGCTGTTAATACTAAAGCTGTCAGCGTCACCGCATTCTTGTAAGCTTGACATAACTCACACCATTTAGGATTGTTTGGAATCAGTTGTTCTAATGGTTGCACGATTAACGTATCTTTCAACATTTTGAGAATAAAGGCGAGTAGTTATCGAGAGAGGTTCGGTCCAACAACCATCGGAAAACTCTCAAAATTTCGCCGCACCCAATCCATTCCCACTTCATTATTGAGCTTGATGTGCTGAGGCGTGTTGGCATAGAGTTTGCCCAAGATGTCAGCATCCTGCTCGATAACAACATCAATCAACCGCAGGAGATTCCGTTTAATTAAATGGGCAATAGGAGTGTGCGCCTTCATGAACATTAGAACGTAAATGCGGGAGTGAGTTGCTGATTCTGGAATGTAGAAATGACACTCTTTCAGGCTTAAGAGCGGACTCTTACCATGTACCATTCCCATGAACGGAAAAAAGTTTTCTAAGTGAGCCTCAAGCACTTGTGGCATGGCTAAGAGGCCGGGATTTTTGAGGAGAGCGCGCAGTGTCGGTTTCTTCCGAGGCTGCGCCACGTAAGCATGAGAGTGAAATCCATCATCAATGAACTGCTTCAACTGTACTTCTTCAATCTCAAATAACTGACGGTGAGTGCCATTTTGGTGGTTGTAGTCGTGCATGTTCAGCAGCAGGGTGAGGAGATCGGTTTTTATCCGGCGCTCACCCGTCAACCCAATAAACTTATACTCCGCCGCAATTTCATTCATAATTGTCGGAATTGTCAGCTTAGGTTCGTATCCACCGTAAGACCAGATGAAATCTCCTTGAATAATTAACTCTAAGGGCTGCATCAAGGATTTCGTTGGCTTGTTAGAGCTAGGTAATGCTGTGCATCCTGCACTATCAAACTCCAGCGCATGAAATGGACAAGCGACTTGACTGCTACCATCCGGTTTAGTCACACACCACCCTTGTGACAGCATTGCACCCATGTGTGGACAGGCATTTGGCAAGCCACTAATCTTGCCGTTGCTGTCAAGCCAAAGTACGTAGTCATTGCCGTAGAGTGAAACCTTCCGAGGCTTGTTTGACTTAAGCATGGAACGATGTGCCAATAGCCATGGTGCACCTGGCAGGATGGTCATAGGAGACTCCAATTTAACTTATTAATTAATTAGTAAGTTTATCAAAAGCTTATCGTATCGTCAATTCTCGATTTTGAAACCAACCATAATTTCCAGCGACCAAGCCATCTATTGGTACGATGGATGGGAAGATAAATACTCTCGTTGTGATGCTGTGATTCGAGCGCTCAAGACTAAGCAAGCTAAGCAAGCTAGCAAATCAGTTCGGCAGGTTCGGGATGCGGAGATGACGCAACTGCAGATTCTCGATGCCGCAGAACTGGAGTTTGCACACCACGGTCTCAAGGGGGCTCGAATGAGCGACATCGCTGAGCGTGCCCGGATTACGCCAGCCACTATCCATTACTACTTTGAGAATAAAGAAGGCTTATATAGAGCTGTGTTACAGCGCCCTATTAATGAAGTTCAGACAATGGTAGCTCAACTCAATCTCGACCAGGTACCGCCCGAAGACGCACTTAAGCAAATCATTCGTGTTGCGGTGGCTTACGAAGCAACTAACCCCCAGCGCCAAATGCTTTGGTTCCAAGAAGCTAGTCAGAATCAAGGCTTTTATTTCAAGCAAGGTAACGTACAGGGTTTACATGAACACCTACTCAAGGTTCTTGAGCGCGGCATCGCAGAGGGCTGTTTTCGCCAACTCAACCCATTCTTAACCCTGACCCATATCCTTGGCGTTTGCCTCTTCTACTTCACTGTGCATGAAAACTGGAAACACCTGACCCCGGAAATTGATCGCCTCAGTCCAGAGATGGTGGAGAAGCATACTGAGGAAGCGAGCAAATTTATTTTGGCGGCTGTGAAGAACCAATCATAAAGGGTGAACTTGATACAGGTTGATGGATAGGCTTTTTGTACTCCCCCAACCGTTAGGTGCGCCCGCACTTATACTTAAGAAAGCCATGCAGAGAGCGGTATTAGCATTTTTCGGGGATGTCTAATAGCTACTTGCCGATCCGCGCCCTCACTGGTAATGAGCCATCTTCACGTGGTCCTTGAATGCGAATCGGTTGCGCAACGTTCACAAGACCCTTCACTGGTAGGGAGCCGTCTTGGCGTGACCCTTCAATCCGTATCGGTTGCGCAACCGCCACAGGGTTTTTCACAGTAAGTTGTAGATGTGAAATGGTTTTCCCAGCGTGTTCGACTGCTGCGGCATGCTTACCGACGCTAGCGGTCAGGCTAACGATTGCTTCTCGTATCGGCACACCCGCCATTGCCCCGGCTTTTTCGACGGCGTTATTTAACGTAGACTGAATGCCGAAAACGAGAATAATACTGGCAATGACGATGCCACTAGCGAAGACTGCGGCAGCTAGGACGATGTTACCTTTCATCTAGTGAGTATCTCTTAGAAAGGATAAGGGAGCGTAACGAAATAACTTTTACATCTTCAAGTTCAAATGGATTTACCATTGATACATTAATGATGACACTGAACTTGCCAATAAGCTGCTTGCCATCTTGCCAGATCTTAACGAGAAGCAACGCCGATAAATTTTGGCAGCCGAGGCACGCAGTCTGGTTGTGTTGCAAAAACAGGCGGATGGTAAGGGGGTGTAATGAGCAACCGCGCAGAAAACTACGATAAGGACTCAATCCCCCGGCAACAGATCCACAGGCACCAATAGGAGAAACTGTACCAATTGAAGGGTCTGAAATCTAGTCGCCTCAAACCCAAGATGAACCGTGCTCATTTGCTGTACCGAACAGGGTATACCCTAACTGGTACAACGAACCTGAAGCCGGATGACTTTAACCGGCAAAAATATTGATTTCTAGAAGCGTTACCCAGCAAGAATTTCAGGCTTAGCGTAATTTCCTGTACCGATGCTCATTTACCCCCGTCAACCAGTTAGTAGTGTTTTTCCTAAATCAACTCGCTCAATATGGATTCCAGGGATCTGGAGCAGAGGCGGGGCTTAAGGGGCTATAATGCCGATTCGCTAAGACTTTAGATACCCCTTTGAGAGTGACAGAAACAATGCTGGTGAATCTTCAGACCTTGATTGACGAACCCAAGTGCTATGAAATTCTCCGTCAACTTCGATGGCCTGAAGGTGTCAGATGCCCCGATTGTGAATCAAACCAAGTGGTGAAACGAGGGTTTGATGAGACTGAATTCTGGCGGCAACGCTACCAGTGCAAAGCTTGCTCTACTCGTTTTGATGACTTAAGTGATACGATTAATGCCTGTCACCATCAGCCTTTATGCACTTGGAGCGGGTGTTTGTACTTAATGGGGTTGAATCTTTCTAACCAGCAGATTGGTCAGGAACTAGACCTGAATAAGGATGATGTCCAACAAATGACGACTCAACTGCGCAGTGGGATTGTGGTGAAAAAGCCGAAAGTCCATCTGACAGGGGAAGTTGAGTGCGACGAAATGTATTTGATTGCTGGACATAAAGGACAGCCAGAAGTGGTTAAATTCAAAGGACGAAAAGGACGTCGCCGCCACCTAAAAGCTAAACGGGGACGAGGCACATTAGCCAAAGAAAAGCCACCCATTTTTGGGATGATTCAGCCTGGAGGGGAAGTCGTCCTCCAAATGCTAGCTAACGTCAAACAAGCAACGATTGCACCGTTAGTTAAATCAACAGTCACTCCTGGCACCTTGATATTCACTGATGAATATAAAATTTATGCCGGTTGATCACCTGGGGATATCAGCACAAAAGTCTGTGCCATGCTCGAGGGGAATATGCCCGTTCCGGAAGATGGCGATGGGTTCCACGAAGTGCATGTCAACACGATGGAAGGTTTTTGGTCCCTACTTCGTTCCTGGCTAAGGCCACATCGAGGAATCTCTCAAGCAAAACTGCCGCTGGATCTTGGCTTTTTTGAGTTCGTGCATAATGCCCGTAGACGAGGTAAGGCTTTGCTTTCAGCCCTCCTTGAGTGTCTTCTCATGTAGATCCCTGGAATCCATATTGAGCGTAAAGTGAAATACGCTTTCGTTGGGTTGGGTCACGAAAGTCGGCAGCCCTCGTTTTCATAGACTTAAGAATGCCCTGCTTGCCTTTGACTCCCAGGTCAATGTCAATGCCTTCAACTTCAGCAACAAAGCGCACCAGGGATTCGGATTGATGGGTGTTTAAACAGTCCATAATAAGCGTGCCACTTTTTGGCATCGGGGTCCGTAGCAATGGTTTGTCGCACATAAGCGACATAGTCCACTTCCGTCCGAGTATCCCCAATGGTAGGATAAATCACCTGTCCACTAACGACATCAAAACTGGCGATTAAGGTTTGGGTGCCATGGCGAATGTACTCAAACTCCTGCCGTTCTATCTTGCCTGGTCGCAGGGGTAGTCATCTACCCCCAGAATTAACGGCGTTACAACTAGTGGGAATGGAATTGAGCGCACCAATTGCAGTAGCGTGTTGCGACCAACCGGAAATTATCCCCTTGTCAAGTCCTAGAACTGAATGCTTAGTTAAACTATATCCATGCTCTTTATTGTTTCTTCACGAATTAACTCAAAAATCTGACGATTTAATTTGATAAACTCTGGCGATATCATAGTGTTTGTATGTCGTGGGCGACTCAAGGGAACTTTAATTTCGTCTTTTATCCTTCCTGGTTTAACTCCCATCACAATAATTCGATCACCTAAAAAAATGGCCTCTTCAATATCATGAGTAACAAAAATGACAGTAGGACGGAGATCGCTACAGATCGTAAGAAGTAGCTCTTGCATCATTCGTCTTGTTTGTGCATCTAGAGCTGCAAAAGGTTCATCCATTAGCAGCACTGATGGAGAAGTGATCAATGCCCTCACGATACTTGCTCGTTGTTGCATACCACCGGAAAGCTGATGAGGATAGGAATCACGATGCTTATATAGACCTACACGATGCAAGTAGTCATTAACTAACTCCTGTCGCTTAGCTTTTGAAGTTCCACGTATCTTCAAACCAAACTCCACATTTTTAAAAGTGGTTTTCCAAGGTAGTAAAGAGTATTGCTGAAATACAAAACCTCGCTCAGCACCAGGCTTATTAACATGATGGCCATCTACAATTACACAACCGTGGGTAGGTTTAATAAACCCTGCAATGGCATTGAGTATAGTTGACTTGCCGCAACCTGATGGTCCCAAGAGGCAGATAATTTCACCAGGCTCAATATTGAAATTGACAAAATCTAAAACCTGTACAGAATGTCCTTTTCGGCTTTTGAAGGAGACAGACAGGTTTTCAACTTGTACTAGTCCTTTGTTAGATTTAGCCAAGCTTGTGAGTTGCGTCATAGTGCTTAAAATTTAGAAACTAATGATTACTTAGAGCAGCATTAATGTACAATTAGGCATCTTGCTTTTTAACTACTTTCCATGGCATCAGACGACGGGTGAGCTGATCAACCGCCCATGCACTAGAAGCTCCCATCAACCCAATTAAGAGCATTCCCATCACAATTGGTGGGTAATTAGATACAACATATGACTCCCAGGTGATATATCCAATACCGTAGCGACCCGCTAAAATCTCTGCAGTTACAAGGCAAAACCAAGCATTACCCATACCGATTGTTAAACCGCTAGCAATACTGGGCCATGCCCCAGGTACCACAATGTCCTTGAAAATGTGCCACTGCTTTGCGCCTAAACACTGACCAACTTGGAGCAACACCGTGTCATAGTTTTCTACTCCTCGAATGGTACTAATTAGGATTGGGAAAAAGGCCCCAAGGAATGTAATAAAAATCATCCCAATTTCTGCGTTAGGAAATATTAATATTGCCAAAGGTATCCAGGCTACAGCTGGAATAGGTCGTAGCAATTCTAAGGGCGGCATTAGTAGATCTTCAATCTTCTGAAACCAGCCAATTATTAGGCCTAAACCGATTCCAAGGATTGAGCCAATTGCAAAACCTGAAAAAACCCGAATAACACTTGCACTAAGATGCTTCCCAAAGTCACCAGAGAAGAAGTCTATGGTAGCTCCTAATACTTCCAGCGGTGATGGTAAGTTTGTAAAATTTACAAAAAAGTTAAACTTCATCAAGCAGAGAAATTGCCAAATCCCAAAGAAGATAACTAATGAAAAAAAACGTCTTAATGATTTATGGCTAAAACCTAAATGCTCAGCAATGTGTTTAAAATGTTGAATTGACTTATTTCGCAATCCTAGATTTTTATAAGAGAACCGAGTCATAATCAAACACCTCTAGAAAGAATGAAAACCAATAAGGGCAAGATCTTGAATTTGTGCAAAAAATTAGCTCCAAGCAATTGAAAGGGCTTGAGATTGCTGAATGTTATTTATGGGAACTAAATAGCATTCGCTGTTCAACATTTTGAGCGTAAAGCTTCTGAATTTCCGCAAAATTATTCGTCTGCGTACCAGATTTAACAGCGAATTTTTTAGCATCTTCTTCTAATAAAAAGGCTGAGATTTGATTACCACTTTTAACATAAAAAGAATTATCGGCAAAAAGCTTCCAGCCGTTTTGCCGATCATGTACAAAGGTTACATTTACATTTTTTCCATTTGACTTAAGTCTCTGCAGCATTGTCAACATGTTCTGGATGGAGGCAAATTTCATAATTTTATTTTCTCCTTTAACCCATAGCTGTGCAGCCATCTTAGGATTTGTTATAGTCTCTTTAGTGAGAGCGTCATTACCGCTGATGACATTCTTCTCCTCAGATGCAATGACATCATCGTAGTTGACTCCCGTCTCTTTCATTGCTTGCCGCAGATAGCTTTCATCTACCCATTTTGTGACATCATCTGGATTAACACTAGCATCAAGTTTGCCAAGTTGCTTTAAAGTAACTACACTGTTCTTTAAAGTATTTAGATGAACTCCGCGAATGGTTGGATCAATTATCTGTAAGCCAGAAGGTCCGAGAAACATGTAAACTACCTCTTTGTTAACATCGGCACTCTTTTCAACTTCGGCAGATATCTCTTCCGGTTCCTTGAGAAAAGTGCCATTGGCTTCTAATAATGCTTTGAGGTAAGCAACAACCACCTCGGGATACTTTTCTGCGAAATCTGACCGAACTACTACACCGTGAAGAGTAGGCAAACCAGTTTGAGCACCGTCAAAAATCTTTCTAGCAAAACCTCGGAAAGCAAATAGCTCACCATAAGGGACAAAATCAGCATGGGCATCAATCTGATTCGATCTTAAGCTGCTCCCTCCCACCTCTGGAGCCTGGCTGATTAAATTCACATCTTTTTCTGGATCAAGACCTATTTTCTTCAGAGCATTCAGTAACATCCCATGAGCAGCAGAGCCGAAGGGTACAGAAATGTCTTTACCTTTCAAGTCTGTCAAGGTTTTATAAGGACTGTTTTTAGGAACTAAAATTGCATTTCCTGCTCCATTAGGACTATAAGCAAGGGTAGCAATATAAATAGATTTAACTCCGTTTCTTTTTTTTTGAAAAGTTGTCATATTAATCACTGAGGGAAAGTCTCCCATCATACCTATATCAATTTGCTCGGCTATCATTTTATTAGTAATTGGAGGTCCTGAAGTGTAACTAGACCACTCAACGTTGTACTTTGTATCTTTATACTTACCTGTAGTAGGCAAATACTTTTCTAGCAACTTTTTTGCCCGAATAACTGAACCGCCTGTAGCTGTATTGATCACCTGATCTTGGGTACCAATTGATATCCGAATAGCTTTGGTATTTGAAGTGTTAGGTGTAGTTCCACCAGAGCAAGAATGAGTAAAAAATATCAGACTTAAAAAGAAACAAATTATTATCTCTTTTTTGATGTAAAAATGATGTTTGACCATAATTGAAGTCAGGTTATTTTTCTTTGTAAAATTTAGTTTAATTGACATAAAAAAACAAAAATGTTGCAAAAGCTACACTAGTTAGCCCTCATTCATAGATCTAATGATTAGACTCATAAAAATTTTCTATTGGTACACTCATCCAACTTTGTTAAGATTTTAAATGTAGTTTTACTACAAAAAAGTAAAAAGCTTCAGGTCCTTTAGGTCTATAAATAACTTTTTGTAGCTTCGCTCTAGATGTAGAACGTTGCACTTATTAGGTCGCTTATTGGGTAGTGATATGGAAGTAGTGGTGAGGCTCAAATCCTTTCCAGTTCTGCATTGTAGCCATGAATGAAGTACCAAATTGCTCCAATGTGATTGTTCAGCTTTTTGGAAAATGATAGACTTTCTCTTACCAGTCGGGAAACCCGTTGTCTGAAGGTATTATTCAACCGTTCAACATGATTAGTTAGACCCGTTTCCTTACCAACTGCTCGATGACGTTCATGGGGAATAACTGTTTTGTAAGCTTGCCAAAAATCTGTATAGGCGAAGGCAGATTGCCGATAAATATCTGGTAAGGAAGCCCATAATTTACGGGCTGATTTTCTAGTTCTATCTCCGATATAGCAAACGATGATTTTTCGGGAACTACGGTCAATTGCTAGCCAGATATAGACCTCATTTTCCTTGCGATTAACAAATGACCACATCTCGTCACATTCAATGGTCAATTTACCTGGTAGTTTTCCTGAAACCTTTACCTGGTAGGGAGTTCGAGCTAGCTTTTGATTGACATAATCTTGTAACCAAGACCAACTTACTTGAGTAACCCTGGCAATTCCTCGCAACGATATCCTCTCAAGTAAGAGCCGCTCAATCAGCTGCTTTTTCTCCTGTGAAACAGTGGTTTTAGTAGGATTGACAACAAATTGGTGTCTACAGGTTTTACACTGATATTTTGGCTTGCCATTATGAACTGAACCATTTTTAATCAAATGCCCTGAACCACAAACAGGACAAACTTGCTCCGGAAGTTCCTCACACTTTCCCTGGGATAACTCTAATTGCTTTCCTACTATGTTAGATGACAGCACTATGAATGAGGAAAGAAAGAATGCCAAAATTGTTGTCATTAAAAATACTAATTTGCTGGTGATTATGTGAGGATTATCTGTATTAGCTAATATTATACAGGCTGCTGCCGGGGCAAGGGTTCTACCTTACCACTACTTCCATATCACTACCAGAGTTCTGAGCCTAAGGTTCAAAACTATCGCTATGAGGGTGGTGTTAAGGAATATATCTCCTACATCAACCGCGATAAGCAGCCGCTTCACGAAGAAATTATTTACGTACACGGGGAATGGAACAGCGTGCAAGTGGAAGTCGCCTTGCAGTGGTGTACCGATGCTTATACAGATAACTTCTTGGGCTTTGCCAACAGTATTCGTACCCTTGATGGTGGAACGCACCTAGAGGGTCTTAAAGCGGTTCTGACACGTACCTTGAATACAATTGCCCGCAAGCGTAATAAGCTTAAGGAAAACGATGCCAACCTAGCTGGGGAAAATATTCGGGAGGGTTTAACGGGCATTATTTCTATTAAGGTGCCCAATCCAGAGTTCGAAGGTCAAACGAAAACGAAGCTTGGCAATACAGAAGTCCGAGGCATTGTTGATTCTTTTTTCGGAAAAGGTTTAACCGAGTACTTAGAGTCTCGACCTAGTGTAGTAGATGCTATTCTGGATAAGGCAATTCAAGCTTTCAATGCTACAGAAGCCGCTCGACGAGCCAGAGAAATCATTCGATGCAAATCGGTTTTAGAGACATCTATACTTCCCGGTAAGCTAGCTGATTGTAGTTCTAAAGAGCCGAAAAAATCTGAGATCTTCATTGTGGAAGGAACCTCGGCTGGGGGTACGGCCAAGCAGGGACGCGATCGCCGTTTTCAAGCAATTTTACCGCTGCGAGGCAAGATCATTAATATTGAGAAAACCGACGACGCCAAGATGTACAAAAATGAAGAAATTCAAGCTTTGATTACTGATTTAGGGTTAGGCATTAAAGGAGAAAAGTTTGATTCATCCCAACTCCACTACCATCGCATCATTCTCCTCACTGATGCTGATGTAGATGGCGCTCATATCCGTACCCTGTTGTTAACGTTCTTCTACCGCTATCAGCGATCACTCATCGAGCGGGGTTATATCTACATCGGTTGTCCACCTTTGTATAAACTGGAGCGGGGACGCAATCATTACTACTGTTACGATGACCGCGAACGGAATCAGACGATTGCCCAGTTTCCCCCCAACGCCAACTATACGATTCAGCGGTTCAAAGGGCTGGGTGAAATGATGCCTGAGCAACTGTGGGAAACTACAATGAACCCTGAGAGCCGCACCTTAAAGCAGGTTACTGTTGAAGATGCGGCTGAAGCAGAGCAGATATTCACAATTCTGATGGGGAATCGCGTAGCGCCTCGCCGCGAGTTTATTAAAACCAATGGTTCCCGCCTTAACCTGGCAGACCTAGATATGTAATATGGCTTTGCTGAATCGAGGGATGTTTCAGCTTTCCCATGTTCCAGTTAATAACAAGTACTGAAGAGGTTTTTGGATATGACAGGGTGACAATCCACTATCCCTAGGTGAACTAATGGCAGTGAAGGACATTGAGAGGTTATGAAATGATGAACCGGGTTTGCTTTGAACAACTTCAAAGAATTGAAAAATGAGACATCGATGGTTAAGCGAAATTCATTGCCAAAATTTTCGGATTGGCTGCATAAACAGAGCCAGGCCAACGGCCAACAGGAGTTTTTTTGTTCGAATAGTTTTTGAGGCACTACCTTTTTATAGGCTTTAATGTAATCTTCTAGCAGTTTGTAAAAACTCTGTTTGGATCCAACTATTTAGGTTAATACCATCTAGTTGTTCGTTACCAGTGATGTTTTTTAGTTGAGAAATATGGTTTGCTATCCAGTCAGAACGTAACTGCATTTCTGGAAAAAATTGTCCAGAAGGTTGCTTTGAATAAAACCTGCCCAGGGTTTGTGAAATAACATCAGGGTCTAGACGTATCCATTGACTTATAACTGCTACAGCTGAGGGTGTAGTAGCGTACCAATATTGAGCAGCCATGAGAGCCCTCAAATAAGCTACTACGATTTCCGGATATTGTTCAGCAAGAGATTCACGTATTACTATTCCATAAAAAGCAGGTAGACCATTTAGATTGCCATTAAATACGGACCGAAAGCCGCCTTGGCGAAGGGCAATTTCATAAAAGGGGGCAAAGTGAGCATATGAATCAGTAGCCTTAGTTTTATCTTTAAACATCCTGTTAATATCGCTATATTCAATTAAATCTAACTTAACTTCTGAAAGCAAATTGGCAGAATTTAGTGAGCGAATGACCATTCCATGAGCTAAAGAGCGGAGGGGGAGGGTAATTACTCGCCCACGCAAATCTTCTATGTCGTTGAGTTTAGATTCATGCGGTACTACTACACCACTACCAGAACCGTCAGGATTACTTGCAACAAAACTCACAAGATGAGTTTTAGTACCCTTGCTTGAAAAATCATTATTTTGAATAGCACTGAACATTAGGGGATAGTCACCAAGAACACCAATATCAAGTTTTTGGCACTGTAAACCCTCTACAATAGGTGCGCCTGAGAGGAAATCATGCCATTGAATATTATACTGGGTAGAGCCGTAGCGTCCCTCCTGTGGTAAAAAATACTCTAGTAAACCTAGACGTTGGATAATTAACCCAGCAGTCATTGCTGGAATCGTCCCATTTTGTATCCCGATTGAAAGGGATATAGTTTCTGGGCGTTGTGAACTGGTTGACCTAATAACAAAGCTTGGGGATCTAAATCGAACAGCAACTAGCTCTTCTGATGGTTTTTGTGAATTAAATTTTGATTCTAAAGCTTGACTAGGCTCAGTACTAATTAGAGGCTCAGATACATTACTCTTTTTGAGAGTTGGAACACTAAAAACACAATCTGGTTGGTTGGATAATAACTGGGTTAAAGCTAGAAATTTTTGAACAGGAGTTAAGTTGCTTGGTACTCGGCTGGGAGTAGGTTGGTTTAAGATACTAACAGTAGACTGGCGAAGATGTGCAGTCAAAACTAGAAATATATTTCCTGAAAGTGCAAATTCTTGTAATGGAATTGAAACCAGCGTATTCGATGCGCGCTCAGCTTTAAAGTCAAGACTGGAGGCAAATCCAAGGTAACCTCCCTGAGTAATATACGTGCGCATCATGCTGAGATTATCTACCACCTCAACCTGTGAGAAGTCAGAGATATGTAAACCAAATTGTGCTAATCGAGTTTCAAATACTAAACGATTTGGAGAACCGGCTGGCAACAACACCCAAGGCTCCTTTCGTAATTCTTTAAAGCTAAGCCAAGCTTGGTTAGCTAAGCGGTGATCTGAGGAAACAATAAGAGAGTAGCAAATTGTATCGATACAAATTGATGAAAGTTCTGAGAAAGCTTCAAAACTAATCTCAGAAATTCCGATATTAACTTGTTGATCTGTGATTGCTCTGTAGAGAAGTTCGGCAGATTCAAACGTAAAACATTGAGTTTGTATTCCAGGATGTTGGGAGCGGTATTTAAATATCACGTCGGGGAGCCATCCCTCAGCTATTCCTGACGTACAACCAATTCTTAAAGAGCTACATTTGCCTTGCTTAATTTCTTCTATTTGTTTGGTAATTTTATTTTCTAATTCAATTAATTTAGGTCCTTGTTCGAAAAGAAAATGACCTATCTCTGTTAATTCAACCCTTCTCCCTAATCTCTCGAAAAGAGAAGCTCCTAACTCAGATTCTAAAGCCTTTATTTTAGCACTAACTGCTGGCTGAGTCAGGTTTAATGTATCGGCTGCCTCAGTAAAACTGAGGTGCCTAGCAACTTCTAAAAATACTTTGATTTGATAAATTTCCATAAAACAAAGCTGATGACTTTAAACAGCTTATTATAATGTTAACTTCGTTATTATTTTTTTTTATCAATCTATCAAAGATCTCAATACAAAAATGTTACGGCTTATACAAAATGCTCTTGTTATTAATTGTTTATTTTCTTATAGTTAATAAAGATAGCTTTCTATTGGTTGGAAGTTATTTTAATGAGGAGAGGATCATAGTGAATACTCAATTAATAAAGACTGATGTTCTAGTCATTGGTGGTGGCACAGCTGGAACCATGGCGGCGATTAAGGCCAAACAAGCAAATCCTGAGGGGGATGTTCTTGTTTTAGAAAAGGCTAATATTCGTCGCAGCGGTGCTATTGCAATGGGCATGGATGGAGTTAATACGGCTGTCATTCCTGGAAGTTCTACTCCAGAGCAATACGTCCGTGAAATAACTATTGCCAACGATGGAGTTCTTAATCAAAAAGCGGTATATCAAACTGGAAAGTTAGGTTATGAAGTGATTAAAGAACTTGATAGCTGGGGAGTTAAGTTTCAAAAGGATACTAATGGTGACTATGATCTGAAACAGGTTCACCGAGTTGGTAAATACGTCTTACCAATGCCGGAGGGCAAAGACCTCAAAGCCATCTTAACGCGCCAAGTCAAGCGCCATAAAGCTAAGGTCACTAATCGAGTTATGGCAACTCGTATACTGGTTCACGAGGGGCGAGCTACTGGTGCTGTTGGATTTGATGTTCGAAATGGTGATTTCGTTGTCATCCAAGCTAAGGCAGTTGTACTTTGCACTGGAGCTTGTGGCCGCTTAGGGCTACCACCATCTGGTTACCTCTATGGCACTTACGAGAATCCTACCAATGCCGGAGACGGCTACTCCATGGCATACCATGCAGGTGCTGAACTCACTAATATCGAGTGCTTTCAGATCAATCCACTGATCAAGGACTACAATGGTCCTGCCTGTGCATATGTCGCCAGCCCTTTCGGAGCTTACACGGCCAACGCAGAAGGTCATCGCTTCATTAGTTGCGACTACTGGAGTGGTCAAATGATGCTAGAGGTTTGGAAGGAATTGAGCTCTGGCAAAGGACCCGTCCAACTTAAGATGACTCATCTTGATGAGGCTACTATTGCTGAAATCGAATCTATTCTTTGGGCCAATGAGCGTCCTAGTCGAGAACGCTTCCACCAAGGAAGGGGAGAAAACTATCGTACCCATGGTGTCGAGATGCATATATCTGAAATTGGGCTGTGCAGCGGCCACAGTGCATCCGGTGTTTGGGTGAATGAGAAAGCAGAAACGACAGTGCCGGGATTGTATGCAGCGGGAGATATGGCAAGTGTTCCCCACAACTATATGATCGGAGCTTTCGTGTTTGGTCGCCTAGCAGGTACTAATGCTGTCGAATACAGCAAAGACCTAGAACACGTGAATCCCGATCAAGACTTCCTAGAAGCGGAAAAAGCCCGCATTTATGAGCCTTTAAACCAGCCTAATGGTATTCCTCACACCCAAGTTGAGTACAAACTTCGGCGGCTTGTTAATGATTATCTGCAACCGCCTAAGACAACCAACAAGATGGAAATCGGGTTGAATCATATCGTGCGTTATCGGGAGACTCTGGATATGATGGGAGCCCGCGACTCGCATGAGCTGATGCGCTGTATGGAGGGTCACTTCATCAGGGACTGTGCCGAAATGGCAGCACGGGCATCGTTATATCGCAAAGAGAGTCGATGGGGACTCTATCACTACCGGGTAGATTATCCAGAGAAAAACAATGATGAATGGTTCTGCCACGTAAACCTAAAAAAGGATGAATCGGGAGAGATGACATTATTTAAGCGTCCAGTTGAGCCTTACATTATAGAAGTTGATCTGGAGACAGAGGTCTATGATGTTGCCGTCCGCTGAGGCTGGCGATCCAGACTGTTTCTCTACCTTTAAGTCCATTCCTAGCAATTATTGCTCTAAATAACGGAGAGTATTTAGCCTTATGGCTTTAACAACACAGCGAGTTGACGTCCCTGTCATCGTAGATGAGTCAAAGTGCCTAGAAAAGTGTACTGCCTGCATCGAGGTGTGTCCCCTAGATGTGCTGGCTAAAAATCCTGAAACCCATAAAGCCTATATGAAGTATGACGAGTGCTGGTTCTGTCTGCCTTGCGAGAAGGAGTGCCCAACTAACGCAATTACCGTGCAGATTCCCTTCCTATTGAGGTAGGAGCAATAGAAGGGTATCCGCTGATTTTAATCCTGAAACTATTGCGGTAGGAGCAACAGAAGAATGTACGCTGATTCAGATCCTGAACTGAACCAATGGGTGGAAATGCTGCGATCCCCTGAACTTGAGGAGCGTCTGGTAGCTGCAAAAAACTTACAAATCCTTGGGGATGAAGCGGCTACAGAACCGCTGATCCTAGCTCTCCAGGACGAGAGTACAGCTGTGCAGAAGATTGCTGTAACTACCCTGGGTGAACTTGGCAGTCTAACGGCAGTTCCTTGCTTGATTGATTGCCTCGGCTCGGCAGATAAAGAAATTCGGACAGAGGCATTAAATGCCTTAAGCGAGTTGGTTACTTCCGAACACCTCCTGATGCTTTTGAATGCACTCCATCGGGATAATCTAAATATGCAGCTGAATGTGTTGATTCTGCTGAGAAAGATTCATGATGCACAAGCCTTACCGCACCTTCTGCCCTTCTTTCAATCTGAAAGTGCCTGCCTTCGGGAAGCAGCTGTTGATACCCTCAGCTATCTTAATCAGGTGGAGCGCTGCCAGCCAGCCCTCGCGCTAATGTCTGATCCAGACGATAACGTGCGCTGTACTGCAGCTTTAACCCTAGGACATTTAGCAGACAAAGAGGTAGTCCCTCTTTTGTGTAAAGCATTAAGTTCTGATTCAAACTGGCAGGTCCGTCGTAATGCTGCAAAATCGCTCCGTATGCATGCATCTGCTACTGATATCCCAGCACTGAGGACAGCTCTAGAGGATGAACATTGGCAGGTTCGTAAGTTTGCAGCTCAGGTTTTACAGGATGTAGCAGATAATAGTGTTTTGCCAGCTTTAGTCAAAGCTCTATCTGATGAGTCTTCAGATGTTAGGCGTGATGCGGCGATCGCTTTGGGAAACCTGGGCAATCCGTCCGCGCTGAATGCCCTGCAGCAAACTCTAGACGATCCAGACATGGACGTATGTGTATATACCAAGCGGGCGATTCAAAAGCTTCAGTCGTCTGTGCAAGAGACGGCAAATGACTAATCATCAATCCCCTTTTCTACAGCCTGAATTAGCGAATACCACTAAAGGATTACCTGAGACTTCTGATCCTTTGAGTGCAGCCCGTAAAGAAGAAGTGACCCAGTGTCTCAAACAGGTTATTGAACCAATCCTCAATAACAACATCGTAAGCCTGGGAATGGTGCGTAATTTGCGAGTTGTTGCTGACTACATCTACCTACGCCTCTATATTGGAGCTCATCAGCACTATCTGCAAGAAAAAACTCAGTTGGTCCTGTCATCCTTAGCATGGTGCAAAAAAGCATACGTTCAGCTCTGTACTATTCCTGGTGTGCGCACAACCTTTGCTATTTCGAGTGGCAAAGGAGGCGTAGGTAAATCTACTACGGCTGTCAATTTGGCAGCCGCTTTGAGGTTGCAGGGAGCAAGAGTTGGTCTACTCGATGCTGATGTTTATGGACCTAACGTGCCCCAAATGCTGGGGTTAGGGCAAGTAGATGTGAAGGTTGTAGACACTCAAGACGGTCAGAAATTTTTACCTTTAGAGGTGCATGGTATTAAGATCATGTCAGTGGGTTTGTTGGCGGAACCGGATCATCCTTTGGCATGGCGCGGTCCTGTGTTGCACAAGATCGTGACGCAGTTTATTTCTGAGGTGGAGTGGGGGGAACTGGACTACTTACTAATTGATTTGCCCCCTGGAACGGGAGATGCACAGATCACGATTGTGCAGGAAAGCCCTATCTGTGGAGTGATTATTGTAACTACTCCACAGCAGGTAGCAGTGTCTGATGTCCGCCGCAGTATTCACATGTTCCGCAAAGTTGGCATTCCTGTGCTTGGGCTTATTGAAAATATGAGCTATCTAGTGTGCGGTAACTGTGGAGAACAGACTCCTATCTTTGGTAGTGGTGGAGGTCAGCGTCTTGCAGAAGAACTACAAGCTCCACTACTCGGACAGGTTCCCATTGACCCCCGTATTTGTGCTGGAGGCGACTCAGGGCAACCGATCACTATAGCTGAGACAGATTCTTTGGTCGCTCAGGTATTTTTACAGATAGCAAATGCTATAAATACTACTTTTTCACCTGCTGTTCTATCTGAGCAATAATTTATGTTAAAGGTATAGCTATCGCTACCCCAACGATGCTACTAACGAAGCTTCATCCAGAATCCAATCGACAGGGTTGGCTGCAATTATTTCTTCAACTTCCTCTGCCTCTAGGCCCCGTTTAAAGGCTCGTACCGCAATTTCCGAGTCTCGGTCGTAGGGCAATTAAGTTCGCTGCCGCCTCCCACCACTGCCTCAAGGGAAAATTTCCCGATGGCACTTGCTTGCCCCCTGTAGAAGACGGCTCAGGCGGCTTCACCTCATCTTCTTTAGATAAGCCTGGGCTTTATCTGTTGTCGGAATTTCTTCAGTTTTGGTAGAGCGGAAATGCTGTTTATATTCGATTTGATTGATTTTAAATTCTGGCTTATTTCCAGCTAATCCTGTGGTTTTACATACAGTCATGCCCCAGAGAATCAATCCAAATATCAACAAGAATGTCCAGTAGACCAAAAGAGCCTTGCCATCAGCCCAGGGCATTCTATTGATTTGGATTGCTGCTCCAATTAGGACTGTATAACCGACTGTCGCACCCATCAAATACATTTCTTGTTCAAAACTTGTGAACTGATGATAAAATTTTGACCAGGCCCAGGCTTCCACATAAGCGAGGAGCAATGCTTTCACAAAGATTTCTACACTAATTACCCAGACGAGTGCATATAAAGCAATACAAAAACCTCCAACTAAGGCAATAATTATGAAGATATTTGCTATCTCTACAAGCATCTGGTTTTCAAAATACGGCTCGTCAATCAGACTCGCCTGTATTATCCTTGAGCCGATCAGATAAAGCCGCTTCAGAATTCTAACGAGCAAACCCATGACCACGCTCCTTTCTGGGAATTTCGGTTGTGCTTCTTGTAGCCTCCTCCCTTTGGGCGTTCAACAACGCTGCTTTAAGCCTTGCTTCTTCGGCTTGTCTGGCCTCTTCAAGGCGTTGCGGCGCCTCAAGCATCTGCTTTAAGTCTCTGACAGTGCTAGTCAGTTGCCCCTCCAGGTTTTCCAGCTTTGATAGGTCATCGGGGCGCTGAACAGAGCCTCGATTTGATTTGAAGACCAACTGTTGGTCAAGTTGAATTTCAAGTTGATGCTCATTCATCTGGACCGCTAACCCCTGACAAAAGTAGCTACCTTGGTTGAGTTGAATCATCTCAGCAGCTTTGTCCCTAATTGATTTCTCCAGTCGCGCCGCTTCAAGGAATTCCTCAAAAAGAGATAACAACTGAAATTCATTCAGCAGCGCTTGCAGATGGTTGACTATTGGTGTTAAGTTCTCAGGCTTTTGGATGTCAGTCTCAACGCCATCAATTGAAACTTTGAGCCGAGTCTTGCTACGCTCAATTCTCAATCCTCTTTCTTGGTAAACCGATTCGGGAGCGAAGAGCTGGTCAGTCAGAATTTGGAACTGTGCTGCTATGAGTTCTGGTCTATGGGGTGAAGGAGTAGGAGCTGGCTCTCTGATGGACGTGGGTATAGGGGGATAGATGAGTTCAATAGCAGGTTGCTGGGCTTGACTTACCTGAATTGACTCTAATAGCTGCGCTTTTTCTTGACAGTAGACTGTCAACTCCAACTGAGCTCGGCTGGCTGCCACATACCAGGACTCTCTCGATAGCAAGGCTTGACTCCCCTGACCCGCAGCGAAGATGGCGTACTGGGCAGTTGCTCCCTGGAGGGAATGAACGGTGCTAATCCACCTGTAATCGCTGTGCCTCAAGTCCTCTGGTGTCAGTGTTAACCGCTTGCCCTTGGTGCTGATCTCAATCGTTTGGGTTTGGGGGTCAATCGCTTCCACCCTAAACTTTTGACCATTCACCTGCACCTGCCTCCCGTTGTGGTCCCTGAGACCAGCAGTAAATCGCATTTCTTCCCCCGCTCGAATTTCTAGACGCTCTTGAGCAAAGACTTCGCGGTCTTTATATCTATATAGATCTAGGGTTACGGTCTGTCCGGCGGCGTCAATTAACTCAACGGCGTGCGCTTGGGAATCGGTGGCTGTCACCTGATACAGTTGACCCTTGATGAAGGGTCCAGAATTTCGCCAAAACTTCACCCGGTCGCCGACTTGATAATGGTCAGTAATTAGCAACTGATGTTTATCCAGGTCTTTCTTTTGCAACACCTCAACTAAGAGTGCTGGTCCCAACAGTTCACCTTGCTCTATTAATCTGTTTCTAATTGCCTGAGTTAAGGTAGCTCGTTCCTTGTGGGTGGTTGTCATGATTAGGGTAGAACGCCGCTGCTCTTGAGGACGGCTGAGAAAATCCGCGACAATCGCCTCTGTCCTCTGCTCCTCAGCTGGAATCTCACTAATCTTGCCTTGAGAATTTAGTAAGTCAAAGGCTTGGGCAGGCTGCTGTGCTTCACACAAGTCCACCACAGCTAGTAGTTGCTCATCCTTCTGCCTCATGTTCTGGCTGATGAAGGCGGTTTCTAACCCGGCTCTGGTTTGGAGTAACTGAAAAGGGTTGCCCTGCTCGACTGCTGATAGCTGCTTGGTGTCTCCCACCAGCAAGAGCCGACAGTTGGATTCCCTTGCCCGCTCGATGAGTCGGTGCATCTGGCGGTTTGATACAACTCCTGCCTCATCCACCACAATCAGGGCATTTTGGGGAAAGTCCCCTGAAGGAGTACGGATTAGGCTTTCTAAGGTCTGCGAAGGAATGCCGCTGTCTGCTAAGAGCGCTTCTGCCTGGAGTCCACCCACGGCACAACCAATCAACGGGCGCTCTCCCATCAAGTCTTTGAGAGCTGACAAAGAACGAGTTTTGCCGACTCCAGCACTCCCTTGGATCAGCGTAATTAAGTTGCAACTACTGGCAATATGCTGAAGGGCTTTGGTTTGGTCTGAGTTGAGAGTGAATTTTTCTGCCGCAACTGTTGGTTTATTGTTGTTAGAAATTGCAACGTAGTCTGATTTACCTTGAATTGCCCAGTCTAAAATCTGATGTTCGCGCTGCAATATCGTGCGCGTCGTGTAACTGGGGTAGGGAGTCTTTGATCCAACGGCTACCAGTTCTCGGCTCTGGTCTACCGCTTTTTGGATTTCAGTTGACAGATACCTACCTTGACTCAACCGACATCCTTCCCTAACTAGTTCCATATAGCCGAAGGCGCTGGTGTTCTCTGACAAGCGCTCGGCAGCAGCTCTCACAACCTCCTGGGGGCTTCCGGGATGACTGGCTGATTGGAAGCGCCATTCGAGTTCTTGCCGTGAAATTGGTTGGCATGGCACTATCCCTGCGGTTGCTGCTTTCTCTTGCCAATCCAAGACTTGTGCTTCGGCTTCTTTGTCATAGGCTTTCTTGTTCCTTGTTGCCCGATTGGCAGCATCGAGCTGTTTGGCTGTCGCACTCTTGCGGTCTAAACCCAGAGATGCCAGGTAAGCTTCCAGTCTCTGGGTCCGCCGGGAAAAAGTCTCCTCGAGTAGCTGCTTCGGGTTACCCGCTAACTCAAATTGCCCTAAGGCATCCCAATAGGTCCTGTAACCTGCTTGATGTAAGTGGTAGGCGGTGTCGTTTTGGTAGATGGCTCCGATGGTGAGTTTGTTGTTATAGACTTGCTCGTTGGCTAGGCTGCGCCACTTTCCCTCAACCCAACCGACATTAAAGATCGGGTTGTGGGTGTGCAAGTGGGGCTCTCCCTCGCGGTTATCTCGCTGCCGGAATGAACCGATTAACGCCCGCTCCGTATGGACCCGTTCTACCTGGCCCTGACGCTTAACTTGGCTGAATAACAGGTGCTGTTCGGTAAATCGCAGCGCACTCAGAACTCCTTTGTCGTGAGCTGCTACAGCAATCGGGTTCTCGTTGACGAGGGCCTCTACGCTCACGCTCTTGGGAGCGTTCAAGGTCACGTCACAGATAGCGGGTCGGCTATTTTTCTGGTACTTCCGCAACTGCCTGCCGTAGCTATCCTTTCCTTCACTTGCTAGGTCATAGGCAAACTGGTTGATTGTGCCTTCATATCCCAGTGTCGGGGCAAGTTTCCCTTGCCACTGGCTGTCAAGAGGTCGGGTTCCGGCTACGTGGTAGGACTCAGCATAGTCTTTATACTTGGTGTAGGGTTGGCCTATGGTCGCGGTCATTCTCTAGCCTGACTGGTGAGCGCTCGTTTTTGGGGGTCGTGTGCTATTTTATCTTCATACTGCTACTGCAGTACGTCGGGTGTGGGGGTAATTAAATCATCGGGTAGGGCAAAATATCTCGGTGGCTGCGTAGCAGGAAGTTGAGCTTGAATCTTTTAGTTCAAATGTTGGACAACTACATTTCGGTCTTGGCTCAGTATTTAGTCAGTTTTCAGGGAATTTTCAACAGGATTTAGACAAATACATTTCATTGACTGTAAAACGTTGAGTCAGTTTTTACCGATATTAAGTAGAAATAAATTTTAATATTTTCGTTATTTATCAATGTGTATACATTGCTTTTGACGGCTGCCTTGAGTTTTTGTTTAACTTTTATTCAAGTTTTTGCGGCTTTTCGTTGCTAGTATTGCGGTACTATACAAGAACACTGGTACTTTTAAGCAAACTATGGATGAATCAGGTCAGGAGCATCAAGAGGAGGTAGCTCAGCCCCAGGGCGAACCATCGCCAGACTTAGATTCAGTTTTTTCCACTTTTTTTCAGAAGGTTGAAGAGCTTAAGCCAGTTGCTAAACCACGTTCTGCTAAAGATTATCTGGAGTCCAACCGGGATAAGATTATCCACGCTCTGAGTAAGGGATATACCTATGAAGACTTAGCTCAGATGCTTAAAGACTGTGGGTTTTCTTTGAGTGCTTCCACTTTGCGGCGCTATATCGGAGCTGTTAAAGGCACTAAAGGAGATGCTCTGCGGTCAGACAATAGCTCGGCTCCTGCCTTCGACTCACCCGACAATTCGGATGAGCCCAGTTCAGCTGCCACAAATTCGGAGCCCTATCAACCTCAACTCAGGCCCAGAAGGAGGAAATCATAATTGTGAGTCAAAAGGTCTCAGCCCCAAAGCTACCCCTCACCACCCGCGTTGTTGTTCTGGCTCAAAATAAAGGCTCGGTGGGCAAGTCGACCTTAGCCCTCTGTTTGGTTGATTTATGGAGTCGTTTAGGTCAGCAATTTCAGGTGATTGATGGTGACGCCGACCACAACACGCTGTCTTATGCTTATGAATCAGAGCCCTGGCTGCGACGTATTGACCTGTTGGGGAATGAAGCCAACCGTGCCCTTCTAGATTTCCTCTGTCCGGAATTTCAGTCGCCACTGGTGTTGGTCGATTCCCCAGCCAACTGCTCCTCCAGATTTTGGGCACAACTGCAGTTGAGAGGTCGGGTGGCGTCATCCTTGGCTTCTCATGGCAAGCGGCTGACATTTTTGGTGCCGATGTCTGGTGACCCGGAGGCGCTCGATAGTCTTCTGGACCTCTGGGAGGCGTATAACACACAAGCCGATTGGGTGATTGCCAAAAACCCAGCGGCGAAAAACCACGATTTTACTGATTACGACCGCTCACTGGAGCGCTCGGAGATTCTCGATGCTGGGGGGATAGAAATTGTCTCTGAGCCATTGGAGTCAGCGGCGGCAGACAGGCTAGCTAATGCTCGGCGCTCACTTGGCTATGTTCTGAGCCCGAATTCTGACATTGATATCAATTACAAGGGCTTTATTGAAGCTTGGAGACTCGACCAGGATAAGCAACTCGCTCGTGCGGCTAGATACCTGGGTCTACCGAACGACTTGAACGGCTCTGGGTCATCTTCAACCACAGGTTTGCGGAGGCGCAGGTAAATGCCTAACGGTCATCGCCCCGCCTTCCACTACACCAAGATGGAGGAGCTTTATCAGCTGCTCCCAGCTGAGAATGTGGAGCGTCTGAACGAGTTTTCCCGGCTGACAGGAGTCACTTATGGGTCGGTCTACTATCCTTATCTGGTCTGCTGCGAGTACTATCTATACCTGCTGACGACACTCCTTAACTCCTTCCCCAATGGGCAACAGATTGAGCTGCTGATGACCTTGATGAAGAATTATGAGGACAACATTATTACCCTGGGGGAACGGGTAGAAGTGGCAATGCAGGGGGTGATTGATGCCTCGAATCCGAATGGTGTCGCACGGCGATTGGCGATCGCCTGCACTGTCTGCATGGTCATTGCCTTTGGTGGGGGGGCGGCTGTGGGATTTTGGGCTCGCACCAATGGTGAACTCACGGCTGTTGCTCATACTTCTTCCCAGGCTAAGCAGATTTACTATCTGAATCAGGATGCCATATCAAACTGCCAGCAGCGATTTAAATCGAAGTCTGGGGTGATTTCCTGTCCTAACCGCTTGGTCGTCCCCAGTCAGTGGTGAGCGGTTCCCCCAACGCTCTTGCAAGTTGTCAGTTCGCCGAAGACTGTCGCAATTCTTCCGGTTCAGACGAGTTGGTCTGGCTGTCTGTCTCAGTCTTCTCTCTGCTCCAAAGACTAACTGGTCTTACAGTAGATTCGTGCCAGGATCTGCTAACCTCGGCTACTAAGTGAATCGTACAGCCAGAGCCCCCGCGTGTTCGACAACATTTCTAAATTCCTGGCCGAACAATTTTCAGTAGATTTGGCAACTTGGCTGCTTGGCGAACCGATAACTCTCACCGAACTCAGCCCCTCCGAACTCTCACTCGAACCGATTCGCGCTGATGCCCTGATTCTCCTTCAATCTGATGCGGTGGTGCTCCACTGCGAATTTCAAACCGACCCCGATTCCACCATGCCTTTTCGGATGGCAGATTACCGCTTACGGGTCTACCGACGATTTCCTCACAAACGCATGGTGCAAGTCGTTGTTTACCTGCGAGCGACGCGCTCGGAATTGGTGCAGCAGACAACGTTCGAGTTAGACAATCTGCGCCATGAGTTTCAGGTGGTGCGGCTGTGGGAGCAGCCAACCGAAGTCTTCTTGCAACGCCCCGGACTGTTACCCTATGCTGCCTTGAGTCGGACAACAGATCGAGTCGGTGTCTTACGCCAGGTGGCTCAAGAAATTGAGTTGATGACCGACCGAAACCGCCAAAGCAATTTAGCGGCAGCCACAGGAATTTTAGCCGGGCTAGTATTGGATAAAGAAACAATCGGGCGATTGCTGCGGAGAGAACTCATGCGAGAGTCGGTGATCTATCAAGAATTACGAGAAGAGGCTCGTGAAGAGGCGCGGAGAGAACTCATGCGAGAGTCGGTGATCTATCAAGAATTACGAGAAGAGGTGCGTGAAGAGGCGCGTGAGGAGGCCAAACAGTCTGAGGTGAACTTGCTCCTGCGACTACTGGCGCGTCATTTGGGACAGGTGGTGCCCTTGACGATAGAAACTCGAGTTCGTTCGCTCGACCTCGCTCAATTAGAGTCGCTAGGTGAGAGGTTATTAGACTTTACAAGTTTGGCCGATTTGGAGACCTGGTTAGCAACGGAATTGAGGTCACGCTAAGTTGCTTTGGCAGTTGGGTTCCGTATCGGTTTGTCTTCAAGCGTTCAAAAGACCCTATGCCGCTCAGGTCGTCGGAAGAATTCGACCTATGACCTATATCAATCGTTTGAAGCATGGCGTCAGTTCGACACATCCATTACGCGGACCAGAGTTACGCTCTCTCGCCTTTGTATAGCAATAGAGAAAATTTGGTCGCTAAGGCTGAAAAGCTTACAGAATAAAGCTTTTAGCAATCGTCTGAGTTGGACACCTAAGAGCTTGAACTGTCCCACTATTAACCATATTTGGGACAGTTGATGCCGAAACAGCTTGATTTTACGTTGATGCAGCTTGCTTACTGTAGCCAGTCTAAACATCGAAAATGGGACTGTTGCTCTTAGCGACCATTTTTTCCCCACTGCCATACAAAGGCGTCTCTGCGACAACTGCAACGAGAGTATACTGCAACGAGAGTATCCAGACTCACCCGATTTGTTCGTTTCGGAGCGGGGAGCCGCAATGGCAGCCAACACGGCTAGAGGCATTATTGAACGGGCTGGACAGTTAGCTCACATTTCGTTTCCAGTTCATCCTCACATGCTGCGTCATGCCTGTGGCTTCTACCTCGCCTCCAAAGGACATGACACGAGAGCCATTCAGGCTTACTTGGGTCATAAGAATATTCAGCATACGGTGCGCTATACCGAGTTAGCACCGGGACGATTTAAGGATTTCTGGAGGGATTGAAGTCACCAACTGATTCGGCGGTGAGCATGATGACCAGCCCTAAACTGACATTTGAGCAAGTTCAGGCTGAAGCGCAAAAACGCCAGCTTGTCCTTAGCCGTGACTCAAAACACGGGTTTCGTTTAGACATTGACCCACAAAGCGGATTGAGTTGGCGTGACTTCCCTTCAATGGTTGCTGATCTCTGTAAGAGACGGTTTGAGACGTTGGGCTATGTGATGAGCTGCCTCAGGCTCATTGACAGTCTAGAAGACTATGACCGTAAGGCATTTCTCATCGCCCAAGAAGCCAAACAATGGTTGGAACGAACAAACCGCTCGACCAGTGAAGAAATGATTCAACGGCTTCTCGAACATGCGATTCGCCGAATTCCCGACCTCCGACTAGGTGAAGTTGCCCAGTTCAATGAGCAAGCCCAACAACGACTGCAACAGTGGATTGCTGATAACGGCATCTGGGAGAAAGAAGCCGCCTGTAAGCAAGCAGGGTTTCTCGTCCATAAACAGCTGGAAACAGCTTGTGTATTGAGGATTATTCGATGTGCTTCTCCTCCCCCAGAATGTCGGCTCAAGAACCAATCGGGTGAGCTTGAAGATAACTCATGGTTCAGCCGTCCCCTAACCATGACTGAAACAGCTGGTTTTTGGGATACCGGCTACTACTACCCTTGTGAGTTAACCTCTGAACAACTGCGGACCATCAATGAGGAGACTTTAGTTAGTCGCAAGGAAGCAGCAGAGATCTTGGGCGTGACTGAGCAACAGTTTGACAGGCTCAAACAGGAATACGAGTTGATGCCTGTAAATGAACGACGCTCGCGGCGAAACCAGCAAATTTACTATCTGTACCGCCTATCAGATGTATTTCGGCTGGACATGCGTCTGAGGCAGGTTGGAGAGTAGCCTCTAAAGTTTACATTCTCCAAGTAAAATTTTTCTAGAGTTCCTTTGCCACACGGATTCTAGCCGTCGCGTGGCACTTCGTTGCAGCTTCGCTCACACTGTTGGTTGTCAGGTACTGCGACTTGTTGTGTGGGTGTAGTGGCAGTGCCAGCAATTCATCAATTGGAGCCTGGTTACTAGGCGGCTTTGTCCTCACATCACCAGAATCGGTGTTTTTCTTCCAAGCCGAGCCCTCAGTTCTGACACTTCCATTGGGAGAACAGCCGGGATGGTCGTCGGTGTGGGGGCATTGGTCGTTAAGTCAGCCGCCGGTGTGAGGGTGGAAACTTGTGCCGGCTCAGGAGTGCAACGCCTCACCCGAATCCAAAGAGCGTAGTCGCCACCCGTAAATGTGGTAGGCTCAGGGCAGCGCAGAGCGCTGCTGGGTCCTCCCATTCAGCCTAACGTTCACGGGAGGATGTCGAGTCTCTTCAGCCGTTCGATTCCAGTGGCTCAATCCAATCATTCGAGACCGAAAACTTCATCCCCGACAACATCGAGCGTGGGTGGCCAGGAACTGTAATCCGGTACTCTTCCCCCTCATACTTCACCCGCTGTCCCTTGGAGAACGGCGCAGCGAATTCCTCTCGTGGCTTGATGTGTTCCGCATACCAAGGCACAGGGGGCTTGGTAGTGGGAGGTGGCGTTGGGGCCAATGCTGTCGCTCCTGGTGCTGCGGATGGAGGCAAGCCAGCACTTAGGTCGGTTGCCGCCGCCAGTCGGTCAGCTACCTGGGGAACTCGTTCTGGCTCTGGGTTGGAGGCTAAAGTCTCTGGGCCAGCTAGTGTGGGCGCTTTCGCCGCATCGATTTCGGTGACTGGCACGGTCAAGTCAGGGGCGCGAGCCTCTTCCAAGTTGGCTTCGGGCGCGGTCGGTATGATCTGGTCCTGTGTAGCGCCGTTAGATTGGCTGACTGTGGGCGACGGCACGTTCGCCACCGGTGGGTCAGATAGTGGTTCAGCCATTGAGGGGGGAGCCCAAGTGGTCGTCAGTGTGGGGTCAACCTGTAGCTCATCTGCTGGACCTGGTGCGCTCGATGACGGTACCACCGCCGGTGTGGTCACTCTGGCTATTGGCTCAGCTGCTGTCGGTGGCTCAGCCGTTAAGGTCGGGGGGGCCGCCTCGTCAGATGGGGTGGCGGCCTTCATCGCTGGTAGGAGCGCATCGGGAGTGGTCACCGGGGTGGAAACTTGCGCCGCTGGTCCAGACGTTGGTTCACCACGCTCATCCGGCAGTAATGCTGCTGGCAATGTCCCAAAGTTAGCAGTCGCCCACTCTTGCGCCTCTGCCAACAGCATCGGTTCCCCAGATTCTAGGTACAATCGGTACTTGAAGACTTCCAGCGCTTTGTTGCGCTCACGAATTGCTTGTGAGTTGGTTGGCTGAACCATTTCCTTTGCGTACAGCTGCACTTTAAGACCCACCTGCACTCGGAGCCTAGTGATGCGTCCGAGGTCAGAGGTGGAGCTTAAAGCTGTGGGGCCTAGTACCTGTGCCTGTGGATTTCCCCCCACACCCCCCTGATTAAGCACCTTGGCATCTGCTGTGCTTTGAGGCACAGCAGATGCCTGCGGCAAGCACAAAACCTTCATATGGGGAGGGAGAGTGTAATTTCGGGCATCAGCTTGAACTGGTGCGGGTTCTGGCGATTCCACTTCGAGCCAAGGGTCGGGGTCAATGGGAGATTCTTGACCCAACACAACGGCTGAAACCGGCGGCTGACAGGCTATTACACCCGCTCGCTCGGATTTAGGATGCCACAACGGTAGGTAATCTGGCTGACGCAAGGTCGAATGGCTGACCCCGATCCCGTGCAGTTCCTTGGATGTGGCAATGATGGCGGATGAGCGCGCGGTGGCAGTTGCTGGCAACATCCCGGCGGCTTTTAAATGTGCCACCACTAGCCGAATTCGCTCAAAGGTCTTTTGGTGACGCTCGGCGTTGGGGTCAAAGCGCTGGAAAGCAACTATGTTGTTATTGGCGTTGTCGGTGCCGCCGAACTGCTCCTTGTAGGGGCTTTGCCGATTAGGATATCCACAGTACGGGACATAAAAGCCAAGGCAGCACCGCGACCACTCCGCTGCTCGGCGTCGGATCTCGTGCTGATGGTCACACCACTGCTGGTATCCTGGGGCAGCTTGCGCGGTAGCGACCACGTAGTCGCTCAGCGCTTCCCCCTCTAAGGCGAGCCAAACTCTGCCGTAGCAAGCGAAGTCTTTAAGTAGAGCGTTGGTCTGGCCTGAGCCAGTCCACCCCTCACCGATTCGCTGCTCCAAGTCTTGCTTCCAGGCTTCGGCGCGGTTGGAAGCTCCTGGGCGATAATCCCCCTTCCGCTTCTTGGCAAGCGCGATCGCCTGTTCCAACTCAGCCAAGTCTTGTCCGGCAGCTGAATTGTCGGCTGCATCCAGGAAGTGACCGATATCATTGCTGACTGGCTCTAGGTCGGCATCCAGCAAATCGGAGCCAGCTTGCAGGGGTAGCCGGTGAGCGTTGTAGTTGCTCGGCGCGTCTTTTTTGTAGGCTTTGGCATTAGGGAACAGTTCAATCTGCCCGGAGCGCACCTGGAATCCTGCATCTGTCAGGGTGAGCCAGATGCACTTAGCCAGGTCGAATGAGGGGAGCTCCGACTCGAAAAAGAAGTAGATGTGGAGGCCACCCGATGAACTCGATGTACAAACCACCGGGCGAACTAGACCAATCTCCTCAAGTGAGACTAAAAGCGAGCGGTAAGCGATAAGGTCATTAGCTGGGTGGTACGCGCTGCCCCGATCTAGATCTAATACTATATAGCGTGTTCTTTGGCCGAACCGCAGCCCAAGCAGGAGCCGCGGGTTCAAAAATTGCTGCCAGAGGTTGCGAGGCTCTAGGGGGTAGGCGTTCTCAGTGACCCAATCTGGGCGCTCGCCCGCTGCTGGGGTTGGAGCGAATATGAAGTTCCAAGGATGATTGAAATAGTGTAGAAACCGCTGGCCTACTGGATCAGCTGGTAGTGGGGGCAGTTTCCTTCCGACTGGGCGCTTTCCCTGATTCTTCTTTGGCACTGGTGGCTGACTCCTCTGGAGTGGAGCCAAGACCCTCACCTACACAAGCTTTCACCCGACGACCACTAAAGGGGGTTAAAAATAGCGATCGCGCTTTGACCCTGCATGACCAACGTTGAATATGGCACCAATAGCTGCCCTATTTAGTTACAGCTTGCGGCAGCATTGCTATATTCGGGTCTGCATGAGAGAATTGATCCGAATAAATATCGCTTCCCTCCGCAGGGAACGGATAAAGAGCTGGGGTTTTTGCTTGCAGGCTTTGGGTCCCGGCTTTTTTCCGTTGTTAGTGACTGTTTACGAAATTCTTTGGACTCAGCGTCTGTCCGTCATCCCAAGGGAGCCGCCGCTGAAGTTTTTGACGTAAGGCGCACCATGGCGCAAATGATAATCTATACATAAGCTCTCCCTGCGGCTTGCTAGCCGTTCCTAGTGGTGGGTGAGGTAGGTGGGATCAGCTTTGAGTTTCCTCTGCCCTGGGCTTCCCAGCCTTACCTGTTTGCTCCGAAAACGCTAGAGCCTCTAGCCGCTTAAGCAATGGCTGGAGGTTTTGGCGTTCTGTAGAGATCCTGACGCACAGCCTGACGGATAAGCGCCGTCTGGTTGATGCCCTGCTTTTTTACCTGTCTTTGCAGGGCTTGATAGTCGCGGTCGCTTAGTTTGGTGGTAATTGACCGATTTAGAGGAATATCCTCAAGGCGTACTGCTGGCATCTGCGTTACCTTCGTGCATATGTATACCGTTGAACTCATCTCAGACTGTCAGCTCCCTGTCGGGAAATCCAGAATGTCTGTGGGTTAAGATTTTTTAAGCTCGCCATCCGCTGTTGACCCCCTCACTCCTTACCCCGTTTTTCCATACATATGAAATTTGACCATGATGCTTAAGTGCCGGATCGCAGGCAGCAAGCTGGTGCATTTGGCTTAATTTGTCCGCGATTTCATCATGAACTCGTAGATGTGACCAAGTGATATCATCTTGTGCTCTTGATGTTTGAAAATCCCCAAAAATCCTCATTTGACAACTACCCAGAACCCTATGAAGCAAGAACAGGAAAGATTCTGGTGTATATTTGGCAATTAGATTTAGATGTTTCTTCCATTCGTTGGCGTCAAGACCATCGCGGGATTCTTTCCGGGTTAGATTTGCCATTTCCTTAATTTCCTTGGCATTGTCAACATGATGTGGCTTGAGACAGTTTACAAATTCAACCTCAAGATTTCGTCTCGCAATCTCTTGAAGTAAGTCTCGGTTTGAGTCAAATAAATAGTCACCTTGCGAAAGCATGCGTAATTCTTTAGGAAGTTTTGAGATGAGACGTTGGGAGTCTTGGTTTTCTCCTCCTTGACTCACACAGTCTCGTAAACTTTTTTTCATCTTATCTCGCTCAAGAAAAACTGCTTTAATATCACTACCTTTGTGGTTAATGAGTTGCCACAAATTCTCATATAAACCCACAAGGTACCAAGTATAGTCATGCTCCCACCAGTCAATCCAATCGTTATTTAAGTCTGCAGCTATAGGATCTTCAGGCGTACCATATGCATTCCAACATTTCGCCAGCCGGATAGCAGAATTTTTAGTGGATACCCATTGTCTTAACTGGTCAAGAGTATTGATATCCTGAAGAAAATCCTCACTCGGCAACTCAGAAATATAACGAATTATGCGTTCTTTATCTGAAGCCCCTTCAGAGTCATCTCCTATTGGTTCCCAATACACGCAAAAATCTAACCTAATCCGCTCTTTCATCTCCAGTGAAACATCTATAACAACGTAGCACTCAGGAGTTGCGTAGTGACAAGGCGGAACAATCGGGCTATCTGCTTTAATAAGCGAACGCTGAACCCACATCGCTCCCTTTAACAATCGTAAGTTTTCCATTGGTATCTTTACTCCGTGCATAGGTACACTCTTGATATTAATCTCAGCTTGCCAGAGACCTCTTGGGAAATAAAGAATGTCTAAATGCGAAGATTTGTTAAGCTTGTTGCCAGCCACTGTTGACACCCTCAATTCTTACCCCGTTTTTCCTAATAGATAAAATTTGACCATGATGCTTAAGTGCCAGATCACAGGCAGCAAGCTGGTGCATTTGGCTTGATTTGTCCACGGTGGGATCGTGAGTTTGTAGATGTGGCCAAGTGATAGCATCTTGCGTTATTGGTATTTGAAAATCTCCAAAAACTACCAGTTGACAACATGGCTTACAGTCAGGAGGAGGCTGTGTATGTCAATGTGGACTATTTCGTTAATTGGTAGATGGTGAGCGCTTTGACAATTACGTTCGCCTCCGAACGCATGACAGCCTTAGTAGGTTGTATATTTGGCTAAAGGTAGCTCAAAATAGACTTATCCTACTTCAACCTCCTGCAAAAAAGTTTATGTTGTCAGTGAGTCCGGGTCATAAGCTGTGGAAAGCGGGTCCCGGCTTTCTGACGTTTATGGGTGGACTTTTTTCAACTGTCTACAAACGAAAAGGCGTTAGGGACTCCGATTTATGAGCTTTGTGTGATGAAAGGGAATTAAGCTTTGACAAATTGCAAACATGAAACCTCTATTGCAGCACTTTGCTGTGAACACAAACTTCCTTTTCTTTCAGAGGAAGCTGGAGCTTTATGAAAGACTACCACCTAAAAATTGTGCTCTCAAGTGGTCAAAATCGCTGTACGCCGGAGTCACAGGCGGCTTATACGCCGGAGTCACAGGTAAAACTGTACGCCGGAGTCACAGGTAAGAAGGGGAGATAATACGCCAAAGTCACAGGTAAAACTGTACGCCGGAGTCACAGGTTAAGCCTCGAATACTTCCGTATTGCTGGAATTTTGAGAAATTGAACGGAAAAACTATACGCCGGAGTCACAGGTAAAACTGTACGCCGGAGTCACAGGTAAGAAGGGGAGATAATACGCCAAAGTCACAGGTAAAACTGTACGCCGGAGTCACAGGTAAAAGGCTAAAAATCATACGCCGGAGTCACAGGCAATTTTTAAGATTTGTTACGTTTGACGGTTGCTCGTTTCTAGAACACTGCGGTAATAGTCCAGAACCGAACACCTTTGATAAAATTTGCTCAATTATTAGGTATCGAGTGTGAGGAAAGAATATACTGCTTTTCCGGTAGATGGACAGCTGCTGATGGTGTTGCCTAGAGCGGGAGCCTCGATCAGAAACCCCGATGTACAACTGCCAATTCTCCGCACGGATACAGATGGTTATTACTTGGAGATGCGAGTTGATGCTGACCCTAAAGACAAGAGCGAAGTTGCAGTGACCCGTCGCATCCCACTGGAGAATCTCTCTACGGAGGAGTGGGAGGAACTGAAGACTCAGCATGCCAATCTAGACCTGAAAGCTTGTACAGATCGGGGAATTAGCCAAGGATTAGAGAAAATTCAAGACCGCCGGCTTCAGCGCTTGTTTATGGCGTTGCTGACCTTTTTAAATCCGAGACAGGTTACTATTGTGCTGTTCCTGTATAAGGAAGCGGCGTATCAGGGTAACGGTCCCCTGGTTTCTTTTCGTTCCAATGAGCTCTTGGAGAGCCTTGGCTATACTCGCGCTAAGGATGGCAGTTTCACGGCTAGGTCGCGCTCGCAGCTTAACCGAGACCTGGTTGCCCTCCACAGAACTGAGCTGGTGCTAGCCCAGTCTCTAAAAAAAGGCAACACGATGGGAGCTAAGGTCATCGTTAAAAGCATCCTCCGCATCCGAGACTACGAAATCGATAATGTGCCGCGAGACTTCGATTTGGTGAAGGCTGCCGATTACACCTATGAGCTGGCAGATGCTTACACGGTGGCGTTGGAATTCTTTGATGGGCCAGGTCGGACGGGAGATTATGTACTATTCTCAAACAGCATTGACACTCAGCAAAAGCTGGGGAGTAACGCCAAGCATGACTACAAGATGAAGCTACTGGTTTATCTTGCCAGCCGAATGAAATGGGATACGCTTCAGGATGGACAATATCTACTGATTTCTAAGCAATACCTGTTCAAGAATCTAGACCTTTTAGGTAGTAATTTATCGAGAAACAACCAAATTCTGTGGCGAACAATAGAACAACTCAAGCAAGAGGGGTACATCTTGTCAGCCCAAGAACTGCCTGGGAAACGGAAGTTGACCAATATCCAATTTCAAATTAATCCTGAGAAAATCCGTTACAACAGCCGTAGTTAATAGTGCAAATGGACTAACACTGCGATTGCCAACGCCTGTGGAAAGGAAAAACGGGATAAGGAGTGAAGGGGTCAACAGTAGATGGCATGCTTAAAAAATCTTTGCATTTGGACATTCTTTCTTTCTCAAGAAGGATCTGACAGGCTGAGATTAGTTCAAGGGTTTAGGGGTAGTAAGAGCGAAATTGCTATGCGGTGCCATTTGAAAAACTGAAGAAATAAAACCTTCTCTGAGCAAGCATTTCATTCTTAAAGTCATTGATGTGAAAAGAGACTTTAGTCCAGATAGCATAAATCTTGAAAGCCACTCCGAATAATGCTTTGGGAATCGGATTGCACTTGGTCACACCGTCGCTCTTACTACCCCGTCTAGGAAACTAATGTCAGTTGATTACTTAGTCAAAAGGGTTGGTTTCCATGGCTTGTGAGAGAATTTTGTTTAGCTCCTTCATATTTTCTTGGTGAACCTCTTCAAAGTGTTGCAGCACAGCTTGTTGCCAAGACTGACTTCCTCCTAGAATCATGTAGTGGGTATTAAGAATCCTTTGGAATCCATGTCGGTTGTACCATTGGAAGAGTTCGTCTTCGTCCAGACGGAGATAATGATCTTCGCCGCCAAAGGTGTAATCATTTACTTTGAGCGCAATCGGTAAGTCTTCGCACTCGTCCCTAAGATAAGTACAGAGCTTGTCAAGGAGCATTGAACCATATCCTTGCCCTAGAAACTTACGACTGACGATGATTCGATCAATCCAATGAAAACCTCCAGGAATTTCAGTGACATGATATTCCCAGAATTTGAGATAGTTTAGCTGGTCGGTGAATTCAGCTCGTTTGTGTTCGGGGATGAAAAAGGATGAGCCGATTTGTTCCTTGCTTGTGAAGTGGTAAAGTGCAAACTCGTCAAATCCTGCGTTCTTTCCTATTTGGTGGGTGATCAGTTCTAGAGTGCAACTGCTAGAAATTTCCATAGTCAGCTTTACCTGTATTTGCTGATTTAATCTATATTCTAGGACGTAACTGCAAACTGGTTGTGTTGCAACAACTAACGAAATAGGTCCAATGCTAGGGAAGCCGTCACTGCCGTCACCATCCAACCCTGGCTTAGGTTTCAGCCCGTCACTTCACCCGTCAGTGACGGATAGCTTACCTGACTTTTCCCGTCATCTTTTAGAAATGAGAATCAATCTTAAAAAAACGCTGACCAAACCTTTCCAGGAGTGACGCATGTGTTCGCACCTGTGTAAAAAGATTAAAATCACAGCAAGCGCAATTTCCGAGCGCTTCGGGTGGTCAGGACTTACTAATCTGTGACCTGTTCCTTTGATAAACTTGATTTCACTGATGGAGGGATGGAAAACAGGGATGTGAACCATGAGGAAAATTCGTGTAGCGCTAGTTGAAAACCATGACCTCACCCGTGAAGGTATCCTGAGAGCGCTGTGGAGAGTGTCTGAAATTGAAGTGGTGGGCATGGCTACCAATGCCACCGAGGGACTACTGATGCTGTTGACTAGTCAGCCAGATGTTGCAATTGTTGATATTGGGTTATCAAATCAAGATGGGATTGAGCTGACACGGCAGCTTAAGGCTAGCCAGAAGGCAGGCAAAGGACTCCAGACCAAGGTGCTGATTTTAACGCTGCGAGATGACAAAAAGACGGTGGAAGCAGCGTTGGATGCCGGGGTAGACTCTTACTGCATGAAGAATATTAGTCTCGATAAGTTGTTGGAAGCATTACGTGTCACCGTCAGGGGTGATGCTTGGATTGACCCAGAAATCGCAGCTTTACTGCGGGGACAGCCTAACTACGACCAAAATTAGGACACTCATGTTTAATAGTAGGAGCGCGGCTTGAGTCTTAAGACCGCTAAGGCAAAAGCTAACTTGAGCACTCAGTCTTTGAGCGCTAGTTGCCAACCCTGACATAGAGTTGCCAATTGTAGCCAACCTCGCCAGAGGACCTGAATGCCAATCGGTGTTTTGCGTCGATGTTCCAGATAGCCCCATAACCGTGCCACTGCTTCAACCGCCCAAGCGACCGTGAACTCTTTTGGCAATTTGGATGACCTAGCTTTGAGGACATCCAGCTGCACTGGAGATAAGACAATTGTTGCTGGGGCATGTGGTTGAGTACGATGCAGATAGGTGACTCGCACTCTTTTCAGCCGCAATCACTGTTAAAAATCCCAATAGAGCTTCCATGCTAGTGGCTGCTAGCCGATAACTTTCGGCTTGGCAACCTGATTTGAGAATTTTGTGATACTCTTCCACATGCCAGCGGTAAGTGTACCAGCGCAAAATGGTTGCCGCTTCTGTAGTAGTGGTCACAGATTCAGTTGTCAGCAACAGCCAGGACACCGCTTGTTCTTCTTCCGGCGGGTTGATTTCAGCGGCATAGACAGCATACACCTCGCATGGCTCTGGATTCTGCAAACGCCTCGGGAGGCGCAACTGAACCGGACAGAACCGCACGGCTAATTGGGCGGTGCGTGCTTGCCGTTTAGCAGTAGCAGGCAGATCCACCTCTTGGTAAAACTGAATTGGTTGAGTCCTCAGATGCTCCCATAAGTGAGCAGTGTCTGAAGTTAGGCTCCGGTCGTGAGTTGCCCTGACCAAAACTCCAGTTCGTTCCAATTGATGGACAGAGTCAAAGACTTCTGCGATATCTCCTTCTCGGTCAAAAATATGAATCATCCGAGTCTCGGGCTGAATCGCCTCAGGTGGTTCTTCAAGTTGTTTTTGGACTTGTTGGCATGTCTTTTCTACCGCTTTGAGAGCTTCGACCCACCGATAGGACTCCTTTTGCTCAAAGGGTTTTGAGCGGGCGGCTTTTCGTTGGGCAGTTTGACGAGCTTTCTTCTGCTCTGGGGTTTCATCTGTAGGCGGTTTAACTTTCGGTTCACGATGCCAAAGCTTGTGCCACAATAATCCGATTGGCTGACCTTGCTTTGGTTCCACTGCATAAAGTGGTGTGGAGAATCAGTCCATTGCCACCACTACCAATGGGACCATAGCCTTCCCGCTTGGCTTTGATGTTCTTGTAGTCAAGATAGGTGGTATCTCCCACGGCTAGCAAGACTTCCAGCTTCTGCGCTACACTCGCTGTGTTTTCCCGATGGGGTTGCGTTAGTTTATCGAACTGAACTTTGGGATTGGCCAAGAATTCATACGCCCGCTTTAAAGGGTTTTCTTGTTTAAAGATGATTGATAGAGCTTGACCAAATCCTACAACCAGTGCCTTGCCGATTGCTAGTGCTCGTTGATTCAAGCGTTTGTCACCTAACTGACAATCAGCGAAATTCTGGTCACCCCAGCTCTCCACACTCGTACTCCCAACACCTGCTTGGCTTACTCTATCGGATGGTGGCATCCATAGCTGAAGCTCCTACTCTATCCCCATTTCAAGACTTGTCGGGAAAAGTCAGATAGCTTACCCGTCACTGCCATTCCGCCTGAGTCCAGCCAACAGCTTCCTCTTCCCACCGCACCTTTAACTCAATTACAGAGCCCGGAAGTGGGGGGAATAGTGGAAGTGTGGGTGAATGACGAATGGGTGAAAGCGCAGCTGCTGTCTGTGCCCAATGACCATCCTGACCCCTGTCAGCGGACAACTGGGTGGAAAACCCGCATCTTAGCAACGGGACTAGAGAAGTATTTTTGGCATGCTAGTGAGATTAGGCGAGTTGAGGTGGGCTGAATCGTTAACTGCTTATGTCGGATTCCCGAAGAATCCCGACCCGGCAACTGACTTCCCTCAGCCTTCAACTTCTCGGACAGAAGCCAAACGGGCGCGGTCGGGGATCCCCCTCCCCGGACCCTCCCCATCCCAGTTGGCGACTGACGGCCATCAGATTTATTTGTTAGGTAGCATTGGCGATCGGTGCCGTCAGTCGTGCGCTTCGCCAAACTGGCTCAAAAATTTAGTTGTACGACTTTGCCCCTGGTAGCACTCAAGAGAGGATTAACCCCAACTCTTGATGAGTTATTAGGGTAAATAGAGCAGTTCATC
>JAABUQ010002215.1_pt1 | contig 39225 bp, 31 predicted proteins | sample 5560001 | NCBI WGS metagenome assembly JAABUQ01 (sample SAMN10711888, study PRJNA513371) | rock metagenome | isolation source: Antarctica rocks | place: Antarctica: Victoria Land, Finger Mt nord | collected 2015-12-18 | reverse complement strand
CCCGATGCCGAGCTGGCGCGCCTCCAGATCACCCCCCATTCGTTCCACGGCAACTGGAATTACACGCTTGCCTCCAGCCCGGCTACCCATGCACACCTGTAATCGTTGTTCGTGCGCGGGCACTAAGTATGTTGAGTTCGTGACCCCTGCCAGAAAGTAGCGCCGGATCAGCAGGGTTAACAGGAGGACCGGAAGCATAGTGCGCACGCTACCGACTGCCAGCTGCCCCCCCGGCGCGCCGAGCGGTGACCGGGCTCTCAGAGCCGAGAGCAGTAGCGCCACGACGATTGCTTCCTGGGATATCCGCCGCCCGAGTCATCCCTTGAGCGCGCCGGCGATCAACCCGTCAATGAACTGCCGCTGCAGGAACGCAAACACGAGGAGAACGGGAAGGGTCACAACGATGGCCGAGGCCATTAGCCCCCCCCAATTGGTGTACACGTCGCCAATGTTGGCGTACAGGAAGACCTGAGCCGTCCGCATCTCGGCTGAAGACGTCATGATCGCGGCGATGACGTAGTCGTTCCAGGCGGCCAGGAAGTCGATCACCGCCACGGCCACCAGGGCTGGTTGCGCGATCGGGGTGATGATCTGGACAAGCACCTGGAGCCGCGACGCGCCGTCGACGGTGGCAGCCTCTTCGAGCTCGAGCGGCAGCGTCTGGTAGAAGGCCCGCAGAATCCAGATGCTGACCGGCAGGGCGTGGACCCAGTAGACAAGGATCAGCCCGGTGTAGGTGTCCAGCAGGCCAAGCGAGGCGAGAATCATAAAGGTGGGGATGAGATTGACGAGGCCCGGGACCATCATCGGCGCGACGATGAGCAGGAGCAGGACGCCGCTGCCACGAAAGCGCAGGCGCGCGAGTGGGTAGGCGCACATCGAGGCCGTGACGACGGTGAGTACCACGGCTGAGAACGCCGCGAGGGCGCTGTTCATCAACCCCCGGCCGAGGCCCTGCTGGAACTCCAGCGCGTAGTTAGCCAAGGTGACCGGATCTGGCAACAGGCGAGGCGGGAAGGCATAGATCTGCCTCTCCGTCTGGAGCGCCGTCAGGAACGCCCACACGAACGGAACCACGGCGATGCCCATCGCGCCCGCCATGAGGGCGCCGGCTAGCCACGCCGCCGAGCGCGGACTCGTCCGTGGGGCGCTCTCAAGGCGACGGACCTGGATGCTCGCGGCCATGATCAGGTCTTTGCCCGTAGCAGGCGCGTATAGGCGCCGGCCAGAACCAGGTTCAGCGCGAAGATGAAAACGGCAATACTTGCGGCCGGCCCCATCCGCGAATAGCGGAATGCCTGGTTGTACATCAGCAAGCTGAGCGGCTCGGTTGTCTGCGCCGGGCCGCCACCGGTGAGCACGAGCTGGGCGACCAGGACATTGAAGTTGAGGATCGTCAGGAGCACCAGAACGATCAGGAATGGCAGGCGCATCAGCGGCAATGTGACGCTCCAGAACGATCGCCACCAGCCAGCGCCGTCCACCATGGCCGCCTCGTACAGCTCCGCTGGGATCGTCTGCAGACCGGCAAGCAAGAGCAGCATCGCGTACGGAGCGCCGCGCCAGGTATCGACCGCGATGAGTGACAGAGTTGCCAGAGCTGGGTCGTTCAACCAGGCGACCTTGGGCAGCCCGAAAAAGTAGAGCGCCCCGTTCAACAGACCATCCTCATTGAGGATCCACTTGAAGATCAGATAGACCACGATGTACGAGGCAACCCAGGGGAGCAGGGCAACGACGCGGAACACTCCGCGCACGCGCATGCGCGTGTTTGCCAACAGGGCCAGTGCCGTCGCGACGACCACTTCGCACGCCACCGAGCCTCCGGTGAACACCGCCGATGCGCGGAAGGCGTTCCAGAAGTCCGGATCGGCCAGCATCTGCGTGTAATTGCGGAGGCCGACGAACCGCTGGAGCTCGACGAACTGGACGAAGTAGAGGCTGACGACCACCCCGTAGAGGGTCGGCGCCAGTCCGAAGACGAGGATGGCCGCCATTGCCGGTGCCATCATCAGATACGGGAACCAGTCGACTCCGCGGGCGGCGCCGCGCCGGCGGACCTCGACGGGTACCGCGATGCCGACGTTGTTCACGGCTAACTTTTCGGCAGCATCTCTGGCGGGATGTCGCTCAAAAGCTTGTCGTACTGCGCCTTGGCCTGCGCCACCGCGTCCTTCACCGGCACGTTCTGGCTCACGATCTTCTGGAGCGCCTGAATCAGCAGCTCATTGGTCGGCACCGGTGACGCGATGTCCGGGGAGCCCGACTCGGCGATGGCCTGAGACACCATCCGGAGATACGCTCGCTCGGGTGCATCGAAGAACGTGTCCTTGCCCGTGCTGATGCGCTTGGGCTGTTGGCCACCGATTTTGGCCAGCGTAAGGTCGGCTGAAGCACTCTCCAAGAAGCTGATCACCGTCAGCGTGGCGTCGCGATTCTTGGACTTGGCGGACATTCCCATCGACCAGTGGCTCAGAAACTCTGGACCGTGGGCCTTGTTTGGGTCGAACGAGGGGAATAGCCCGAAAGCGAGGTCCTCGGCCGGAAACTGCAGGCTGGTCTTGATGGACGGGAAGACATTCGTCGCCGTGCTGAAGGCGGCGACTGAGCCCTGGGCAAAGAACTTCTGGACGTCAGACAGGTTCATGTTGAGGTTCGACCGCGGCTGTACCTGATACCTGGTGATCAGATCGGCGTGGAACTGGATCGCCTGCAGGCCGGGGTCGCTGAGCCAAGAATCCGCCCTCCAGGCCGGAGGCTCGATGTCGCGGTGGCCGGTCTTGTCGACCATCATGTATTGGAAGAACGGCAGGTAGCCGCCAGTATTCAGGCCGTAGCGGAAGGCGGTGCCCCACAGCTTCACGCTCGCCGGGTCAAACCCCGGCTCGGTGCCGTGCTTGCCGGTGCCGTCAACGACGACCCTCTGGAGGGCATCGAGCCAGCTGTCCCACGTATTCAGCTTGCTTGGTGCGACTCCGATGCTGTCGAACGCACTCTTGCGGTAGATCAGGAACTCGGGCGTGAACAGGAGCGGCGCGGCGACCTTCTTTCCCTCGGACATGCCGATGTCCCACCAGCCCTTCGGGAAGTCGTCCTGATCTCCCTGCGGCCACGTCTTGAAGTGCGGCAGCATGTCTCCCAGGGCGCCCATCTGATTGACGCGGGCAAGCCCGTCCGAGGCGAACAGACAGATATCCGGCGCCGTGTTCGCGGCGAAGCCGGCCAGGAACTTGTCCGCCATCTCTTGAAACGCGGTCTGCTGCCACCGGATGGTGATGTCCGGGTGGCGCTGCTTGAAGTCCTCTTCGATCTTGGCCATCGCGTCGGCGCGCGGATCAGTGCCGCCCTTCGCCACCGGGGTGAAGTGGCCCATGAAGTCGACGGTGCCCGACGCGGCGGGCTTGGCCACCTGCGTGCTGGCCACAGCGGCCGCCCCCGCGGTGGTCGGCGCGGCACCCGGCTGCGACTCGGTCGCCGGAGTTGCACAGGCAGCGAGCGCCAAGCCTGCGATCCAGGCGTTCTGGGCCAGGAACTGTCTGCGGGAAAAGCTCGCCCCGCGTCGCTGCGGCTCCATAGCATCCCTTCTGTCGGACCGGACACCCCTATGCCTGTGCAGCAGCGGCATCCGTGGGTTCACACGCCCAAGCCCGCAGCGGTGCACCACCGTCCGACCTCAGGGTGTCGCGCCCAGCATGTCGATGTCAAGGTGCTTCAGTGAGCGGTGAGCAGCGCCGCCAGTCGCTCCGAGCCGCGCCCCCGCGGCGGCTCGGCTACAGTGCCCTGGCATGCCCGACACGAGCCTGGGACAGGAGCTGTGCGCTCTCGTTCTGGGAATGGATTGGTTGTACCGCAGTCGGCCGCGGCCGCCCGGCGAGGCCACCCTGGCCGGCGAGGGGCTCGTGCCAGTGGACCTCTGGCGCGGCCAGCCCCTGCCCCTGGCCGCCTGGTCGGCCGCCATCGAAGCGGTGGACGCTCTGCGCGCCCGCCTAGCCGAGGTGTCTGACCCTGTCCGCCGCGCCTTCCTCGAGGACACCCTGCTGTCGCTGGAAACCACCGCGCGCTGGCAGCGCGGCGACCCACTGCCGTTCCGTGCCCGCGCTTCACGCCTTCTCGGGCTCGATGTCGCGCCCGTCGGCGACCTGCCCTGCCTACGGTCGCGCGTCGCCGATGGTCTTGCGGCGCGCGGCTACGTCGGCAGCGTCGGCGAGGCGGCGCGATGCTGGGAGGCCGACCGCGCCCTTCCGGCTGACCGGCTCGAGCGCACCGCCCGGCGCCTGCTGGCCGAGGCACGTGAGCGGACCGAGGCCCAGCTGAAGCCGCTCCCGGGCCGTCCTCTGATGGGCGTGGCACTGGCCCACGGCGTGCCCTGGACGGGCTACTGTGACTACGAGGCCGGGCTGATGCGCCTCAACGCCGATCAGCCGTTCGCACCCGAGCGCTTGAAGCTGCTGGTCCTTCACGAGGGGTACCCCGGACACGAGTACCACCTCGCCTGGCGCGAGGCCGACGTGCGCGCCGGTCGCCTGCCGGCCGACGCTGCGCTGGTCATCACCAATACGCCCTCCAGCCCACTGTTCGAAGGCATCGGCGACAACGGCGGCCCGTTCCTGGACTGGCTCGATGCCGATGAGCATCTCGGGCTCGCGCTCTCGACACTGCGCTCGGCCGCCTGCGTCAACGCCTGCCTCATGCTGCACGAGGACGACCGCTCGCCCGAGGAGACGCGCGCGTTCCTGGTCGAGGAGGGGGCGGCCCAGCGCACCTGGGCCGATGTGCGGGTGCGCTTCATGCTCGACCCGCTGCGGTCACCGTTCGTGTTCTCGTACTACCTGGGCTACCGGGCGGTGGCCGACGCGGCGGCAGCCTGGCGCGGCGAGCGGTCGGCATTCTTTGCGTGCCTGCTCGGCCAGATGCACAGTCCGCGCTCGCTGCGCCTGGCTGTCGCAAGAGAAGATCCGGGTCAATGAACGGAGGCAGCATGTCCATTCCCACTCAGTACGAGCGGCTGCGGGTCACCACCCTGGCCAGCGGCGAGGACCTGTTCATCCCTGTGCACCGCCTGCAAGGCGCCAGCCCGGGGCCGACGCTCGGCTTGAGCGCGCTCGTGCACGGCGACGAGCCGCTGCCTAACGAGGTCGTCCGGCGGGTGCTGTCGAGCGTCGAGCCCGCCCGCCTGCGGGGGAGCATCCTGGCCATCCCGGTCGCCAACCCGCTCGCCTTCCAGAGCCTCAGCCGCAACACGCCCATCGACATGCTAGACATCAACCGCCTGTTCCCGGGCGACCCGGGCGGCTGGCTGAGCGAGCAGATGGCGCACGTGCTCTCCACGCAGTTCATCCCGCGGGTGGACGTGCACGTCGACCTGCACTCTGGCGGCACCTTCCCCACCGTCGACTACGTGTACCTGTTCGAGGGCAGCCGCGACCTGTCTGTGGCGTTCGGCAGCCACCTGCTCTTCTCGCCCGCCCAACCCTATCAGGGCACATTCGCCGAGCCGGCGCGGGCGCGCGGCATCCCGTTCTTTACCGCCGAGCTGGGCGGCGGCTCGCTTCTCGACGCCCGCTACATCGACAAGGGCGTGCGCGGAGTGACCAACGTGCTGAAGCAGCTTGGCATGCTCGACGGCCCGGTCGAGCGGCCGGCTGTGCAGACCATCGTCACCGAGATGGCCGTCATCCGCCCGCGGGTCGGCGGCGTGCTGTATCCCGAGGTCGGGCTCGACTGCCTGGGCCAGGAGGTGCCCGGCGGCACGCTGCTCGGCCGGGTGGTCAGCCCGTACACCTTCGAGACGCTCGAGGAGATCCACCAGCCGTTCGAGCGTGGCTACATGATCCTGCTCCGCGGCGCGATCACCCGTGTCAATCCGGGCGACTATGCCTATATGGTTGGCAACGCCATCACCGCCCGACCGGCCGAGTAGGGGGAACTGATCGCCAGGCAGACCCGACCAGGGTGGTGGACACGGCCCTGTGTCGCTTGTAGATTGGCGCCTTCCACGCCGACACTGGCGAGCCTTGAGGAGGGTACAGGTGCAGTTCACGATCGTCGGCGCCGGCGCCATTGGAGGCGTGGCGGCAGGGTTCCTGGTCCGGGCGGGACACCAGGTCAGGCTCGTGGACAAGGTCGGCGAGCACGTCGACGCGATCAACGCTGAGGGCCTGTATGTCGGCGGCGAGGCCGACTTCACCGTCCGCGTGCCGGCGTTGCGGCCGGAGGAGCTGCGCCCGCCGCTCGGAACGGTGGTTCTGGCGGTCAAGGCGCACGATACTGAGGCGGCGCTCGCGCCAGTCGCGCCTCTGCTGGGGCCAGACGAGGCCGTGCTGTCGCTGCAGAATGGGCTCGAGGAGTACAAGATCGCGCGGTCCGTCGGTGCCGAGCGCACGATTGGCGCCTTTTTGACCTACGGCGCCCACTACGAGGCACCCGGCCGCGTCGTCTACGGCGGCCGCGGCTCGCTGCGCATCGGCGAGCTGAGCGGCGCCATCACCCCGCGCCTGTTGGCACTCAAGGAGGCGCTGTCGGCGATCCAGCCGCTAGAAGTCGCCGACAACATCTTCGGCTACCAGTGGGGCAAGGAGGCGCTTGGCTCCATCTACTTCGCCACCGCGCTGGTGGACGCCGACGTGGTCGAGATCATCGGCAACCGGCGCTATCAGCCGATCCTGGTGGACATCTGCGCCGAGACGGTGCAGGTTGCCGAGGCGCTCGGGGTGCGTGTCGAGGCATTCGACGGCTTCGACGCACGAGCCATGCGTTTCGGCCCGCGCGACCCGCGGGCGATCGAGGCGTGCTGGGACGGCCAGCGCGCGTACTGGGGCAGCCACGTCCAGCAGCGCACCGGCGTCTGGCGTGACCTGGCGATCCGCAAGCGCAGGACGGAGGCTGACGCCCTGATCGGCACGATCCTACGCGAGGCCGAGCAAGCCGGAGTGGCCGTGCCACGCAATGCGGCGATATACCGCCTCATCAAGGAGCTCGAAGCTGGCCGGCGCGGGTTTGGCTGGGAGAATCTGGACGCTATTCAGGCCGCTGCCGAGGCGGTCGGTGCGACCGGCCGCTAGGTCGCAGCGGCGGGTCCGGCTCAGCCGACGACCCGTCGCAGCAGGTCCAGGGCGTTGCCGCCGATGATCTTGCGGATGTCCTCGTCGGCGTAGCCGCGGGTGATCAGGCCGCGCACGATGTTGGCACCGTCGGCAGGCGACTCCAGTCCGTCCAGATACGGTGCGGGTGGGGGCGCCGAGCCCGCGTCGCGCTGCATCAGCAGCCGGGTCAGACCGACGTGGTCGCCCACCACGGTGTCAGTGCCGATGCCCACGTGCTCCACGCCGAGCAGGTTCACCAGGTAGTCGTAGTGGTCCAGGACACACGTGATGTCCTGCCGCGGGTCATCGCTGAGCGAGTTCGGCACCGCCGTGACGCACACCAGGCCGCCGCGCTCAGCGCAGGCCAGCAGCCCTTCGTCCCGCCGAGCGCGGCGGGTCGGGCGCAGCCGGTGGGCGGCGTTGTGGCTGAAGACAACTGGTGCCGCCGAGGCAGCGATCGCCTCCATCGCGGTGCGCTGGCCGGCGTGTGACAGGTCGATCACCATGCCAACATCGTTCATCCGCCGCACCACCTCCAGGCCGAGCTCACTCAGCCCAGCGTCGGTGCGCTCGTTCTGGCCGTCGCCGAGCGCGCTGCGCCGGGTGTACGTCAGGCCGGCCAGCCGCACGCCGAGGCCGTAGAGTACCTCGACGCGGTGCGGCTCGTCCCCCAATGCCAGGTGCTCGGCCACTGGCAGCACGCCGATCTTGCCCTCCTGGCGCGCCCGCTCGGCATCCGCCACGCGGCCAACGCGCTCGGCGTCAGGCTGGTGAGCGAGGTCCGCCAGCATCAGGCCGACCTCGCTCACCAGGTCCTCGAAGCTGATGTACGAGCCTTCGACGCCGCGCGCCAGGCCGGTCATGTTGCAGGCTGCGCCGACGAGGCCCCAACCGCCGGCTCGCATGGCCTCGTAGTCCCAGGTGTAGCGGCGGGTGGCCACGTAGGCGCCGAAATTGGTCGGGTCGTCAGGCATGACAAGGGTGTGCTGGTGGAGGTCGGCCATCGGCGCCTCGGCCATCAGGAGCTCGAAGCGTTGCTGGCCGCGCCCGTCGAGGGGCAAGACGCTCGACGGAACGCGCCCGACCTGGGGCGCGAGACGGATCGCGGGAGACATACCAGACACCCTACCCGCCGCCCGCGCGCGGTGTCATTACCAGGACCAAGCGGCTAGAAACGGTGTATCCGCTACGACAGGGGATCGACTATGTTCAGCTGACGGATTCGCCCCTGGAACAGGAACGCCAGTACGGCAGGTGGAATCAGACCGAGCACGGAAGCCGCGGCGACCTCGTTGGGGTACGAGTACATATTGAACATACCCGCCAGCGTTGGCGGGAAGGTCTGAGAAGACGAGCCGGTGGAAAGGATCAGGGAGAAGGTGAACTCGTTCCAGCACACCAGGAAGGCGATGACGGCGCAGGAGGCGACGCCCGGCGTCGCCATCGGCAGCATCACCCGCCAGAAGGTCTGCCACCGCGTCAGCCCGTCCACCCGTGCCGCCCGCTCCATGTTCCGCGGCAGCGAGGCGAAGAAGCCGCTCATGATCCAGGCGATCAGCGGGATCGTAACCGTCAGGTAGATGATGATCAGCCCCATGATGCTGCTCTGAAGGCCGAGTGACACGAAGAGCGCCGAGAATGGGATCAGAACGGCGATGGGCGGGTAAGCGCGGGTGGATACGAGGGCGAAGAGCAGCCCATTCCGGAAACGGAAGCGCAGCCGCCCCAGCGCGTAGCCCACGGGCAGTGCCACCAGGAGCGTCACCAGAGTCGCCGGGATGGCGACGGCGAAGCTATTGAGCCAGCCTCGGCGCACCAGGAACGACTGGCCAACCGGATCGAGGTCTTCGCCGTTAGGGCCCTTCGCCGGCAGGTCAAACATGCGCAGGTAGTTCGTGACTGTTGGCCTCTCAGGGTAGAAGTGGGCCGGACGACTGATCAACTCGTCGCGGTACATCAGGCTCATGTTGACCAGCCAGTAGAGCGGGATCAGACTCCAGAACCCGAGCAGTAAGCCGGCGCTGCATAGAAAGATCCTCCGTCGGGCGTGCCTCACGTTCGCGTCCTCCCAGGCGGAACCAATCTCGGACGGTGCAAAGGCCGAACGCCAGAGACTACTCCGGTGACTGGAGCGCGACAGGAACCGGCTGACGAGACCGGATCGACTCTTCAGCGGCCAGGACAATCTTCAGTGCGTTCAGCCCGTCGATCCCGCCGACCAGGGGCTGTCGGCCTTGGATGATGCAGTCCGTGAAGTGCTCGTCCTCTTTTCGGAACGCGCCGGCATCCTCCGCGGAGAAGCCGTAGCTCACGTCCGGCTGCTCGTAGCGCTCGTCCGACGAGAACTGGAGCTGCTGACCCGCCAGGCGGAGTTGCACGGCACCCCGGGTGCCCGTGATGAGCAACTCGGACTCAGGATAATTTGGAAAGGCGTCCGGCATCGCCCAGTGGCTTTGGACCACTGCGGTGGCACCACTCCTGAAGCGAACCATCGTCCAGTAGTAGTCCGGGGTATTCAGCCCCTGCTCTTTGAGGACGAATTCACCACGCGCCGCGTACACCGACTCGACGTCCGTCCCCATGTTCCAGAGTATGGTGTCGATGTCGTGAACGCCCAGGTACTCGTTCACGGTGCACCGCCCAGCGAGCCGCCGAGCCTCGGTGGCGTTGACGGTTCTCTTGGCGTAGGCCATGGTCGTCTCACCAAGCTCGTGTCCAATGACCTTCTGGTGTAGCTGTAGGTATGGCAGGGTGAAACGCAGAATGAAGCCCAGCATGAGCTTAACCTGGCGCTGGCGTGTCACCTGGATGATGCGTTCGGCATCGGCAACCGTGGTGGCGATGGGCTTCTCGAGCAAAATGTCCACGCCAGCCTCGGCCGCGAGCTCGACTGGCTCTCGGTGCAGATGGTCGGGCGTGGCGATGATCACGCCATCGAGCTGTTCCTTCTCAAGCATGTCGCGGACGTCGGTGTAGACCTTCGGCACCTGAAAGGTCGCCTGCGCCCAGCTCAGGCGGCGCTCGTCCACGTCAGCCACCGCCCGCAGCTCGGCCTGGGCGTTGTGGCGCAACGCCCGCAGGTGGACCTCACCGATGAAACCCGCTCCGATCAACCCAAGGCGTGCCGCACGCATAATCCCTCCCATAGACGTTGTGTCGCTTTGCATCTCGGCATCGAGGCGTGGCGCCCGCGTCCCCACGGTGCCCTTCGTCCGGCCCTAGCGGGGGATAACCGGTACCACCAGGCGGGACGGGTGATCTTGGTCATGGTAGATCGTCTGCACCGCGGTGCGTACCTCAGCGTCTTCCCCAAGAACGCGTCCTGTATTCAAGTTGCGATCGAAGCGTGGGAAGTTGCTACTACTGATCTCCAAACCGATCCGGTGGCCGCGACGGAAGAGGTTGCTCGTCGAGCCGAGGTCGATGCGGTACTGGACAACGGCACCGGGCGTGATCGGCCTGGGCTGGTCGGTGCCGAGGTGAAACCGCGTGCGGATGATGCCGTCCGTCAGGTTACGCGCGCACCCATCGGGGCAGAAGTCGACAAGTTTCCCGGTGAAATCAGTGTCTGCTGCTGAGGTACACGCCCACAGGTGGAGACTCACCGGACCGGTCACCTCCACATCCTGATCGAGCGGTGCCGTCTTGAACACCAGGACGTCGTCGCGCGCCTCCACCTCACGCTGGTCGAAGGCTCCCGGCGGGAGCTGCGAGGTGTAGCAGCAGAGCTGACCGCCGCAGGTGGGCACGGGGCGGTGTGGATCATACAGGTACACGTCCGGCCGCTCGATCTCCGGCTCCTCCTGGGAGAGGCCGCCGTCACCCTTGATCGAGTTCGCGGCGCCGCCGCTGTGGAGGTAATAGCTCGTGAAGCGGGTGCGGGCCAGCGGCCACTCGTGCTCGTGGCGCCAGACGTTCTCGCCCATGACAAAGAGGCGAATCGGCGGCTCACTCCCTAGACTGCTGTCGATGCCCTTCAGCCAGTAGTCATAGAAACGGAGGAACTCCCCGTCGACATCGAATTTCAGCACGGACAGGTGCTGGCTGGATCGAATGCCGAAGTCCACTGTGCCGACCTGATTGTTCGTTGGCGTGGAGTGCGTCCAGGGGCCGATGAGCAGCCGGGTTCCCTGGCGGGCCTCGCGCGTTGCACCCGACGCGCGCACGCCAGCAAAATTTGTGAGCGTCCCACCCTGAAAGATGTCGTACCACCCACCCAGGTTGAAGGCGGGGACGCTGACCTGGTCAAAGCGCTCCTGGATGCTGATGGCCCGCCAGAAATCGTCCCGGGTGGAGTGCGAGAGCCAGTCGAGAAAGTACGAGGAGTACTCGCCAACGAACGGGAGATCCTTCAGCGGCAATGTGCTGGCGGTCTCGTGCAACTTATCCACCGCATCGGCCAGCTGCTCGAGCCGCGCCGGGAAGTTCGCCACGTCCTCCTTGCGGCGAACGAGGTCGGCTGCCGTCAGGAAGGGCAGCACCCAGCCGACCATGAATCCCCACTGGAAGGCGCCACCCTGATAGGTCCAGCCCTCGTAGTAGTCAGAGGCGGTGATCATGGGAACGATGCACTTCAAGTGCGGCGGCCGAGCAACTGCCGCCAGCCACTGTACGGCGCCCACGTACGAGGCGCCGTACATTCCTACGTCCCCGCTCGACCATGGTTGCGCGGCACACCACTCGACGGTATCGAAGCCGTCATCAATCTCCTGGTAGAAGGGGTGGAACTCGCCTTCGGACCGATAGCGACCGCGCACATCCTGGATCACGACGGCGTAACCGCGACTCACCGCCCGCAGCGGATCCATCTGGAGCAGCGCCAGCGCGTTCAGCTCCTTGTCATAGGGCGTGCGCTGCAGAAGGACCGGATAGGGGCCGTCACTGGCTGGACGGTAGACGTCGGCGTAGAGAGTGGTCCCATCGCGCATCCGAACCGAAGTGTCTCGATCGACGCGCATGTGCAACGTCTGGCGCATGAATTGGCTATCTCACCTCCCCGCTTCTCAGACCACGACAGCCAGCGTCTCGCAATCCTACCCCACCGTCGCCTGGCCCCCGTCAGCCGCGCGGGCTCCAGGATAGCAGAGCGGCCGGTCGGATTTGCCTGAGTCTTACCAGCGGGAGTGCTTGTACCGCCCAGCCCAGTCCACTCCCTGCCACGTGGTGATTTTCAGGGGCCTCACCCAGATCAACCAGCGGGGCTCCCCCAGGGTTGGCACCAGGTAGTCCGGGCCGTGCTCCCCCAGGTACCGCATCGACATACGCCGGGCGATCTCCACCCAGCGCCCGCCGACGTTGGGCTCCTCCAGGACCTGCGCCTCGCCCATGACCAGGACCTTTCGCTCCGGCTCGAGGTCGTCGATGCACAGGAACACCCGCGAATCGTGCTGAACGTAGCCCGCCCAGGCAGAGCGTTCGCGCGGGATAATGTAGAACCCGCCGTCGCCGTATTCGAACCAGACTGGCACCGTGTAAGGCCACCCCTGGTCGTCCAGGCAGCTCAGCCGGCACAGCACGCGGCCCGTGAGAAATGCAGCAATCTCGGATTGGCTCATCCGTCCCGTCTTGCCCCGCCACGCCTCGTCCGTGACCTGGTGCGCCATGTTGTCGACCTCCCGCCGACCTGCTAGTCGTGCCACAGCGACGCACCGGCGCCGGCGAGGTGGCTACACTGCGCCCGCCCAGTGCGCACCTGCGGATAGATGACACACTTGACACGCTCCCCGCTACACCGCGCGGCGCTGTACCTGAGCGCCCTGCTTCTCGCGCTCTGGACACTGGTGCCGCTGTGCTGGTTAGTCAGCATGAGTCTGATGGCTCCGGGCGAGCTAGTGGACCGCCCCGGCCACCTCTACCCGCACACCCCGACAGGGGCAAGCTACCTTCAGTTGCTCCGCCCGCCAGACGGGCGGACGGAGGATGCGCCCCGCGGCCGGACGCTGCTGGTTCGGCGAGGGTGGATAAACAGCCTGCTGGTGGCTGTGCCGGTGATGGTGCTCACCGTGTTGATCGCACTTCCCCTCGGCTATGCGCTGGGACGCCTCCACTTCCGGTTCCGCTCAGCGCTCCTGCTTGGCCTCGTGGCCACCCGCGCCTATCCGCCAATCTCCGTCCTCGTTCCACTCTCGGCAGTCTTCGTCCGCACCGGACTCCAGGGGAGCCTGGTTGGCCTGATCATCGCCGACCTCACCCTTACCATCCCGCTCGTCGCCTGGATCATGAGCGGATTGTTCGCCTCGCTGCCGCGGAACATGGAGCGGGCGGCACGGGTGGACGGGCTGACGCGGTGGCAGACGTTCTGGCGGGTGATGCTGCCGATGGCGGCGCCCGGCGTCGCCTCCTGCGCCGTCATCGCCTTCCTGGTGTGCTGGAACGAGTTCACCTTCTCCTGGATCCTCGCGGCAGGGTCGCCGGCGCAGACCTTCCCCCCGACGGTGGCTGGCGCGGCCGCCACCGAACTGGCAACCATTTCGGTCATGGGCCTCATCCCGCCCGGGCTGCTAGCGCTCCTGTTCCAACGCCACATTCGCCGGCTGGACATCGTGACGCCGCTCGGCTGAACTTGTCCGTGGCGCGGCGGGGGACTTCGGCCCCCAAGCCCCCCGCCGCGCCAGCATCTCCGGGAGGTCCCCTCAGTCCGGGTCGACTTTCTTCGACTTGTCGAGCAACTGCTCCGCAAGTGTCTTGAGGCCGTCCAGCGTCTCCTTGGTTCCCTTCTGACCGAGGATAGCCTGGGAGAGCTCGGTCAGCGCCTTACTGTTCCACTCCTCGTAAAAGTAGCGTTTCCATACCGGGGGCGATTTCGCATTGGACAGAAGAGACTTCATGGTCGGGAACATGGTCTCGTAATCGGGCATCCACTTCTTGTAGGCTGCCTGGACATCGGCATCCTCGAGCGTCGCTGGATAGCCAGAATTGAGCGCCTGCTCGACAGCCCAGCGCTTGGACACTGCAAAGTTCCCGTCCTTGTCCTTGTAACCCAGGAATTCCTGGAGCCGGTAGCTTCGCGCCAGTGTGGCATCATCTTGACCCTGTCGTTTGACAGAGAGGTAAATACCTGAATCGATCAGGCCCCATGGTTGCTTGTCAACGGGAATATACATCGAGCCCTTCGCATTCGGGTTCGATCCGCCTTTAGCCAGTTTCGAGCGCGCAGGGTCATTGAAAACCTTGCTATCGTATATCTGCTGCGGACTGTACGCATAGCGACCACTGGCAAAACCGTCGATGAAGTCAGTCTCCTGCATTGTGAAGACCTCCTTCGGCACGATTCCATCCGCCAGCAATTTCTTGTACTCATCTATGATGTCGTAGCACTTTTGATCGAACACCGGGTGCCCATTATCGTCGAACAGGGTGGCACCACGGTTCATGCATTCGAACTGGAAACCCCACGCCAGGCCGAACCATGCAGTCGCAAACCAGTGCGGCAGGAATGGGGTGTCCGTAACCCCCGCCTTCTTGATGTCGTACAACTGCTTGTACAGGTCGTCCCAGGTCTTTGGATAGTCCTTGGGAGTGATTCCCGCTTTCTGCAGCAGCTCTTCGTTAGTGCACATTGTGCCACGGACGGACTGGAAGTAGGGCAGCCCCAGAAGCTTGCCGTCCTTCGTCGTGACGATGTCTCGCCACCCAGGGTAAAGGTCCTTCTTGATGTCGTCGACGGACCATAGCTTCTCGAGGTCCCATACCCAGCCCGCTTTGTACCAGCGATGTGCAGTCTGTGGGTTGGCATAGGCGAAATTGAGCGGCTCCTTGTTGATGTGCATTTTCTCCATCAAGGAGCCGTAGTCACCCGACACCGTCTGGTAGTCGACATTTTCGCCGTACATGGCGTTGAACTTCTGGACGTTGTCCTCGACCACCTCCGGGTGGTAGTTCCAGCCGCGGAAGACCGAGGGCTGGCCACCACCCGGACCCTGATCGGGTTTGGTGAGTTTGGCGCCACCGGCGGGTTGTGCACCGCCGCCCGCCGCGGTCCCGGCCGTTGCACCGCCTGCGGGAGCACCGGCGCTCCGGTTGCCGCTGCCGCCGCAGGCCGCGAGCACGGTCATGGCCGCGAGTCCGCCGCCGACCGTGCCACCTAGGCGCAGGAAGTCGCGCCGGTCCATGCGGGACCCTCCCAGGTCCTTGTCGTCAGGAGTTGCGCCACTCATAGTCCCCTCCATACGGGCAAGGCTCAGCTCGCTGGCGCCGGCCGCGCGCCTGCCTGGAGCTGAATTCGTTGTTCGGTCTGGCCGTCGAAGAAGAAGGCATGCTCCCAGGCAAAGTCGATGCCGACGCTGCTGCCGCGCTCCAGCTGGTCCTGCGAGCTCGTCACGGATCGGACGTGCTCATCCCCCGATTCCACGTCATACAGGATGGCCGTGCCGAGCACCTGGCGGGTGAAAATCTCGCCTCTCCACCCACCAGCGCGCGACATCGAAGTGGGCATGAGAGTCACAAATTCGGGCCGAATCCCGACCACGACATCCTGGCCTCCCGACTCGCTGCGCAATCGCGCGTGCAGGGCAGGGTCCATCGGGACCGGCGCACTCCGCTGGCTGGCAACAAAGACCTGTGGCGCGCTCGGATCGAGTGTGACCCGGAACAGGTTGATGGGATGAGTGCCGACGAACTGGGAGATCCAGGCGTTGGCCGGAGCGTAGTAGATCTCAAGGGGGGTGCCAACCTGCATCAGCTCGCCGCGGCGCATCACGGCGATGCGGTCCGCCACGCTCATCGCCTCCTCCTGATCATGCGTGACGAACAGCATCGTGGTCTCCAGCTCCCGATGGATGCGCACCAGCTCACTGCGAAGCTGGCGTCGCATGTCGGCGTCGAGACTCGAGAACGGCTCGTCGAGCAGGAACAGGCGCGGCCGCTTGACCAGCGCCTTGGCAATCGCAACCCGCTGGCGCTCGCCTCCGGACAGCTGGTGCAGCTTGCGCTTCAGGTGGCGATCGATCCCCAGCATGCGCGTGATGGTCGTGACCCGCTCGGTGATCACGTCAGGCGGCACCTTTCGCGCCCTGAGCGGAAAAGTGATGTTGTCCTGCACGTTCATGTGCGGGTAGAGCGCGATGGACTGAAACACCATGGACACGTCGCGTTCTTCGGCCGGAACGCGGTTCATCACCTGATCGCCGAAGTAGAGCTCACCACCGGTGGGCTCTTCCAATCCCGCAAGGATGTTGAGGGTCGTGCTCTTACCGCAGCCCGACGGTCCCAGGAGTACCAACAACTCTCTGTCCCGGATTTCCAGAGTGATGTTGCGCAGGGCTGCGTCGCCCCCCTTGTCGTACTGTTTCGCGATACTGCGCAGTCGAATCGCCGCTGTGGAAACCGGCGAATTGGCGGACTCCACGTCCGTAGCGGCAAGTTGCTCCATCTTGTCTCCTGTGATCTGGCCCACGGCGTGCCTCACGAAAGCGGGTCGGCGATGTTCAGCCGCTTGATACGGCTCTGGAAGATCAGGGCCAGGATCGCTGGCGGGATGATCCCCAGGAATGCCGCGGCGGCCATCTCGTTGGCATTTGAGACCTGGAAGAACATCGATGACAGCGCCGGCGGGAAGGTCTGCGCTGGCGAGCCAGCGTTGAGGATCAGGGAGAAGGTAAACTCGTTCCAGCACACCAGGAAGGCGATGACGGCGCAGGAGGCGACGCCGGGCGCCGCCATCGGCAGCATCACCCGCCAGAACGTCTGCCACCGCGTCAACCCGTCCACCCGTGCCGCCCGCTCCATGTTCCGCGGCAGCGAGGCGAAGAAGCCGCTCATGATCCAGGCGATCAGTGGGATCGTGACTGTCAGGTAGATGATGATCAGGCCACCGAGTGTGCCCTGTAGGCCCGCAACCTGAAAGATGTAAGCGAACGGGATGAGCACGGCGATCGGGGGATAGGCTCTGGTGGAGACAAGAGTAAATAACAGACTGTTGCGCCCCTTGAATACCAGGCGCCCGAGGGCGTACGCCACGGGAAGCGCGATGCCCATCGTCAGCACGGTGACGACCGCGGAGACAATCACACTGTTGATCCAGCCGCGCCGTACGAGGAATGCCTGACCGATTGCGACGAGGGCTTCACCGGTCGGGCCGTACGCTTCGATGCCGAACAGACGGATGAAGTTCCCCAGCGTCGGCTGCTGAGGGATCAGGTGAGCTGGTACGGAGAGCAGCTCCTCGTGGTACATCAGCGCCATGTTCGCCAACCAATAGAGGGGGACAACGGTCCAGACGACCAGCAGTATGGCGGCCGTATACGTCGTGGCGCGGCGGATACCAGATGGTCGCACAGCTCTAGACCTCGCTCCTCATGGCCGGCGTCGGGGCGACCACAAGGCCCTGCGCCTTCCACGCCGCCTCTACCCGGTCGATGTCCAGCTCGCTCTCCTGTTTCCGCCACACTGTGATAAGCAAGAAGTAAACAGTTGTAATGACCATAATGATCGCGACGAGGATGTAGGAGATAGCGGCTCCATAGCCGAGGTTTCGGTTGACGAACGTCTCCTTGTAAATGTTGTACACCAGATCTAGAGACGCGGTGCCTGGACCACCGCCGCTCATGAAGTAGATAATGTCGAACACTTTTGCGGCTTCAGCGGTTACCAGCACCAGGTAAATCAGCACCGGTGTCTTGAGATACGGCCAGATCACATGCTGGAAGCGACCCCAGACGCGTAGACGGTCCGTCTTTGCCGCCTTGTACAGGTCCTGAGGAATGACCTGGAGAGTTGCCAGCATGAAGTACATGCCCAGCGGCGCGAACTGCCAGGCATGCGCGACCGCGATGGAGATCAGGACCAATCTCTCGTCTAAGAACTGGATTGGGTTGTCGGGCGAGACGACCCCCAGGTGGATAAGAACCGAATTGAAGAGCCCCTGCTGCGGGTTGTACATGAAGCGGAATACTACCGCTGCCGCGTACGTGGAGACGGACCAGGGCAAGATCACGAGTGCGGACAGGAGTGGCTTGCCCTTGAAAGTCTCATTCAGCAAGAGGGCGCCACCAATCGCGAGAAGGGTGGCAAACAACGTCACCCAGACGGTGTACTGCGCCGTCACCAGGATGGCGTGGACGACGTCCACCGAGGTGAGAGCATCGGTGTAGTTCTGCAGCCCGATGAAGTCCCAGGTATCAGTCACGACGTCGACATCGTGGAAGCTGATAAAAAGAGAATAGAGCGTCGGGTAGATGATGATCGCGGTCAGGACTATCAGGACGGGCGCGATGAGCAAGTAAGCGAAGGTGCCCTCGCGCATGCGGGAACTGTTTAACCACCCACCGCGTGCCCGCGTCAGCCGAACTGGCTGAGCGAACTTGTCCGTGGAAACCGCCACCTGCTCCTCCGGGGGCGGATCGCGCTCTCGGCCAGCCGGCCCCCGCAGCGCTTCCCACCCAGCACTATAGCCCCGTCCCCTGCGCGGCAGCGTGACGTCCCACCAGACCGGATCAGCGCCCGCCGCCCCCGACTCACCGTTCGGTGAATCGGTAGCTTACGCTACCCCGTTGCAAAGGCCCGTGTCAACACTCGGGCGTTACAGGCGCACAACAGGTTTGGCTCGCTCGGGAGGCGCGGCCCTCTGGTGGCACTGCCCCCGCCGCCCACTGAAGCGGCAAAAAGCTGTTCGGCATTCATTCCTCGCTCCTGGTTCGCCATTCCGCGATCGACCCGTCAACGGTCGGGCACGGCATGTCCTGCAATGTCTCGCAGGGACGAGTTGGTCCGAGCCTGGCCGGCACCAGGTCGAATGGTCGTGGTTTGCTGAGGTTCTCAGAAAACCTGCGTGTCCCACGGGGATTGCGGGCTTGACGGAAGGTCTCCGCCCGCCGCCGTCTCGGGCGATGCGCGTACGAGTCCTGGCGAAGGTGTAAGCTCGTGCACCGCTCCCCATGAGGCCGACCCCGCGCCGTAACTGGTCCAGTACGCCAACTTCTCTGAGGTGACTGGCTCACGCCTCGACCGGCCGGGCCTCCTGATCATAGGCAGGCCACAAGGTCGGCTCCGAACCGCCATGGAGACCGGCCACCGACTGCGTACGGGCCCGAGTCACAAAGGTCTGCGGCCGGAAGCAGAACACCACGGTATCGCCGACGGACACGCCGGCGTCCCTGGCCGAGCGGATGATGCAGTAGTAGTGGATGGCTCCGTCCTGGGCTGTCTCGACCTCGACGAAGCGCTCCAGCAGAGACTCGTCATGTCCGGCCAGCGCGCGTAGCTGGTACGGGCCAAGCACTCTGTCGACGTAGTAACCGGCCGCGAAGACATAGGCATCGCCACCGTCGATGTGGCTTACCTCGCTCACGTAGACGATCGCTGGAAGCTCCGGGGCGCTGGCATCGAAAACGTGCAGCGGCGTGGTGCCGTGCAGCGCGTTGCCGGGCTCCACGTGCGTCGCTCCCGCGGCGGCCAGAGTAGACAGTGCGTCGATCGACGTCGTGCCGGGTGCATTGATCTGCGTGATCTCGTGGCCCGCGGCGCGCAGCCGACTGGCGGCTTCGACGATCGTGGTCATGTTCGGGGTCGACTGTATCGTGCGTGTCTCCGCGTTGGCGAGCAGACATGGAAAGCTAGTGACACCCGCGACCCTGAGCCCCCCGAGCCTCCGAATTGCTGCCGCGGCCTCCTCGATGCCTTCGAGCGGGAACCCCCCGCCATGTCCAAAATAGAATGTGTCGCCCGGGGCGTGCACCCGCAACAGGACGGCCTGCTCCTTCCCGACCCGACGGGCGGCTTGTGCCAGGCGGTGCGCCACCTCAAGCGAGAAGAGTGTCGCGACCTCGGGGTCGGCAGCGAGAACGGCCTCCTCGGCGCCGCGGTGCGGTTGCACCAGGTGGCCAACGTGACCCACGGGAACGCCGTGGCGGCGGTGCGCCGCCAGGCCCTGCATGTCCACACACACAGCCGAAGGAAGACAGGCGGCGATCAGAGCACGGCAGGCGTCCGGGTTGTAGCCGAACTGCTTAGCCATAAAGTAGACAGAGAGACCGTTCTCCTCCGCCGCGGCGCGGAAGCGGGCAGCATTGGCAAACATGGTGTCGAGATCCAACAGGTACGTATTGGCACGTACCTCCCCGGCCTGGTGCATCCGGACAGCGGCGGTCGCCAGCTCCGGATTCCGCGCGAGGAGACGCTTCAGGAACATGGCCTACCCCCGTCCTGCATGGATTGGTCAGTGCGTTGGGTCAGAGCGGGATAATACTGCGGCAGATTTCCGACAGGGAACAGGGCCTGGGAGCGGGTATGTCGGCGCGTGGTGTGAAGCCGCGGCGGGAGTTGGGCACCACCGATCCACGCAATGCCAGCCTCCCAGGTTCACGGCGTCTCGACGATGTTGCGGTCTGGCTTCAGGTGAACAGTCTGCGGGAGCCTGGGCCCTGCGCAGGTCGCCGCCGGCGCCGGCTGCAAGCGGGTCCGTGCCCGGACGGACCTGTGCGTGGAACGTGGCTCGACGGTCCGAGGCGCCCAGATGGATGTCGGTCTGACGAGGCGCAGCTATTTCTGACGGGACGAGCCGGGCAGTCACGGACTAGCCGGCCCGAGTGAGCAAGGGTTCAGGAGCTCAGTAAACCGCCCTGGCACCTGCCCCAGCGGACACGCGGGCGACAGTTTTGGATGTCGCGGGACGGGTTTGAACCTGCGCGAGACGCGCTCGGGATCGTGCGATCCTGCCGGTCGACGGCCAGACCAGGCGGGGCGTCCTGACGCAGCCCCGACCTGCTCCAAACAATCCCCGCGGCGGGCCGCCGGGCAGCCAGTACGCGCGCTGGCTCACGGCGATGGGCGCCGGCGTGCGCCAGATCCTGCCCAGGATGCCCTCATGCTGACCTGCGATGAGGTCCGTCGTCGTCAGCAGGATCGGCAGCGAGTCGCCGCCACGGCGATACCAGACCTGCTGTGCTGCCTCGGCGATGCGCTGCTCGGCCGCGGCGCTAGTCGTGACGAACAGCAGCGTCGGGAAGCCGTCGTAGTCGCGGGCCGCCTCACCGGAGTCGCGGTAGGCATAGTAAGCCCTGAATTTGGCCAGGTACTTCCACGCGCGCTCGGTTCCACGGTCGTACTCGAGCAGGAAACCATGGCTGCTGGCGCCGCGCCGGTAACGGCCGTACCCGTCGGGCTTGCAGCGCCGCCGCTCGCAAGCCGCCGCCGAACGCCACTCTTCCAATGTCTCGTCCCCGCCTCCCGCTGTCGCGGTCCGGGCCGCCAGGACGAGTGCCACGAAGACCGCATTCGCTCCTAGGGTGTGCGCGAGCGCGCTCAGCAGCCGCCGGCGCTGGCCGGCCTGACCGCGCCCGTGGCCGATGAGGCCATGATGGCGCGTGGCGGTGGAACCCGCCAGCCCCAGCCAGCCGGCCAGCGTGCGCCGGCCAAGAGAGGTGATCTCCACCAGGCTCTGCGTCATCGCGTCCGCACCCAGTATCTCGAGAGTAGTGGGCGGGATCTCTGACGTGGGAACGAGTCGTAGCCAGCCCCGCTCGACAAGCGATCCTCGCAGCCTGGCTGCCCGAATCCTAGTCGTCCCCAGCAGGTCGGCGAGCTGGTCCGGGGTCAGGAACGGATGGCGCCCGACCAGGTCCAGCATTCGCTCACAGCCTCGCGATGACTGCTGGGCCGGCCTGCCGTGGCACCATCGCGGCCGGCTTGCGATGCCCGCGACCTCGTCCCAGCCGAGGATTCTGGCTGGCACGGGCGGCTCACCCTGACGCTCGGCCACACGCCTCAACAGCGTCGACCAGGCGGCGGCCCGTGTCCCTCGGCCGTCCGGGTTCGGCGTCGCGATCACCAGGACAGGCTGGGCCGCTGTGGCGCAGGCCACGTCGGCCTCGGACGCGTGGCGCCGGGCACTCACCGTTACCAGGCGGCGGATCGCTTCGCGGTGGCGAACGACCGGTGCTGTCCCGAGGTCAGGCAGGAGCAGCAGCGGCTCGTGCATCGAGTGCTTGGCTGCCCTATCCAGGGGTGCGAGTACAGCGGCTGCGGGTAGCTCGACGATGAGATCCGGAGCTGCGTCGGAGGAACGACAGCAGCGCCGCCAGCGGAATTCCCAGGCTCGCACCTGGACCACATGGCCCGCGGCAGCATCCTCGGCCACCAGCGCCGCGAGCAGCCGGTACGCAGCCACCAGCAAGGGCAGATCGGCTGCGCGTACCCGATGCGGTTTCCCCTGGCGCGTCCCGCAGGGCAGCAGGCTTTCCCCAGGGAGATCATCGGTCGCGGCCGCTGCGCAAGACAACGCCGCCCGTCCTCTCTCGGTGATCGACCACACACTCACCGGCCGTTTATCCACCAGGTGCCCCAGGTTCTGCCGCTGCACGTCAGCCAGACCCGCTCGGCGCAACCGTCCGAGGAGCTGGTAGGCGGACACAGGCTGCCCGCCGGCCAGGCACACGAACACGTCGATCGGCACGCAGGGGCAGATGGCGAGTAGCCGCAACGCTGCGAGCGACCGCGGGTGCGGGCGGCGCGTGCCGTAGACATCGTTCCGTCGGCCGCGTTCGGCGTATCTCGCTCCGCCGGTCACAACTCCTGGTCTCCCTGTCCCCCGTCGTCCATCGCGGTGTCATCGCCGCCAATCGGCGGCTCCGGCGCCGCCCGCTTCTGCCTGCTCTTCGGACGCGCTGAGCTCCTGGTCCTCGGCCTCTTCGCCCGGGGAGGATTCGGTGTGGGCACTTCGCTGCCAGTCACGGTTCGGTCAGCTGCCGGCAGGCCGTTGTCGCCCGGACCACGCGTGGGCGGCGCGGGGTAACCCTCGCGAGCGGTCGCCTCCGCCCACGATCGTCGCGGTCCATCGATCCGCGCCCGCGCCGCCTGCAGGTCCAGGTCAACATCAACCGCGTCGCGCCCATAGCGTCTGGCCGAAGCTTCGGCCAGATGTCGGGCAAGGGTCTCATCGCCGCGTGGGGGCGGGTCGAGCTGCACGCTGAACGACGGCAGCCGCTCGCCCGTGCGCGCGTCGGTCAGCCTGGCGTAGCACTGGTAGTGGCCGAGCTCCAAGAGGTCCTGCGCGTCGAGGCCGCCGCCAAGCTCGTCGACGAGGTACGCCGCATCCTCGGCGCTGGTATGGAAGGCGAATAGGCCGTCCAGGTTCGAGAACACCGCGGCGCGCAGGTCCCGCGTCCGCTGGGCGTCGGTCAGACGATCCAGGCGAGCCAGCGTCTGCGTCGCCAGGATCATGTTCGCCCCGTACTTGGACAGCTCCCCGAAGACCTGCTCGTAGTCCGCGCCCGGAATCGTGTGGAACTCGTCGACGGCAATCGTCACCGCTTGACGCTGCTCCGGGGGCAGCGCCACATGGGCTGCCACCGCGCGTGCGGCCAGGTTGACCAGAGTGCCCCCAACCAGCGCCGCGGTGTCCTCGCCGACATCGAAGGCACTCAGATTGATGAGCACGATCTTGCGCTCGGCGATAAGCTGCCGGAAGTCGACGGTGGACCGGGGCTGGCCGACGATCTGGCGCGCCACCACGCTGCCCAGGTACTTGTGAACCTTTGTCTGGACCGGGTTGATGATCTCGAGGCGCAGGCGCGGGTCGAGCGGGTCGAAGTAGTCATCGAACCACTGGCCGATGGTCCGATCCCTGGTCTGCTTCAGTACCCGGGCCCGGAAGCCGCGCACCGCCAGCAGCGCCGGCACCTCCAGGATGGTGTGCTGGTGGTCCGGTCCCCGCCGCGAGTCGTCCCGGCAGTAGGCTTCGTTGGCCTCGAACAGCGCCATCAGCGCGAACCGGAAGGCGTCCTCCATGCGGGGACCCCAGAAGGCATCCCATTCGCGACGGAAGATGCGCAGGGCGTTGCCGACGGCTTGATCTCGGTCCCAGCCAAGACCGACGTCGAGCAGGTTGATGCCGAAAGCGCGGGAGCGGTTGGCAATGTCCAGGTAGACCACATCCTGCTGACGCTCGGGCGGGACGAGGCCGAGGGCAGCTGCCGCCAGGTCGCGGTGAGGGTCGACCAGGACGACGCACCGCCTTTCGGCGCCCGCGATGAGCAGCTGGTGGACCAGCGTCAACAGGAGCGACGACTTGCCGCGGCGCGTCTTGGCGACGGCCAGCAGGTGGCGGCGCAGTAGGGGCGGGGCGATGTGCACGGGCACCACCTGGCCCTGGTGTTCGGAGGCCCCGATCCGGCAGCCGGCTCCGGCCGGGCCTGGCCCAACGGTGGCTGGCAACGGCAGGCGTCGCCGTGCAGTGGTGCGCTCGACCAAGGCGACGTCGTCCGCCGCCTGCGGCAAGTGCCACAGTCCGGCCAGCTCGCGCACGTTGAGTAGAGAGGAGGTGCGCCCAAATGGTGTGAGCACGCGCAGATCGGGCACCGGTTCCCGCAGTGGCCGGGGCACGAAGCCGTTGCCGGCCGCCAGCGTGAACGGGCGGTAGGCCGCGGCGATGCGCCCGAGGCGAACGCGAACGGCCTCCGGGTCGGCAGTGGCGCGGGCGAACACCGCCAGCCGCAGCTCCGCCCGACAGGCGTCGCGACTGAGCTTGTCCTGAACAAGACGCGGGTCGTAGAGCGTTCGCCGTCCAAAGAAGCGGTGCAGGACGACGATCAGGCCGGCCAGCCCGAAGAGCCCGACCACCGTGCCGCCTGCGCCGAGCCAGTCGCCCCGCTGCCAGGCCGCGTAGATGCTCGAGCCAGCCAGGTACAGGCCCAGTCCGCCGAGCAGCAGCAGGGGACCGGTAAAGGAGACTCGCTCGCCGCCACCGGCGCGCTCGGCCTGGACGGGCGACTCCAGGGCCAGTCGCTGGTACGCCTGCGCCCAGCTGCCGGGCGCGGGGCCGAAAAGCACCAGCTGGGTCATGGCGCGCCAGCCGTCGGGTAAGTCGCCCAGCGCGGCCAGGATGCCGAGTACCGGGTCAGTCTGCGCCGGCCCGGCGTCGGCGTCGAGATCGCGATCCCCGAACGTACGCACCGGCAGGTACGGATCGGTCCGTAGCTCCAGGGTGCACCCTATCACCTGCTCGTCAGGGTCCGGCCTGGCCGGATCGGCGCTCGACTGGCTGGCCACACCGAGCGGCCGCAGCATCGCCTGCGGGTAGGCGGCGCCGATCTGAGCGACCAGGTCACGCTGCTGATCGGCCGTGCCCGTGCGCACCAGGAAGCGGCGCCGCTCTCGGTCGGCGCTGATTTCGAGGGCCAAGGGGCCGGTTTCGGCCGTGCCCGCGTACAGCGATAGCGCGCCGAAGAGGTTCTCGGCTGGACTCAGCAGGGCCGCGTTCGTCCGCGGCGTTACCACCTCGAGAAGATGCTGAGACGGCGCCGTATATCTTGCCGGTCGCCACCCCGTCGGGAACCTCATCAGCGCGGCCCTCCGAGGTGACTCGCCGTCCACGTGTGCACTCCTCTTGACGGCGCCAATCCCGGCAGAGCGCCGACCGGCTGCCGTGTGCCCAATCGCTCTGGTCCTTCTCTCATGGCAAATCCGCCGTCTCCCCGAGCCACGCCGCGGCGCGCGCTCGGCCAATCGTCACCTCAAAAAGCTCGCGGCCACCGGGCCCGAGAGCCGCCAGCTCCGCCAGGTCCAGCCCATCAGGCAGGCGCACCGGCCGCCAGCGGCTGCCGATCACGGGGGCGAAGCGCTCCGCGGCGCTGCGGCCGGCACGGTCCGGATCGAACACCCCGTACACCGCGACCGCTGAGCTGAGCTCTGGCAGGCGCTCAGGTGGCACGTGGGTGCCGCAGATGCTGAATGCCGGCAGGCCCCAGGCCAACGCCGCCAGCCAGTCGAATGGACCTTCGACCAGGTACACCACGCGCTGGCCCACCACGTGCTCCAGGCCCAGCAGGGGTCGCTCGCCGGGCAGCGACAGGTACTTCGGCCGTCGCATCCGGTCGACCGGTGGCGCGTCGACGGCCACCTCGTCGATGGTGCGGCCGATGAACCAGATAGCGCGCCCCTGGCGCAGCTCGGGAATGACCACCCGGTTGCCGAAGAACTCGCGGTACGGCGGTCCTGTGCCCCACTCCGGCGGCCTGGCCAGCACCAGCCCGAGCGCTTCAGCGACCTCGAGCAGGCAAGCGCGGCGCAGGCGGTCAATCAGCGAGCGGCCATCCGCGTAGCCCAGCTGCTGGTCGCGCACCAGACTGTCCGGGACGGCGCGCCGCCGCACGTATGCCAGGGCGTCGGGTGTCTCCCACAGCCGCTCCTGGTAGAGGCACGCGGCCAGCTGCAGCACCCGCGCTTCCGACGATTCAGGCGCGACAGCGTCCCAGCGACGTCCGAGCGGACGCACGCGCTCGACGGGGGGCCGATGCACCGTGGCGGGCTGGCCGCGCGCGGTCAGGCGCTCGCACGCCTCCAGGAAGGAGCACCCCTCGTGCTCCATGACGAACGTGATGACGTCGCCGTGCGCTCCGCACGCGCCGTAGCAGAAGTAGTGCTCGTCGGCGGGATCGCGGGCGTCGACGCAGAAGCTCGCGGTGCGCTCCTGGTGGAATGGACAGAGCCCCCAGTAAAGCCCGCGGCTGCCCTGGCGGAGCGGTATGCCGCTGGCCTCGACGACGTCGGCGAGGGACCGCTGCTGCTTCAGGGCGTCGGTGTCGATTCGCTCGCCGGCGTACCGCTGTCCCCGACTGTCCGGCGCCGCTGGCCGCGTCACTGGTCACCTCTGTCGGTGACGGCCGCGGCCTGGCCCTTCCGTCGGCTCGTGTCGGCGCGCCGGTCGGCCAGCATGGCACCAAGACCGGCCGGGTGCGATCGCTGTTGCGCGTCCGGCAGCACGAGCTGTCCTGGCTCCAGCTGGGCGAGCTCGCGCGGATTCGTCGTGGCCAGGCGGTGCTCGGCGTTGCTGCCCACGATCCTGATCTGCAGCCGTTGGCCGCCAACCAGCAGCAAGCCTTCGCCCCTGGCGGCGCCGAGCAGCCAGCGCCGCTCCTCCCAGGTGAACCGGAAGCGGGCGTCCGCCACGTCGATGATCTCGGAGGTCTGCTTGAGCAGCAGCTTCATCGCGGCGTTGGTCAGGATCGTGTCGCCGTGCTCGGAGCTGCTTAGATCGGCGATCTTCTGCGTGATCGTGACCAGGCCCAGGTAGTGCTTGCGGGCGCGCCGGGCGACCTCCGCGAGGAATGCCCCGCCGGACGGGTGCGCCAGCAGCATGGCCGCCTCCTCGACGACGAGCCGCCGTGGCCGGCGTTGCCGCCGGGCCCTGTTCCAGACGTAGCCGCCGATCCAGTGGATGGCCAGCGGCCAGAGCTCCTCGGGCAGATCGCGGATCTGGAACACGACGAACGCGCGATCGAGCGCAACGTTCGTCGGTCCCGCGAACAGGCCCGCGCGGGCATGGCGTTCCAGACGCGTGGCCAGTCGTGACGCCACGTCGCCGCCCATCCGCGCGAGGGTGTCGTGCAGCGCCGCCAGCATCGGTGCTGGCCGCCCCTCGGCGACCGTGTCCGGGGTGATACCGGCCGCGGCGTAGGTCCCGTGCAGCGCGCGATCGAGAACGGCGCGCTCATCGGTGTCGAGCGTGCCCGGCGCCCCGCGGGCGCCGGCGCCCGCGCACAGGAGCAGCTCCAGACGCGTGGCGACGGTGTCGATCGCTTCCGCCAGCGCACCTTCTGGCCCATCGATCTCAGCCGACGCGTCCGGCAGGACCAGGTCGAGGGGGTTGATGTGCTGCTGCGAGGACGGGGCCAGGCGGACGACCTGGCCGCCGACGTCCCGCGCCAGCGCGCGGTACTCGTCCTCGGGATCGACCACCAGGTAGTCGACGCCCAGGATCAGCGTGCGCAGGGCCATCAGCTTGACGAAGTACGACTTGCCCGATCCGGACGGTGCGACGACGACCAGGTGGTAGTTGTCCAGGTCGTCGTCGAATGGGTCGACGATGATGGGCGCCTGGGTGCGCGGCGCGACGCCGTAGAGCACGCCGCGCTCCATCGACAGCGACGAGCCGACGAACGGCAGGGTGGCGGCTAGCGCGCTGGTGTCCAGGTTGCGGCTGACCAGGAGCTGGTCGCGTCCCTCCGGCAGACAGCTGCGGAATCCGCGCTCCTGCTCCCAGCGCGCGCGCCGCGAGTGCGCCAGCATGCCGTCGAGCTGGGTCTCGACGCGGCGCGTCAGCTCGTCGAGCTCGCGCCGCGTCGACCCCCGCACCAGGATGTACAGGCTGACGCTGAAGATGCGCTCGTCACCCCTCTGCAGGCGGTCTCGCAGCCGTTCGGCGTCCTCGAGCGCGATCTCCCGTTCGGGGTCGGCGATACGCTCGCTGCGCGCCTGGGCGAGGCGCGCGGACTGCAGCCGGGCAATCTGCTGGCCGAGGGCGCGCACCATGTCCGCGGACTGCAACGGTCGGACGTGCACGCTGAGCTCGAGCGGCAGGTCGCCCTCGACCAGGGGCGCCAGCCAGCCGGGTGTGACTGTGCGCGGGTAGAGGGTGACCGCTAGCACCCGTGCGTACTGGCCGTCCAGCTGGAGATGGTCGGCCCGAACCTCGCAGCTGCCTGGAGCGACCAGGTCGGCCAGAGTGCGGCTGCCGAGGGCCAGGAGCCGCTCGTCTCGCGACAGAGCCCGGGCGCCTGGTATGTCCGTGGTCGCACCGCTCAGACGTTCCGCCGAGCGGTCGCTCGCTGCGCCAGGACGGGTGGGACGCGCGCCGGAGACGACCAGGGCGGTGTAGTCGTCGAGCTCGCGCTGAAACCGCTGCGTGCGCGCCTGTTCGGGCGCCCAGCAGCGGTGGTACAGCCGGGCATAGCCGGGCCCGTCCAGTCGGCGGGTCTGGAGCCCCGACCGCCTCAGGTGGCCGGCGACCTCGTCGCACCGCGCGGTCAGATGGCGCGCCACATCGTCGGCGAGAGCCGCACGGAGAGCAGGAGATCCGGCCCACCGGTTGCCGCCGACCAGGCGCCGCAAGGCGTGCGCGGCGCCCTGGTGTGGGTCACCAGGGCTGTTGCTGCCCGGCAGCACGACGTAGCAGCGCCGCTCGAGCAGGGTCCGCTGGCGCGCCAGCTTCTGGACAAACGCCACGTAGTCGCGAGCGATGCCAACCAGGATCTCCGACTGGCCGGACATCTGCTGCTCGATGCGTTCGAGATGCGCGGTCAGATCGACTGGCTCGGCGCGCACCAGGACCTGAAAGTCGGCCATCTGCGCGTTCAGGAACTGAGCCCGGCCAGCGAGCAGCTCCTCCTGCTTGGCGTCGTCGGCGCTGGCCAGTGGTTGCTCCAGACTGCTGACGTCCAGCACCGTGATGGCATGGGTGCGCTCGCCCGAGCCGAAGCGCACGACGTCCTTCTCAATGGACTCGAGGTCGACGCGGACCTGGACAGACGCCGGACTCATCGTCGGAGCCTCCTGAACAGGCTGGCACCCTGCTCATCCCCGTCATCCGCTCCGTCCTCGGCCTGACCCCAGCCGAGGCGCGGGCTGAGGTCCGCCCAGCCCGTGCCCTCGACCTGGCGCGACTGGCTCGTGTGCGGCTCTGGGCGCTGCCAGACTAGCCGCCGCGGTGACAGCGCGTAGCTGAGCGCGGCGAACGCCCACTCGTCCAGCCCCCGCCCCCCAGGCTGGAACAAGGCGCTCAGCAGTCCGATGGCGACGAGCAGCCCAGCGAGGACGGCGCGCGCCACAGGCGGCAGGAACACGGCCTGGTCCCAGGCGCCGTACGCCAGCGCCGCGAAGGCCGCCAGGCGGACCAGCTGACGAGCGGTCAGGTTGCCGATCAGCGTGTCCTCGACGTTGAGGTGGGTCGGAACTTCATAGATGCGCGGCATGGGCAACTGCTCCTGGGCCTCAGATGGCTAGCCGATGAACCTGACCAGTGGGCCGCCCGAGGAGAGCGAGGTCCAGGCCAGCGTGCCAGCGCCGAGCGCCTGCGCCGGGGCGCCAAGGGCGCTCCCGACGAGGTTCGCGACGACCTTGCACAGGATGACGATGGCGAAGCCGATCAGGGCGTGGTAGAGGCTGCCTTTGGCCGAGTCGACCGCGCGCGAGCTGCCGCCCGCGGTCATGTACTGGTAGCCGGCCAGCATGATGAAGAAGGCACAGATGACTGCGGCCACGGCCGCGCCGACTGTGAGCAGCTGGTTGAACAGGTTGATGATCGGTTGGGTGTCCATGGAACGGTGGTCACTCACCAGGCGGCCTGGGACCGCGACAGGGAAAGGGGCAGGTGGACGGTCGTGGAGCTGTCTTGGCGTCGCTACCTCTACCAGCGGAGCGAGGGTGTGGGGGAAGTGAGATGCCGCCAGTCTCCTGGGCCGACCGTTCCACGAGCGTTCCCCGGGCGTCCTGCGAGCGTGCCGGAGACGTCTCCATGGCAAGTCGCCTGTCTTTGTGACCTGCGAGCGGCGTGGAGGCGCCGCGGCACATGCTGGACGTGCCGGTAAGCTGAGCTGCGGGACGGCTGCATCGCCATCCTGCCCGGCGAGGACCAGCGCGACGATGCTCTCCGGGACGATGCAAGGCCCCCGGCGAGCATACCCGTGGCTTCCACCGGTTGCTGGTACTTCCTTTGAGTCTGGACAGGCGAGCGGTTGGAGTTCTGCCATCTCCGCTCGCAGGTCAACTCCAGACCTTGCCCCGGTCGACCAACCGCCTTACAGGCGACTCAATCGCGGCGGTTCGTGAGCCACGGCCGGAGGAAGCGACGGCAGACCTCTGTGCTGGCCCGCTCAGACATCGCGCGCATTGAGATCGTGCGCGGTGCAGTGGCAATCACCTGATTCGTTGTGTGCGGCACAGATCACCGCACCTGGCCCGATGCGAGAGCCAGCGCAATCCCTCGGTTCACTGGGGTGCGCGCGAAAAGCGTGGCCTGCAGCGCGTGGTACAGATCCGGTTTGCCTTCCCACGGGTCGCTGGTGGGCTGGTTGGCCGGGTCAAGCTGGTGCCACCAGCTGCCCCGCTCATGGTCGACAAGGTACCGGTCGGCGTAGTCCCAGAACGCGCGGTACCACTGTGCATAGTCCTTGTCACCCGTCGTCCTATACAGGTACGCGGCAGCGCCGATCGCCTCGGCAATCACCCAGTGGTACCGATCGCGATTAAGGGCCGAGCCACCCCAGTCGACGGTGAAGAAGAACCCCGACCTGGCCACGTCCCAGCCCTCAGCGATGGCACGCTGGAACAACATGCGCGCAGCATCCGAGGCCCACGCGGCGCGCTCGCCGGCCACCGCCCGCAGCTGGAGCAGGAGCCGCGCCCATTCGAGCCAGTGGCCGATGATCGACCCGTACGGACGGAACAGGTTGTTGGGCTGATCTCTGTTGTAGTCGCGGGCAATGGTCCAGAACTGATCGTAGTGCTCGGCAAGGCGCCAGTCGTTGGACGCTGTCAGCTGCCTGATGAGACGTTCAGCCATACGCACGGCGCGGTCGACGAACCGTTGCTCGCCGGTCGCCTCCGCTGCAGCCAGAAACGCCTCAACCATGTGCATGTTGCTGTTCTGGCCGCGGTACGCCTCACACTCCGTCCACGAGCGGTTTTAAGTATCGACGCACAGGCCATCAGCGTCACGCCAGAAGTGGCGGTCGCTGATCTGCACGACGTCTTCGAGAAGCGTCCGGGTGTCGAACCCCGCGTGGGCAGCGCTGCACGCGGCGAGCAGGACGAAGGCGTGCCCGTAGTTCTGCTCGCTGGAGTCGGTGGCGTTGTCCTGCTGGTCCATTGCCCAGATCCAGCCGCCGTGCACGCGATCACTCAGCGGTCCATGCTGCAGGTAGTGCAACCCCAGCTCCACCAGCGGCGCACACCCTGGACGGCCAAGCAGGGTGCCGATGGCAAACGCGTGGATCATGCGCGCATTGATCCAGAGCTGTTTACCTCGATGGGCCAAGGGGCTGCCATCGTCGCCCAGCCACCAGAATCCGCCGCGCTCGGTGTCCGCGGCGGCATACTGGTAGAAGGCAAGCAGCCGATTGGCCTCGGTGGTCAGCCAGCCGTGGTGGTGGGGACTGTCCAGCCAGTCGAGGCCGGGCGCGGGGGACGTTGACATGGGACTTCCCAGGGTATGCGGTTCCCGCGGTCCCTGGCCCCCTGATCGCGATTCGCGACGGTGATACGATGACTCCTGAGGGAGAGGAGAACTCACATGCGATCTCTTAGCCGCCGCTCCATGCTACGGGTCGCGTTCGGCGTGACCGGAACAGGTGCGCTCGGTGTGCTTGCGGCCTGCGCGGGGGGTTCAACCACGAGCGCTCCGGCGAGCGGGAGCACCGCGGCCCCGGCGGCACCCACCACGGCTGCCGCGGCACCCACGAAGCCCGCGGCGGCGCCAACGGCCGGCCAGGCCACCACCGTGGCGAAGCCTGTAGCGCCAACCGCCGCCCCGGCGGCCGCTACTGCCGCGCCGGCCAATGCTGCGCCGGCAGCGCTCAAGGGCTCGAAGATCGTGGCCGTGTTCCCCTCCGGGTCGACGTCGGAGACGCTCTATCAGCAGCAGGCAAAGGACTTCGAGGCGGACACCGGCATCAAGCTCGAATACAGCAGCGTCCCGTTCGAGAACCTGATGGACCGGGAGATGACGCTGGTCGGGGCGCAGAGCAGCGACGTCGACGTGTTCGGCACCCACTACGCCCAGATCGGTCGCTTCGGCGACGCGATGCTGCCACTCAACGACCTCGTGGCGCGCGAGAAGATCACCGCTGACCAGTACGTCAAGGGAGCCTTCGACGCCTTCTCGGTGAACGGCAAGCTGCTGGCGCTCCCATTCTCGTTCGACATGCGCGCCCTGTTCTTCCGGACGGACCTCTTCCAGAGCGCGGGAGTCCAGAATCCGCCAACGACCCTGGACGAGCTGGTCCAGGTCGCCCAGAAGCTGAACAAGCCACCGGACGTCTACGGCTACATGATCGTGGGCAAGGCCGACCCGGCGCTGCGGGAGTTCAGCGATCTGCTCTGGGGCTTTGGCGGCGACTTTCTCGAGAAAGGGCTCGAGCCGTCGAAGCCCGCCTGGAACTCGGAGGCAGGCGTTCAGGCGCTGCAGTGGTGGTACGACCTGGTGTACACGCAGAAGGTGGCACCGCCAGGCGTGCCGTCGTACGGGTGGGAGGAGAACAGCCAGCTGTTCGCGTCGGGCCAGGCCGCCATGAACAAGGACTGGGGCCCGGGCGCCTTCAAGGATCCCAAGCAGTCCAGAGTCATGGACACCTTCAGTGTGGCGCCGCTGCCGGCTGGACCAAAGTCGCCCAGGACGACCGGCGTCTGCCACGGACGTGGGATCAACAAGTACTCGAAGAACCAGGACGCCGCCTGGGAATTCGTCAAGTGGGTGACCGCCAAGGACCAGCAAGTCAAGATGTTCAACCTGGTCCAGACCAAGCCGGCCCAGCTCGCAGCCTTGCAGGAGGTCAAGGACAAGGCCACCGGGATCGACCAGCTCACCCTCCAGGCGTCACTAAAGAATTCGGCCGATGCCTACACCTGGCCGCTGTTCCCGGCCTTCTCGCAGGTGCAGCCGATCCTGTGGGGTGAGATCGAGAAGGTCCTGTCCAACCAGGAGAAGCCGAAAGCAGGCCTGGATGCCGCCGCCGAACAGGCGACGAAGATTTTCCAGGACGCCAAACTGATCTAGGAGCCGTCTGCGCCGGAGTGACTGGACCGTCCGGTCCCTGCGACTGCCTTGAACGGCACGTCGCTGTTGAGCCCAGCGGGTGTGTCAGGCGGAGTGGGACGGCCGGGGACGGCACGGCGCGATACCGCGGCTCGACTTCCGCCACACCCCGCCACCGTTCAGATAGGAGGTGAGTCTGGATGAGCTTACGTCGGAGCGTGCCCGCGGCCGGCTCAGTGCGCGCGGCCGGACCACGCGCGCAGTCGCTTGTGCCCGTGCCGGTGGGCTCCCGCCTTGCAGCCTGGACCGAACGCCACGTTCACTACTGGCTGCTCGCGCCCGCTGTTCTGGTCATGTGCGCGATTCTGGTCTACCCGTTGCTTTTCTCGCTATGGGTCAGCTTCTTCGATTGGAGGATGGCGGCAACAAGCCACGCGTTCATCGGGCTGCAGAATTATGTCGAGGCAGTCACGAGCTCGTTCTTCCAATTTGTTCTGATCCAGAGTGTCGGTTTCACCGTCGTCTGCCTGGTGCTCAACCTCATCCTGGGACTAGCCCTGGCCATGCTGCTCAACAACCGCTTCCCTGGCCGGGGGGTCATCCGCACGCTGTTCCTTCTGCCGATGGTCACGGCCCCGGTCCTGGCCGGCTTCAACTTCCGCTGGATTTTCAACGACCGCTCCGGCCTGGCGAACCAGGTGCTGGTCCAGCTCGGGCTCGGCCTCCCTCTGGCATGGCTCGCCGACGCGAATCTCAGCCGCGTCGCGATTGTCCTCGTGACAGTCTGGCAGGGCATGCCATTCATGCTGCTGCTCCTGCTGGCAGGTCTGCAGTCGCTGCCGACGTCCCCCTTTGAGGCGGCCACGGTCGACGGCGCCAGCGCGTGGCAGCGCTTCGTGTACATCACGCTGCCTCTGCTGCGGCCCGTCATCGTGGTGGCGGCCGCGCTCCAGATGATCGACCTGTTCCGCGTGTTTGACACGATCTACATCATGACGCGCGGCGGGCCCGGCCACGCGACGGAGCTGTTCCCATTTTACATCTATCGGTCCGCGTTCAGTGACGACAGGCTCGGTTTTGCCGCCGCCCTCTCGTACATCACCGTGGCGATCACCGTCGTGCTCCTGATCCCGCTCTTCTACGTGGAACGCGGCGGGACTGAGAGTGAGCGGACACGCCGCTAACCAGGGGAAGGACATCTATGGCGAGCGCGACAGCCTTTGCAGCCACTCCGCACCGTCGCCCGAGATGGGGGCAGATCCTGGGCAAGACGTCCGTCTACGTGATTGCCATTGGCTCGGTGTTCATCACGTTGGTGCCGATCCTATGGCTCATTCTCACGTCATTTCGCCCGGTGCTCGAGATCACGTCGCCGCGTCTCATCTTGCTCCCCCGCGATCCAACCTTGCAGAACTATATCGACGTGTTCACGCGCTACAAGACGACGGACTACCTGGCCAACAGCATCATCGTCAGCGTCGGCGTTGTCCTTACCAACCTGATTATCGGCCCACCAGCCGCATACGCTCTTGCCAGGTTCAGGTTCCCCGGCGAGAGGATCATTCTCGCGATGATCATCGTGTTCCGCATGATCCCCGTGGTAACGGCGATGATCCCGCTCTTCATCGTGTTCAGCGTGCTGGGTCTCTTGAACACCTACGCTGGCCTGATCGTGGCACACACGGCCTTCAAGCTGCCGGTCACCATCTGGGTGTTGCGCGGCTTCTTCATCGACGTGCCCAAGGAACTGGACGACTCCGCGCGCGTTGACGGGTGTTCGACCTTTGGCACATTCCTGCGGATTGCTCTGCCGCTCGTCAAGCCCGGGCTGGCCGCGGCCGGGGTGCTCGCGTTTCTGTGGACGTGGAACGATCTCATCGTCACCCTCATCCTGTCCACCAGCGACAAAACGGTCATGCTGCCGCTCGGGCTGACCAAGTTCGTGCTTGAATTCGGTGTGGACTGGGGGCCGATGACCGCCGCCGGCGTCATCGTCTTCCTTCCCACAGTGGTGTTCATCTTCGTGGCCGAGCGCTACCTCGTCGGTGGGCTGACTCTGGGCGGCGTCAAGGAATAGGCGCGAAGCACGTCCCGACAGCTATACCGATCACCAGGAGCAAACCGCACATGATTCAGCTCAGCGAGATGCTGCCGCGGACACCGTCGGCGTTGTGGACCCTGGCCCGCCAGATGGGCATCGAGTGGGCCGTCGGCGGGCTGCCGTTCGACGACCCGCTCAATGGGCCGGATGCGCCCTGGGACTTCCTGCCCCTGCTGCGGATGCAGCAGCGCTACGCGAGCGCGGGCTTCAAGCTGGCCGTCATCGAGGCGCGCCCGCCGTACAACCTGGTCAAGCGCGGCCTGCCGGGCCGTGACCAGGAGATCGACGCCATCTGCACGCTGCTGGAGAACATGGGCAAGCTCGGCATTCCCGTGTGGTGCTACGAGTGGATGACGGACTTCAACTGGCTGCGCACCAACACCCACACGGCCTCGCGCGGCGGCTCGATCGTCACCAGCTTCGACGCCAGCCTGCTGCATGACGCGCCGCCGACGGAGCACGGACCGATCAGCGAAGAGGAGCTGTGGGCCAACCTGGAGTACTTTCTGCGGCGGGTGGTGCCGGTGGCCGAGAAGGCGAACGTCAAGCTGGCGATGCACCCGGATGACCCGCCGCTGTCCCCGATCCGCGGCGTGGGCCGCATCATGCGCAGCCCCGAGAACTACCAGCGGCTGCTCGACCTGGTGCCCAGCCCGGTCAACGGCATCACGTTGTGCCAGGGCAACTTCACGCTCATGACCGACGACCTGCCGGGCGTGATTCGGCACTTCGGCCGCCAGAAGAAGGTGTTCTTCGTGCATTTTCGGGACGTGCGCGGGACGGTGGAGAAGTTTGAAGAGACGTGGCACGACGACGGCAAGACGGACCTGCTCGAATGTATGCGGGCCTGGAAAGAGGTGGGCTATGACGGCGTGCTGCGGCCGGACCACGTGCCGACGGTCGAGGGGGACGTCAACGACCGGCCGGGCTACTCGGCGTTCGGTCGTCTGTACGCCATCGGCTACATCCGCGGCCTGCGCCAGGCCGTCTACGCCGAGTAAGCCGCAACATGAGCCTGCGCGTCCTGGTGACCGGGAGCAGCGGCAAGATCGGCTCAGTCGTCGCGCGGGAGCTCGCCGACCAGGGGCACGAGGTGGTCCCGTTCGACGTCGTTCTCGGCGACGACATGCGCGACGCGGAGGCGCTCAGTCGCGCGACACGCGGCTGCCAGGCCGTGGTGCACCTGGCGGCGTTCCCCGGCGACCGTCCCGGTCGCGGCGACGAGGTCCTGCAAACCAACCTGCTCGGGACCTTCCACGTGCTGGCGGCTGCCCGCGAGCATCATCTGCGGCGGGTCGTGTTCTTCAGCAGTGTCAACTCGCTCGGCGTCTTTACCGGCCACCGGAAGCCGGACTACTTGCCGATCGACGACGCGCATCCCTCGTATGCCCGGACGCCGTATGCGCAATCGAAGCACCTGGGCGAGGAGATGTGCCGCACCTTTACCCGCGAGACGGGCATCGCCACGATCAGTCTGCGGCCGCCAGCGGTGCTCAGGCCGGAGGACAGAGGCCGGCGGCGTGAGCGCTGGCGCGCCGACCCGGCGAGCGAGTGGACGCCGATCTGGGAGTACGGCGCGTTCCTGGACGTGCGCGACGCGGCGACAGCGGCCGGCCGAGCGCTGGCCTGTGCCGACCCGGGCAACGCCAGCGTCCTGCTGTGCGCCGACGACGTCGCGGCATCCGCGCCAGGCCGCGAGCTGGCCGCGCGGCTGCTGCCCGAGGTGCCGTGGCGAGGAGGGGCCGAGTACGACGACGATCCCTATCGGGCTCTGGTCGACACCAGCCTGGCGCGGGCTGTCCTCGACTGGCGCCCCCGCTACCCCTGGCGGCGGCCTGATGACGCGGCAGGCCGCTGACGGTGCTGACCCGACCCTATCGTGGAGGAGATGGCGATGGATCCCCTCGTTGACCCGCTTGACTTCCGCCGCCAGTTGCTCGCCGAGGTGCTGCCGTTCTGGGAATCCCACGGCGTCGACCACGAGCAGGGTGGCTACTGGACGCACCTGCATCGCGACGGCGGTCGGTACAGCTCCGGCGACAAGTATCTGGTCATGCAGACGCGTATGATCTACAGCTTCGCGGTTGGCTACCGGGTCAGCGGGGACCGACGCCATCTCGACCTTGCCGCCCATGGCGTCGAGTTCTTGAAAGCCCATTTTCGCGACACGCGTCGCGGTGGGTGGGTCTGGACCGTCACCCGCGGCGGAGAGCAGCTCGATCGCGCAAAGCGGCCGTACGCCCTGGCCTTTGTCGTCTACGGCCTGGCCGAGTTCGCGCGCGTGAGCGGCGACCGAGAGGCGCTCGATATGGCCCAGGAAACCTGGGCGCAGGTGCACGAGCACGCCTGGGACCCCGACGCCGGCGGCTTCTTTCACGAGCTGGGCGAAGACTGGACTCCGGTGAACACCACCAAGCGCATCGACACGATGCTGCACAACATGGAAGGCGTGTCAGCGCTGTACTCCGCCACGGGCGATCGCCAGTACCTCGAGGCGATTCGGCGGCTGTGTGACACGATTGTCGAGCGCACCTGGGATGTCCGGACCCGCTGCACGCACGAGTGGTTCTATCGTGACTGGCGCGAGGATCTGACGAACACGGGCGGGAAAGCCAATTATGGTCACATCGCCGAAACGGCCTGGTTCCTGGCGGCGGTGTCCGCTTACACCGGCGAGGCAGGCTATCGGGATATCGCGCGGGCGGAGCTCGAGTACGCGCTGGAACACGGCTGGGACGCCGAGCATGGGGGGCTGTACTCCTACGGCTCACCCGAGGGCGGCGTTACGGATCCGCGCAAGGTCTGGTGGATGCAGTCGGAGCTCCTTGACGCGCTCGCCATCTTCTACAGGCTGACGGGCGACCAGCGCTACCTGGACCATCTCCACCAGCAGGCCGCGTACATCGCGGCAGGTCAACGTGATCCCGTGTTCGGCGAGTGGTACGCTCTGTGTAGGCCGGACGGCGCTCCGCTCGATGCTCGCAAGGGACACGAGTACAAGGCCGCATACCACGTCGTCCAGGGTCTGTACCATGCCGACCGCCACCTCCGGGCGGCACGGGCTGGGCAGCCCGCCAGCACCAGCTGGGAGGACTGGGCCCTGTAGGTGAGCGACATGGCCAGAGGGGTATGCGTGGCCCACGCCATGTTCGCGGTCCCTGGCCCCAAAGAGCGTCCAGACGCTCGCGGCACGTGTATTGACGTGAGTTGGCAGGTCTCGCGAACGTCAGCCTCCCATGGGGACGGACTCGGTCAGACCCGGCAGCTCAGCATCCAGGGCGGCTGCCAGGAGTCCGAGGTGCGGGTCGTCTTGAGATGCGTTCGCGCGGGCCTCGTCATTATCTGTCGTGGGCTACCGTTGGGCCCTACTGCCTCACCTCGAGGTCGATGGCCACCGGAAGGCTGTTTCGACCCCAGTCGGTGAGAGAGCCAGCATGGGTCGGTTCGTACTTCGAGTAGAGTCCAGCAACGTGTGGGGTTTGGGTCAGGCCATTGACGAGGACGGCCACCGGTGGTTCGTATCGGAGGTGTTGAGCACCGATAAGGAGAACCAGACGATGGCCGAGACTCTGAGCATGGCA
>JAABUQ010002214.1_pt1 | contig 39232 bp, 37 predicted proteins | sample 5560001 | NCBI WGS metagenome assembly JAABUQ01 (sample SAMN10711888, study PRJNA513371) | rock metagenome | isolation source: Antarctica rocks | place: Antarctica: Victoria Land, Finger Mt nord | collected 2015-12-18 | reverse complement strand
AACTCCTTTATAACTATTATTAATAATTTCGCTATATTATAATTAAAATAATTACAAAAGATATTCTTTAATAATATAAATAAGAAATAAAAACTAATTAATATTATTTAAACTTAATAATATAAAAACGTTTTCGATTAATACTTAAATTTACTAAATAAATATTATTTATAATAAATATTTAATATTATAATAAAATATTCTTATTATAAGGCGAAAGAATTTATTATTAAAATTATATTATAAAAGCTACAAGAATAACGAATTAATTATAAATTAAATTATAAAATAAATATAAAGAATTAGAAATATATTAAATTACTTATTAAAAGTAATATAATAATATTAATAAATACAGAGAAAGTTTACTTTAATAAGTTACGTTTATTTAATATAATCGCCGGGACTTTAACTTTTTTATATTAATATTTAAGATAATATTTTAATTCGGAAGCAAAATCGATTAGTTATTAATATTATAAATTTATATTAAAGAAGTATTATAAGGTTATGTTATTTATATTAATAAATAGAAATCCGAATAATAAGGAAAAGAATAAAGTTAAAATAAAATAAATTAATTCGAATAATTCGATATTAAATAGAGAATCGAATAAAAAATATATTTCAAAAATACAAATAAGGAAATATATTAAAAAAGACTAGGCAAATATTATTATATTATTATAAATATATTTACTTTATTAACATTAAAGAATTAAAGCTAATTTATCGATTATTTTAAAAGATCTAATTATTAATATATTTATTAGAATATCGATTTTAGAATATTAATTTATTTGCTTCGAAAGTCTCGGAATATAATTAACTTAATAATTAATATTAATTAAATTATAATATTATAAGAATTAATATATATAAATTTAAAAAATAAAAGTAATTTCGATTATATTTGCTATCGATATTTATATAACTTTAAAAATTATTATAATTTCTAAATTAAAATATATATAATTAAGATATTAAAGTCCTATTTATATATACTTTATAATAATAAGAATATATTAAATGATCTAAGGACTTCTTTTAATATATATATATATAATTTCGAATAATAAATTAATTAGCAATATTTATCGATATTAAAAGTATTTATATAAAGACGCCTTTAAATACAGAATTAGGAATTATTATAAACGAAATTTAAGTATAAACTATCGTTATTAATATTATATAAGAGAAAAGCGTATAAGACAAATAAGTAAAAGATAATAATATTGTAATTCCAAACCTATTTACTTAGCTATAAGAAAGTATAGCTTTTAAGGAAGGATTCGAATCAGGAATTAAAAGTCTAATTAATAATAAATTTAATATATATTAATATTATTAGCGGAATATTAATAATAAGCCGAATAAAAGGTAATTATATATAATAATATATTCTTTAACGTAATAAATAATTCGATAAAATATTTTGTATTAAATATTATATATTATATTCCGACTTGATTATAATCCTAAATTAATTATATATTTATATTATATAAAATATATATAATTTAATAATAATATAGCCTTTCGATATATCGACTTAAATATATCGGAGTATTTTAAATTTAAAAAGAAAAATAATATAACATAAAATTTTATATTTCTAAATAAAAAGATAATTAAAAAGAAATATATAGAATTTATATCTGACTTTTATTAGCGCTTTAAAGAATAATAGGCTAATATAATTATAAGTTTAGAAAGTAAAGTAATTAAAGAAACGATAAAACAAGTTTACAAAATTAATTTTCTCTAGAATATAGCTATTATTATCAAATATAATTAGTTTATATCGGTATTATATATATAAAAAATAATATAAATTATTTATTTAAAATTTTTTTATAATTTATTAATTATATAAAATAAACTTAGTACTTATATATAACGCCAGATTATATTATTATAATTTATAAAACTTTAAAAGGATAAAATAACTTTTAATATTATTAAATCAAATATATAAACGGAACTTATAATAATATATTTAATTTAATTAACTTCCAAAAGTTTCCTATCGGGATATTCAAATATATATAATAAAATATTATATTAATTTTCTATTATTATTTAATTTTTTCTTAATATATTAATTAGTAATACTTTAATATACTAAACGTTATAAAATAATCCGAATATAATAATATAAGCAAAGGTTCTTCTAAATATAAATAAAAGAATAATATAAACAAAAGTAGCTCGATATAAAGCTAAAGTTCTAAAGGAGTTTAAGCGGATATATATATATATAATAATAATAAAAATATAATATTATAAAATAGAGAATTTCTTTTTCTAAAAGAAAGAACAAAGGTTTTAAAAAAAGAAAAATTAAAAAAAATAATAATTAAAGTTTCAAATAATATTAACGCGTTAAAGGGTAATAAATCTGCTAAAATAGCTTTACTATTTCCTTATTAAATAAAATATTTATAATAGCTTTATAACTTTATTATTATTTTATATTTAATATTTATATATTAATTATTTAATTAATTAAAGCTATTAATTCAAATTTCTATTTTATATTTTCGACTTATAATCCTTTTATTAATATATTTTATAATTAATTATAGAAATTTTAATTATTAATATTTTTAAATTATAAATTTTAACTTAAAATATTATTAATATATATTATATTATTATTATTATTATTTATAATTTTCTCGCTTTTAAGTATAATACCCTCGAGTTTATTTTTATATAAATATTACGGCGATATTAATAATTTAATATTAAATATTTAAAAATTAAAGTAAAAATATAAATAGGGTAATAATAGAATAGTAAAGCAAAGAGTAGCTATTAACTTATTAATACGCTAAAGGCCTTGCTTATCTGAATTAGAAAAATTATATATAATTATCGCTTAATTCCAGAGATAAAAATAGAATATAAATATCTTTTTAACTTTCTTAATTCAATATTATTCTGATTATCGAATTTATAAACTTTAATATAACTTTCTAAACTTTGTTTATATTAATAATATAAAGAACTTAAAAATAATAAATATTATTGAAGAACTTATAAGGAGTACTTTTATATATAAATAAAGTTAAACTTAAATTAAATTTATTTTACAAAAAGAAATAAATACTTTTCTAAATATTCCGAACTTTAGGCGGTATATTCTATTAATTTATAATTTAGAAGATATAATTTTGAAAACCTTATTATTCTTTAAGATAATATTATAGCAATATACTTCTTAATAATTACAATTATTTAATAACTATTATTAGAGATTTAATAATATCGATTAGAGTAAGTATTTTATTCTAATATTTTTTATCCTTTATAATTATATTAAATCGATTTGTTTAATAAAATTTATTAAAATATTAAACTTATATTTATATTAAAACGAAACTTAATATTAAATTATTAATATTTTTAATTAAATAAACTTAAATTAATCTTATTAGATTATATAACAAAGAATAATATTATTAAATAAGCTAGTTACTTATAAAATATATTAGCTAAGGTAATATCCTTATATAATCGTTATATATAATAATTTCGAGTTTATAAAGGGGTATTATAATAAGTATATTAAAGATTTAAGAGAGTTTTATTTAATTATTATTATATTAATATTTGATAAATAAAATATCTTATAAATAAGCTTATATTAGAATAATTAGCAACCTTATTACTATTTATTATATTTAACGGAAATAATACAAAAACTTACTATTTCTAATATTATTATTTAAATATATATTAAACTTTAATATTCTATATATTTTATTAACTTTTATTTATATTCTTCAGATTCAAATATTTTATATCAAAGATATAATTAAGAGTCTTTATACTTTTTACTTTAAATTAAATATACTTTTTTAAACTATTTAAATATTAAATTATAAGCGCTTTTAATAGACAAAAATAATATACCTCCTTATACGGCTAGTAATAAAAGATAAAAGTATAATATTAAATAATATATATATCTTTAAGGATTTATATAATAATTAGTTCGATTTCGGCTCTAATATTGTAATATATAATACTTAATTATAGTTAATATATAAGGATCTAAAGATAATAAAGCGAATATTAATAATAAAAACTATTTGAAATAATATAATAAAAAACTCTTTTAATAAGTATATTTAATTAATTCTAAGCTTCGGTTTATAATACTTACAATTTAATCTATTAAAATTAATTTATATTATATATTAAAGTAATAATAATCCGAAAGACTTTATTGTATTATAATATATAATTAATTATTAAGATAAATTATAAGTAATTAAGCCAAATAATTTCGAAGTATTAGAAGATTTAATTATTTATAATTATAAAATATAAGTAATTATAATATAAATATAATATAAAAGGGATATTAGTCTCAATAGTAATTAATAAGAAAATATTATATTACAATTATAAATATAAGATTAAATATCGTAACTATTAATAATAATAGCTATTTATAAGTAAATATATTCTGTATTAAATTCAATTAAAGAAGATATAAATAATATTAATATATATAAATTTAATAAGTAATAGCGGAATTATTAATACTTTTATATATATATCGAAATATATTTATTACTTCGATATATAATTAAATATATAAATATTAAACTTCTTTATTATATTTTCTAGGAGTATATTATTATATTCTAAGTCGAATATAATAATATACTTAATTATATAAAAAAGCTTTTATATTTAAATTATTTAATAAATAACTCGATATTTAAAGCTGAATTATAATAAGTTGTATTTATTAATAGCCTCGTAAATACGTATAGCAAAGTTAAATTCAATTATAAAACCGATCGATTATTAGAATTATTTAATAATATTTTAAAGACCTTCTAATTAGAGAGATCTTATTTCTCCAAAAATAGTAATTAATTCTTCGAATATTAAATATTAAATAAATCGTATTTATTAAAATTGAAAGATTAAATAGAATATACTTTCGGTAAAATTATATTTAATATATATCCTTTAAAATCGGCCGTAGAAAATATATTTAATATAGCCTTTTAATTATTAAAAAAGTTAGTAATTCAGGAGTTTAATTTATATTATTTAATTTATTAAATAATATTTTTATATTAAACCGGCTTTAAAAAACTTAATATAAATATATTCCGTTATAATGAAGATATTTATATAAAAAATATTAAAATATTTAGTCCTGTTAATATTCAAAATAATAATATAATATTAAATAATTTAACTTTAAATATTCAAGATATTATAAAGTAAAAATAGAAATAATTTAACTAAGGTTAAATCCGCCTAGGCTATTTTAACCTTAATTAAAAGATTATAGGCGGAATTATTTATAATTATTATTCGATATTAATAATATAATCTTTTTGCTCTAAATATTGAATAACGTTTCAGAAAATAAATATTATATAATAAGGCTTTTTAATATTAAGGGTAAATAATATTATTTATATACTTTTAAGAATATCGTTAATTGTATATTTAATAGCGGATTTTTAACTTATAATATTTACGGTTCTATAACCGAAGTCTCGGTTATAATATTTATATCTCGGCTCAATACTGTAGGATTAAATATTATAAGGTTTTTAATAATTTAGTAAGCAAAGCTTCCGATACTATTAATAATAAATATTATAAGTAATTATTCGCTTTTCTTTATAATTAAATACCCTCTTTAATAAGCTATTAATTTTTAATAATTTTATAATTATTAGCGGCCCCTCTTTAAGCCCTGGTTATTTTATATATATACAATTAATATCGCTAATTATTATATTTATATTAAGAAAGGAATACCTCGGTATTATTATTTACTAATATATTTCGGCCTTTACAAAAAATATTAATAACCTTAGCCGAATAATTAACTATATTAAATTATATATTAATTAAGTATAATATATTTTCCTTAATATTAATTTACGACTTTTATATAATAATTTAATTGAGTACGGGATTCGATATAATTATAAACGGAATAAAGCTAAATTCGCAAGTTTAATATAGTTTTAAAGTAATATATTTCCGTTAAGCTAAGAATTCTTTTTTAAATTATAATTATTATAATAAATCCTTTAAAATAGCTACTTTCAGGCTTAAATATACTTAAATAAGAAATACGAATAATAAATTATAATTCGAATAATAATATATAAGCTTTTCCGGACTCCTGGTTATATAAATAATATCTTTAAAAAAATAAAGAATATATTCTCGAATATATAAAGAAGTTCCTAAGTTTATAAATTTATAAAAAGTAAATAATAAATCTCGTTATTAATTAAAGGCCGTTTTCCGCTTAATATTTTTTAATATAATTAATAATAAATTATAATTATTAGAAGTTTCAAGCTTAATAATATTTAATAATATTATAAATATAAATAATTGCAGGGTTCTGAAATATACCCTTTCCGCTTATAACAAATAAATAAGAGCTTTAAATCGGAGCTTTATATATTATTTAAAATAAAGAAATAATAATTACTTTTACTTCTTAATAGAATAAATAATATAATTTATTTGTTAATATAATTTCGAGACCAAGAATAAAATTAGCTATTAAATAATAATTTTTATATTCGGATTATTAATTTTTAACTTATATGAATTAGTTGCAATTAATATATAAAGATTATTATACTCCGAAAATAGCCGATTAAATTATATAAAGATTTAATATTTATGATCGCCTATTATATTTACGAATATAATAATAATAATTTTCCTTAAAAGTATATAATAATCTAGCTATTTAGTTTATTATTTAAATAAACTATATGCCTTGTAGATCTGAATAATAGAATTTATATATATAATTATTTTCGGGATATCGTATATACTTCCAATTCGCTATAATAAAATATATTAAAAATTAAATATACTCTTTTTATTCTTTTATATATATTTAATTTATATATAAATACCTAAGCGATTAATTGATATATAAATAAACCGAATAGAAAAGTTAAAGTTATAATATTCTTTTATCGTTATTAATAATATTAAGTTTAGCGTTGCTAATATCCTGAGTATTAATATACTAATCGGAAGATAATTATAAAGTACTTTTAATTTTAAATAAACTAGGCGAAAGCTTTATTATTTAAATATTAAATAAACTTTGTTAATTATTATTAAATATACGCGGCTTTAGAACAATAAATAATATAATATATCTTTATTAAATTTCTTCGAAAACGTAATTTCAAGATTAATAAAGATTAATAAATTAATAAATAACTTTTGCCCCTTTGAATACAGGCTTTATTATATATATAATCCCCGATATAAATATTCTTTAAGATTCCTAATATATTAATATTATTATTCAGAATTATTAACTAAGCCTCGGAGATATATTTAAGTTTTCGAATTTACTTCTCTTTTAATATAAATAATAATATAAAGATTAGGATTAATTCAGTTCGCTTTCTAATAAACGGAATTATTTAAAAAATAATATTTTTTCCAAATTTAGTCTTTATAATTAGAATAAAATCTTCAAATTTATATTGAATATAATAAATTATAATTATTTATTTATTTTTTAAATATATTTGGAAAAACTCTTCCGTTTAACTTTTAATCTTAATAATCTCGGAATTTATATTATTATTATTATTTTATATTATTATATCCTTTTATCTTAATATATCAATCGTAATTTAATAAGAAGAAACGAAATACTTATTTCGATATTGCTATTAATAATTGATATATTATTATTTATATATAAATATAATTATTTAATATATTTCGAATATTATAATATAATTAAATAATTACCGAGATATATAATAAGGCTTTTTGATTTATCCGTTATTATTATAAAATAACTAATTTTAAAAGCTTATTAAAGGAAAATTTCTTTTAATACTTATAATATTAAATATAATAGGAATTATATTATTTAAAATATATTAAATAAAAATATATACTTAATTATATAATTACGATAATTATAAAATTAGAAATAAATATTATTATTATTATTAATATATTATAAAATATATATTTTAAAAATAAAAAAATTAAATAAAATTTTTTATAAATATATTATTAAAATTAAACCGGATTTAATAAGATTATATATTCTTGAATTCAAATATATTATAATATATATATATAATAAATATACGTTATCTTTAAAGGGTTATAATACAATATATCTGAGTAACTAAAGCAAAGTTTAAGTTCAAAAACATATAATTTTCTTAAGTACAGCTTAATCCTTTCCTTATTTTTATATTTTAATTTCTATTATACAATATTTATATATCTTTTATAAAAAGATTATTCTCCTTTTCAAGCGTATTCAAACGGCGTTTTAATTGACTAATTTTATTAAACCAAAAAAAAGTTATTTCAATATAAAAGAAAAGTTGAAATTTTGCGCCTAGGAGCCTAGACTCTCCCTTTTTTATTTTTTTACTTTTACTTTAATATCTCTATATTTATTATATAATATTTATATATTTTTTATATAAAGATTGTTCTCCTTCTCGAGCGTATTCAAATAACGTTTTAGTTGACCAATTTTATTAAGCCAAAGAAAAATTATTTAAATATAAAAGAAAAATTGAAACTTTACGCCCCGGGTAATCTCCTTTATAAATTCTTACCTTTACTTTAAGATTTCAATATTAAATATATATTATTATATATCTTTCTCTATCGGAAAGTCTTTTATATTAAAGTAAATATTAAAAAATATAATAGAGTTTTTTAATATTCTCGTTATTATTAAAGAAGGATTAAATTTTGAACTTTATTAATAAAATTTTTTTTAAAATTATTCTAACTTTTCTTTTAATAGGAATTTCGAGATTCTAAGCTTATTAAATAAAAGTATATATCTTATTATATAAATTGGATTATTATTATATTAAAATAATATAATATTATTATTATTATAACTTTGTAAAAGGTAAATTTTAGAGTTAAAAAAGTTAAATAGGAAAATTTGAAAGTTTATTATTAAAATTAAGTTATATTTAAGAAAATTATATATTCTTAAATTTAAATTTTATAACTATTACGTATATAGTTAGCAGCGGCTAACCCCGAAGGGTATTAGTATATAGAGTCTAAGTAACTGAGGTAATTAGAACTTCAATAAGTACCCTAGATAACTAACTATACGCTGCACTATAGAGATTTTTTGCCTCAGTTACTCAGACTCTATAATTCCCCTTCGGGAATAGTCGATGCTGACTATGTACGCAATTTCTATAGATTCTGAGCTTAAAAACGTATAGTTTTCTTAAATATAATATAATTTTAATAATATATTTTTAAATTCTCCTGCTTAACTTTTTTAATTCTAAAATTTACCCTTTATAAAATTATAATAATAATAATATTATATAATTTTAATATAATAATAATTTAATTTATATAATAAAATATATTTATTTATTTAATAAACTTAGAATCTCGAAATTCCTATTAGAAGAAAAGTTAAAATAATTTAAATTTTATTATTATTAATAAAGTCCAAAATCTAATCCTTTTTTAATAATAATAAGAATATTAAAAAACTTTATTATATTTCTTAATATTTATTTTAATACAAAAGACTTTCTAATAGAGAAAAATATATAATAATATATATTTAATATTGAAATTTTAAAGTAAAAGTAAGAATTTGTAAAGAAAATTACTAAAAATATAAAGTTTCAACTTTTCTTTTATACTTAAATAACTTTTTTTTGGCTTAATAAAATTAATTAAAATATGGTTGTAAGGATCGCTACCGTTCGGCCACCGGGCCAAAACGATAACTACGAAGTATTAAGCTCTTGCCCTACCCTCCTTATTAAGTACTATAGCTTTACAATTGTTTAGATACGCTTAAGAAGGAAAATAATCTTTATATAGAAAATATATAAATATTATATAATAATATTAAAATATTAAAATATTAAAATATAAGTAAAAAAATAAAAAGGGAAAAGCCTAGGTTATTATATATAAAATATCAACTTTTCTTTTATATTAAAATAAAATTTTTTGGCTTAATAAAATTAGTTAATTAAAACGCTATTTGAATACATTCGAAAAGGAAAATAATCTTTATCTAATCTTTATATAAATATTATATAATATAAATAAAAATATAAAAATAAAGAAAGGATTAAGTTTATATTTAAGAAAATTATATATACTTCGGCTCAGACTCTATAGAGATTGTATACGTAGTTAGCATCGACTATCCCCGAAGGGGAACTATAGAGTCTGAGTAACTGAGGCAAGAGCTTTTCCCCTCGTCCTTACCGGACACCACAAGATCGCACAGCCCTTGCACAGCCCCCACGCAATCGGCCTTCCCTCAACAAGTAAGATGTTCGCAACTTTTCTATCCTCAAGGCATCGCCAAATAGCGAATTTCAAAAGTGGTCACATCTCCATCTGGCAAATCTGACGGCAATCGATATTTATACGACGAGTTAATCCCTCTACAAATAACGCGTTTATTTAGGAATTATGTCATTAGTTGTTTCTCTATACGGCACGTATGCTGCTGCCCCTCCGTGTCTAATTGGCGGATCGGCTCAGGGGTCACCTTATGGCCTATGAGCTTGCCGAGTCGAACTACACTCTTTGGTCCAACGATAAGCACGGCCATCAGGTAGCAGCCAGTGTAACAAATTTTTTAATTATTATTAATTATTCATCTGATTATGATTATACCTTTTATTAATTGATTATGATTAACGATTTTTCATTAATCAATTAATAATGGATTATTATTATTATTAAGCTTATTATAATCGTTTTTACTTTTTTTTATTAATTTTCAAAAAAGAAAAAAAAAATTTTGATTTTTGGTTTAACATTTAATTTACTAAAACTTTGGAAATTGACATTGTTTTAAAAATAATATATTAATCAATTAATATTCTATTTAATTATTGATTTTTAATCTTATTACAATTAACATATTTATATTCACAATCGATTATGGTTAACACAGTATTAATCAGATTGGTTTGTTACACTGGCAGCAGCCACCCTGCATCTGCTGGTGCGCCTCCACCCAGAAGGCTCGGCGACCCTCAGACGCGTCGCGCGACCGTAAAGCGGCGCTCAATTGGCTCGCTGGTTACCTGGCGCTCAACCACGTCACGTGCAACGCGTTCAAACACATATCAATACTAGAGTAAGCATGAGTACTATTATGAAACATGAGCCGAACAACCTTTGATGTATACCGAGTCACATCTAATGGTCTACCGGGTAATCATCATGCAATCTCCGTCGGGATGCAAGAAGATGGACCGGGCCATCTATATCACCTCACCAGCAACGTCCAGGAGGGCATAGATTTCGAATTCGAAAGTGTAAACAAGCCAGCAAATTCAGGCACGTTTGACGGCAAGAGCCTAATCGGAAAGGTTGCAAGGGAAGATCTCGGTCGCTTCGAGGAGGTCTGCAGAGGCATCCCAACACCAAAAAAGCAATTTGATCGTGCCCATCGTCTGAGCCCGCAAGAGCCCCTCCGTCGGTGCCAGGAATGGACCACAGAAGCCATTCAAGCTCTCCGCTCGGCAGGTCTCCTTCCGAAGTGATTATCCTCCAATAGTAGTGGGAAAAACCCCCTAATTTGCGTCCCAGCATCCCCAACCAAACAATCGACCTCCTCAATGCCAGCCCCCATCAAACAATCGACGCCCTCAACGCCCTCCCCTTCATAACCTACCGCAGCCAGCTCTTCACCCCAGCCAATTCCCTAACCTACACCCACAAAACCACCACCCAAACCCTCACCCTCGACCTCCACTCCCCCACCTCCCTCTCCCCATCCGTCTTCACCGCCTGCCTCAACCTCATCGCCACAACCAGCTCAGCCGCCTACGCCGCCGCAAGCAAAGGCTGGTCCCGCGCAGCGAAACGGAAGGAAATGTGTCTGCCTGATTTGAGATATATCATCCTCTCCAAAATCATAAATGATGACAACGGGCGGCGGTCCGAGCTCGCGGGTTTCCTCTCCTTCATGCTAACCTACGAAGACGGCTTCGATGTCATCTACTGCTACGAGATCCATCTCGCCCCGGGCCTCGAAGGACATGGGCTGGGTAAGCGATTGGTGCATATGATGGAGGATGTAGGGCGGAAGGCGGGGGTGCAGAAGGCGATGCTGACGGTTTTTGTGGCTAATGAGGCTGCGAGCGCGTTCTATCACAAGCTGGGGTATGAAGTGGATGAGTATTCGCCAAGGCCGAGGAAGTTGCGGAATGGGGTTGTTAAGGAGGCGGATTATGCGATTTTGTCGAAGCGACTGGTTGAGGAGCCGAGGAAGGTGGTCGGGTTGGGGCGGAGGAAGAGGAAGCTGGAGGGGGAGTGAATGTGAGTTTTGGGGTCCAGAGGCTGATCATCTTATCGACATCTCGAAGGGGGGTGCAAATGCGACGACGTGCATTGAATTCAGGCCTTGACAATGATCGACTGGATTGGCATCACGCTGGACGGTCAATGACTGTTTGGTGCAACCGACATTCACACCAGTTTTCGAAAGTCAAATCACTCGACTGCCAACAAGCGAAGCGCGAGATGACGATATGCATTCATACTAGACGCTCTATATCTGTCTAACGTCCTTACCCTTCATCTCCGGCCACTCAACTTCCCACTCGTCTCGAAGAACCGCAAACATCGAGTCCTCTACAATGACGGAAAGACCAAGACTCCAGACGAGAGTGATGGCGTAGAAGAAATTGGCATTGCCGGACCCGGCGTATATCCACAGATGGTAGAAGGCTGGCCCTAGCAGGGTTGTATATAGCACAGCGGCCGTGGCGAAGAATGTATACCGCATTACTTTCATCGTCAGTACACCTTTACTACTCCTAACCACCCAGGAATACCCACGTGGAAAGATATGCCGATACAACGGCAACATAGCAAAATATAAGCCCGTATCCGAAACGCTCGGATACGGCTTGAAAATCGCAAAGATGCCCAGCATAGTCGTAACAACAAACAACGGCTGCTTTCGAAGCCGAATGCACAAGCCCCCCACATATCCTCCCAAATGCAACCAGAATACACCCAGGAAGAATTCCCGGAATGAATCAAACATTTCGATGAAGAAATACCACCACAGTCCCACATTAGGCGTCAGGTCTGGTAGTAGGAGATGCACTCCATATGTCGAGGAGAGGAATTGCCATGACCCCCCCACGAGGACGTTGGAGATGTAGAAGAGCCAGGCTATGCTAGCAACGAATATCGAGATGTATATAGCCGAGAACATCGATGCTGAAGGAGTCTCCTTCGTGTTCTCTGCTTTACGATCAAAGCAGACTAGGAGGAGTGGGGGAAGGAGCAAAGCCGGATACAGCGAGAGATACGACGCGAGCCCCAATGCCAGCATCGCGCTCAGGGGCTTCCCTGACACGGCTTTGGCAATGGCGAGGAGAACGGCGCAATTGGTGAAGACACTTGTAGGGCGGCCAATGCAGGTTGCGATTGTGAAAGGGTTGAATAGATATCTAGCTCCGTCAAACCCCAAATTCTGTTTTTTCTAAAAAGGCAAAACTTACGCTGCGCCGGTAGCGACGCTATTCCATTTTATATCCTTCCTCGGTGAAGTGAACAGCCGCGAGGAGGCCGCCTGGCCGGACTCGGCGATTTGCATGAGGGCGTTTGCGCAGAGGAGGTCGACGAGGATGTAGAGAGCGCTGGTTGCGGGGGTGAAGATGGAGGCGGGAATCATGGCGAAGAGAGGGAGGAGTAACGGCGCCTGTACGAGCATCATGAGCGCGCCATCGGGTTGTTCTTGTGAGACGTGGACTGACCTGGTGGAAGACTCCGCCATCGTAAGGGGAGACGTTGTGAGTATACAGGAAGAGACCCTCTTGTACTGGTGCAATTGTCAGTCAGAGCCCCTACAGTAGTCTTTAATGGACAGCCCACGGCGTTTGAAACTTGTCACCGGCGTGGAGATCTCGACGCGGCCAGTTAGAAGATCGGGTAAAGATGGGAGACCGAAGAAGAGGAGGAGGCGTATAGCGGATGCGGACGCGAAGAGGACGGCTTTCCGCCGGTCGATGACCATGGTCGCAGTGGACCTATCGTAAAATGAGCTGCTGGGACTCTGGGGACATTGCTGCAGCTTGTGTACTGCTCATCTGTGTATTTGTGAGTTGTCGTCGTTTCGAAGAACAGATCGGGGTTACTTCGGCAATACTTGGTTTAATATCTTGGCGCTAGTAAAAATAAATCCTAGCGCAAAATCGTTACAATCGTTCTTGGATTGGTCAATAGGCCTCAATAGAACTCGTGCGTTTTGACTGCAGACATATTCATCCCTCCAAAAGGGTTAGCTCAATCACGGAGCGGACAGAGTCAGATACTTGGTCGAGACTCGGCTATTCAGTGAATGACTTTCTGATTGTTCGCCTGCTCTTGATGCAGTGTTCTTCTGAGGCTTGTGCCCTTCAGCGTGCATATTTCACCGTCCAGCCTCTGCTGATGGATGCTTTTATGATCCAGTCTAGTCATGAGACCTTTCAGAAAAGTGTGATTACATTGTAAAGATTTCATAAGGGGTGAATGCATGGGACTGAGCAAGGATCGCGGGTTCGAGTCTAATATATTGTCTGCACACAATGTATAAGACGAATAAAAATATGTACAAGCATTAGAGCGTGATGAGATTCAGGCGTCGGGGCCAAAGATTTTCTTGACAAGGCTCTTTTTATTGACTACGCACACGAAATAAGTTAGCTAACAAATTGTGAAACCGCACAGCATACGAAATCACCAAATTAAGGAGTCGAGCGCTGAAAGGTGAGGAGATGCGGGGAAAGGAAAGAAGGATCATACCCTTTCCCATAGCATTTTTTGGGATTTCCTCCACAACTTTGAGTTCCTGTGGCACTTTGTACGCAGCCAAACGATCTTTCAGCGCTCGTCTCATGTCGAAGATTCCCCACGGCTTTCCTCCTCTACCGGTGTTGATGTGGGCAGGTTCAAGGACGACAACAGCACTGACTTTCTGGCCCCATTGTTGATTTAACACGCCGACTACGGCTGCTTCTTGGATCTGGGGTCTGCGTGTTTGCTCATTAGCTATGTCCGTAGCCAAAGAGCGGAAGGAAATCAAATACAGGGATAGAAGTTCCCTCTCAATCTCCAAGGCAGACACCTTTTCCCCACCCGTCTTAATGATATCCGTACTCTTTCTTCCCTTGATGAAATAACACGGCCCCTTCGCCCATTCCTGCTGGCTTTTCCCTGCTCCCTCAATGCGTCTGCAACTAGCCACATCCCCGGTCTTGAACCATTTTCCCCCACCATCATCAGCCGGCGCAAATTCCTGGGCAGTGGCTTTTTCGTTCCGCCAATACTCGTCGAACACGGTAGGGCCGCGAAGCTGTATCTCCCCTTCCCGCTCCTTTCCATTTCCGTCCACTTCTTGACCGACTTGGATCACGGAATTGGTCTCCGAGTCAACCAAACGCACTTCTACCCCCGGAAGAGGCCAGCCCACACTGCCGTCTACACGGTCTGCGAAGTCCAATCCGCAACTCAGCGCCATGCCTACTTCTGTCATACCGTACCGTTCCAACAAGATGTTTCCCCCACTGAGTTCTGTCCACGCTTTTTTTGTGGGAGTTGGGAGGGCGGCCGAGCCGGAAATGTTCAGGCGGAGATATGCAGGTGCGAGGGCTTTCCTTGTGGCTTCCTGTAATTCTGGTGAGAGGTTTGAGTGCGAGGAGAGGAAGCGGTTGTAGATTGTTGGGACTACTGTAAGAAAGGTTATAGGGGTTTTTGTTGGTTTTTGAGGTCCTGGGAGGAAGGGGGCGGCGAATCGTTCCCACACAGCGTCTACGTTGAAGGGGAATAAAAATTCTATCGTTGAGCCAGCAAAGAGGGGCGTGAGAAGAGCGTTGACGGTACCGTGGATGTGATGGAGGGGGAGGACGTGTAGAAGATGGTCTTGGCGGGTGTATTTCCACGCTTTATGGAGAGATTCTGCTTGCGCTGTGAGTGTCGTGGTGTTTAGGACCACGCCCTTCTGAAAAGGTGTCAGTGTCTGGAAACATGGCCCACAAGGCCAGAGCTTACCGGGCGGCTTGTAGTTCCAGAAGTGTAAAGCATCAATCCTCCTTTGGTTATGGGGAGTTGAATAAGCTGCACCTCATCTTTTTCATTCCCTGAGAGCAGTTTCTCGACAATATTAAGCGTGGGCTTTCTCGCTATGCCTTCCTCTAGGACTTGCTGTGCCTGTTCTTGGAACTTTTCAGATGACAGTAACGTAATGGCTTCGCAATTGTCCAGAATGTACCGTAGCTCGCTGGCAGGGAAGCTGGAAGAGAGAGGGACCGCAATGCCATCACAGGCAAATATCGATAGCAAAGTCACTGCACGGGGTCAGTATAAGTATCAAGCACGTTCAAAACGCCAGACTCGCACCTACGTAGTCATATCCATTCTCCACAAGAAAAGCAACCCGTTGCCCTCCAATTGCTTCATTCGGTGGGGCAGCGGCTTTTAATTGCCTGTACAGCTTGATCTTTGCGCCCTCGACGTCCTTGAGCAATTCGCCATACGTAAAGCGCCTTTCCGATTTGGAATGTATGACGGCTGTGCTTTGAGGATCATGGCTTGCAATTGCCCTAAAAATGGGCAGGTCAGGAAATGTCGAAGCCATTCGTAGATGTCGTCCTCTCCAGGGCCGTGTCCCAGCCGGGCGGAGAATCGAAAACGTTGGGGTATTTGGTCGCCGGAGAGAGCATGCAAACATAGCGGAGAGAGAAAGGGTGTTTCCCTGCAGGCATTTGGACTAAGTGAGTCCGACCTGGTCGGGGAGCGAAAACGAGCAATGCTTGGGGTCTTTGGACGGGATTGAGATTCTCTCGGTGGTGACGTATCCGTATTAAAGAGACCGGCAAGTCTCCGGCAATGAACTCCAATCTCCGAACTTCCTCAAGCTGTCTCTAAGATATGTACCTGTATAGGTAATCACCTTTTGACTTTGCCATCGCCTACTACTTACCTCTCAGTCTTTGTTGGGAAGTGCAAGAGTATTGCCAATGCTGCGAAGAGGGTTTTTGCAGTCTTCTAGACGAATGTCGACAATGTCTGTAACCCCTGTTGAAGATGCTATGAGGATCAAGGTATTGAACCTATGAACCCTCCTTCTATGTTTACTCATGTTGATATTTTCCAAGATCACCGAGGCACTCAAGCCAAAAAGTCTTGAGATCTACAATGACTCGAGCATGCACTCGCACCACAAAGCCATGCAAGGCAGCATATCAAAAGAAACACACTTCCGAGTCGTCATTACCTCCGAAGCCTTCAAGGCAAAGATGCAACCAGCACGGCACCGGATGGTCTACGCCCTCCTGAAAGAAGAGCTGGAGCGGGCTGGAGGCATACACGCACTACAATTACGGACTCGAACACCAGAGGAAGAGGAGAGGCAGCTGGCAAATGAGAAGGCAGAGAAGAAGAAGCCAGTTGCAGAGGTTGAGGGGGGATGAATGGCAGAAGAGCCGATTTTGAAAATGAAAGCGGCATTCAGTTCCTGGAATAGTTCTGGGGCGGCTTCTACGGCCGCAGCGGAAGAGGTGTCAACAACGTTGGTAGACTGCAGGCCCCTCAGTCCCTCGAACGTCTCTCACAAGCACGAATGGGCAGGCCCATCTTCCATTCAGACCATGGTTCTGCTAAGAGCCTGGAGACCTCATGGAGATGCTGTCAACAGGCGCGAAGGCAGTGGTTAAGAGCAAGTCGTTAGTACGGATGAGCACAGGATCCTGCTGACAAACGAGGGCCATGCTCCACAAGATCGAAAATTAAGTAGATTGGGATGTTGGCTCGAATTCGCACATTGGCCTCGATCATGGATGCTTACACAGCAAAACCATAAACACTATACTCATTCACTCTTTGGAATCTTTATAGATATCTAAGACAGTAACCAATACTTCTTGTAAATGTATTCCACTTGTGTTTGTATTCATTCAGACCCCTGTGCCCCTTTAACGAAATCCGAGCGACTTCCGAAAGTCTGAAGAAGCTCGCTTAAGCCCACTAGCGCAATATCCAAACCCACTGCGAAATTCCTTCAATTCCCACCAACAGCACCATTGACGATCCTATGCAGCCTCTCGATCCCACATATCTCGCAGTACCTTAAACAACTACATTACCGCAATCATGGCTGATCGAGGCGGAGCTGGCGCTGGCGGAGGTGCACCACGCGGAGGAGGTTTCGGCTCTCGCGGCGACCGTGGAGGAGATCGTGGGCGCGGGCGCGGAGGACGTCGTGGACCCCGTCGAACCGGCAACAAGAGTGAAGAGAAGGAATGGCAGCCTGTGACGAAGCTAGGCCGTCTCGTCAAGGCTGGAAAGATTAAGAATATGGAGGAGATCTATTTGCATTCGCTGCCCATCAAGGAGTATCAGATTGTGGATTTCTTCTTACCAGCGCTTAAGGATGAGGTGATGAAGGTGCGTGTTAAACTATCTGTGACGGAGAAGATGCCCTGGCTCATAATCCGTCCTCATGCAGATCAAACCCGTCCAGAAGCAAACCCGTGCTGGTCAGCGCACTCGATTCAAGGCCATTGTCGTGATTGGCGATTCGGCGGGTCACGTTGGATTGGGGATCAAGACATCGAAAGAAGTCGCAACGGCCATCCGCGCCGCCATCATCATTGCCAAGCTTAGTGTCCTGCCGATTCGAAGAGGATATTGGGGTACCAATCTTGGTGATCCCCATTCGCTGCCAACGAAGGAGAGTGGGAAGTGTGGTTCCGTCACCGTCCGCGTAAGTATCACCCTCATCCTTTCTACTTGGGCTACAAACTCTGACACTTCTCCAGCTGATCCCCGCCCCTCGCGGCACCGGTCTCGTCGCCTCCCCAGCCGTCAAGCGCTTACTCCAGCTGGCTGGTGTTCAAGATGTCTACACCTCCTCTGCCGGCTCTACGAAAACACTCGAAAACACATTGAAGGCCACATTCGTGGCGGTGGGCAACACATACGGCTTCTTGACGCCCAATCTGTGGAAAGAAACGAAATTGAGTAGGAGCCCGTTGGAGGAATTTGGTGATGTGCTGAGAGAGGGAAAGAGATACTAAAGCGATAGAGGAGACACAGGGATTCGGCAGAGCTGTGCTACCAAACGATTCTATGATGGACTGCAATAGCATGTAGGTCGAGGGAGATTCAAATGAAACCTTTCACTACCCTATTCTCTGCTTCATTTCGTAGATCGCAAGTCATGTTACAGACACTTCGACGTTCGCTGTTGCAGATTCCCTTCCTTTCACAAGCCCAGTAATCATCATCATGGATGGGATTTCGTCTGCTGGGCTCACTTTGCGGATATCTATCAGCGAGTTTCCTGCATGTTCGTCCAGACACTATCGTCATTACGCAACAGGAAGATCGCTCCGTATCGAATTAGCGTATTTAATGAATAGAAGAGACTTCTTTTTTCGTCATATTGAAATTTGGGCTCGTGTTGTTGGTACACAATAAGCAGTCTGGTTTGAGCGGAGGTAACGCGGTAGATTTTGGTTGACTGCATCTTGAAAATGTTTCAGATTGTTGAATCTGAATCACTAAATATATAGACGACAATTCCCTCCCGATAACTTTCAATGCTTTGAATACTTTGAGAAGTACAATGGAAAGCCGCAGGTCTAACACCGGTGTATTACCGTTGTAATAGACTCCTTACTTGGGCCATACAGTGGGACTGGGAAGTTCTACTGGGGCTCTCGTACTCGGTCCGGTTCGCTGCTCGATGATAGTCATTGGTTGGATGGGGAGCAGAGACACTGATAGGTGGATGTGTGACAATCGTACGGTGAGTCGCCGCTTTACCTATTCTTTGTGTAACACTTCTTGCAACAATCAATACACCCCAAATTGTTTCCCTCCGCGTACCCCAGCTTCCTTTACCTTTTCCCTCATATCAACAGTCATCCTAGCCAAAATATTGCAATCACCTTAAGTTCAAATATCGAAACTTTTCCCTTCAAACGGTTTTGTCCATCGTCAGCACCGAGGGAACAGGAGCCTATTCTCTAGAAATGGACTCAACCATCACCGCTTCCACACCTCTCAATTCCTGGAACCCTCTTTCCTCTAACCGGCCAACCCTCTCCGAGAGTGAACTCCACGCTACCGCCGGGCTGGTTGTTACCATGAGCTCCTCTTATCGCCTCGAGCACTCAGCCGGCGAGGACGAGGAGGAGCAAAGCAAACGCCCAAAGCTGATCTTCAAGAAGGATTTGCTGATGTGCATGGAGCGCAACAAGATGCACTTTGAGATTGACCTTTTCCGCCCCAACGACATCAGTGCAACAATATTCCCTCCTACTGATCTCTCGCCGCTGAGCCTCTATCGACAATTACGGACCCTGAAAATCACAGGGATGAAAGAGTCCTATCAACAAGCTATTTGGGAGGTTGTCTGGCTCAACCCGGGCCTGGTGGAACTGACACTCGAGATGGCCAACGAACCCGAGCATATCAGCATTGAAAAGATAGAATCCGGACGACAGATGGCCTGTGTACGACCACCACCGACACAGAGGGCGGCACGGGACGTGCCCACTGCGGGTATCCCAGGAAAGCTACCCATTGTCAACCTTAGCCTCACGAATTTCATCATCGGCAGCCCGGCTTTCATCTGGTTCGACCAAAGGAAGCTGAGAGAGATTGAGTTCAAGAACTGCATCGATGCAGGGTTTCGCTTGCCGGAAAACATGAACGGTAAGATGACGGTCGTCGTGGAGGAGGAAGGGAGAATGACTGTGAGGACTGGAGAATCGAAAAGGATCAGAGTTGGGAAGCCGTACATCGATGGTTGGATGATCATGTGACGTGGAAGTGCTTAAGGTGAGATGCTGTGAAGGGGAACAGAGCAGAAAGGGATAGGGAGAAGTGGAAATCGGGTATGACATATGATTGAGAGGATGAGCGGTAGGAATTTTTAGAGTCTTAGATCTTAGAAATGGTGCTCTGATTGAAACAATGTCATGATCCTTAAGCACTAGAGCAGAACATGAATCTTCATTTGTTCAATGAGCTTCACGACAATTCCGATTTGACAGTATACATGCTAGCCCTTACTAACGTTAGCGACGATTCATGGGGTATCGCTCTGGCTCTAACGGCCAGCAAAGAGCGAAGCCCCTATTGCGTTTTGCTATTGTAGAACCAGGGTTGAACAACCAGACGTTTTCGAAATACCGTGTCCCGCACTCTACATTGCAACTTCACTAGAGTGTTGTTGAAGTCCTCCTTCAATCGGATTTGATTGTAAATAGGTAAAAATTCGTTGATCTGTTTGTTGACCTGAATGGAAGGAGGAAATAATGTGAAAATAAACATCGGAGATAGGACATAGGGCATAACAGGGACTTAGGACAAAAGTATCCCACCCGGCCGATGGAAGAAAATCAACGTCATTAGAGTCTTGCCTAGAATCATGCCCGAGCGGGAGGCTATTGTTTCGGAACCTGGTGGTGAAGCTGTCTTGTCTTATCACGTCCTCTCGCCCATTGTTACCAATCGACACATCTCATCCCAGGTTTACACACCCATCGACAAGGTCCAAGCCGCAAGCTCCGTACTGCAGAAACATCGACAACGCCTCCGAAAGCAACCTACCGTCACTCCCTGAACGCTGATTGGATAGGGAAAATGTCTGTCCTCTCCTTCCTCGCTGGGTTCGTCTATAGTCAGCTCGTCACTTCCCTCCCCTACCCTCAAAAAGACTTCTCAGGCCAAACAATCATCGTCACTGGATCGAATGTGGGCTTGGGCCTCGAAGCAGCTCGCCACTTCACCCGCCTCAACGCAGAAAAAGTGATCCTCGGTGTCAGGAATCTAGAAAAAGGTGAAGCAGCCAAGAGTTCCATCGAGGAATCTACAAACCGACAGGGCGCGGTGGAGGTATGGCAGCTCGATCTCACGAGCTACGAATCCACAAAGCAATTCGCCAAACGAGCGGAAGGGTTGAAGAGACTGGATGCTGTGGTGGAAAATGCGGGTATAAGCAAGCAGGTTTGGACGACGGCCGAGGACAACGAGGCTACTATTACCACCAACGTCGTCAGCACATTTCTCTTGGCTCTGGCACTCCTGCCCAAGCTGAGGGAGACGGCTTCCAAATTCAACGTGACGCCTCATCTGGCTGTTGTTTCATCCGAGGTTCATTTTTTTACGCAGATGCCAGAGAGACGTAGTCCGAGCATCTTTGAGAAGCTAAATGAGAAGGAGACCGAGAACATGAACGACAGGTACATCTCCTAGTCGACTCGGCACGCGGGAAAGCTAATTGAAGTAGATACAATGTCTCCAAGCTCCTCGAAGTCTTCTACTGCCGCGAACTGGCCGCGCATATCACTCAAAGCGACAAACCTAGCGTCATCCTCAACTTCGTCAACCCTGGTCTTTGTCATTCCGAGCTCGGTCGGGAAGGTCCCATAGTCTTGGCCGTCCTGAAATTTCTCTTAGCTAGGACGACAGAACAGGGCAGTCGAACGCTTGTTCATGCAGCCGAGGCTGGTGAGGAGAGCCATGGGCAGTATTTGAGCGATTGCAAGGTCAACGAGTAAGTGGAATTCCTGGAGGATGCGCGATGAGGGGCTAATCTTCGGATAGTGTCGCGCCATTAGTGAGCGGTAAGGAGGGGCCTGCTATTCAGAAACGGGTGTGGGAGGAGCTGAATCAGAGGTTGGAGAGGATACAGCCGGGCGTTACGCAGAATGTATGATGATGCAGCTGCTAGCTTGGACGACATCTCGAAGTGATATTCAACTGACATATCGTACACATATTCAAGAATCATCGCATTGCGGAAATCTCCCTCAATCTTAGATTTGCTTCTTCGTTTCGAGGCCTGGTTTCTCACTTGAAAGTGACTAGATCAAGCACCTATGTGGGTCTGGGGAACTATCATGGAAAAAGGAAACGTTTAATGTCGAAGTCCTAGGAAGGGTTGGAACAGGTCGAGAGGAGAGTGGAAACCTCATCGCCTTCTTTTCATTATTTCAATCACATTAAACCTTCAGTCAGAGAGTGTGTAGTACAGCAGCGCAAGGACTAGAAATGCACTCCTTCTCGAGTTAAAATACAAAACTCAATGCTGAATGCTGGTGGAGCAGAGTTATGACGGCTCTCTGGTTTGTCTCTTTTGAGGTAGAAGAAGTGATCAACATGCAAAGCCTCAATGATGTTCTCGCTGTTATACTTGCCGAACAATTGTTCCTCGAACAGCCTGCAAAGCCTGGTTTAAAGTGAAGAAAATGATAGGCGGAGTCCTCGGAGGTTGAAACTCCCCACCTCATTGTTATCAGTTCAGCCCTACGATCTTTCGGAGGTTACGGATACAAAACGAAAGCCTCGCCGCATGGGATCATGTGTAGGTAAGCTCCAACTACGAAGATGTGGCAAGGAAATTCAATTGATCCCTGGGATCAACAGGATAAGGTGTTGCGTCCCTCTACATGTATACCTCCCTCCTATAATGGCCCATCCTCGAGGAGGTCCAACCACACGATGGGTCGTACTAGCCATCTTTCTTCTCATCTTCTTTTATGTCTGGCGACAACCGCAGAGGCACGTCGCTCCCTCTGTTACACAATCCACCCAGGAGTACTCTGCCGGATTCGTCCCTCGCAAACTGTATGAAGTGGAATCCGGAAAACATAGCGATACAATTGCGGCCCTGTTGGAGGCCAGCGAACCATCGAACAAAACTGAGTAATCTTGCTTATATTGCAAATGTCCGACCAATTGATTGCTGACGCTACCAAGGGACCCAAACGCTCCATCATTCCCGGCTTTCAAAATCTCCGCTGATACCCTCCCTTTCGACCTCTACAACCCTTACCCAGAGTACAACAACGGCATATGGAAAACAAAATGGAAGGGCACACATGCCACTTGTCAAGGGCCAAGAGGGGTTGATGTGAACGGAAATCCGGATGATATGATTGTTGCGTACCGAAACCCTTCGAGAGGTGCGTATTGCCGAGGGCGAAACAGTCGATCATTTACTGACTGTGGTTCGCAGAAATGGCTCCACAAACAATTTTCGGGACTTATGAGGAGACTGGCCTGGACTCGGAGTTTTGCTTCGATTGCCGTGCGCGATACAGTCCATACGAGTTCGACGATGGGGAGGTCGAACGAGGGTCGATGGCTGCGAGGTCACAATATCTGGATTGGACAAAGGTGGCTTGGGCCCTACTACAGGATGACTGCATGATCAGGAATATGGATCGATATGAGCCTATCGAAAGAGATCACAATGGCACATTGTGGATGCCAACGCCTGAAGAGATCGCGGACATTGACAGCACAATCTACTTCCCAGACGCAGGTATAAAAGCAGGTTGGTTTTCGAGCAGCGCGAAATTCAAGAAAAGGTCGGCTGCCGTGTTTAGTATAAAGGATGACCAAGAATGGGCTATCGACACTATGGAGTACATCAGATCCATGGTTATGGAACTATCTCTACATAGCGGTGCCGAGTACGAAGTCATTTTCTTGGTAGAGGTCAGAGATGCCGACAAAGCGATCTTCACCGACTCTGAAACATACGCCAAAGTTCTACGTAAATCCGTTCCCGAAGAGTTTCGAAGCCTAACTATTCTTTTCAACCATGCTCTGTTAGATGCTTGGTACCCAAGGACCCAGCAAAGGTCAGTATCTCAGATCAGGTAGCACTGCCTCGTACTGACATTTCAGAGTAGAAGCGGTGAACAAACGTCTGATATCACCCAGCCACTCCAACTTCTTTCTATTCTTCGCCCGGACCTCGAATACTTTTGGCAATTTGACATCGCCTCACGATATACTGGCCACCACTATCAACATCTGGAAACAATCTCTGCTTGGTCCAAAGCTCAGCCGAGACGGCTAATGTGGGAACGAGCGTCGCTATCCTACGTACCATCTGTGCATAGCAATTGGACGAATTTCATGGCCTTGACCGAGAAGAGCACAATCGATGGGGGAATCTGGGGTCCTCAGAGAGTCCGAGGTTTAGAGCCAGTTGGTCCTGTTCCACCTACTGGATCTCCCGAATCCGACAATTATCAATGGGGCGTTGGGGAAGAAGCAGATTTGATAACAACTAGCCCGATCGTCGATTTCACAGGGATGGAACATTCTAACCCGGTGCTGAACTATCAAGCAGGCCCACAACAGCTTCCACAAAGATCATCAGAACTGTTGATGATGACGCGGATGTCCAAGCGTTTATTGCGTACAATGCACCACGGTCAAGTCAGCTATGGTACTTACATGCCTTCTAAGATGTACCCAGCATCTACTGCCTTGCACCATGGCCTCAAAGTTGCTGCGTTTCCTTTGCCGACGTTTTTGGATTATGCCAAGTCTCCACTGGACATCGATCAAGAATTCAATGAAGACAATGGTAAAGCTGTGTACAGCGAACAGCGACAGCATGGGGATATACACCATCGAATGACTTACTACTCGTCAATGGACAAGGAAGAGACTTTTGCTGATGAGCTGTACAAGAGATGGCTAGGATATGTGAGCTTCAATCTCCTTTCCGCATCGGTGTTGAAGATAACGTGGCTGAACAAGGACAGGGCAAAGATCCGGACGAGAGACTATGTCTTCCAGGAATTCTCCTTCATCCCATCAGAGGAGTTTGAAGCAGTGTGAACAAATGGGCCTCGCCTTGAACTTACTCGTCCATTGTCCACAAGCCTTCTAGCATGTAATACCCTCGAACGCCCCATTGCAACGAGTCATAGATGGCTACCCCTCGGATTGCTACTGCGATCCCAAGTGCTCACGCACCGCACAGGACGCCACAAATGGCGTGTGTATGGAAAAAGCCAATAGGCGTCGATGTACAGAATGCTATCTTGTCTTCGACCGACTATCGTACCAGGATTGACAGGTCTTCCGGAGTTGAACATTCAAAACATCAAGTCTGGCGTATGGTAAGAAGTTGGAGTCATTCTCATGATAACATTATACCCCGGAGGCGACGGAACGATAGAAAATAGCGGGCTCTAAGTCGCGCGATACGGACTCCCAGCTTTGAATGTGTCGAAGTATCTTTGTGTTGAATGGCATGGGAAGCCGAGAACCAGGTCAAAATACCCGGAAACATATATTGCATAACTCTCACTGCTGGGAAATGCAATAGCAATATGTTCGTTTGATCTCAACTCATGAATAACATTACCGGCACATTGCCAGCATTCACCAAAGAGCACCGAGCCAGAGATGTTGACAACCCAAGCCGCAACTTCTTCGAGCCTCGTCTCCTTTGCTTCTCCCCCTCCTCATGCCAATTCCTCCTCCTGTATTTGTCCCCTATTTGCTTAGTTCGACGCCGTCGCAATAACATAGGCTATTACATCTTCTGTTGGATTGAAGTTGTCATCACGTTTGATATCGTTTTCCTTGAATTAAACAGTCTTTATTTGACAAGTATATTACTGGTAAAATTTCAAACCCGACACCAGCTCCAGCAACAAGAAAAGCAAGCAGCCAGCCCGTTTCAGCCTCACAAAAACACAAATCTGTAGAATGTCGGCTAACCTGTCATGAATCCCATATGTCGAACCAAAATTTGAATCCGCCACATCTTCCTTTCCACCGTCCCCATGACTCAAATGATCTGAACCACCCACCCACCTCATCATCTAGCATACCTATAGACACACACCAGCCTTAACCTCCGGCCTGAGTCTCGTACCAGATTTTCCCAGCTTCGATTTGTAGGACTTCACACTTGATCCATGATAAAACAATCGGTGAGGCTGGACGGCTTGGCGCAGCAGCCCCACAAGGTCATTGGCAATCCAGCTTCACTGAAGAATCGTCTCCAGATACGTGTAGCATGGAAGCACTGACTCTTACACCGCAGCAGACTCAAAGGGATCTTGTCACAAAAGAGCAGCTCCACGTAGTGGTGTAGAAGAAAGAAAGCATACCAGGAACAAATCCCTGCAGCGAAACATTCCGGGGAGAGTTGCTTCGCAGGGGCTACGAATGAACTCTGGTGAGGGTCTTGAAGCGACGGTTTGCAAAAATGAGAAATCGTTCTTCTTGAATGGGTTTCGTATGTTCATGCTTAGGAGGGGTTAGGATTGCTAAAAGGCGGCTGGCTACAATGTCCAAGACTTCGAGAGTTTGACCCGTAAGCTTCATCTGGGGATGGTAAATGCAAGGCCTGGCGAGAAGCTCGCAAGTGAGAGCAAAAGAGAGTAATGCAACAAATTCAGGCTTGTAGGAGAAGGTTAAGGTTTGGATAATAGCATTTGAGTTGAGTGTCTCAAGATAGATACATAGAATAATAGCGATCGAAGTGAATAGTATATACCAAACAAACTTGACATTGTGCCGTCATTTTCTGCCTGCGATGAGCAAAACAAAATTGACCTCTGTGTGAAGCTTGAAAGCCCTTAAATATGTATGAATTGTGAACCCCGTGGCATCATTCAAGGTCAAATTCGTGAGAAGCTTGTCATATTTACACCACAAGCTAAGCTTTTGTTGCAGCCACTAGCCATATATTGAGCCCCCGGCAGTGTCTTGAAATTCGTATCTTGAACATCCTTGACGCAACCTGAATACTGCCAGAAAGAATTTGTGTAAGTAGCCTTTAATTCACCCCCAGCATCGAAAGTCCAGGCGCCGGTATGGCCCGCGCTTCGGGTGGGTCCTTCCACCCTAGGCGCAAATCCTGGTCGGGGGGTGGGTTGACGGTCCAGACGTCCTCGAAGATGCCGGTCGCCAGGTTCGTGTTTTGCAAACCATACTGCGCGGTGCCACCGTTTGATGTCATGCCCTTAACATGAAGGCCGCCGTTGAACTCGGAAGCAATCGTTGTCGGCATGCCGTTGGGACCGACTTGCATGACAATAATATAGCCTTCTTTCATGTTGGCATAATCGACCACCTTGGCGGTCCATGTGCCGTCGGAGTCGAGTTTGGAGAAGTCGTAAGTGTCAACTCCCCAAAAGTTGCAGTTGGGTCGAGTGTAGTGGTTCGGGTCCGAGGTGTCCATGCAACCTTGATTTTGAGCTCCTGCGGTGCGCCATGCGCTGACGTTGTAGCCTTGCTGGACTTTGAAGGTTTCGATGCCGTTCGCAACAGATGTGCATGTTGCTTGTGTCCATATTTCACCTTGGTCAAACCAGATCGTTCCGCCGAGGATGGTTAAACCGGTGGATTGATTGATGTATATTGCCTGACCTGGGGTGCCGTCGACTTTAGAGACAAGGAAGGTAACACCCCGCATGTCGAGGGTCCAGCCACCGGGGGTGGAGCCGATGGCGATGTTACTGTTAAGATCGTACGCGTAAGTTCCTGGGGCGATCTTGAGGAATTTGGAAGCGAGTTTGGCTGTTTTTGGTGATTCAAGCCAACTCATGAAGGCGTTGCCATCGAACTTGGTGCGGTCAGGTGAGGTGTACACTGCTGCTCCAGCAGGTACAGCGTCTGATGCTACTGGGGCTTTGAGATTGTCTCCGTTGATAGTGGGCATGGAAATACCGGTGCTGCTGCCTGCCGTGCCATTGGTAAAGAAAGAGCTAGTACTGTTGAGCGGAGAGGATACTACACTCATGCTCGGTGCGCCAGAATTTACGGGAGTTGAGGTTGCGATTGGCTGTGGCGTAGATGATGCAGAATTACCTACGGCATCATTCTGGACGTCAACTACAGCAGAATCGGAGGATGAAGGGGCTGGTGAAGATGTCATCAGGCCGTAGCCATCTACCGTCACCCACTCGATGACGCAGTCACCTTCATTCTGGCGCTCGTTGAGAAATACTGCATGGACGCCGGAGGCCCATATAGTAAGAATCATAATTTTCTTCATACCGGCTGGGCCAGTAGATATTCGGTTCTTAAGAGTATGTTCAAATGAAAGCGTTTCAGATCTTGGAACAGCCTAGATCGGAGGCCAAAGAGTGAGTCGGGAACTTGCCCAAAGAATGGTAGAACGCAACAGCGAGTAAAGGCGCAGAAACAAATTCTTGATAGATAAGAGATGGACAAATGTAAGGATAAGAGACGATTATCATTTACACGGCAGAGAGAGACATAAGAGAAGTGCGGGAAGTGAAATACGGAAAAGGTACAGATTGAGTGAAAGGAATGAGGTGATGAGCAAAAACATCATGAATTTGGATGCCGATGATTTTAGCAAGTATATTCGGTTTTGAAAGGTGTTGAAACAAGACAGCGTCAAAATGCCCTCGACCTTTGGTATTGAGGAACGACTTCAAGAGATGAAGGGTGATAGGGCGGGCTGTGGCTTCGAAAACGATTGGCGCGCAAATAAGCGTTGTAGAAGAAGCACAGTTTAATTCAATCGCATTGAGGGGTAGAGGGTTTATGCATACCTGCACCTCGTATTAAGGACTGGGTTGTGTCTAGACCCTTCACGGTTGAGAAGTAAGAGATGAAGAAGTTCTACAGGTGGCTGACGTTCGCCAGTTGATTCGATAAGGGTGGGGAATAGGGGGATGCATAAGGGTCAGCCCCTGAGATTCCGCCATTTCAGATAAGTGGTGGTAATGCAGTACAGGGACTACTGTGTTATATAGCTAATACCGTGTTGGTAAACTATTAACACATGCCTACCTTTTGGTCAAGGGGCAACGCGGCAGCTTTCCGTTCCTAATCTATTTCCACCACCTTATTTCCGTTATCGGCGGAGCGGCGGAATAGGTGCTCGTACGAAGAATCTCAAAACTCAACATCGATCATTCCTAATTGATATCGATGTCACTGGTGTATATCAAAGCTCTATGTTCTTCTGATCAGCTTGGAATGATGCAGTCCAATCTGTTTCTCTTACTTCGACACATTGCCTCCTAATTTCAACAACACGCAGCTTGCCATCGAACCCAATTCCTTGATCCTTGTCACCGGCGCCAATGGTTTCATTGGCAGCCATGTCGCGGATCAGCTGCTTGAAACTGGCTATCGTGTCCGTGGCACGTCGAGGGATACTACCAAGACCGCCTGGATGAAAGAGTTGTTTGACAAAAAGTACGGCGAGGGAAGATTTGAAGCGGTCGTTGTCAAAGATATGGCAGAGCCAGGTGCATTCGATGAGGCGTGCAAAGGTATATCCCTCTTTTCAGCTCCCCCTAATGCACTTACTGACTCATCATTGAATTGTTGCAGGAGTCAGCGGCGTAGCCCATGTCGCCTCCATCCTCAGCTACGATCCCAACCCTAATAATGTTATACCACAAGTCATTGTTGGCGCTGTGAACGCAGCTTCCGCTGCAGCAAAACAGCCGTCAATTAAACGTTTTGTCTACACGTCCTCCTCCGCCGCAGTCACAGCTCCTCGTCCGAACAAAGTGTTTACTGTTAGCACCGATGATTGGAACGAGGAGGACGTCAAGGCCGCCTAGGAACCCCCTCCGTACAGGCCCACAAGAGCTTGGGCTGTCTACGGTGTAAGTAAAACACAGGCGTAGCAGGAAACATGGGTTTTTGTCAGGGAGGAGCAGCCAGCATTCATCATGAATGCAGTCCTGCCGAATGCTAACTTCGGGGTCGTACTGAGCGACAAGCAGCCAGCTTCCACCGGCGAGTGGCCCAAGAAACTTTATCATGGGGATATAGAGCTCCTCAAGTCTATTCCGCCGCAGTGGATGGTCAATGTCCAAGATACAGCACGTTTACACGTTGCTGCCTTGATCGATCCTGATGTTCGGAACGAGCGCATTCCGGCCTATGCTTACCCGTTCAATTGGAATGGCGTCCTGGCTTGTCTGAGGAAGATCAAGCCTGAAAATAAATTTCCAAATGATTTCCCCAACAATGATAAAGACCTTAGCGAGGTGGATAATTCTAGAGGAGCTGAGTTGAAGGCATTTGGGAGAGAGGGTTGGACTGACTTGGAAGAGAGCGTGAGGGAAAATGTAGAAGGCCTATAGAGACCAGTAGCTTGTCCACCTAAACATTTTTGTGCACTTATGCCTTTAGGCTGTTTATAAGACTCGGTGCGAGTCTTCCGAATCAGTTTGGCAGGTTCTCGTGCACAGTGGTGTCGGGTATTCGCACGGAATCCATTGCTAATTACATCCTGCCTTACGGCGCTCATATCTCCGAGTCCACACCTGAAAATATAGAGAACCAATCTATCTTGCTGGTGCCTCAAGTGCTGCAAAGTTGGTGTCTCCTCCAATTGCCAGGAGTGCTCGACCAGACACCCCCGTTCTGATGCATGGCAGAAGCTTTGACGCTTTTGTTGAAAGCAAGATACCTCTCATCTATCTGTAAGCATGACGATCATTGACATCGACAACGATGAGAGGTGTCGTGCACGCAAATCTCTTCGAGCGAGAAGTTCACTGATGACTCAACAATGCTAGGAATGGAAGGTTGAGACAAAGCCTAAGGGTTTCCCGAGGCTAGCTTCCCAGTGGGACAAATGCTGGACTTGTTGGCTTTCGTTCCTCGCAATCTGCTTGAAGCCAGTTTCGAAGCATAGCAACCCCTTTGAGGGACGCCTTGACCTCGAAAATGATTGTATGGACGAAACGCTCCGCAGGGGAGTATCGAAGAAGATAGGTATGTACAGTTGAGCACCTTCAAGGAGCGGCCATTAAACCCTAGTCTCATGAGGCCCATGTCAGAAGAGCAAGGTAGAACGTGTTACCACCAGCACTGAGCTCGAAGTCTCTTAGGTGTTCTCCCACTCCTCTCAACCACCTAGTGCCGTAAGATAGGTCTGCCCATTGGCAGTAATCTTTCCATTCGAATCCAACAGCTTCCAACCGTCCGGCAATCCATCACCGTTGCTGTACCCGTACGCAATCACGTTTGGATTCTCCTCCAAATATTTCACAGTCTCCTTGATAAATGTCGTTGGATCCTCACATGCCGTCCAGTCCAGATCGTTCATGCAGCTGAATTCGCTAACCCAAATTGGCTTCTTGTACCGTGCGAGATATTGTTCCACATCAGCTTTCACGCCATCGCTACTGTTCTTGTTCGTATGGATGCAAGTGAAATTCCACTCCGGGTGCTGGGGTGTGTTCTTAAAAGGCCCGAGCCAGTCATCCGCCAGCTGTTTCGCCAAGCTGGGCGAGCCTACAAGTGTGCCTCGCTGTTCCAGTTTTGCGAGAGTGGTTGACCAAGTGGCAGCGGCAGAGGCGAACCCAATGTTGGAACTGTCCCCGGGAGACCAATCGGGCTCGTAGAAGCCCATCATATATTCTGGAGGCTGTGCTGCCTTCAATAGGTCTCCAAAGGCAGTGAAGCGGTTTTTGTCGTCGCTCGATTGATGCCCATCGCCCCAGAGCTGTCAACGAAGAATTAGCGAAGAGCAATCAAAGAGAGAGGGGATGTAGAAGGGTAGCATAGGTGTAGCGCGAGAATTTCCGGACTTACCATGCCAATGCCTTTGACCGAGCCGGAATCGGGCGTATTCGGCCAGTAGTCTGAGTACCATGAAATGTGGGGAGTGAATTTGCTCCAGTCGGCTTGGTCGGCGATGTTTTTGAAGCCAGAGATGCCGGCTTTCTTGCCGCCTGGGCTCAAACTGGCTGAGGTGCCTGATGCTGCAGCCACGGGCGCAGCGCTTGACGCCGCTGAAGCTACTGCGCTAGGAGGACCTGCCACCGCACTCGATCCCACAGGATGTAGAGCGTCTTCTTGGTTGTAATTTCCAGCACCACTGCTAGAAGCAGGAGAACCGGACGGGGCACCTAAGGAGCTTGTTGCACCAGTCGGCGCGTTGGGATAGATGGTGATCCATTCCATAACGCAATTGTCCTCCTGCCCCAAAGCCACAAAGATGCATAGTGAGAGCAGGAAAAACTCTCTGAAGGGTTTCATCACGAGCTGCTGAAAGGAATGTTATTTATTGAGAAAACGATGCTCATGCGACCAGTCGCAGGCGAAGAAAACTTCAAAAGAGTGTGGGAAATGATTGAAAACTGAACAAAATGCAAGTCAAAAGAAGCGTCGCAAGGACACGATGTCAAAGGGAGAAGGTTAGAGAGAGTGAAGTTGTTTCTTGAAGTAGGTGTTGAATCGAGCTTCCCAGTTGAAACACTACGCGCCGCATCCAAAATCTCGGAAATTTCCAGTACCTATACATCAAATATCTGTTTCAAAGGCTTCTGGCCCCCGCTATGGCGCTTTGTCATCTTCAGCGTTTGGACCATGGAGTTTATCATTGGAGGTTTTCTCTTGAGGACAAAGAGAAACGTTCTTAGGAGCGCAAGCGGATCTATTTAGAACATACTTTGTCCAAACAAATGTGTTGGCTTAGGAGATTTCAATTCCTTTATCTACTTAGGAATGCAAACTCATTTATATATATTGTAAATCCAATTAAACTTTATAAATAATAAGATTTTTGATTAATTATTTTACATTTTAAATATAACTTTATATAATATATAATTCGAAATATTTTTAATAAATTTTATAAATGAAAAATTATTGGTAATAAATATATATAAAAATAGTTTCAATATAATAATTTTGTTTGTAATATTTTTTTGTTATAATTTTATTACAATATATAAATCGGTAAATATCGAACATATAAACGAACTTATTTTTATATATTAATAATTCAAATCCTAAACTTTATTTAAATAAAGGAATAACAAATATTTTTTATAATAATAAATATAATTTTTCTTTTAATTATATATTGCTTATTAAATATAATATAATATTTTATATTAATTAAAAAGTTTCAATTTCATCAAAAAAAATAATATATTAATATAATTAATAAAAAATATAATAAATAAATAATTTAATTTTTATAAATAATAAATTTATAAATAAAAATAATAAATAAATATAATATATATAATTTTATTAATAAAAAATTTAAACATAACCTTTATTAACTTTAAATAATAAAGTTAAATTTTAAATTTTTTATAATATTTTTCATTTATTTTTATTCAAATATATTAGTATTAATATTTTAATTTATTTATATTTTTTTTAAAATTCGTAATTAAATTATTTTCATTTTCATTTAATTATATTAAAGTTTTAATTCGAATTTTTATTTTAAATAAAAGGATATTTTCGGAATTACTTGTTATATTAAAAAATTATAATAAAGTTTTTACTTTAACTTTTTCTTTTTATTATAAATATTTATTATATATAAATTTTAAATTGATTAATTGATTATATAAATTTCGTTTTCATAACTTATAAATATTATATAAGAATTCAATAAAGTAAATATATATTAATATTACATTACTTGACCCCAATTCTTATATTATAATTTTTTTATATACAAACGTTTTGTTTATTTGAATAAGTTTACCATTTGCACCTAACCTAAGTTCAATAAAGTATATTAGTTAAGATATGCTGCAATTACATAGCAGAATGGACTATTGATAATTGACATCTAATTGCTACTAATTGTTATAAGTTGCCTTTATTTATATATGGATCCAGCAACATCCTTTCCTTCTCAACTTTAAAAGTGAACACGTACTTTGCTTTATATATGGTGTCAGATATTACCAATGTATAGTAGAAAGGATCCAACTCTTACCTAATTCATCCGTAGATTGTTTATTGCCCCATCTTGCAAGGTATGCCTCCATTCGCACAGTAACAAATAGGCACGTTCCACTGACAATTCGAGACCAAAGTATTTTTTGAAAGGTTGTTCACGATGGGACATTGACTACAATTTATTGTAGGCGCGGGCTGGTCTGCAGTGACTAAAGGCAGACCGGCGGGAAGTAGGATGAAAAGAATGGTGGAAAGTTGCATTGTAATATGGTCGATGGTTTTGATTTGATGTTTGGTTGGGACTCGGAAGTAATAAAATATTTCGATGTCTGTACTTGAGAAGCTGAAAAGTAATAAAGAACATAGGGGCCGAAGCTGGGTATGGAATGTTTTATATATTGATTTGTAGTGAATAATCTGCAATTGCATATACTTACTTGTTAGTAATATAAAGTGAATTTCTGCCTTGTAGCTTGTACTTGATACTTGAGGCTTCGTCCTAATTTGAAGATTTGAAGGAGTAAAGTAAAACTTAGACCTGGACGCCAGGTTTGTTCATAAAGTTGGTTTGCGGTAAGGAAACTTGATATTAACTGTTGGAAATGGCTGATGCAGTCTCTCCAGCATTACTAAGCCTATTCGGGTTAAGCGTACTCGTATTGACCCCCTAACGGCCGTGACCCCCCAACGGCCAGGGATTATTCACCCCCCTTATTGCTCCACCATCTTCCAGCCGAATCAGGCAAATGGGAGCTCGAATGAAAGCCCTCGATAAGCTCTACAATACTTACTCTTCAGATATATATCATAATGCGCAGGCATTGTACGCGAGGTATGCTGATATTAGCTTCCCTAAATGGGCTTAGTGCCTGGCCGTTGGGGGGTCATGGCCGTTAGGGGGTCAATACGAGTATAAGCAGTGCAAGATGTTGGTGTTGGCTTAGGAGATTTCAATTGCTCTATCTACCTAGGAATACAAGTTCATCTATATACACGGCTGATCAATCTAGGCCCTATAGATAATGAGGCATTTAGTGGAGTTGGTCTGCCCTGAGCAACGCCCTTGTTGTTCGGCATACAGCCTGGCTGACAGTGATCCAAGATTGCAATACGCTAGACCTGATTTGGCTTAGTGCTGCTGGAGAGACTGCCCCAGCCATTCTCCAACATAAACAACAATGAAAAGTTTTGCAGCCTTCTGAAATATATCGAGACAAGCATGACAGAAGATAGGAGTCACATTTGCTGTTTTGCTATCTTGATCAATTTCTTCTCCCTTTTCGAGCATCCTGAGGTTTGTCGTACGCATGAGCACAGATATTATTTATGTCATTCACGTTGAGATGTGGCGTAGACATAGAGTACACTCGCTTACGGAGTAGTCAGGATAGGTCGTGTAGTCACTTCGATAACGCCTAAGTCCGGTGACGCTGAAAGTACACCATCGTTTGGTGACTGACGGTGTCAACGGTTTGATATGATTCTTGGTGAAGACCACGCAAGGATTCAATTGGTGAGATTCGGGTATCGGCCTTACTCCGTACCATGAGTGCTATAGGACGCCTTGAGGTCCAGTACCTTGCCATTCTCAACAAGCCGTGCCCTCCCCAACAAGACGTTTAGATCTAGACGGAGATGCTCATTGTCAAATGTGTTGCTCTCGGGGGCGGACTGGCGATGAAAGTAGGTTGCCATGTCGAGCAATGCGGCCCTTCGCGTCGAAAGCCTAGATTGGGGCACGTGTTTCGCTGGTTCGCGGAGGAGAAGGTTCATCGAATCATTACACAGTGTAAGAGAAGACATCCTGTCATCAATTCGGACGTGCATCAGACGAATCATGTGGATCAAGTTTGTATCTTTGATTAGTGCCTGGGGAACATATAGCTTACGGTACCAGTTCCCTGAGAGCTAAAGTTTGCCGTAAGGTCAATATCAGGATGGTGATAGCCTTTAGGTGCCGTCCACAGAGGTGGTCTTGGTTCAGTCGGGGGAATCTCCAAAGTAAAGCAGGCCGTCCGGCTTTCCGCAACACTCGTTCGATAGATACGTCGAATTGCAGGGGCACTGGTAAGGCTCTTCGCGCTCATCAACGTACGGTGTCTTCGAATAATCCCTTCCCCCAATCGTACCGACCGTCGATAGGGCTAGTACAAGACACACCAGTGGCGGAACAACCGGGTCCAATCCCAACTTTCGAATATCCTGCGGCGAGGGCACACCACAGAAGCAGTCGGCTGTAGGGTCGCTGCCAGCTGAGCAGTCTTGCTGCTTTTGGCAGAACGAGCCGCACTGGGTGAGCTTGTTCGAAGCCGGGTCTTTGACGACCTGTGTTGCGCCCGGTGGCGTCTGGGGGATGGGGCCAAGGAGATCCGTTGGCCAGGCCGAGGGGCAGAATTCGTTGTGTCTAACACCACAGGTCCCCGCCGGCGGCGTAGGTGTGAGACGGTTAACTGGTGGCTGAGGCGGTAGTATTTGAGGCTGGAATGTGCTGTCAGTCCCACGCTGCAAGAACATGGATCCACCGGCCGCTTCTGCGAGATAGTAATCAACGGCGATCCACATTTGCGCCGAGAGAAAGAGCGATTGTGTCAGGTTTTCCTTTTTGTTGTCTCCGTGGACACAACGACAGCGGTACCAGCAATAAGTGCGCATTGCAGCTATCCCCAAGAAGTTCCCACCTGCATAGGTCCAGTCGTAGCGAGGAGTAAACTCATCAGAGAACCAGACTTGTTGTCTTGAATTTTGGCCGTCGGCGTCGAGATCGCTACAGTGGCAGTAGCCGCCGACGTTTGAGTTGCTGAATGGACTGTGAGATCGCGAGGCCAACAACCTACCTGGATGACTTACGATCTACCGCCACTGAATTGCACCGCACAGAGCTGGTTCAGATTCGTGAATGGGTCCCAAAATTGACGGTGATTTGGCAATGGAAACCGAGGCGGTCCTCCATGGCAAATGATATTGTTGTGGGAGTCCATGCTGATATCAACAAAGCGTGGATTCCCGCGGTGGGTGAGTTATAGGTATCTTCATCGCCAACGTAATCACGGAGGAGCTGTTTTGAGCTCGATACAGGCTCATCTCCAGAACCCATATTTTGTGGTAAAGGTAAGACTCCTCTTGAGATCATTTCTCCAGTATAGGGATGTGAAGGGGGCGTGAGGAAGTCTTCCCACACAGCCCCCAAATTGTCTGGAAACCGGCTCTCGAAATCGTCGACTTTTTCAATGCTGATCTCAAATGTGTCAGAGGCGATGACTTCGGCATTGTTCCTGCTAAGAAAAGGCTGGCCTTCGGACCAAAATTGTCCCAGTGCATCGCGAACGCACCAGCAGCGAAAAGAACATGCGAGCATGACCCGAGGGTTTAAGAGCAGGTTGTTTGCGGTCTTCGTGTCAAATGCTAGATATCCAAAATCTGGTCCTGGGGTGAAACACCAACCGCCGGCACTCTGACCTGGCACGCCGCCGAATTTGGGCAGCGTACAGAGCTGTTGCATTGTGAAATCGTTGGGATTGAAACTGTCGCAGTTGAACCACCAATATTGTTGGGTGGCTAATTAACTGGAGTTGGATTGCCAATTTAATTTATTACTGTAAGCAATTGGCTGTTTAATTAACTACTATAGTTAATTAATTAATTATTTAATTAATAATATAATAATTAATTAAATAATCATTTAATTAACTATTACTTTTCCTTTAATATTTTAATTAATATATAATATAATATTAATAAAAGTTTAATATAATATTTATTGTACTTTTTAAAGTAAATATAATAATATTATTATAAAATACTTAAAACAATATATATTAAAAAAAATTTATAATAAAGAAAATTTTTTCTTTTTATAATTACTTTTTAATTATTAACAAGTTCGGAAACTTTATTTTAATATATTTAACAATTAAAATTTGAATTAGTAAATTTGTTTATATTCAAATTTCTTAATATAAAATATACCAAATTAAAACGCAATTAATATTACCAAAAAAAAAAAAAAATTCTATTTAAAGTCTCGTTTCAATAGGGCCTATATGCTAAACTTATATAAATAATATAATTTTGTTTAAGGCTATTTTTAACGAAATTTTCAAAATTTTAATTTTTTTTAAAAAATTTTAATTAAATGTAAAGATATATCCGTTTTAAAAATAAGAATTTAGTTTCTAATCTTAAGGAAAATTTGGCAAAAAAATTTCTTGGCAAAATCCTATTAATTATACTAATTATATTAAACGCGGTTAATTAGAAAATCGACTTGTTAATATTTATTTGGAATTTTTCCAGGTTTGTTAATAAATAACTATTCTTTTTATTAATTTTATATTATATTATTATTAAAAACCGACAGAATAATTAATTATTTTAAAACATTTTTAAGTCCAAAATCCTAATTTCTTTAAAGTAATTAAGTTAATATTTTGAATATATATAATAAAAATAATAAATTATTAATATAATTATTTTTATATTTAATAAATATTTATTTGAGGTTTATATAATAATATTTTATATTTTATTAAATAATTAATTATATAAATAATTATTAATAATATTAATAATAATTTAAATTAATAATATTTAATTATTTATTATTATTAATTAAAAATTGAAAAATTAAGAAATATAAACTTTTAAAAAAATTTCGAAATATATTTTTAATATTAAAAGTTATTAATACTTTCTTTTATATTAT